>Ga0075019_10000851_pt1 | contig 17347 bp, 26 predicted proteins | sample ColStrG_CSR_2013_FD_71473 | JGI IMG/M metagenome (GOLD analysis project Ga0075019, IMG submission 71473) | Freshwater sediment microbial communities in response to fracking from Pennsylvania, USA - Cold Stream Run_MetaG_CSR_2013 | ecosystem: Environmental > Aquatic > Freshwater > Creek >...
GCATACGCTGGTACAGCTAGGCCAGTTTGACCGGCAGCAGCATTTGACCCACCGCCACCACCACCACCGCCCACAGCCACATTGACGAGAAGGTAGCCAGAAGCGTCCGTAGACAGCGCAGAGAGGTTCCCGCTGGCAGTGTTCAGGCCCATTGCCACAGTGCCCGTAGGCGTGGCATTTACCGTGTTCTGGACGTATTGAACACCACCGCCTCCACCACCGCCACCCGTGGAAGTGCCTTTAACCCATTGCAGGCCAACCGTATCCCAAACGTAAGAAGCTACACCCGTCAATAGAGTGTTGGCTTGCTCGGCAGAACCTGTGCCGGGTGCGCCACTAGCCCACGGATTGCCTTGTGCTGCCATGAATCGTGCCCTAAGGTTACACGCCCATCAGCACTTGGACTGTCGCACCCGTTCCGGTAATGTTAGTAACCACTGCGCGGCAATACCGCCAAGGAGCAGTCGTAGTAAAACCATCGGACAGGATTGGTGCAGTAGCAGAAGTCGTGCCAGAAAGAGTAATAGTTCCAAGTGCGGTTGCGTTCCATGCTACGTTGTAGAACTGCAATCCAACATTGGATTGAACCGCTGTAGCCGCTGCGCTCAAAACAATTGTGGAAGCATTCGTAATGGATGCAACATACGTGCCAGCAGGGATGCCGGGGCCAACAACCAACATACCAACCTGAATGCCTTGCGGGGCTTGATTGAGAATTTGGTTCTGTGCCATGCCACCGGAAAACAAGCCAGAGCTAGTAACAGTAGTGGAAACTGTGGTCTGACATTGAATAGCAATGCCCTGGCCGCTCATCAAGTCGTTGCTTACCTGAATATTCACTGTGGCGGTCAAAGCGCCAAAAGTGGACGAATAACAGGTCATTTGAAACGAGGAATACGGAGTTTCCTTATACAGTGCAAGGCTATTGCCGTTGGCTGTAATTGACGTTACTGGAGTCTGTGGAGTGCCAAAGTTAAAATACTTCGGCAAGTCACCGGACATAATCTTTACACCACTTGCGCCTGTTGCCATTTCAAACTCCAATCTTTGAGAGGTCAAGAACGATAAATGCAGCACCTTCGCCGGTTACTGTCATGTGAACATCGTCCCCCTGAATACCATCAAACCAGCCGAAATCCAACTTACCACGCCCTTCTAGTGGCAAAAGGTATTCGTCATTGTGCCAAGAGAGAAGAATCTTAGTTCCACTCTCCACGGCGAATTCGACCGAATCTAACCGCAGACCCTTTGGCTCATGTGGTCGCATTGCTGTCTTATCGGTGATCTGGATAGGTTTCCCATTGGGGATTTTCCGTCCAGAAACGATGTAAACAACGTTCTTATGACCATCACGAGAGAGTTCTACGGTTAGACGCGACATGAACTTTCCTTAGTTCAATTCAACTGCTACGTTGTATTCCATCAGGTACATGGTTCGGATATTTGCCGTTGTGTTGGCAAAACCAAAGCCGTACTGCATTGGAACCATCGGCAGCGCGTTGAAAGCATTGCCCAAAGGTGGCTGGAACGGAGCCACTGCGGTACTCAACTGAGTAGAGCAATAGAACGATGGTGCCGACTGAGTAGCCACGTTGATGGTAGCGCCAGGAGCGAAACCAACCACGCCAAGACCCTGAACGGTGCCGTCAATCTTCATTACGGTGCGTCCATTCACGCCAACGTACAGAACACCCTTGCCGTCAACCCACACTTGGAGGTCAACCAGAGCTTCTGCTTCGAGCAATGTGGTCAGCGGGCCAGCATTGGTGAAGCCTGTGCCTGGATTGGCGACATAAGGGATAGCCAGCGAACCATACGGAAGACCAGTAGTTTGCACAGGCGCTGCGTTATTGGCAGTACCAAAAGCAGTAGAGCCGAGTTGCACAAGAACTGGTACAGAACCAGTAGTACCGCCAGCAGTAGAGGTAGACAGCACCAAAGGCATGGTTTGATAACCAGAACCCGGAGTGGATACAGTCACGCCAGTAAACGCACCGCCAGCAATGGTCGAGGACAAAACGCCATTGACCGAGTTGGCATCACCATACAGACCAGAAGGCAGCGACAAGTCTGCAATATTCTGGAACGTAGTGGTTGTACCTGCCTTCTTGATGACAAAGTGAACAGCAGTACCGCCGCTAGGCTTGGTGAAGTAAATACCATTGGCTGCGGTAGCGGGAGTTGCAGTATCAAAGATACCAGCCAAAAGCGTAGTATCGTTGGCATTCAATACCGAACGGGGATAAACCAATTTGGTATCAATCCACATTTGGTTTCCAAGCACAGGCTGGAAAGCAGCGCCGGAACGAGCCAAATAGATCGTGTCGGTAGCAGAAGCCGAAGTAGCCAGCTTAACAGCACCAGACAGCCACGGGAAAGTAGCAACAGTGCCGCCAACTGCGGTAGTGACTGTGTAATCACCAGCGCGGTAAGGAATGAAGTCGTCAGTAATCGCAATCTGGCGCGGAGATGTGCCGACTGGATAAGTACCAAGCGTAGAACGGGGAGGGAAGGTCGAAAGACCAGAAGGGAAACGAACCGGAGTAGCCATGAATTGCTCCTATTGGCGTTAATAAATAACGCTGCCGAAACAGCGCCAAGGGCAAAAACATTATACGGCAAACCGCTTCAAATACGAAACAGCCGCCTCCAAACGAGAAGTGTTGTCCATAAAATAGCCAAGACCTTGGTTGCATCTGGTGCAAAGCAAAGCCCTAATTTTTCCAGTTAAATGATCGTGATCTACAGACAAATCATTTACCTTTCCTGTCCGAGGATGTATTGAGGTTTCTTGGTCTCCACAAATGGCGCAAACGCCACCTTGATCATCATGCATTTTCATAAATTGCTGGAAATCTATGCCAAAACGCTTTTTCAGTTCATACCCTTTATGCTGGTCTGGGTTGTTTTTCCTATGTTCTCTTTGGTAGGCAGCATTATCAGCCCTCCATAAATCATCGTTCACTTTTTCTGTCCATTTGAAGTTATCAGGCCCAAAAGGTTTGCTCGTATCTATACGTTTAAGCAATTTTCCTTCTTGCCTATCTCCAACGCCTTTGACGTATGCCCAGAAATCATCGTGCCACTCTTTGCAAAGAGTTCCAGAACGCTTGGATGCTTGATGAGAGTGCCACATTGGATGCGATTCTCTTGACCCCCAATCCGCTGGGCGACCCGCATCAACAGACCCGTGACGACGCAAACGCTGGCGGTGAGTGTTGCATAGTCCATGAGACACAGCTATTTTCCCGCAACCTTCACAAGTACAAATCTTTCGAGACATAAAAAAACTCCGCTAGTTGGTGAAGAACCAATTGTAGCGGAGTTTTCGTACAAGTGCAAGATGAGTTTTCGGCATTCTCTCGTCTTGCACTTGTACCAGTCACATATCCATCATGGACCGTTCGATCCGAAAATACTCCGTGGGTCGGTACAACCAAGCGAGAAACGCATGTATGTAGCGGCCTTAGCATTCTTCGTATCAAAATCGTTGTCTTGATCGAAGGTAGGCTTATCGCGCCAGAACAGTTGCATACCATTCATTGCATTGGTACGCACGAACCATGCGTGAGGTGCAGTGAAGTAGTGGTTGAGCTTAATGCCCTTGGGGAAGGCATTGGTAGCCTTCAGAGCATTAACCGCATTGTTGCCGGTGTCGTTTTGCAACACAGACTTCAGGATGCGGTTTGCGTTATACCACTCTTGGCGCGGTACGTGGAGCGACATAGGCATGAAGTTAACCAGCAGGCCACGGTCAGTGGTGATGCCCATAACTTGAATGCAGATATCTTCCAGCGATGCTTCGCTCAAGTCAGCAGCAGGAGAAAGCACGTTGGAGAACGTACCGCCTGTTGCAAACGGGTGAGCAGACGACAGCAGCGACTGACCATCGGCAATGGTGTAGTTGCTGTTGAAGGCGCGGTTGTAGAACGTGGCTGCGATATTCTCAATCGTTTGAACCATCGAGAATGCGTTAGCCTTGGCACGACGCATAGAAACGGTTTCATACAGATTGTCGCGGAGTTCTTCGTAGGTCACGAGATAACCCAGCGCGTAAGCGACGTGGATGTAACGAGACACAAAGCCTTGGATTTCCGAGTCGTAGCTGATTGCCGAACCTTCGGGCTTGACCGGAGCCAAACCGAAGCCGGTAACCTGCACATCTTCCTCGTATGCCATTTCCGATTCTTCAATGTCGAACAAGTCCGGGTATTCCGGGGGATGTTCATTGAAGATTTGGCCCCAGAATGCGTGAATTCCGGGCCATAGTGCTTTCGGGTGCGAACCCGTGGTAATAGTAGCGCCAACTGCCATGATTTATTCTCCTAAATGTTAATTGGGTATCAGTTAATACTAATATCCTACAGTGCCGCCACTGAAGTCATGGTTGTTGAGGGCGACCCACCAACGTTGACCAAGGGTATAAGGCACGTTATCAACGCGCTGTGCGGCAGAGATAATCTTCAGGTTCAGCGTAGCAGTCGTGGCAAACGTGGTGTTATCCAGCGTAGTTCCCGAAAGATTCGATGTACCAGGAGCGGCGTAAACAAAGTTTGCGTTCTTTGTGGTCGAAGTAGCTGTACCAGCGGTGCCGGAATAAACTTCTTGGATTTCAAAGATAACATCTGGATCATCCACAACGGATACATACCAGTAGGTAGATTGAGCAGCAGCCGGACGGGTCACGGTTGCCAAGTTGTTCGGGTTGATGACCGGGCCACCTTGCAGCACGCCACCCATAGGGATAGCAGCCGAAATGCCAGCGATCACGCCACGAACAGTAGCGCCAGCCGTAGCCAAAGTAACGGTAGAAATACCGTTGGTATCAGCGCCAGCCACGATTTTCACCACATCACCAATTGCATAAGCATTGGTGTCAGAAGGTGCAACTGCGTAAATACGCACTTGACCATTCCAGAAATTGCCGTTCCGGTACATTACGGGCGAGAGACCGGAGGGCGCGTTCAAGTTAGCCATTAGATTCTCCTATTGGATTGAGAAATATCCGCAGTACGGACATAACGATTCGCGGTATCTGACTTGTTCTTATCTGCTTCAGAGCCTACGCGACCACGTTTAATCTGTTGGTCAACTGCGTCAACTCGCTCTTGCGCCACTGCCTGATCTTCGACAAACCACTCATTGCGAATCTTCATCAGATAAGCGCGGAGTGCTGTGCCGTCCTCGTTCTTTCCAACGACAATAGAAACACGGCTACCCATGTCTGTGTTGCCAGAAAGGTCACTTGCTGTGCCGAGTGAGAAGCTGTTAATCATGGCTTCAGACTCATTCACAAATTCATACCCACCCTGTTGGGCTTGGAGAATACGACCTGCGTAATCATTGATCCAGTGGCAATGATGCCCTGCAATCTCAGGAACCGATAACTTAGCTTTTGGAACACTCATTGGTACCCGTTTGCGCATACCAATCTGGTTGGATTTGTCTTGAGCCTGACTATTAGCCGGGTTGTCGGCAGATTCAACAGACTTATGGCCTGCTTCAAAGTTTACCGACTCGCCAAGACGAGTATTGATTTTAGATTCCATTTGAGCGGTGCTCATATTTACTTCCTCATTGCCTGATTTGAATTTGCTACGGTCGTATTGTCCTCGTGCCATGATTCTTGTCAACCTTCACCAAAGAAATCACGTACGTATTGTTTGCGCCACTCGGCTTGGGTCTTAAAAGCCTTACCTTCGCCGGTCAATTTAGCGCCAAATTTATCGCAAGAAGCCTTTGCATCAGGCGGCAAATCTGCATAAGTTTTAACACTTCCTGCGCGACCACTGCCCTGACGCGAGCCCTCTACACGGTCAGCCTTGGTTTCTTTACCGGGCAAGCCAAACTTGGTATCTACTTCTTCAGCGACACGCTCCAAGAATGCTTTACCCTTAAGGTCAGGCTCCATAGTGGACAAAAATGCGCCAATACTTTCAGCATAAGCAGTGCGTTGCTTATCCTTTCCATACCAGTCAGCATTCTCATTCACCCAAGATTTGAATATCGGGTCTTGAGAAGGATCATTCTGCGTTGGTACTTCAGGCAGAGTAACTTTCTTTTCAACCTTGGCCTTTTGTTCTCCAAGAACCTTCATGGCCTCGTCAATCTCAACCACAGCATCGTAGTCGGATTCACGCAATGCGTCTTTCTTGTCAGACTTCAGTTTCTCCAAAGCACGGTCATATTGACGCTTTGAATCTTCTTCATGGTAAGTCTGAAACTCTTTCAGAGCCTCAGTAGCAGCCTTCAGAAGTTGCTTAGTGGTTGCATTCTCGTTTTCAAGAACATCCAACCGCTGTGTAAGGCGTTCATTGTTCTTACGGACGATAGGAAGAACCTCCTCGCCACGACGAACAAATGTTTCAGCATCAGTCCAACGCTCTGGATCACCTTTGAATTTCTCCAGAGGAACCCATCCCATCTTGGATGCTTTGACGTTAATATCTACTTCGGCGTGTTCTGCGCCACTTTCTACTTCACTCATTTGGCTTTCTCCTCAGTAATAGCAATGAAAATGTCGCGGTCATTAACAACACGATACTTTTCTTCGTCAGCAGTGCCAATGGCAACATAACCGGCGTACTTCGAGTAGATGATCTTGTCACCAGGCTTTGCGCGGGGCTTCTTTTCATCTTCCCATGCGGCATCGCCAACTTCAATGACAATAGCACGCTGTTCCGCCAACTGGTCTTTGTTGCGAACCATATCAGGCAAGATAATGCCGCCAACGGTTACTTCTTCCACATCATAAGGCTTTACCAATACGGCACGACCAAGAGGCTTCAGACCAGACTTATTCATGTTACTTGTTTGAGTTTTACTCATTTACTTCTCCAACCAATGTCTCATAGTCCATGTTGATGATAGCCAACATAGCCTGTGTCTTACCTACAGCCATGGCGTTAACGATAGCAGTATGCTCTGCGCTAGTGCCGACAAAGCCGCCATTAGCCCAATGCTCCTTGCCTTCATTTACCTTGGCTTCCAGAATCTCCAGAACCTGCTTTGTTACTTTGTGCAGCTTCCAATCCTGCCATTCCGAGTTGGTGATCATTTTGATTTTCCATTCCTTTAAGTGCTAACTCAAGGTATCCTTGCAGTGATTGATGCTTGGATTCCTCTGCCTGTATTTGAACTTCGATTGCTTTCAACCGTTGTTCACCTTCAGCGGATTGGACTTCAGATAGTGCCTTCACTGCCTGCGCCTTCAGCAATTCAATCTTGGCGGTATTAACCCGCTGATCTTCTTGCAGTTTTGCAGCCAACTCAGCCATCTTAGCCTTCACCGCCAATTCCTTGCCTTGCGCCTTAATCTTCTCGATTTCAATCTTCGGATTAGGCATCGGGCCTGTTTTCTGTACGCCAGGATACATGCGTTCCCAGCCATCAACTCGCATTGCTTTGAGGAAGTTTATCTCAACTTGCTCATGATCATATCCAGCAACTCCCATAGAAGCCTGCTTAATTGCCATAGCCTGCTGAATACGTTGAGTATCGCTAGACAGATTAGGATCAGCAGCAGGGACAATACTACGCTCAGGCCCAAGATAATCGGCGCGGTACACAACGTCAAGATCACCGCTTCCATAGTGCGCCTCATTGTCCAAGTAGCGTGCATTGAGAATAAACAGTTTCTTGAATTCACCTTTCATCGAGCGCCAAATGCGCTTGAAGATGGCGTTGTAAATCTTCTGACCTTGCTCAACCATAGAGCGCGTAGTCTCTGCTGGAGTATTCTGTCCGGGGTTTTCTCCAGCCATAGCATCATTAGCACCGCTTATCCGGTTTGTATAATTGATGAGGATTGGCAAGAGCTGCAACAGAACAGCAGACGGCTCCCGTACCGGCAAAGGCACAATGTTTTTCTGAAGGTCGTCACCAGTTGAATCAACCCGTTTCCACTCCAGCGGAGCAAAGCTGTAGTTGCCGCCACGAATCTTAACTCCACGACCAAGGAAACCTCCTGCCGTGGTAGCCATCGTTCCCGCGTCAACCAACTGATTGATAATCGAGTTTACCGACTCATTCAGAGGGCCAAGCAGAATCCCAAAACCAATATCATAAATACCGCCATCAGGAGAAGGTATAAAACCGTATTTAGTGAAGTATTCAATTGGTCGAATGGCGGCAATCCGTCCCCGGATGCGCTCAATGTCTTGTTCTTCAAATCGGGTGACGATTCGCAAGACTTGTTCGGATTCTTCTTCCACGGTAATGATATATGGCTCGGCATATCCGTCTCCATCCAAGTCAAGACTTACGTGCTGCTCAAGCCCACGGAACGGGGTTGTTTCATCTGGCTGTGGTGGAGCCTCGCCAGTGCGAATATCTACCCGTGCTTCAGTCGGGTCAGTCTTGGGTGCGGGTGTGTCGTTGTACCATTCAGACTCCAATACGTCATGGTAAACGCCACGGACTACGCGCTCATGAATATCATTGCGCGTCAGCGGGATGCGGTGGGTCTTGCGGTCACATTCTTCCGTTGACTTGGCAAAATAGTTGATTACCAAGTCTTGAGCAAGCACCAATTCAGATACATTATGGCCCTTGGACGATGAATAGTAAGACTTCTTGAAAGCAGAGCCAACGATAGGAACGGAAATCAGCATCCGGTCATGTTGTTCTTCCCACGACTCATCTTCTTCCAAGACCTGATACGACATATGCGTGGATACGCGATCAGCAGCCGCACGCTTCTTGCCATCAACGTCAGAACCAATGACGCGACACTTAACAATGTCCGTACCAGACACAAGGGCAGGATAAGCGCGAGCGTGCCACTGCAAAGCAGCCACAGTAACGAGCGGGAAAGCAATATTCGCACATCCGGGCCACGGGAAGTTTTTATCCTTCTGAACTTGCAAAGCCAAGTCCATAGCCGCTTGCATCCGCTTTTCCCATTTGAAACGAGATTGAAGGTCACGCTTATATCCTTCAATAACGAAACGTCCAATAGCGCCCAACTCATCACCAGTGAATCGGTCACAGAGGTTAGTCGCCTCTATGGTTGCTTTGTTCAGCGTCAGTTTGTTTTCTAGATGAAGCATATATTACTGTAGGTCAGGAACAACAGCCAAGTAAGCCGACAGCTTCAAAGTCTGACTTGCCGAGGTCACCATAGTGCACAAGACCTCATATATAACACCTGCCACGCCCGCAGTCAGTGACTGAGTGACAACGCCATTCAAATAAGTGGCAGCGCCATTGACGATGGAAGATGGTGATGCGTCTACACCTGAGTAAACAGAGGCAGTCACTGTTTGAGAAACAGGAGTTTCACTCAGAGCAAGCATCGACGAAAAATCAAAGGCGTAATTTACCGTAGCACTTTGCAGTTTTGGATTTAATACCACACGCACGATAAATGTCCTTTCTGTATAGGGAGCGACGAGAGCAGGGCCAGTTATGCCCTGTCTCATCACCATTATATCACCCCTTTATGGAGCAATAGATTAGTCACTTATTTGTGACCTTGTGCCTTCTTGTCACCTTTGCCGGGGTGACCTTGGCGGGGGCCAGGGTGGTAGCCATGACCAGCAGAGTCATGACCATGTTCAGGGAACACATGGCTGTGATGTTCAGCATGAGCGGCGTGCTTGTGAACCACTTGGGCTTGAACAGCGTGCAGCTTGATACCAGAACGAGTTGCAGATTTGACGTTAGACATTTACGAGTCCTTAAGGTTAATAGCCAGCCAGTTGCTTTTTCTGGCGGACGGCTTTTTCAAAAGTTGGGAGGATTTGATGCTCTGGCTGCTTAGTCTTGGACTTCTCGTTCAAGGGTAGCGGTTTGGGGTTGTGAACCATCCCCATTGTCTTTTTGGTCTTAGCCATGTCTATGCTCCTTATTGAGCAGGGGGTGTAGCGGGATCAGCCGGTACGGTTTCAACCACGGTAGTCGTCACTGTCTTTTGAACAGTAGTGCCGCCCAAACCGTGCAGATCAGCCAACAAAGCCTGAATTGCGTTCTCAATGTCTTGTTCGCTATTGCGACCGACTACTGCGGTTGCAAAGGCGCGAAGTGTATCAACGATTGCCATAAAAGTCCTTTCAGTAGCCCGTCACAGTTGACCGGCCAGATGTTGTGCGTGGATTATGCCTGCGCATTTCAATTTCGTCATCTTCCAGGAAATCATCTTCCTCAATTTCAGGCGATTCGTCAAATCCACGCACCATAAGTGCGGAGGAATCGAACTGGTCGTCTTTCAAAGCATCAGAGTTTCCGGTGAATCTCAGAAGCTCGGTTTCGTATTCAATATACCATGATGCCTCCTTGTCATACTTCATTCCACCACCCGAATGACGTTTCTGAAAGGGTCTTGCACGAACCGCCTTATCCTTGAAAGCGTTGATGACAGTGATGTTAAAGAATTGATCCCTATCTCGCATTTCGTTGTAGATGGTCTGCTTCAAGGCTTTCCATATAGTACCGCCTTCAACCACAAACTCATCTGGATGCCAGCGGGAGTTAATGGTGAACATTACCTCAATCCACTCCAAAGGCTCCCATCTTCCAACCCTTTCATCTACCACACAGATATGATTGGAGACAATCTTCTTGCCAACGGTAAATGAAGTTCTGTTGGCCCGGTCAGCCTTGGATACAGCGAAGTCAACGCCTACCTTGATCTTGCCAGGAGCGTCATGGTCGCTTTCATCCATAGGAATGAAATCTTCCCGGCGAAGAAATCCGTCCGAGTTATCAAACGGGTCATTCAGGTATTCCTGACTGTAACCTGACGGATCGCCTTGGTTGATGTATTCGTCCCGCTTATCCCTTAGACGAGCCTCAGACCACATTTCAGGCCAGAGAATGTCGGAGAAGTCATCAAAAGCAGCGTGTGCCTTGTATAGACGGGACACCCAGCCTTCATCCTTCATCAGTCTAGCCAACATGGAATCTTCATGCAGGATAGTACCGTGCCAGCGAACCTTGCAGTTACGTCTACCAAGAGGAAGCAGGGCGCGCAATACCCAATTCTTGAACTTCAGGCGGCGGTCTTTGTTCTCGACCTGTTCATCTTCTTCCATATCGTCGCCAACAATCAAGCCTGGGCGACGACCTTGCCACTTTAAACCGCGAAGTTTCTGACCCGATCCACGGGCAATGATACGAAACCGATACCCATCAGTACATTCAATGACGATCTCACTCTTGGAGTCAACCAAGAACTTATCTACACCGAAATAGGAACGCAGATCATCATTGTCCCGGAGTTCTTTGGCTATGTCCCCTAAGTGTCCCAACGATAGTTCTTCCGTCGCTGACACAATAAGTATGTGCGGCTCAATCCTAAAAAGCGCATTCGCCAAAGCAAAGTCATGTGTAAGGGCTGAACTTTTTGCATGGCCTCGCGGAGCAGCAATCGCAACTCGGAGTTCGTCCGAGCAGTAGAGTTCCCACCACTCCCGGTGACATTGGGGTGTTGGCTGTATGTCGTCATACATCGGAGACAGGAAAGTCCCGGCAAAAGCCTCTACCAATTCGGCAGTCAGCTTAACCGGAACAAATTTCCTATTCTTAGTTGAGTTTTCCAGATCGATCATCGATACCCTCCTTATACATATCTACATAGTCAGATGGCTTCATAGTACCCTGAATCAACCACTGAATACATACTATAGCGCCAGTTTTAAATGCGTTTAGTTCGTCCGAGTCATATGGATTCATGGCAAGAGCAGCAATTTCTCGCTCCAAAGACTTTAGGTTTGTTTCTACTGTAATCATAAGACTCATATCATTGTTGAAGGGAAGCCTTCTTCTTTAAATGAAGGAATGTCTTTTGAAACATCAGGCAAAGTCGCAAACCGCATATAAATCCTTGAAACAAGATATTTTCCTTCTACAAATCTTATCCCATCATCACCCAGCTCAAATCCATTTGGTATTTCTGGTTCGCCAGCATCTAACCATTCTTGGTAAGTCATCCAAAGCACTCCATACTTTGTTACTTCATCTGTCGTAATTTGCGGGCGAACTCTCCAAAAAATAGATACATTCCCAAGTCGCTTTTGTTGCCTTAAATTTTCTGCCCAATTAGACAAATCCAAAGCAATTGCTGTTTCAAGTTTTTTGTAAGACTCCTCCCCCCCAATGGTTGAGTAAGAATACGTTTTATAAACTCCGCGTGTCAAATACAACTCTTTGTTTGAGAATTCACAAGCAATTTCAAAATATGACTTTGTAGGGCCGTCAAATACATTTCCATTAAATACAGCATCAAACCAAGATTCAATCAATGGGCTTTTCTTTATTTCATTCATGTCTATTCCTTCGGAGTTATATCAGTTACTTCACCATCCAAGGTAGAAGATTCTTGCGCTTCCTTGGATTTCTTTTGCAAGAGTAGCAGATTCTCAGCCAAGCGTGAAAGATGATCCGCCTGAGGGATATTAACCTGTAATTGAGGGCCGGAAGAATATCCGCCAATACCCAAGCCTTTAGCTCCCAACTCCAAAGCCTTTAAAACTACTGAGTCGGGAATATCATTTACATCACCCTGCAACTTGGCTTCCAATACTTCCAAAGAACGACCAACGATACCCTTAATACGTTCCTCAATGGACATACGTATCTCAGGGTTAATCAATTCCTCTTGGCGCTCCTTCAGCCGCTTTTGGAAAGCATCCGACCACTTGACAGTAGACACCCACTGAGGGCCATAGCCGAATTGCTCCGACAACTCCTTATTGGTGATTCTCGGATTCAGGATCATCGCGTCAATCATCGCATCATGCGAGTAGCCCAACTGCTGTATCTGCTTTTTCATGCTTTGTCCTTTTCCTGTTCGCCTAAAGCGATATTAGCACGATATTTGCGCATGTAGTGTTTTATGTACTCTTTGCGGTAGGCTGCACGTTCTTCTTTAGGGATGATCTTACGCTTAGACATCCATTCTTGCGATACGGTCTTGCCAAGAATTGAATCATTGATCACAGGTTGCTTGGTTTCTGGCGGCAAAATTTTTGGTCTAGCTTCTTTTGGCGATAACGCAGCGCGAAACATCAGTTCGGTTTCGTCCGGTACATCTTCAACGTACATCTCTTTTCCAGCCTCTTTCAAAATTGCACGGCATTCGCTATGCCAGTGCATTTGGTTGTGGTTGTACTTCTTGCCGCAATGATTGCATGTTTTTTCTGCCATATAGCCTCCAATCTCAGGTTTACACTCAAGTCTACGTTAAGTCTACACTGAGTTTACCATGAGTTTACACTGAAGTCTACATAGAAGTTTACATGAGTTAAATTGTGATCAGCGAACTCACTTTTTCTAAAAAATGTGGTGGTGCTATACACACTTTTCCATCCCACTCTTTTTTCCCCCACCCACCCCTCGGATTCGCGGCAGGACGCACAGGACGCGTCAGAACGGCTCAGGGCGCGCGCAGAGCGTGCAGGTGAGGCACAGGTAGCCTGATGCTGCTACAGAGCGTTGTAGGGACATCTATTGCTGATCAGAATGAATGCTACAGGGGCTAGCGGCGGCGGGCGGGTGCCATGCCTAGGGTGCAATAGCTTGATGCCTAGTGCGACACACTGGGGCTTCGGGTGATATGCAGGGCGTCTGGTGCGCAGTGGCCCTAGTGCGCAGCGCCCTGGCGTGCTGGTGTCTATGGAGCTACTGGCTACTATGTGATAGCTATGCTCTCTCTTTACTAGCCATAGAGAAGCCTTGGCCGGGAAACGTCGCCTCAACAAGTGATGGAGTAGTCAACATCGGCTCTACCTTACAAACAGCTTAAGACGCAAATAAAGATGACAACAAGCGTTGACGACTGGTTGTTTAGATGTACACTACATCCATCGAAACAAAGCGCATAGCGCATAGGGGAACTAAATGGCATACACAATCCGTGAGAAGCTGGCATACAGCAAAGCTGGCAAGATCGTGGCTACTATCATTCGCAACCGCATGTATCCTGATAGCCGGGTTCACTGGGTGCAACAAGCACTCGCTGACATGCACTTTGCAGGACTTCGCTAATGCCTTACATCATCATGGCAATCGGCGCTTACGCTCTGGTAGCTGTAGCTCAATTTATCAACCTGATCTGAAGGAGTAATCAACATGGCAACTATCAACCTGACATTCAAAACGGTAACTGAACCCGACTTCAACGGTCTCATGTTTTATGTCGAAGAGGGTTCGCTGTTTGACGCGGACGACTACGCAGATGCGTACAACATCAATCGCAGCGACATTGACGAACAAGACATCCACAGCGCGCAAGACGCCGCTGGCAAGCTGAACCCTAGCGAGTGGCTTCAGGTCGAGCATTCAGTAAATTTTGACTAATCTAGGAGTAATCAACATGCACTATCTGCACCATCTCGCTAATTGCGCGCAAATGAAGGTCAAACCATTGACCTATACACAATGGCTGAGAATTCGTAACCAGATAGCCTAGCCAAATCCAATAGCCTTACGTGTAGGGCTATTGGGTCAACCTAGTAACCCTTTAACCGGAGAATCAACCATGCAAGCCATTCAGACAAAGTACCTGCCAGCTACTAACAATCTCCCAAGCCGTATCAAGGCTTTTTGCCAGGCAGGCAGCGTAACTATCAGTTACCCACACGAACATGACGAATCGGGCGCGCACTATGCAGCGGCTCAGGCTTTGCTTGTAAAGCTTGGCTGGACTGGCGTTCATTACGGGACACTGCATCAAGGTTGCTTGCCGAACAATGCGGGATATTGCCACGTACTCGCCAAGTAACGCCATGCGCTATATCCGCTTTCTCTTTTTGTGGTGGCTAACAGTGTTTTTGTTAGGCGCGCCCTTCTTTTACTATCTTTGGAGCATGAAACCATGAAGGCTTTTGTTGAGACAGATGCTGGGATTTTCAAAATTTACGATATGGGCGATGATTGGAAAATTATCGGCCCTCGTTTTGAACGATGGTTTAGTGTATGGAAAGCAGATAAGTCTGTATCATTGCGCCGTGCCATCGACGCCATTCCTGGCAATCATATCCACACGGAATTTTGCTGATAACACCAATTAAAGCCTGTTCACTGTAGCGGGCTTTTGTGGGCTTTATCCATCACAACCAAAGGGGAATTTATGAAGGCATATAGACATTGGGATGACGGAATCCAATGGCTCCGAATTATTACAGAGCACTATGAATTTGACGAACCAATTACGGGATGGCATTTATCCATAAATCTAACTACGGGCGAAACCTTGTGGGTTCACACGGACGGCAGGATCATTGCGGATTATTAACACAAGCCCGCTACATGCGGGTTTTTTATCGTCCTGATTCTTAGGATTCTATCGTCCTTCGTAGTGTCATATTGTCAATTGTGACGTTATGAATGGCATGTTGACGTGCATTCCAATGCGCGTTTAAGCACATGCACGCACCAATCCTGGTATGCGTGCGGGTGAACTATTGCCGGTAGTTTTTTGACTACTGGCCTGTATAAGGGAGAGCCGAATTGTCAAAGAGCGAAGCCACGTTACATGCAGCTACCAGACTGCGATAAGCCCGGTGGATTGTGCTGGCTTGAGAGCTATGCACAGCCTGAATTTTACCAAAGCCGAGCCTATACGCATAGTTTTCAACAGTTTTTGAACACATCCAGTGCGATATGTACAAATTCAGGGAAATTTTTTACAAATCGATTTCCATTTTCCAAATTGCATATTCAAATTCCAGATTCGATTTTGGATTTTGGATTGAGAAAAAAGTCACAATTTATGCCGCTTTTTCAACCTGTTGTACTTTCGGTTAAATATATCAGTGAGACGTTCTAAATACTCTCTTGTATATCGGCGCGTTTTGGGACTTGATTCTAAAAATTCTAGCCTATCTTTTCCGATTCGGTTTGACAGACGTTCTGTGTACTGCTGGACATTGCCTGACAAGAAATGATTGCACTGGACGCATTGACGATTCACATTCCACAAGTTGAAACGAAGATAGCTATCCGCGCCAACTGACTTTAGATGGCCTGCATGAAATTGTCCATCCCACTCTGCGGTCTTGTCGCAACTGATGCAGCCAAGATCGCGGTCGCGTGCTCTGACATATCGATTGAACGAGGTTTGGGCCTTTTCAAGCCAGAATGAGATAGGTTTGGCGTCATTGATCTTCCCCTTGTGTGCCTTTACAGCCTCTTTAACGGTCTTGCTACGCTCTTTTTCAACCAAGGATAGGGCACAGTCTGGTGAACAGCATTTGTGGCTCATAGACCTGGGCGCGAACACAGTACGGCAGATTTTACACTTTCGCGTTTTTACGACGAGATAGCTCATTCAATACAGCCTCTTTTAGTTCGGGGAATGGGCATGGATCGTTTTTCAGGTACTGCGTTACTGCGTAGTTTGCATACCCTGAATCCCTTTCACCTAGCCATAGGATGTGATCTACCATCTTTTGCCGGTGCGCTTTTAGCCAATCTGGAATTTCAGTCATAACTATCCCCTATCCCCTATTAGTGCCCTGATGCGCTGGTAACCTAGAGTGAGCAGAGGCGTAGCCACCCTATTGAAAGAGACTACACCTTTACAGAAGCAACCTGTCGTTTCGCTTTCTGACGCGCCAGCCATTCGATTCAAGGTGCTAGCTTCGCCGCCTTGTCCGGTGTCTCAAATCTACCCCACAGTACCGGATTTCCCCAAGCCCCTGCCGTACTGGTGTCCGACAAACTTGGCGAATTGTTGCGTATGGCTGAGTTCTGAGTCTCACTTGCATCCGACGAACTTTGGTTCGGATTCCGGCGAATCAATAAGAAAGCCGCTTTAATCTGCACTAGGGGAAACCCTTAACTAATTAGAGCAACTAAATTAGGTAAGGGCTAGCACAGATCAAAACGGCTTCCCTGCTGGTTTCCCGCCAACAATTGCTAGTTATTTTACATACGCTTGGCAAGCAATGCAAGCACTTTGTTCCTTGGTTGTTACAAATCTTTACACATTCATTCAAAACAGGATGTTTAGAAGTCCCTATAATTCAATCACGCCATCAAATTCGGTGGCTTTAACAAAGGGGAAAAATGACAAACGAAGTTAAGCCTACTATCAAACACCGCTACACAGGCGCTGTCCTGTTTGAAGGCGAGGCGGGCATGACAACGCGGAAGATGCTGGAGAAGGCTACTGCTGCAAAGGTAAACCTGAGCTATTCCGACCTGAGCTATTCCAACCTGAGCGGTTCCGACCTGAGCGGTTCCGACCTGCGCGATTCCGACCTGCGCGATTCCGACCTGAGCGGTTCCGACCTGAGCGGTTCCGACCTGAGCGATTCCAACCTGAGCTATTCCGACCTGAGCGGTTCCGACCTGAGCGGTTCCGACCTGAGCGGTTCCGACCTGAGCGGTTCCGACCTGAGCG
>Ga0075019_10000854_pt1 | contig 17335 bp, 22 predicted proteins | sample ColStrG_CSR_2013_FD_71473 | JGI IMG/M metagenome (GOLD analysis project Ga0075019, IMG submission 71473) | Freshwater sediment microbial communities in response to fracking from Pennsylvania, USA - Cold Stream Run_MetaG_CSR_2013 | ecosystem: Environmental > Aquatic > Freshwater > Creek >...
GCCGGCGGCGATATGAAAATGCTCCAGAAAGGCTTTACCAACGAGATGCGGCGGCCGTCCGGATGCGGCCCCCATGCCGATATTGACGCTGGGTTCGCGGAACCAGACGGGTGCGACCTGCGCGTGCGTGTCGGTCATGTGCAGAAGGCGGACGTTGCCGCTGCGGCCGATATCGTAAAGATCGTCCTTGGCCAGCGCGTGCGATGGCCGCGCCAGAACCCCGGCGGCCGCGCTGGCGCCGAGCAAGCGTAGTAGATCGCGGCGGTTCGGGGTCATTGGCGCGTTCCTGTCGACTCAGCGAATGACGGCATCTTGCCAGGCCGTTTCCTGTTCTTTGGATTGTTCGACCGACCGCAGCGCAAGTGCCTGGGCCAGCGCGGCTTGTGCGGCGGCGGTGTCCCAATCCTTGGCAGCGAGCGCCTTTTGTGCCGCTTTCAGCGCGGTGACCGTCGGCACCCAGCGGTTGCCGGGGACCGCCTGCGCATCGGCTTTGACCGCCGCCGCCACCGCCATTTCCGCTTCGGCCTGGGTGGCGGCGAAAGCAGGGGCGGAAAGACCAAACGCCAGGATCGATACGGCCAGAACTCTCATGGCCGTGTCCCCGGACCGGTGATTGGCACGCCGTTGCTCATGTAGGACAGGAAGTATTCCAGATTCCGGTAACGGATATCCTGCGGCGGCAGCGGCTCGGCACGCATCTGCGAGCTACAGGTGGTGAAACGCCGGTCGATGGTGCCCATGCTTCCCCAGTCGGACCGATAGATCGGGAATGCCGCGAGGATGCCCAGGGCGGGCGCCAGAATATCGCCGCGCATCCGCTGCCCGGAGGAGCTGGCATGGCAGCTCGCACAGGAAAAATTCAACTGGCCGCGGCGCGAGTAAAAGAACTTCTTGCCTTCTTCGAACGCCGCCCGTGCGCGCGGATCGTCCGGAATTTCGATGGCAAATGGTTTGCCGCGCGAGGTTTCGGACATATAGGCGGTGATCGATGCCATCATGCCCGTTTGATACTTCAGCGGCGCCTCGCCGTTGGCTACGCGGCAGCGGTTGATGGCCAGATCGAGGGTAACGACCTCGCCCGTTTTCGTGTCGAAATACGGAAAGGTCTGGCGGATGCCGATCCCCCGGCTGGGGAAGCAGTCGGCATAGGACTTGCCATTGGCGAACTTGGTCTCAAACGCCGTCTTGCCTTCGTCCAGCGCAAAATCGTAGGGCGGAAACTGCATGATTTCCTCCCACTGCTTGCGCATCGGCGCATTCACCGCATACGGTCCGTTGCCGAAATCGGCGAACGGGGTCTGGGGAAAACGGTCCTTGAAGAAGGCCTGGAATGCCGTCCGGTCGGCCTCAGGCGAGGCGGGGGCGGGAGCGGCGCCGCCGAGCAGACAGGCGGCCAGGGCCGTCAGCAGCAGGCGGCGGATTTTCATGTCAGCTTCGCCGTCAGGGTATCGGTCTTGCCGAGGTTGTCGATCCAGGTCACGACCAGTTCGTCGCCCTTGGCGCCACCGGCGAACGAGAACTTGATATACGGGTCCTTCGACACCGCCGGCCCCCAGTTCGCGGTCAGCACGGTTTTGCCGCCGTGGACGAACGTCACTGTCTCAATATGATGTGGCGGAATCAGCTTGCCGTCGCTGTCCTTGACGAAGCCGCTGTCCATCGGATGCTGGATCAGCGCCTGAACCTCGGTCGATGTGCTGCCGGCCTGGGCCCGGACCCGGATTGTGGATGCCATGGTTCTATTCTCCTTCTCAGCCGCCGCAGCCGCCGAGGGTGACTTTGACTTCCTTCGACGTGCCGAACAGCTTGCCGCCGGACTCGACGATCGCGATCACGTTGCTGGTCTTCGCCATTTTCAGGCGGCATCCGACCGACGCGGCAGTCCCCTCGGCGAGGGTATAAGACGCCGTCAACGCGTAGGGGTTTTCCGGGACAAGAATGCTGATCCGCGTCACGCCGGGCAGCGAGCTGGATACCGCGACCGGCACCACCGCGCCGTTTTCGGCAATTTCCGGCACATCGAGCGTGATTTTATCCGACGCTTCGAACGACTTGCCGTACAGCAGTTTCAACGCCTCATCCGGCGTTTTCTGCCGGAACGCGTCCTCGGGCCAGCCGGGAGCGGAGGCGGCATGGGCGGTGCCGGCAAAGCCGGCGAGGCCAAGCAGGCCCAGCAGACGCAGCGTGGCGCGCCGTGTGGTTTCGTTCGGAAAGGGGCCGGCGGTTTGCATGGACAAAAACCTCGGTGTCTACAGCGTGTAAAGAAAATCGACGATGGCATCGATTTCGGCTGGGGTCAGGATCAGATTGCGCCCGAACGACGGCATCGCGGTTTGCGGATTGCGAGCTTCCTCATTCCGCAGGATCGCGACAAGATCCGCGCGATCCGGGAAACGCGCTTTCATATCGTTCAATTCCGGCCCGACATTGCTGGGCACGTCGCCGCCACGCATCGTGTGGCAGGCAAGGCAATTGCCCTTGGACCGGTCGAAGGCCAAGGCTTCGCCGGGGGGCTGCGCCCGAGCGCCGGAGACGGCCAGGATAACGAGCAGGAAGACAGCGTATTTCATTGTGGCAATGCCGTATCGAGCGGCCCGGTGGTCCGGGGCGTCAATGCCTTGCCTTCGGTGGTCGAGGTGATTTTGATTTCCGCCGCCGGACGGCAGTTCGCCATGCAGGGCTTGTCGTGCGTATCGGGCCTGGGGTCCTTCCAGGTAAAACCGTCCCGATTCGGCATTTTCACCTTCGGCAGCGAATCCTTGTCGGCGACGAAATTGTCGTCGACGATGCCGTTGAGGTTCAAGACATAGGCCGTCACGGCATAGACGTCGTTCGTGGGCAGCGAGTGCGGCGCGGGAAATGGCATCGCGCTGTTGATGTAATCGAACAGCGTCGTCGCGAACGGCCAGTAGCTGCCGACAGTCTGTTCAGGGCGTTCGCCGGTCAGTTTGCCCTCACCGGCGATGCGGGGATAACGACCGGCGCCTTCGCCGAACGTGCCGTGGCACGCGGAGCAGTTATCCGCATAGACCGCGTCGCCATCTTTCACCGAACCCCGGCCCGGCGGCAGGCCCTGACCGTCCGGGCGCACCGACAGGGACCAGCCGGCGATCTGTTCCGCTGTCGGGGTCGTGCCATAGCCGAAATGCGGTGGTTCCGCCGCCAGCGCGGGCATAGAAACCAAACCTACCAGGACGGCGAAGCGGCTAAGGCGACGCCCAAGATGAAACGCGTCGATTGGCTTCGTTTTGCTCGTCATCCTCGGGCTTGTGCCGGGGATCAATGGCGACACAGGATCACAAGTTGGTGCCGTTACAGGTGGCCGGGACAAGCCCGGCCATGACGAGTTGGGGGAGCGGCATCGCGAAGCGGTAACCTTCGGGCGTCGGTTAAGCCAGTTGGACATTGAACACGCTCCCATCCGGCTTCACCTGCCACGTCTGGATCGAATTGTTGTTGTAGACACCATTCGATCCGCGTACCGCCCGCAATTCGGCGAGCGTCGGCTGCACGTAATTCGTGTCGTCCATGGCGCGCGATTGCAGCAAGGCCGGCTTGCCGTCCCAACGCCATTCCAGGGTGAATTTGGTCAGGGCCTTGGGCAGGACCGGCCCGTGCAGCCTGGCATGAGCCCAGTTGATACCGCCATCGAGGCTGACATCGACCTGTTTGATCGTGCCGTTGCCGGACCACGCCAGACCGCGGATCTCGTAAATGCCGGGTCCCTTCGCGGGCATCTCGGGACAGGGGAAGGTGATCACCGATTTCGCGAATATCGGCCAAGTGAAGCCGCGCGCTTTCCCGTCCTTCATCAGTTCGGTGTATTTGGAGGTTTCTTCGCGTGTGTACCAGGGCTGGTCGCCGATCTGCAGCCGCCGGATCCACTTGATGTTCATATTGCCCTGCCAGCCCGGCACGATCAGCCGCAGCGGGTAGCCCTGTTCGGGCCGCAGCGCCTCTCCGTTCTGGCCATAGACCAGCAGCACATCGTCCATGATCTTCGACAGCGGGATGGAACGCGCCATGTGGGCGCCATCGGCGCCTTCGGCCAGCACCCAGCTCGCACCGGCCTTGATACCGCATTCCTGCAGCACGGTGGACAGTTTCACGCCCGTCCACTCCGCGCAGCCGATCATGCCGTGCGTGTATTGCAGGGAGTTGAGCTGCGCCGCGCGCCAGTCCATGCCGCCATTGGCCGGGCATTCGATGAAATGAATGCGCGATTCCGACGGGAACCGCTTGATGTCGTCCATGGTCAACAGCAGCGGCCGGTCCACCATCCCATGGATCATCAGCTTGTGTCCGGCTGGATCCACCGTCGGGCGGCCGGCGTGATAACGCTCGAAGAACACGCCGCTGGCCGTGATGATGCCGTGTTGATATTGTAATGGGGTGAAACTGATCGAGGACTCCGCGCTGGCGGTCAGCCAGGGCACGGTGCGCCGCTTCATGTCGGATTCGAAGTGCGACGGATTGCCGTAGGTACGGTCGCCAACACCGGGCCCGAGCATCTTCGACCAATCCGGGTCGGCGGGGGGAGACGCGTCCTCTGCTTTGGCACGCGTCGCGGCAATCGCGGCCGCGCCAGCACCGAGACCGACGCGCAGCATCGATCGCCGGCCCGACGGCAAGCTGCGGTTCTGAATTCCACTATTTGGCGGCTGCGCCATTCCGTCGTTCCGTCCCAATTTTTCCGGCATGCGCCATTGTGCAGGCGCGCCCGCACTATTGCCTCTCCCACGCGTGCCTGCGATTAAATTCTATGACAGGGTAGAGGGACATGACAGCGATCCTCCTCATCGAGGACGACAAGGATACCGCGTCGGAGATCGGCGCGGACCTCGCGCGCCGCGGTTTCGTCGTTGGGCACGCCGCGGACGGACAGGAAGGTTTGCACCGCGCGTTGAACGAGGCGTGGGACGTTCTGGTCGTGGACCGGATGCTGCCCGGTTTGGACGGCCTGTCGTTGATCCGCGAATTGCGGACACAAGGCGTGTCGACACCGGCCTTGGTTCTCAGCGCCTTGGACCAGGTCGGTGACCGGATCGCCGGCCTGCGCGCCGGCGGGGACGATTACCTTGTGAAACCGTTCGCACTCGGCGAGCTGTCCGCGCGCCTGGAAGCCCTCGTCCGGCGGCCGTCCGGCGCGGCGCGGACCAGACTGCATGTTGGCCCTCTTGTTCTGGACCTCATTGCCCGCAAAGCCGCTCGGGGCGGGCGGGTGCTGGACCTGCTTGCTCGGGAGTTTCAACTGCTGGAATATTTGATGCGCCGCGAAGGACAGGTGGTGACCCGCCAGATGCTGCTGGAGGACGTGTTCGGATACCGGTTTGAGGTCAAGACAAACCTGATCGACGTGCATATGGGACGCTTGCGCCGGAAATTGGACGGCCCAGACGAGACGCCGTTGCTGACAACGGTGCGTGGCCTGGGGTTCCTGTTGAATGCCCCACCGTAGAGCGGACGCCTTCGCCGGCCTTTGGCGCAGCCATGGCGTCCGCTGGGGCGTGGCCGTGGCCGCGTTGCTGGGCGGCAGCCTGCTGGCGATGTTCGGACTGATGTACTGGCGCAGCAGCGTTCTGCTGTTCGAAACACTCGACCGGTCGGTGCTGGAGCAGGCGTCGCTGCTGGCGGCGCGTCCGCCCGAGATGCTGCCGTTCATGATTTCCTCGCGCATGAACCATCAGCCCGCGGTATTGACCCGGACAGGCTTGTTCGCCGCCGACAGGACGCCGGTTGTCGGCGATATCGCGGCGATTCCTACAGAGCTCGTCCTGGATCGGAAGATCCATGAAGCGGTGGACCCAGGCGATCCCGCTTCACATTGGCGCGCGGCCGGGCGGACTTTGCCGGACGGGCGAATTCTGGTTGTCGCACGGGCATCGGACGAAATCCTGCAAGTGCGGCGCGATCTCGTACGCGGCGCCATCGCCGGTATCCTGCCCGCGATTCTGCTCAGCCTCGGCGGCGGGGCATTGGCCGGTATCGCGACCGAAAGGCGGCTGCGGGCGCTGCGGTCCGTGGCAGAACAGGTCATCGCGGGCGATCTTAGCCGGCGGCTGCCGGTCCGCTCCGGCGGCGACGAGCTCGACCGGCTGTGCGCGATCGTCAACCGGATGTTGGAGCGGATGGAGGAAGCCGTCGGCGCGCTGCAAGGCGTGGGAGAGAACATCGCGCACGATTTGCGGACGCCGCTGACGGCACTGCGGACCAGGCTTGAACGCGCCATGGATATGGCTGGCGGGGAGACACCGTTGGCCCAGACGATCGGTCAGTCGATCGAAGGCGTGGACCGGGCGCTGTCGATCGTGACCGCGCTGCTGCGGATCGCCGATATCGAACATGTGCGGCGCGAGTCCGCGTTCAACTGGTTCGACCTCGGCGAGATCGTCGTTGAGGTGGCGGAAGCCTATCAGCCTGTCGCCGAGGAAAAGGGCGTCGGATTGACCTGCGCGGTCCTGAACCCGGCCGCGGTGCGCGGCGACCGGCAGTTGCTGACCGAAGCCCTGGTAAACCTTACCGATAATGCCGTGAAATTCACCCCGCCGGGAGGAAAGATACGGATGTGTCTGGCGGTTACGCCCATGGGTCCGGCGATCACGATCGCCGACACCGGGCCGGGGATTCCGCCCGAGGCCCGCCAAGCGGTCTTTCAGCGCTTCCACCGAGGCGATGCCAGCCGGACCGCTCGGGGCAACGGCCTTGGCCTCAGCCTGGTCGCCGCGATCGCGAAACTGCACGGCTTTTCGATCCGGCTTGGAGATGCCGGACCCGGATGCCTCGCGGAGCTGCGTTGTTGGCGGGCGGAAACCGCGCGCGGGACTATCGGCTCGTTCGCCGGCAACTCGGTTTCGACCGGCTGACGGGGCGTCTGCCGCGACCATCCGAAGGCATAATTGCCCGGTCTCGATCCACCCGCATCGGAATGGGCGAAGCTTTTGCGCCTGCTCTGTAACCTCGGGCCAGGATCGAGCGAACTTTGTGGGCGCACTGACCTTCGCAACAAAGGAACCACGCCCCATGTCCCGCCTCACCGCTCTCGTTACCGCTGTCACGCTTTCCTCCGTCGCCCTTCCCGCCATGGCCGAGCCTCTGCATGTCGAGGCGGTGATGTCGCCCAAGGAGCAGATGCAGCTCAATTTTAAGGATGGCACCAAGCACTTCGTTCTGCTGGTCCGCCGCGAGGGCAAGGCCGAGGGCACTGGCGTGCTCGCCGGCACTTCGGTGGTGGAATACGGCATGCATGACATCGTCCCCGGCGTCGGCGGCAATCCGACCGGTTATCTGGAAATGACCGCCGCCAACGGCGACATCGCCTATATCAACTGGCATATCGGCGCGGTGTTCGTGCCTGGCCCCGATGGCAAGCCAGTTCTGCTCGACAACGGCTACTGGCAGATCGTCGGCGGCACCGGTGGGCTGAAGGATCTGGTCGGCGCCGGCACGCTGCACCTTAAGGCGGTTTCGGCCACCGACCGCCGCTTCATCCTCGACGGCGAAGTCGCCCGCAAGCATTGACGGCCACTAGGAGCAACAACCCGGCCGCGTCGCCCCAGGATTTGTCGAAGGCTCTCGAAGCAAGTCCTAGGGGTTGAAGCGGAACGTGCTGAACTGAAATTTTTGTACGGAACCCCACGGAGTCGTATGTTCGTGTCGGCGGCTTTCGGTCAGAGCGAAGGCCGAACCGAGTTCAGCGCCAAGAGTTTCGGCGTTGTAGCGCACGACAGGCAGACCGCTGCACAGATCGGGACCGTCCAGGGCAAAGGTGCCGAAAATCGCCTGCCCGCCTGGGCGCAGAGCCTGCCGCAAGCGGGAAAGATAAGCGGCTCTGGCGGACTGCTCGGTCAGGAAATGGAAGGCCGCGCGATCGTGCCAGAAGTCGAATGCGTCCGCCGGGGGCGTCCATGTCGTGACATCGGCGGCGATCCAGGTCACGCGATCGGCAATCGCTCCCAGCCGCGATTTGCTCGCCGCCAGTGCGGCCGCGGACAGGTCGAGGACGGTGAGATCGCGGTAGCCATGCGAGACGAGGTAATCCGCGAGCCGCGATGCTCCGCCCCCGATATCGACGATCGCGGAGGCCGCGGTCACCCCGGCCTGTACCAAAATCGAAAGGGAGGGTTCCGGCACCGCCTGGTGCCAGCTTAACCCGGTTTCGGGCTTGCGGGTGTAGACGTCGTCCCAATGGGATTGGATGACCGAACCCGTCATTGACCGCTTTCTGTCTGGCCGCCGATTACGTCCTTAAACCGAGGATCGAGTAAAGCGGGCAGATGCGAACCGTCGCGGTCAGCAGCGGCACGACCCCGATCCAGCCCCACCAACCAACCCTTCCGGTCGCCGCCGCGGCAATCAATGCCACCCCGACGACAATGCGAATAACGCGATCCGCCATTCCGATATTTTTATTCAACATGACTGTATCCTTTCGCGGTTCGGTAACTTCCTCTGTTTAGGCGGCCTGTTTGGAGCATGCCGTCAGCCACTCACGGCCCCGCAGCATGAGGTTCCAATAGATGCCGGGCATGACGCTGGCTTTCAGGAACCAGGCAAGCCGGCGGGCCTTCTTCGGGTCGATCGGGAATGTCGGCAGCAGTTTGCCGCCGTAGCCGAACTCGGCGAGGATCACCTTCCCGCGCTCGACGGTCAGCGGGCAGGCGCCGTAACCGTCGTAGAATCCGGGCATCGGCTTCCCGTCCAGCGTGGCCAGCAGATTGTCGGCCACGATCGGTGCCTGTTTGCGCACGGCGGCGGCGGTTTTCGCGTTTGGCGCCGAACACACGTCGCCCAGGCTGAAGACGTTGGCGAAACGCGGATGCCGAAGGGTGGAGTGGCTAACCTCCAGCCAGCCCGAGCCATCGGCCAGCTTCGATTGGGCGACAAAATCCGGCGGCACCTGCGGCGGCACGACATGCAGCATGTCGAACGACTTCTGTTCGGTGCGGATCGTTCCGTCGGCGCCCTTGATCTCGAAGGTCGCGATCCTGGCCGGACCATCGACGGCTTTGAGCGTCGACGTGACATGCAGACCGGCATTGTAACGGTTGACGTATGCCATCAGCGGCGGCACGAAATCGGCGACGCCGAAAAGTGCCGGCGCGGCGGTGTTGAACTCGACCGAGATGTTGCTCAGTACACCCTGCCGCTGCCAGTGGTCGCAGGACAGATACATCGCCTTCTGCGGCGCGCCCGCGCATTTGATCGGCATCGGCGGCTGGGTGAACAGCGCCTTGCCACTACGCAGCCCCTTCACCAGTTCCCAGGTATAGGGCGCCAGGTCGAAGCGGTAGTTGGATGTCACGCCGTTGCGCCCAAGGGTTTCCTCCAGCCCCTCGATCCCTTCCCACTTTGTCCGCAGACCGCAAGCGACAACCAGCATCCGGTAACCAAGGCGGGACCCGTCGGCCAAGGTGACCTGATTGGCGTCCGGGTCCAGACCCGTCACCTGGGAGGCGATCCATGTCGCCGACGCCGGTATGACCTGCTTCATCGGCCGGTGGGTTTCGCTCTGCCGGAAAATCCCTCCGCCCACCATTGTCCAGCCGGGCTGATAATAATGCGTCTCGCTGGGTTCCACGATGGCCACCGACAGGCCTGGCCGGCGGCTATGCAACGAGGACACGACCGCGCAGCCTGACGCGCCGCCGCCGATCACGACCACGTCGTAGGTCGCGGATTTCGCGCCCATCGCCGAAGCCATGGTCCATAATTTGGTGGAACGCGCGCCGCTGCGGCAGAACGCGATGACCGGCCCCGGCAGATCTGTCATGGCTTGCGCGAACGTGGCGGCGGCCGCTTCGGTCAGGTTGCTCGACGATACCGGAATGAACCGGTATTCCAGCCCGGCATCTCTGGCGGCTTGGGCGAGTTCGGCGTTGGATGGCTGGTCGGCGGCCTCTCCGTCGGGGCGGTTGTTGATCGCACCGCGGAAACCCATTCCCGCCAGTACCGCCATGTCGGCGGGTTTCAGATTGCCGGTGGCCGAAATGGCATCGGATAATTTTTGAACATCGTTCATTGAAAAACTCCTTGTTTATACCGGATGCGGCGGTCAGCCGCGCAGGCTGCGCCACAGCATGTAGAAGGCCACGACGAAGACGATCCCGGCGAAAATCCGGGTCAGCGTGCGGCGCTGGCCGGACAGATGAAGCGCCGCGCGCATGCCGAGCAGTCCGCCGCCCACGCCGCCGGCGATGTACTCGCCGGCCACCGGCCAATCGACCAAGCCGGAGAACGCGTAGTTGACCGCGGTGGCCAGGCCGAACATCCCGACCGCGAACAACGATGTGCCGACAGCGTTGATCATCGGCATGCCGGTCGCGAGAATGAGGCCGGGGACGATCAGAAAGCCGCCGCCGATGCCGAAGAAGCCGGACAGCAGGCCGACGCAGAGCCCGACACCGCAGGTCCGGGCGGCCAGGGCAAAGGTCAACGGCGCGGCGGCACCGCCGGCGTCTTTCCGGGGTTTTAACATAAGCACGCCGACCAGAATCATCAGCAGCGCGAACAGGATCAGCAGCCTCTGGCCGTCGAAGGCCTTGCCGACCGTGGACCCCAACAGCGCGCCCAGAACCCCGGTCGCGGCGAACATCAGCGCGCTGGTCCACCGGACGGTACCGGCTCTCGCATGGCTGCCGAAGTTCATGAAGGCGTTGGCGGACACAGCGACGGCGCCGGTTCCGATCGCCAGATGCGGATCCGCCATTCCGACGACATAGAGCAGCAGCGGGGTCGCGAGGATCGAACCGCCGCCGCCGATCAGCCCCAAGGTGAAGCCGACAAGTCCGCCGGAAAGCAGTGCCAGAACCGTTGTCAGAACCATGTTTTTATGTCCTTGCCCAGCCGGCCGAGGAGAATACGCCGCATCCGGCGATGACGGGTTTGCGTCCCGCGGGGCAGGCGGCGGCTGGCGCCCCCGCATCCCGCGGCACGGTTGCGTTCGACCGGACAGTTCCGTCCGCCGAAAATGTCGCCCGCACGGTCTCGACGATCGGCCGCACGCGGGAGTCAGTCAGGCGGTAGATGACGGCCTTCGACACTTTCTGGGTCGCGACCAGCCCGGCCTCGCGCAGGTACGAAAGCTGCTGCGACAGGCTGGGCTGACGCAGCCCGAGTTCGTTCTCGAACGCCGAGACCGCGGCCTCCCCGTCCAGCAACCGGCACAGAATCGCCAGCCGCATGGGATGCGCGAGGGCGCGCAGCATCTCCGCCGCGGCGTGAGGATCGCAGCCGGGGGTCATGACTGAATCTCGATCCGTTGCGGCGGGACGGGCAGGTAGTACCAGGCTGTCGCGCCGTCGCGATCCCTCCGGTCCGCCTCGGCGATGGTCACCGGCGGCGGCCGCATGCCATCCGCGCCGGGTATCCAGCCAGCCGGGGTGGACAGGCCGGAGGCGTCGGTTTCCTGCAAGGCCGCCAACGTGCGCAGAACCTCCTCGACATTGCGGCCGTTGGAGAACGGGTAATAACTCAGCAGCCGCACGATGCCGGCGGGGTCGATCAGGAACGTGGCGCGTACCGTCGCGGTATCGGCATCGGCGGGATGGATCATCCCGTAAGCGCCCGCCACGGCCATCGAGATATCCTCGGCGACGGGAAACGGGATTTCCACGCCGAATTCGGATCGGATGCTCCGCATCCACGCGATATGGGCGAACAGACTGTCCACCGACAGGCCCAGAAGCTCGCAGCCCATCGCCTGGAAGCGGGGCCAAGCCGCGGCGAAGGCAATGAATTCGGACGTGCAGACCGGCGTGAAGTCAGCGGGGTGGGAGAAAAACAGCAGCCATCGGCCGCGATAGGACTCCAGCGTCCGTTCGCCCATCGTCGTGCGAACGCGGAACGGAATGGCCGGTTCGCCGATGCGCGGCAGGCGGCCGAACGGGCGCGGATCCTGGGCGGTGTCGCTCATGGTCTTACAACGCGTTCAGCGGCAATTTCAGGAACCGGTGCCCCCGAGCGTCCGGCTCCGGCAAATTACCGGCTCGGATGTTCACCTGGACCGAGGGCAGGATCAGGGTGGGCATCGCGAGGGTCGCATCGCGTGCGGTGCGCATGGCGACGAATTCGTCTTCTGCGATGCCGTCGCGAACATGGATGTTGTGAGCGCGCTGCTCCGCGACGGTGCTTTCCCATGCCGGATCGCGGCCGCCGGGGGCGTAGTCGTGCGCGGTAAAAATCCGCGTGGCGGGCGGGAGGTCCAGGATGCGGCGAACCGACCGGTACAGGATGTGCGCGTCGCCGCCGGGGAAATCGCATCGTGCGGTGCCGGAATCCGGCATGAACAGGGTGTCGCCGACGAAAGCGGCATCCTCCACGACATAGGCCATGCAGGCCGGGGTATGACCAGGGGTGTGGATTGCTCGTGCGTGCAGGTTGCCGATGAGGAACGCCTCGTTATCGCCGAACAGGTGATCGAATTGCCGGCCGTCCGTGGGAAAACCGGACCCGAGGTCGAAGATATCCGAAAATACGCGCTGCACCGGGGCGACATGGTTGCCGATGCCGATCCGGCCGCCGATTCGGGCTTTCAGCCATGATGCGGCGGACAGATGGTCCGCATGGACATGTGTTTCGAGGAGCCAGGCGCATGTCAATCCGCGCTTTTCGATTTCCGCGACGACGCGTTCGGCGCTGGCGGTGGAAGTCCGCGCGGCCTTGGGATCGTAATCCAACACGCTGTCGATGACAGCGCAGAGGCGGGTTTCCGGGTCGGCGACGATATAGGTGATGGTCCCGGTATCGTGGTCGTACTGGCTGACGATATCCATGCGAGGCGTTCCTTCCGGGGCTGCGTTTGCCGCTTGACGATTTATGGAATACGATATCATATAATGTCAAGCGTCGGGTCGCACCGAACCGGCGAAATCCTGGACATCCATCATGTTCGCGCTCGATGCCTTCCACCTCGCCCGCATCCAATTCGCCGTCACGGTCATGGCGCATATCGTCTTCCCGGCGCTGTCGATCGGACTGGCCAGCTACCTCGCGGTGCTGGAGGCGCTGTGGCTGCGTACCGGAAAACCGGTGTACCTCGATCTCTTCCGTTATTGGCTTAAAGTGTTCTCGCTCGCGTTCGGCATGGGCGTCGTGTCCGGCGTCGTTATGTCCTACCAGTTCGGCACCAATTGGGGCGCATTCGCGGACAAGACAGGGCCGGTCATCGGCCCGATCATGGGATACGAAGTCCTGAGCGCGTTCTTTCTCGAGGCAGGATTCCTCGGCGTCATGCTGTTCGGGATGGAGCGGGTTGGCCCCAGGCTGCATTTCGCCGCGACATGCGTTGTGGCCGTGGGCACGCTGATTTCGGCATTCTGGATTCTATCGGTGAATTCCTGGATGCAGACACCGGATGGTTACGCCATCGCGCCCGACGGACGGTTTCTGCCGGAAAGCTGGTGGCGGATCATCTTCAACCCGAGCTTCTTCGTGCGTTTCCCGCATATGGTACTGTCTTCGTACCTGTCGGTGGCCTTCGTGGTGGCTTCGGCCGGCGCCTGGCACCTGCTCCGCGACACCTCCAACTCCGCCGCTCGGACGATGTTCTCCATGGCGATGTGGATGGCCGCGATCGTGGCGCCGGCGCAGATTCTGGTGGGCGATTTCCACGGCCTCAACACGCTGCGATATCAGCCGGCCAAGATCGCCGCGATGGAGGGCAGTTTCGAGCCGCGGCGCGGCGCGCCACTGATCCTGTTCGGCTTGCCCAACCCGGCGCAGGGGCGGATCGATTACGAAATCGCCATCCCGCATGCCTCGTCGCTGATCCTGACCCATGAATGGGATGGCGCGGTGCCGGGCCTGAACCAGTTTGCCCCCGGAGATCGTCCGAACGTCTCGATCCTGTTCTGGTCGTTCCGTATTATGGTCGGGCTTGGTATGGCGATGGCTGGCGTCGGACTCACCAGTCTGTGGCTGCGCCGGCGGGGCAGGCTATTCCAGAGCCGCTGGTTTTTTTGGATCGCGACAGTCATGGGACCGGCCGGCCTGACAGCCCTGCTGGCCGGATGGGTGACGACCGAGGTGGGGCGCCAGCCATACACGGTCTACGGGTTGCTGCGTACCGCCGACAGCGCCTCGCCGATCGGGGCGCCGGGTTTGGCGATTTCCCTGGCCGCGTTCGTCCTGGTCTATCTGTTCGTCTTCGGCTCCGGCATCGGTTTCATGCTGCGCCTGATGGCGAAGCCGCCGATGCCGCATGAAGCCGGACCGGACCCGCACGCGCCGGTGCATGCGGCGGGTATCATGCCGGGACCCGCCGGCCTCGCGGCGGGGGAGTGACGCCTATGGATCTGCCAGTCATCTGGGCGGCTTTGATCGCCTTCGCCGTCCTGGCCTATGTCGTGCTCGACGGTTTCGACCTTGGCGTGGGCATCCTGTTCGCCGTGGAACGTCAGGACCGCGACCGCGACACCATGGTGAACTCCATCGCGCCGGTGTGGGATGGGAACGAGACATGGCTGGTGCTGGGCGGCGGCGGGCTGTTCGCCGTTTTCCCGCTCGCCTACGCTACGATCCTGCCGGCGCTGTATCCGGCGATCGTCGGCATGCTGCTGGCACTCGTGTTCCGCGGCGTGGCGTTCGAGTTCCGGTTCCGAGCCGCGACGCCCCGCGGGCGTGCGCTTTGGGATTTGTCGTTCGCATTCGGATCGGTCGGCGCGGCGTTCTGCCAGGGACTGGCACTCGGCGGCCTGCTGCAGGGCATTCATGTGGTAAACCGAGCCTATGCGGGGGGATGGTGGGACTGGCTGACCGGGTTCACGGTGCTGTGCGGCGTGGCGCTGGTGGTCGGATATGCGCTGCTTGGCGCGACGTGGCTGGTGTGGCGGACCGAGGGGCCGCTGCAAAACCGTTGCCGGCGTTATGCCCGAACTCTGGGAATCGCGACCTTGGCGCTGATCGCCGTCGTCAGTCTGTGGACCCCGATGCTGCATCCGAGGTTCGAAGAACGCTGGTTCGGCTGGCCCGGTATTGTGCTCACCAGTCCAGTGCCGTTGCTTGTGGCGTTGCTGGCGTGGCGGTTCTGGCGGGGGCTTGCCCGGCGGGAGCATGTGACGCCATTCCTGTGCGCCCTAGGCTGGTTCGTACTGTGCTTCGCCGGTCTTGGGATCAGCCTGTTTCCGCTGATGGTGCCACCGGATATCGATATCTGGCAGGCAGCGGCCCCCTACGACAGCCAGTTGTTTCTGCTGGTGGGCGCGTTGGTCCTGGTGCCGGTGATCCTGGCGTATACGGCGTTTTCTTACTGGGTGTTTCGCGGCAAGGTGAAACCGGGAGCGCACTATCATTGAACACGCGTCGCCTGCTCTGGTTCGCCCTCCTGTGGCTCATCGGGATCCTCTCGGTTGGCATCGTGGCGCTGGCGCTGAAACTGGTCATGCGGGAAGTCATGTCCCCATGACCGGAGCAGGGCGTTGGAGGGAAAAGCCGAACATCGTGCCTTGGCCTCCCGTTATTTACGCCGCGGCGACCGTCGCTGGATTTGCTCTGGGGCGTCTTCTGCCATTCGATCCCGGCCATTGGCATGGCCCGCTGAGCCAGGTCGCCGGCGTCGTCGCGATGGCAACCGGTTTCGGCTTCGACATAGCCGCGATGGCGACGATGCGCTCGGCGCGCGCCAATATTTTGCCGAACAGACCGGCGACAGCGCTCGTAAGCTCCGGCCCATTTTCGATCTCGCGCAATCCGATTTACCTGGGGAACACCCTGGCGGTCGGAGGCCTCGCGCTGGTCGCCGGAAATTTCTGGTTCCTGCCGGCGGCGCTGGCAGCCGCCCTAGCGGTCCGGAAATTGGCGATCGACCGCGAAGAACAGCATCTCGCGGCCCGGTTCGGCGATGCGTGGCTGGCCTATGCCGCGAAAACCCCGCGATGGTTTCGTTTTCGATGACCGCTCGGTTCGGCCTTTGGGCCAGGAGAACACGATGACACATTTCACACCCATCTCCGCGGCGATCGGCGGCGCGATGATCGGCCTGTCGGCGAGTTGGCTCTGGCTGACCTTGGGCCGCACCGCGGGTATCAGCGGCATACTTGGCGGGCTGGTTCGCGACGATTGGGGCTGGCGTCTGGCCTTTCTGGCCGGGCTGATCGGCGCGCCCATGGTTTTGAGCCTCGCCGGAGCGCCGGTCCAATGGCGTTCGCCAGAGGCTGGGATGCCCATGCTTATTTTGGGGGGGCTGCTGGTCGGGTTCGGCACGCGACTCGGATCCGGCTGTACCAGCGGGCACGGCGTGTGCGGAATCGGCAGCCTGTCGCCACGCTCGATCGCGGCGACGGCTGCATTCATGCTGACGGCCGCGCTTGTCGTCTTCACACTTCGTCATCTCTGGAGATTCTGACAATGCGCCCGATTGTTGCGTCCTTGGCGGCGGGAATTCTGTTCGGTACGGGTCTCGTCATCGCCCAAATGACCGATCCGATGAAGGTTATGGCCTTTCTCGATATCGCCGGCGACTGGGATCCCAGTCTGGCCTTCGTGATGGCCGCCGCGATCCCCGTCGCGGCCGCCGGTATCGCGCTGGGCCGTATTTTCGGCCGGCCAATGCTGGCGCCGCAATTCGCCCGGCCCCGGCAAACGGCGATCGACAGGAAGCTCTTGATCGGTGCTTCGATATTCGGCGCGGGATGGGGCTTGGTGGGCTATTGCCCAGGCCCGGCACTCGCGGCGGTGGGCAATGGTTCCTGGCAAACCTCCGTCTTTATCGTTGCGATGTTCGCCGGTATGGCGGCGTTCCACTTGTTGTTTAATCGCACCGCTGTAGCCGGTACGGTTTACCACCGGAACAGTCACTGATCGGCTTGGTTTGCCTGAGATAGTGGAGTCTAGCCCAATCATGACGGGATCATCCGATCCGTATCCTGAAAGACCGACTGGTAAATAAGCCGAAATCGGCCTGGCCGGAATCGGTCAGGCCGATAAAGATATATATTACAGTATTGTAGCAAAATCCGGGGACCGTTGGATTTCGGTGCGGAATCCATCCGGTCCCGTGTCGACACGACCCAACGCTCGATGCGCCCCTGGTGGAAGACTGCGGCGAGATCGTGCCGCGATGACAATCGCGGTCGTACGCACGTCAGCGCGCGGCATGCGGGAGGCCATTCCCACACTGTAGCCACGGGCTTTCGGCCGCGTGGCGAAGGGTCACACGGATGCCAGGCCTTCGCAGGTCATACGCGTGCCGCTTTCCGTGGACGTCCGCCCTTCGCCCCGTTCGCGCGCGCGGCAAGGGTTTTGGCGACGGAGGTTTTGCGTCCACCGACCCGAGCCAACTCCCGCGTCATCCAGGCCCGCGTGCCGAAGAGGCCGGACACCAGGGCCGGCACATAGAGAT
>Ga0075019_10000856_pt1 | contig 17326 bp, 11 predicted proteins | sample ColStrG_CSR_2013_FD_71473 | JGI IMG/M metagenome (GOLD analysis project Ga0075019, IMG submission 71473) | Freshwater sediment microbial communities in response to fracking from Pennsylvania, USA - Cold Stream Run_MetaG_CSR_2013 | ecosystem: Environmental > Aquatic > Freshwater > Creek >...
GTCCAGGAGCCGTCGGCATTGTGGATGCCGGCCGAAAGAATCGCGCCGGCGGGAACGCCGGTGATCGTCACGCTCAGCACCGCGTCGGCATCGGCCTCGCCGAGTGCGGTCTGGATCGGCAAGGCGATGGCCTTGTCCTCGTTCCCCGATACCGTCGCGGTCAATCCGCCTCCGCCAATCGTCAGCGTCGGCATATCGGCGACCGGCGTGATCGAGACGTTGAATGTCGCAGTTGAAACATCGGTGATCCCGCCGTCGATGGTCGTGCCGCGGACGGTCAACGCGAAGTGCTGCACCTCGCCGTCGCTCGAAAGCGTCAGTCCGGCAAGCTGGGCCGGCGTCAGCGTCCAGGAACCATCTGCGTTGTGGGTTCCGGCCGAAAGCGTTGCGCCCGCCGGCACGCCGGTGATGGTGAGACTGCCGAGCGAAGCGCGGGGATCGGCGATGCTCAGCGCATCGGTGATGCCAAGCGCGATGGGTCTGTCTTCATTGCCTGCGGCGTCGTGAACGCCCAGCACCGGGCCTTGCGTCTGCAGATTGACCGCGGCGGGGCTGCTGCTGTTGGTCGGACCGCCGTTCCCGGCTGGCGCATTGGGCGTCAGCAAGGCCAAGGGCACGGGATTGCCGGCGAACTGGTCGATGTTGACCGTCTCGAAATTCGCTCCCGAGGCTGGCGAGCTCGTACCCCCGGCCGCCGGCAAGATCGACTGGTCCGTGGTGATCGGGAACAGGCTTGCGAACTCCACCCCCGAAACGCTGCGATCCGGACTGAGCTCGACCGAGATATCGGGAAGCGGCAGTCCCTTGGAGTCGTAGAACGGCTCGATCGTCACCGTCGAATGATTGTCGAACAGGATGACCAGACGGTCGCCGGCATGGACGAAGGTCACGTTCTCATTGCCGATCGCGGTGAGATCAAGCTTCGAAGTCCCATCGAGATGGACGGTGATCGCCTGGTCGGTCTGCGGCTTGGTAAGTTTTACGACCTTCGCGGGCTCGTTGTTGGGCAAAGCACCGGTGACTTGTGCGACCGTAAAGCGAGCGTCCATGACGTCGACCCATCCATTGCTGTTCGATAAAATTCGATAAAAGCGGTTCAACTTCCAGGCGAAGGTCGGTACCGCTCCATTCCTGCAACTTAAGGTATTATTAACCCTTACTGCTCGTCAATCGGATTGCTCGGCATTTCGGCTCATTCTGCCTGCTTAGTTAAAATTGCCGTCTCTATGGGGAATTCTCAGAAAGCACTGTATCCAACCCTCGGTGACCTTCGGCGGACCAGATAGGGACGATGCTCCGTCCGCGTCTTCTGGCCGTCACACGCAAAGCGTGTATAAAAGGGGCGGTCTGACGGAAACTACTTGAGATAGTCCGACGTGACCCTTAAGGTTCCGACAGGGGGAGACGAAGCATGACGAATGTATCGAGTCGGGCAGGCGGATTTGGTCTGGCCGCGATAGCGTTGATATTACTCACATCATCGCAGGCTTTTGCGGGTTCATATCGATCGAATTTCGTGGCGACCTGCGACAACGGCCGTAGCTATCCAGTTCGCGCGAGAGCCGTCAGCGACCAAGGGGAACTCGTGACCGGCGATCTTCTGGTCGGCGGACACAGTGCGGCCCAGGTCCGGTTGGTGCCCGCAGGGTTCGGATATCGTTACGCCGCAAGAGGTCTCTGGCTCGACGGTTTGCGAACCGATGCCGACCTGCACTTCGGCAAGCATCAGTCGGTCGCCTGCATCGTCGATCTCGGGTGAGCCGGTCTCCTTCGGACCTCAAGCAAGGCGACGCCCTCAGTCCAACGGGCTTTGCACCGAACGCCTCTCGATTGGGTAGCTGTCGCGATGCTCTCCCCGATATGCTCTCCCCGATAAATGACCACCAACATACATCTTAAGGATGTGCGACGTTGAAGATACGCGGCAGAGCTGCTAGTGCTGAATTTGAAGCAGAGCCAATCGGCGGGGTGGGACGAATGCGAGTTGTGTTGCTTGGGCTCGTAGCCGCTGGCTGCCTGGCTCACGGGAGTGCTGCGAAGGCCGAGGCGTTTACAATCGTGGACGCGATCAAAGAGGCGGTCCAAACCAATCCCGGTGTCGGTGAGGCGGCTGCCAATCGTCGCGCCACCGATGCGGAATTTCACCAAAGCCAGGGGACATTGCTGCCGCAGGTGCGGCTGGAAGCAAGCGCTGGCCCCGAGCGCTTCAATCAGCAGGACATCGTTCCGCCTCCGCTCGGCAACGGCCAATGGCTGCCCGCGCGAACCGGATCGATCGTGGTCCGTCAGATACTGTTTGATGGATTTGCATCGATCAATGAAATCTGGCGGCAATCGGCAAGAGTCAACGCCGCCGCCCAGCAGGTCCACGAGCGATCGGAATTGATCGCGCTGGACGCCGCCGAGGCCTATATCAGCGTCATTCGTTTCACACGGCTGATCGCGATTTCACAGGACAATGTTTCGGCGCACCGCCGCATCATGGAGAATGTTCAGGCGCGATTTGACGGCGGGCGCGCCGGGGAGGGCGATCTGCAACAGGCCCGTGAACGCGTAGCGGCTTCGGAAGCCGCGCTCGCGGAATTCCGCCAGAGCCTCGAGGATGCGCGCGCCGCCTACCGCAAGAGCGTCGGGATTGAACCATTCAACATGCGCGCGCCGGGCCGGCTGCGCGGCCTTGCTCCGTCCAAGGACGCAGCACTCGCCGTGGCGTTGCGGCATAACCCGACAATCAGGGCTGCGGAACTGGATGCGGACGCTGCCAAATACGGCTTCGATGCCACCGCCGGCTCATTCGTGCCCAACGTTTCGCTTGAAGGCCGGACGTTGCGCGGCATCGACTCGGACACGATATACGGCCGTCGCAGCGAAAGCAGCGGCAAGGTGGTGCTGGGTTGGGACCTTTTCACTGGCGGACAGGACAGTTGGAAGCGCACTGCAGCGGCGGAACGCTACAACGAACAAAAGATGCGGCTGGCGCGTCTGCAACGCGACGCCTTCGAGGCGCTCGACAAAGCGTGGTCGGCGCGCACCATCACATCGGACCGGGCGGCCGCGTTGCTTCGTCAGGTCAACGCCGATCGCAAGACCATTGTCGCCTACAACAAGGAATACGAGCTTGGGCAACGGTCATTGATTGACCTGCTCAATGCGGAAAACCAGCTTTACAATGGATTGGTCTCTCTGGAGTCCACGCGCGACGTAGCGATATTCGCCGACTATCAGTTACTCGCTGCGATGGGCCAACTGCTGGAATTTCTGAAAGCACCTGAGTCCACGGACGCGCTGCCGCTCGAGACGATTTCGATCGGGGTGTTTCCGCTCAAGATTCCACCTATCCTTTTCGGATTACCCCCTACCGGCCCGGAGCCGTTGAATGTCCACGGCACTCTTGTTCCGGGCATGCCGCCCTATGGCGCGAGCTTGCTGACAAACCAGCCCAAGGTCGCCACCTTCAGCGATCGCTGGCCGCAGGTGGCTTGGTCGGATCCCACAAGCCTGCTTGCACAACTGCAGCTGCTGGTCCCGAAGGCTTCGGGAGCAGCCATCGCTGACGAGACCGGTGGAGCGTCGACATCCCTGTCGTATGCGCCCGAAGCACGTCAGGTGCCGTGGCTGCCAGCGGGAACGAGCAGGCCGAATTGATAGGGCCGGTCTGAATTCGACGCTAAAGCATGATCCGGAAAAGTGGAAACCGGTTTTCCGAAAAGATCATGCTCAAACAAAGGGAATGAGATCATGATGCGATTCCAATTGATCGCATCATGATCTGATGGCCGATCGTCACCGTCAGGCTTTCTCCGGCGCATTGCCCTTGTTGTGTTTTGCGTAACGCTGCCGCCCTCAAAAATGGCTTGTGCAGTGTACGGACTTGGGAAGTCAGCCGCCGCATAGGACACTCAATCTTGAGCTCGGACGCATTGGCCCAGGCAGCGGAAACTCGGCGGCTCGAACGGGCGGCTTCGCCTGTTGAAGCGGCCGATCCGCTCTCGGATTCATTGTTGTTCCTCGCCGCACGCCACGGTCGTCCCTTGAGCCGGGAGGCGCTTCTTGCCGGCCTCCCGATCTCGGACAACCGCTTGAGCGTCGCACTGTACAGCCGTGCTGCGCAACGTGCTGGATTGGAGGTGCAACCGGTAAAGCGGGCATTGCCGGAAATCCCATCCCTGGTGTTGCCGGCCGTGTTGATCATGCGCGACGGTTCGACGCGGATCATGGTGGCAAATGATACGGATCCCGGAAACGCAGAGGTCATCGACCCGACGATTAGACCGCCTGAGGTGCAGCGCCCGCTTGGCGCCGATGCAGCCAATTATATGGGCTACGCGTTCCTGGTCCGACCGGCTTCACAAGCCAATGCCCGGGTAGTCGCCGGGGGAGATCTGCCATCGGCGCACTGGTTTTGGTCGATCGTCGGCCGGTTCTGGCCGAACTACGGTCATGTTGCCGTGGCCGCCCTGATCGTCAACGTGCTTGGCCTCGCCGCTCCGTTGTTCACCATGAACGTTTACGATCGGGTGGTTCCCAACGGAGCAATCCCGTCGCTGGTTGCGCTTTCCATCGGGATGACGATCGCCATCGTGTTCGATTTCGTGCTGCGGACGGTAAGAAGCCGAATCATCGATTTGACTGGAAAAAAAATCGATGTGGTTCTCGCTGCCGACATTTTCGAGCACGTGCAGGCGGTCAAGATGGCGCAGCGTCCGTCGTCCGTCGGAATACTCGCCAATCAGATCCGAGACTTCGATTCGGTTCGCGAATTTTTCACATCGGGCGCGGTGGTCTCGGCAACCGACTTGCTGTTCGCGTTCATTTTCATCGCAATTCTGGTTGAGATCGCGGGTCCCCTTGCCTGGATCTCGGTGGTGATGGTGCCGTTGATGATGATCACGGGATTGATCCTGCAATACCCGCTCGGTCGCGCGATGCGCAGGCTGCAGGCGGAATCGGCCGCGCGCCACGGGGTATTGATCGAAGCCTTGTCGAGCCTGGAAACCGTGCGCGCGATCGGGGCCGAGGCGCGGATGCAGACCGCATGGGAGCAATCGGTCGCCGCCACGGCTCGCTCGGGCGAGGACGTCCATTTCTGGGCTTCGCTCGCGCTCACCATCTCAAACGCGGCGCAGCAAATTACCAATATGTTGATGCTGGTAATCGGCGTGTTCCTCATTCTGGACGGCAAGCTTTCGGTCGGAGCGCTGGTGGCCTCGACCATGCTGGCGGGGCGTGTCCTCGCGCCGATTTCAAGCATAGCCTCCGTGATCACGCGAGCGATGCAAACCCTGACATCGCTCAGAGCGATTGATCGGGTGATGAAGTTGGAGCGCGAGCGCCCGGTCGGCCGGAGCTACGTCGCGCGCCGCATCACTGAAGGCCGCGTCGCTTTCGAGAATGTCAGCTTTCGCTATCCCGGCGCTGCAGAAAATGCACTCGAGAAGGTGTCGTTCAGGATCGAACCGGGAGAGCGTGTCGGCATCATCGGGAGAATCGGATCGGGAAAGACGACATTGGGACGCCTCATGGTCGGATTCTACGATCCGATCGAGGGACGCATTCTGGTCGATGGGGTCGATGCGCGTCAATACGACCCTGCCGACTTGCGGACGGGGATCGGATTCGTATTGCAGGACACCGACCTGTTTTTCGGCAAACTTCGCGACAACATCACGCTTGGCCGGCCATCTTGCACCGATGAAGAAGTGTTGGCCGCCGCCCGCCTTGCCGGGGTCGAGAGCTTCATCGCCGGTCATCCGCTTGGCTACGATATGCCCGTCGCCGAGGGTGGCCGTAGCCTGTCCGGCGGCCAGAAGCAGGCGATAGGCCTCGCACGCGTTCTCATACGCCGCCCCAAGGTGGTTTTCTTCGACGAGCCGACCGCACACTTCGATGTTCGCAGTGAAACCGAATTTCTCGAACGGCTAAAAGGCCTCGAGCGCGAGCAGATGACCATCATTATATCGACCCACCGCTTTTCACTGCTCGGCTACGTCGATCGGATCCTGTTGTTCGACAAGGGCAGGCTTGTCGCGGACGGACCGCGCGACAAGGTTCTGGCGTTGTTGCGCGGCCCGAAACAGGTCTCCGAAATCGCCGAACCGGTATAGCCTCGATGCGCAACACCGATTTTGCATTTGCCAATGACGTGCGCGCGGCGGTCGAACTGCGAACGCCGCGAACCTCGCGAATGCTGTTGACGTCGTCGATCGCGATGTTGGCGGTTGGCCTGGTCTGGGCGAATTTCGCCGTGCTCGACGAGGTCAAGCGCGGTAACGGCAAAGTCGTGCCGTCGCGCCAGGTTCAGGTCGTGCAATCGCTCGAAGGCGGTATCGTCGACGCCATACTTGTCCACGAAGGCAGTACCGTCCAGCAGGGTGCGCCGTTGATCCGGATCGACGACACCAATTTCTCCTCTCAACTAGGCGAAATCAGGGAACGCCGCCGCGCGATGGCGGCGCGGGTTGCGCGCCTTGAGGCCGAGTCCAAAAGCCTGGGCAAATTGGTGTTTCCGGTCGACCTCGCGCAGGAGGCCCCGCGTGCGACCGCGATCGAAATGAGCGTGTTCGAGACCCACTCCCGCAAACTTGCGCAAGACGTCGACGTGCTGGCCCAGCAGGAGACGCGGCTGGAGGAGACGCTGCAATTGCTTAACCGCGAGGTCGCGCTGACGCGCAAGCTTTATGAACAGAAAGTCGTGCCGGAGATCGAGATGATCCGGCTCGAACGCCAGGCGAGCGAGCTGCGAGGCCAACTCGCCGAGGTGCAATCGCGCAAGATCACCGTCAGGACGACCTTTCTCTCCCAGGTCGACGACGACCTTGCCAAGTCGAGAGGCGATCTTGCGGTGCTGGATGAGAACATAAAGTCGGCGCAAGACAAGGTCAGGCGGACCGAACTCCGCGCGCCGGTGTACGGTATCGTCAACAAGGTCAACGTGGGCACCGTGGGCGCCGTCGTACAGCCCGCCGCCAGTGTCATGGAGATAGTGCCGCTCGACGTTACGCTTCTGGTCGAAAGCCGAATCCGGCCTCAGGATATAGCCTTCATCCGCCCCGACCAGGACGCGGTTGTTAAGATCTCGGCCTATGATTCCAACGTCTACGGATCGCTGAAAGGTAAAGTCGAGCGCATCAGCGCCGACACGATCGCGGAGGATAAGCCGACCGGTCCCGAAAGGAACGAGACCTTCTACCGGGTAATGGTGCGCACTGAAAAAAACCATCTCGGTACCGCGGAAAATCCGCTGCCTATCATTCCGGGCATGGTGGCGACGGTGGAAGTCCTCACGGGGGAAAAGACCGTGCTCGACTACCTTATCAAGCCGGCCCGTTTGCTGCGCGAGGAGGCACTTCGGGAGAAGTGACATCCGCGCGACCGTCTCGGTAAATGCATCGTAAATCCGGAGCGAAAAGGCGTTTTTGGAAAAGCCTGACCTCATTCATTCAAATTTGAATCAAGTTTGTTTCAAGTTCGATCGCGCCTGATTGGTTGCGAGTTACCCACAAACCGACAAGTACCGCCTCCCTGCTCCGTTTTAACCGGGCCGAAGTGGGCATGAATCTATCTCCCGTCTCGACAAAAATCAGGGATCGCGATCGACACAACAACGTCGCTCGACGTTCCGGCTACGGGGGATGCCAGAGATGTCGGCCTTTATTCGAGCGCGCCAGGCGCGCATTGTGGCAGGTTTGTTTTCGCTTTCGGTTGTGTCTGCGACCCTCGCAGACGACGCCATGGCAGGAGTTCTTGCCGCGAAACCGCCCGGCGTCGGAGCGTCAACCGTTTCGGCAATTCCGCCGGCTATCGAGCCTCCTGTACGCTACTTCAGCATCAACCGTGTGCTGGCCGAACATGATCGCAAGGTCGCATTTCCGGGCGCGGCCAGGCTGACCTCCTTTCGGGAAACCGCCATCGCTGAGCAGGCGCTGCCATCTGCGTGGGCGGAAAGCGACGAGCCGTTCGGACTTTTTACCTTTCGTGCGCCCGAAGGCCTGTTGTGGGCAAAGTGGCGCGGCGTCGAATCGGCAATCGACGAAGAGGCGGGCACGCTCGCACAATGCCGCTACGACGTCGAGCGCTGCTCTTCTTCAGCCGCCTTGCGTTTTCTCGCCATGATAGACGAGGCTCAAAAAGCGGCAGGGCGCGAGAAACTCGATGCCGTCAACCGCATGATAAATTCGGCGATCGTCTACACCAGCGATCTCGCGCAACATGGCGTTGCCGACCTCTGGTCGTCGCCACTCGAGACTCTGGCCAGCGGTCGCGGCGATTGCGAGGATTACGCGATCGCCAAATATGTGTTGCTTCGCGAGTCCGGCGTCGCCGTTCAGCACCTGCGCCTGTTGCTGGTGCACGATAGATCGATAGGCCAGGACCATGCCGTGCTTGCCGTCCGCGAGGCGGACCGTTGGCTGATTCTCGACAATCGTTGGGCGGCTCTGATGGACAGTTCCGAGGCAAGGCACCTCACGCCGCTGTTTGCAATAGACCACAAGGGCGTGAAACTGTTCGCCGCGCCCTATGCAGCCCGACTTCCGGAGAGCGAACGCGACGGTGTGTCACCGGCGTCGGAAGGCCGGCGAACGGGACCGGGAAACTTGCCGTCGCCGATGTGACGGGAGTTGACTTATCCTGGACGCCACAGCCAGGCGGGACGGAGGCCAGGCCTAGTCGCGAGCCCATTCGCCGACCACGCGGTGAACCTCGAAAAGATGCTCCCGCAGCTGCTCAAGGGCAAATCCCAGCGCGAAGAACCGTTCGGCCGCTTCGCTTTTCATGTCGCGCGTCAGTCCCTCGCGCCGCACCGCTCCGAACTCCTCGATATAATGCCGGAACGCGACTTCGACGGCGTCCAGAGGTGGCGGTGGCTTCTGGGCACGCAAGGCGGCGCCGCTGGAGCGGAGGAAATCGCGTGCTGCAGCCTCGACATTGCTGAGCGGCGCATTCAGCCGCGCGGCGATCTCCTCGGGTAGCTCGCACCCGACCGCACGGCCCAGCATCACGATGTCATGGCGTAACCGCAACAGCGTTCGCAAAAGTGGTCCGGTGTTGGGACCGGAGGTAAGGCGCGCGTTGCGCTCATGCTCTGCCTCGGCTCCGGTCGCGTTCAACCGCGTCAACGCTGCGGCAATCCCGTCGTGAATGCGACGACGATCAGCCTGGTCGAGTTCGCGGGTGTGGTCCTCCAGAAATCTCGACAGTGCATCCGCCATCAGGTCGAGCATATCGGCTCCGGCCTGGATCGTGATCGCATGCGCGCGCGAGGGAAAAAGCAGAAAGGATACGACGAAGCCGACCACGCCGCCGACTGTTACCTCCAGCACGCGGTCGAGAGCGGAAGCCGCGGGGCTGACATGCTGCATGCTGGGGACCAGGAGTACGATGATCGCGGTCACCGGCAACACGTTGAAATTGGCGCGGAACGAGGCAATGAAGGCGAGCGGCGCAACGGCAAGCGCGAGAACGGCGAGCAACGCCCATTCGCTTTCGTGCGGGATCAGGATCGCGAGCGCGCCGCCGTAGGCCACGCCTCCAAAGGTGCCGATCAGGTAATCGCTTGCCACCTTCAACGAGCGGCCGAGACTCATCTGGGTCACGATCAGTGACGTCAGAACCGCCCAGAGCGGCAAATGCAGGCGCATGGCTTGTGCCAGCGCCAATGCCAACAGCGCCGCGACCGTGACCCGCAGGGCCAGGATCAGCTGCAGCCGGTACCGGCGGACGCGTTCGCGGACTTGCATCAGCAGTCCGGTGATGCGGTTTTCGTCATGGGACATGCGGCTGACATCGTGGACAGAGGTGAGTGCCCGATTTAAGGCAGCTTCCGCGCGAAGACAATGTCAGCGCGCTCCCCGCTCAGCCACCTTCCGGTCTCGGCAGGTAACGCGAACCCTCCTTGCCCAGGAAGTCGAGCATGGCAGAAGCAGGGGGCAGCAATATCTTGTCGGCGCGGCGGATCGCATGCCATTGCCGCATGACCGGCAAGCCCTTTACCTTCAGCGTGACGAGACGGCGTTCGTCCAGTTCGTGGAAAACCGTATGCTGGGAAATGAAGGCGATTCCAAGCCCGGCCATGACGGCCTGCTTGATGGTCTCGTTACTGTCCATCTCCATACCGACCTTTGCTGCGAGGCCGTTTTTTTGAAAAAATTGCTCCATCAGCATTCGGGTGCCGGAGCCGCGTTCGCGCGTGATGAAGGTTTCGCCGGCAAGGTCGTTTACGGGAACTGACTTCCGTCTTGCCAGACGATGATCGGCAGCCGCTACGATGACATGCGGGTGCCTGCCAAGCGGTCTCATCTCAACGTCAACGTCGGGAGGCGGTTGCCCCATCACCGCGATGTCCAATTGATAGCCGCGCAGCGCGTTGCGGATGTCTTCCCGGTTGCCGATCTTGAGCGTCACCTCGATCTTGGGAAATCGTTGGGAAAACGCCGCGATCGCGAATGGTACGAAATATTTCGCGGTGCTGACCGCGCCGATCGATACGCGGCCGCCGGTTCGCCCCGATATCATGTCAAGCGACTGTTCGCAGTCCAGCAAAGCCAGTTCGATCCGCTCGACGAGCGCCAGCACGTGATCGCCGGCATCGGTCAACGACATTCCGTCGCCGGTCCTCTGGATCAACGGCAAGCCGGCAAGTGCCTGCAGGTTGCGCAGCTGCAGCGTCACCGCCGGCTGGGTGAGGTTGAGACGGTTGGCTGCCAATGTGATCGAGCCGGCCGAATGAACCGCCGCCAGTGCACGAAGCTGGCGAATTGTGAGATCCCGCGCAAAACGGCGCGCCATCAGCGCCCCCATAAAAAATAGTTTGGTTTAACCCAAGATATTAAAATTTCACTAATTTGGCAAATCGCGCGTTGATGCAGCCAAGTCGCCTCCAAGGTGGAGTCGCACGATCGAAAGCCCCGTCCAAGAGGGTACGGTCAAAGGGAGCTGCCCGTGCACGATCGCCTTACGCTGCATGCTCGATTGGACGACCCGGAACGTGATCTCCGGCACGCTGCAATTGCGGCCGTCATCAAATCCCTTGCGCTTGCCGCCAAAAACCTCTCGCAGATGATCGCGTGCGGTCCCCTCGTCGGGATCGAAGGTCTGCACGGTGGGCTAAATCCGGACGGCGACGCGCAGAAGGATATCGATATTGCCGCAGATCGGCTGATGCGCGATGTTCTGCGGACCTCGCCGGTGGCCGCCGTTCTTTCCGAGGAAGCGCGTTTGCCCGAAATTTTCGATGAGGCTGCGCCGCTTTGCGTCGCCATTGATCCGCTGGATGGCTCGGCAAATCTCGAAAACAACATTTCCGTCGGCACGATCTTTTCGATACGTCCGAAGGCGAGAGATGCCGTATCGACCTTCTTTGAGCCGGGCACGGCACAGTGCGCGGCCGGGTTTTTCATCTATGGCCCTCAAACTTCGCTCGTGCTTGCGTTCGAGCGGCGGGTAGATTTTTTCATCCTTGACCCGGGATCGAGCGACTTCGTTCTGGTCACGGGCAACTTGCGTATTGCGCCGGATACGGCGGAGTTTGCGATCAATGCCTCCAATCGCCGCCACTGGAGCAGTGCCGTGCGCTCCTATGTCGATGATTGCATCGCCGGGGTGAACGGCGAGGACGGGCGTGATTTCAACATGCGCTGGATCGGCTCCCTCGTCGCCGAAGCCTACCGGATCCTCGTTCGCGGTGGCGTGTTTCTGTATCCGGCCGATGCTCGGCCCGCTTATCGCGAGGGTCGTCTGCGTCTGCTCTACGAGGCGCACCCGATCGCGCTGGTCATGGAGTGGGCGGGCGGTGCCGCCAGCAACGGCCGTGCGCGCATTCTGGAATTATCGGCACGAACTCTACACCAGCGCGTACCGCTGATCATGGGATCGCCAAGAGCCGTGCGCGACATCGAGATGCTTCACGCGGGTGTCGAGCCCATGTTCGAAAGCGGCGACGCACCGCTGTTTGCGCGTCGCGGACTGTTTCGGTGAGAGGTCGATATGTCGCGCCGCTATCCGATCATATCGATCACGGGCTCCTCGGGAGCAGGCACCACGTCGGTGAAGAAGACATTCGAAAACATCTTCCGGCGCGAGAACGTCAAGGCCGCCTATATCGAGGGCGACGCCTTCCATCGCTATGACCGCGCCGAGATGCGCCAAAAGATGGTGGAGATGGCCGGAAACAGCCATTTCAGTCACTTCAGCCCTGAAACCAATTTGTTCGAGGAGCTTGAAAAGCTTTTCCGCGACTACAGCGAGTCGGGAACGGGAACTACGCGACACTACGTGCATGACGATGAGGAATCCCAACTCTATGGCGCGCCGCCCGGCACCTTTACGGCATGGGAAGCACTGCCGGAAAATTCCGATCTGCTGTTTTATGAAGGCCTGCATGGCGCCGTCGTCACGGACAAGGTGAACGTGGCCCAGCACGCCGACCTGAAGATCGGCGTGGTTCCCGTCATAAACCTGGAATGGATTCAGAAGCTGCATCGGGACCGCCAGGCTCGCGGCTATTCGACCGAGGCCGTGACTGACACGATCCTGCGCCGCATGCCTGATTATGTGAACTACATTTGTCCGCAGTTCACCGAAACCGACATCAATTTTCAGCGTGTGCCAACGGTGGATACTTCGAATCCGTTTATCGCAAGATGGATTCCGACGCCGGACGAATCGATGGTCGTGATCAGGCTCAGGAATCCACGAGGCATCGACTTTCCGTATCTGCTGTCGATGATCCCTCACAGCTTCATGTCTCGCGCCAACTCGATCGTGATCCATGGCGCCAAGCTCGATCTGGCAATGCAGCTCATTCTCACTCCGCTGATTCTGCAATTGATGGAACGAAAGAGGCGAGCGATATGAACGTACTTGCGTCCGTAATTGACTGTGCCGAAGTCGGCCATGCCGAAATGGCCAGTGCCGTTCGATTTCTTGCCATTGATGCGGTCGAACAGGCGAAGTCAGGTCATCCGGGCATGCCGATGGGCATGGCTGACGTCGCAACCGTGCTGTTCTCGCGTTTCCTGAAATTCGATCCCAGGGATCCAGCATGGCCCGACCGCGATCGCTTCGTGCTTTCTGCAGGCCACGGCTCGATGCTGCTTTATGCGCTGCTTTACCTTGCCGGCTATGAAGCAATGACGCTCGATCAGCTAAAGGCCTTCCGGCAGTGGGGCTCGAACACCCCGGGCCATCCCGAATATGGTCACACGCCGGGCGTGGAGACGACGACGGGCCCGCTTGGACAGGGCATTGCGACAGCCGTCGGCATGGCGTTGGCCGAGCGATTGATGAATGCGCGGTTTGGCGGTGACCTCGTCGATCACTTCACCTATGTGATTGCCGGCGACGGATGCCTGATGGAGGGCATCAGCCATGAAGCCATTTCGCTCGCCGGCCATTTGCGGCTGAGCCGGCTCATCGTGCTGTTCGACGACAATCGGATCTCGATTGATGGGCCGACATCCCTTTCTTGCTCGGACGATCAGCTTGCCAGGTTTCGTGCAAGCGGTTGGAGCGCGTGTCGTGTCGATGGCCACGATCCCCAAGCCGTCGCCGCGGCTATCGCGGACGCACGGAACAATGACCGTCCCTCGCTGATCGCGTGTCGCACGATCATCGGCTTTGGCGCACCTACTCGCCAGGGCAGCGAGAAGATTCATGGCGCCCCGCTTGGCCCCGACGAGGTCGGGAAGACCCGTGCGGCGCTCGACTGGCCGCATCCACCCTTCGAGGTCCCCCAACGCGTGCTTGAAGAGTGGCGGCAGATCGGGGCCCGCGGTCAGGTTACGCGCCATGCGTGGATCGAGCGTTCCCGGCGCGTTTGCGCAAGCGGAAGGTCGCCATTTCATGACGCTCTGAACAGGAAGTTGCCTGGCGCGTATGCCAGCGCGATGACGAACCTCAAGGCCCGGTTCGCCGACGAGCGTCCGAGGCTTGCAACCAGGCAGGCCTCGCAGCAGGTAATCGATGCCGTCGCACAAGCCCTGCCAAATCTGCTAGGAGGCTCTGCCGACCTGACCCACTCAAATCTTACGCTGGCGAAAACCCAGTCGCCGGTGCGACCGGATCATTTTGAAGGCAACTACGTCCATTATGGCGTCCGCGAGCACGCCATGGCCGCGGCGATGAACGGCATCGCGCTTCATGACGGGTTCATACCCTATGGCGGAACATTCCTCAGTTTCGCCGACTACAGCCGTCCGGCGATTCGGCTTGCGGCGCTGATGGGTGTCCGCGTGATCCATGTCATGACTCATGACTCGATCGGCCTTGGCGAAGACGGGCCGACCCATCAGCCGGTCGAGCACCTGGCTTCGCTGCGGGCGATACCGAACCTTCTGGTATTTCGTCCTGCAGAAGCAGTCGAAACCGCGGAAGCCTGGGATTGTGCCCTGAGGGCCGAGACCTCGCCGTCGATCCTTTGTCTGTCGCGGCAGGCCCTGCCTGCCTTTCGCGACAGCTCTGGCGAGATCAATCGGGTTGGGCTGGGTGCCTACGTGGTCGTCGAACCCGACGGACCTCGTGACGTCACCCTGATTGCGACCGGCTCGGAAGTTTGCGTGGCGCTCGAGGCGGCCGAATTGCTCGCAGACGAGGGGTTGCGGGCAGCGGTGGTCTCGGCACCGTGCTTCGAATTGTTCGGCAGGCAGTCGCCCGAATACAGAAAGCGGGTGCTCGGCAAGGTGCCACGCGTCGGCGTGGAGGCCGCCGTCGAGGGCGATTGGGCTCGTTGGCTCGGTGAAGACGGTGAATTTGTGGGCATGAGCGGTTTTGGTGCGTCAGCACCGGCGAGCGTGCTCTATCGCGAGTTCGGCATAACGCCGGTCGCGGTCGCAGCCGCGGCGAGACGCGCAATCCGGCGAACATTGGAGGGGAAATAGAAATGGCTCGGATAACGCTGAGGCAATTGCTGGATCACGCAGCCGAACGCGGGTACGGCGTGCCTGCCTTCAACATCAACAACATGGAGCAGGGGCTTGCGATCATGGAAGCGGCCGCTTCAGTCGACGCGCCGGTCATCATACAGGCTTCGCGCGGTGCCCGCTCTTATGCCAACGACATCATGCTGGCGAGGATGATCGATGCGCTGGAGGAGATCTATCCGCAGATTCCGGTTTGTCTGCATCAGGACCACGGCAACGAGGAATCGACGTGTGCGACCGCGATCAGGTGCGGCTTTACGTCGGTGATGATGGACGGCTCGCTAAAGGCCGATGCCAAGACCGCCGCCGACTATGGCTACAACGTCGACATTACGCGGCGGGTGGTCGAGATAGCCCACTGGATCGGCGCATCGGTGGAAGGTGAACTCGGTGTGCTCGGCTCGCTGGAGCATGGCGGGAGCGAGCAAGAGGACGGTCACGGGCTCGAAGGCCGGGCAAGCCGCGAGCAGCTGCTCACCGATCCCGATCAGGCGGTGGATTTCGTTCGCGCTACCAAGGTCGACGCCCTTGCGATCGCGATGGGAACGTCGCACGGCGCCTACAAATTCTCGCGCAAGCCCGACGGCGAAATTCTTGCGATGCATGTCGTCGAGGAAATCCACGCCCGGCTGCCCAACACCCATCTGGTGATGCATGGCTCATCGTCGGTGCCGCAGCCACTTCAGGACATGTTCAATGAGTTCGGCGGTGAAATGCCGCAGACCTTCGGCGTCCCGGTCGAAGAAATCGTTCGCGGCATCAGGCACGGCGTTCGCAAGGTCAATATCGATACCGACTGTCGCCTGGCGATGACGGCAATGTTTCGAAAGGTTGCGATGCAGGTGAGGGGCGAATTCGATCCGCGTAAATTCCTGAAGCCCGCGATGGATGCGATGCGCGACCTCTGTCGTGATCGCTTCGAGCAATTCGGCACGGCGGGCAACGCATCGAGGATCAGGGTGATTCCGCTTTCGGAAATGGCGCGCCGCTATCGCTCGGGAGCACTTGATCCGCAAATCGGGAAAATTACTGCCGCCGCATGAGCCGACAGGGCACACGAATTCAACGGAGGAAGATATGAACGATCAATCTATTACGGTCCGCGGCAAAGAGCGTTACCGGTCAGGCGTGATGGAATACAAGCGGATGGGTTATTGGGAGCCGGGTTATGAGCCCAAGGATACCGACGTCATCGCGCTGTTTCGCGTCACACCGCAGGACGGCGTCGATCCGACCGAGGCCTGCGCAGCGGTAGCGGGAGAATCCTCAACCGCGACATGGACCGTGGTGTGGACCGACCGTTTGACGGCGGCCGAGAAATATCGCGCCAAGTGCTACCGCGTCGATCCCGTGCCGAATTCGCCCGGTAGCTACTTCGCCTACATCGCTTATGACCTTGACCTGTTCGAGCCAGGATCGATCGCAAATCTCACGGCCTCCATCATCGGCAATGTTTTCGGCTTCAAACCGCTGAAGGCGCTGCGGCTGGAGGACATGCGGCTGCCGGTCGCCTACGTGAAAACCTTCCAGGGTCCGGCCACCGGTATCGTGGTCGAGCGCGAACGGCTCGACAAATTCGGCCGCCCGTTGCTGGGCGCAACCGTCAAGCCGAAACTCGGCCTCTCGGGGCGCAACTACGGGCGCGTGGTCTATGAAGCGTTGAAGGGCGGTCTGGATTTCACCAAGGACGACGAGAACATCAACTCGCAGCCCTTCATGCATTGGCGCGAACGGTATCTCTATTGCATGGAAGCCGTAAACAGGGCGCAAGCCGCAACCGGCGAGATCAAGGGGAGCTACCTCAACGTCACCGCCGCGACCATGGAGGATATGTACGAGAGAGCTGAATTCGCCCGCGAGCTCGGTTCCGTCATCATCATGATCGACCTCGTGATCGGCTACACCGCCATTCAGTCGATGGCGAAATGGGCGCGGCGCAACGACATGGTCCTGCATCTGCACCGCGCCGGCCATTCCACCTACACCCGGCAACGCAACCACGGCGTCTCGTTCCGCGTGATCGCCAAGTGGATGAGGCTTGCCGGCGTCGATCACATTCACGCCGGAACCGTCGTCGGCAAGCTCGAGGGCGACCCGAATACGACCCGCGGCTATTACGATATTTGCCGCGAGGACTTCAACCCGACGAAGCTCGAGCATGGCGTGTTCTTCGACCAGCACTGGGCAAGCCTCAACAAGATGATGCCGGTGGCCTCCGGCGGCATCCACGCCGGTCAGATGCACCAGCTGCTCGACCTTCTCGGCGAGGACGTCGTATTGCAGTTCGGCGGCGGCACGATCGGGCACCCGCGCGGCATCCAGGCAGGCGCCACCGCCAATCGTGTTGCGCTCGAGGCCATGATCCTGGCCCGCAACGAGGGCCGCGATTATGTCCATGAGGGCCCCGAGAT
>Ga0075019_10000857_pt1 | contig 17318 bp, 17 predicted proteins | sample ColStrG_CSR_2013_FD_71473 | JGI IMG/M metagenome (GOLD analysis project Ga0075019, IMG submission 71473) | Freshwater sediment microbial communities in response to fracking from Pennsylvania, USA - Cold Stream Run_MetaG_CSR_2013 | ecosystem: Environmental > Aquatic > Freshwater > Creek >...
CACGAACATCAGGCCCTGAGCCTTGAGGGTCGGTCCGATGATCCCGCAGAGCTCCCGGTCCCGCGGCGTCAGCTCCACCGCCTCGGCCGACCCGCCCACCCGGAGGTTCGAGCGGATCTGCCCGGCGGCGGGGACCCGGTTGATGGCGCCGATCGGCTCCCCGTCCACGATCAGGATGCGCTTGTCCCCCTTGGTGACGGCGGGCAGGAAGGCCTGGCAGATCACCGGATCGCGGCTGATGGCGAAATGCAGCTCGAGCATGGCGTCGAGATTGCTGTCATCGGGCTTGAGCCGCGCCACCCCGGACCCGCCGCCGCCGTAGAGGGGCTTCAGGATCATGTCCGGATAACGCTGCCGAAAATCGAGGATGGCGTCCATGTCCCGGGTGACCAGGGTCGGCGGCTGGACGCCCGGGAAATGCGTGACCAGCAGCTTTTCCGGCGCGTTGCGCACCGCCGCCGGGTCGTTGACGACGAGGGTCGCAGGATGGATGTGTTCGAGGATGTGGGTGGCGGTGATGTAGGCCAGGTCGAACGGCGGGTCCTGACGCATCAGGACCACATCGAACTCGGCGAGCTCGAGGATCTCGAGTTCACCCTCCCGCACCGCCGGGGTCTGGCCGTCCAATACCTCGAGACTGCGTCCGCGCGCCGTGACCCGGCGGCCTTCCAGGGCCAGCCGGTCCGGCTGGTAGGTCCACAACCGGTGCCCGCGGGCCTGGGCGTTCAGCGCCATCAGATAGCTGGTGTCGCTGAGCGGATTGACCGCAGCGACCGGGTCCATCTGGATCGCGATCTTCAGAGCCATGCGTCATCCTTCGGGTTTTCGCGGCCCATCTACGGTCATTCACCCTCCGTTGGAAACCACCGGCGAGGATAAATTTCGGGGCGCCCCGGCGTCCCGTGCGGTCAGCCTCGAGCCCGCCACGCATCCGGCACATGGACAGGCCATCGTCCCGGAGCCAGAGCGACGAGGTCAAGGCGCACATCCGTGTCCCGCCAGCCGGGGCGTTGCGCGCACAGGGCGCTGGCCGCTCGGGCGAGGCGTTGCTGCTGGATCGGACCGACCGCCGCCAAAGCATCGTCCAGCGAGGCCCGTCGCTTGACCTCCACCATGGCCAGCACCCCGCCGCGGCGGGCGATCAGGTCGATCTCGCCCAGAGGCGTCCGCACCCGAAAGCCCAGGATCCGCCAGCCGTGAAGCATCAACCATGCCGCCGCCAGCCATTCGGCCAGATGGCCGGCCCGGCGCGCCCGCGCGCCCCGGATCTGGCGGGCGGGGGTCAAGGCGGACCGTCCCGGCCCTTGAGGTCCAGCGCCCGGCGGTAAAGCTCCCGGCGGTTCAGTCCCAGCGCCCTGGCCACGCCGGCCGCCGCCTCCGCCGGTCCGCTGCGGCTCAAGGCGTCCAGAAGCGCGGCATCCGCATCTGCAGCGGTCGCCGCCGGGGCGTCCCCCGGACCGAGCAGGATCACGATCTCCCCCCGCGGCGGCCCGCTGGCGAAGGCGGAGATCAGGGTCGAGATCGGTCCGCGGACCACCGTCTCATGGAGCTTGGTGAGTTCACGCGCCACCACCGCTTCACGATCGCCGAAAACGGCAAGCATGTCGGCCAGGCTGTCCGACAGTCGCGGGCCGGTCTCGTAGAGGATCAGCGTGGCCCGGATGGGGGCCAGTTCGGCAAGGAATGCGCGCCGTGGGCCCGATTTCGGCGGTGGGAAACCGGCGAACAGGAACCGGTCCGTGGGAAGTCCCGAGACGGCCAGGGCCGCGAGGGCCGCCGAAGCGCCGGGCGCCGCGAAGACCTCGACCCCGGCGTCCGCGGCCGCACGGACGAGGCGGTAGCCCGGATCGGACACCAGGGGAGTGCCTGCGTCGGACACCAGGGCGATCCGTGCGCCCTCAGCCAGCTGCTCAAGGATCTGCGGGCGTCGGCGGGCGTCGGTATGGTCATCATATCGCTCCACCCGGGCCTTGAGATCGTATGCGGACAACAGCTTGGCGGCGACGCGGGTGTCCTCGGCCAGGACCAGATCCGCCCCGGCCAGGATGTCGATCGCCCGCAGTGTCATGTCGCGCAGATTGCCGATCGGCGTGGCGACGATGTAGAGGCCGGGCGCAAGCGGGGCTGTCGAGGGCTGAGGCGGGGGCGGACGCATGGCTCGATATGAGCCCTTTGGCGCCCCGCGCCAAGCACCCATGGCGTCGCAGGGCGGTGCCGGCCTCAAAGGGGGTGACGCTCGTCCCGTGCGCGCCGGATGGCGTCCTGCAGCTCACTGGCGAGGTGGGACCGCGCCGCTGGTCCCACATGGGCGCCGAGGTCGAGATAGCGCCCCGCGGAGGCAAGGCGCAATCGGGGCAGGTCCGCGTCCGGATTATCCAGAACGACCCGCGTGAAGCCCGGAGCCGTGCTCCAGACCGCGGACGGCGCGCCGGCCCGGTAGACCTCGACCCGATCGCTGGTCACCCTCACCCGCTCGGTTCGCAGGGACCGACGCCGATCCATGATCCAGAAGGCCGCGCTCACCGCGATCATGTCTGCGCCAAGGAAGATCGGCGCTGGATAGGCGCCGATGACGATCATGAACCCGGCGGTGAACAGGTTGAAGACCAGCAGCACCCCCAGCACAATCAGCATGCCCTGACGGGACAACGACCTGTTGGGTTCGACCGCATGGTCCAGATAGACCACCGGGTCGAAGCGGGCAGTCTCGCGCAAGGGTTCGATTGTTTCCGGAGGCATGGGGCTGATATGGGTCGGTCGCCAGCGGGGCGCTACCCCGCGGCGATCTCATCCCACACGGGAGCTGACCGTGACTCCGAGCCACATCCGGACACTCTTTTCAAGATTGGAAGCGGCGGATCCGGCGCCGAAGACCGAGCTGAGCTACACGACTCCCTACACGCTGGTGGTCGCCGTGGCCCTGTCGGCGCAGGCCACGGATGTGTCTGTCAACAAGGCCACCGCCCGCCTGTTCGCCCTGGCGGACACCCCACAGGCCATGGTGGCCCTGGGACTGGAGCGGGTCACCGACCTGATCCGGACCATCGGGCTGTTTCGTAACAAGGCGAAGAATGTCATCGCCCTGTCCCAGATCCTGTTGGAGCGCCACGGAGGCGAGGTGCCACTGGAGCGGGACGCGCTTCAGGCCCTTCCCGGAGTCGGCCGCAAGACAGCCAGCGTCGTTCTCAACGAACTGGGCGTCGAAGCCGCCGTGGCGGTGGACACCCACGTCTTCCGGGTCGCCCACCGGCTGGGCCTGGCGACCGGCAAGACGCCCGACGCCGTCGAGGCGCAGCTGAAGGCCGTGATCCCCAAACCGTGGCTCCGGCGGGCTCACCACTGGCTGATCCTGCATGGCCGCTATGTCTGCGTGGCGCGCAATCCGAAGTGCGATGCCTGCCCGGTGGCGGACCTGTGTCCCAGCCGGTCCGCCCCGGCCCGGCACAAGGCGTCAGCCTAGCGACTGGTGAGTCGCTGACAGATCTCGTCCAGCTGGTCGAGGGAATCATACCGGATCCGCAGTTCCCCCTTGCCATCCCGATAGACCAGCTGGACGGCCAGACCCAGGGCGTCCGTAAGGTCCTGCTCGATCGCCGCCACGTCAGCGTTGCCGGTCTCGGAAACGCGCGGCGCGCGAACCGTGGGGCGCGCGGGCCGGTCCGTCGCCTTTCGCGCCAGCTGCTCCGCCTGACGCACGGACAGACCGTGCTTCACGATGGACTCCGCCAGCGCCCCCGGGTCCGGGGCCGAGGCAATGGCGCGGGCGTGACCGATGCTGATGCGCCCTTCCGCAAGGTGAGTCCGGACCGCTTCTGGCAGATTGAGGAGTCGCAGCATGTTGGCCACGTGGCTGCGGCTCTTGCCGACGGTCAGGGCGACGACATCTTGTGTTCGGCCGAACCGTTCGATCAAGACCTTGTAGCCATTCGCCTCTTCGAGAGCGTTCAGGTCCGCCCGTTGGACGTTTTCGATAATGCCGATCTCGAGCACGTCGAGATCATCCAACTCACGCACCAAAATGGGCACATTGTGGAGGCCGGCACGTTGCGCCGCCCGCCAGCGCCGTTCTCCCGCCACAATCTGGAATTCCCCCGGCGCTCCAGGAGCCGGACGGACGAGGATGGGCTGGAGAATTCCCTTTTCCCGGATCGAGGCTGCCAGCTCCTCCAGATCGTCCTCGTCGAAATATCGACGGGGCTGGTCCGGATTGCGCCGCAGCAGCTCTATGGACACTTCATGCGGCGGCCCCGCATCCGCGCTCGGACCCGCGTCCTGCACCCCGAGCGCCGGATCGGTCTCTCCCAGCAGGGCCGAGAGCCCCCGTCCCAGTCCGCGTCGTCCTGCCTGTTGCTCCGCCATGTCGATGCCCCTCAGGCCGCCACGCGGCGGGCGCGCTCGCGGCCCACCACTTCCCGCGCCAGCCGGAGATACGCCTGGCTCCCGGCGCATTTCAGGTCATAGATCAGCACCGGCTTGCCGAAGGATGGCGCTTCGGACACCCGGACGTTCCGCGGAATGACCGCGTTGTAGACCTTGTCCCCGAAATGGCTCCGGACATCGGCGGCCACCTGTTCCGACAGACTGTTGCGCCGGTCGTACATGGTTAGCACCACACCCTGGATCTCCAGCCGGGGGTTCAGGCTCCCCCGCACCAGATCCACGGTCCGCATCAGCTGCGTCAGGCCTTCGAGCGCGAAGAACTCGCATTGCAGGGGCACCAGAACGGCGTCGGCCGCGGTCATGGCGTTGACCGTCAAGAGATTGAGGGAGGGTGGGCAGTCGATCAGCACATAGTCATACCCTCCCGCGTCGGCGGGCAGGGCGTCGATGGCGTCCCGCAGTCGGTAGGACCGGCGATGGGCGTTTCCGAGCTCGATTTCCGCACCGGAGAGGTCCGCGTCGGACGGCATCAGATCCAGTCCCGGCACCGTGGTGTGCACCACCGTGTCGGCGATCCCGGCGCCTCCGACCAGAACATCATAGATGGTCCGCGCCCGTTGCTCCCGACGCACCCCGAGACCCGTCGACGCGTTTCCCTGGGGGTCGATATCGATGATAAGGACACGTTCACCCACGGCCGCAAGGGCTGTCCCCAGATTGATGGCGGTCGTGGTCTTCCCGACCCCGCCCTTCTGGTTCGCCACGGCGAGAACCCTGGGGCGACCACGGGAAACAGAGGATGCGTCAGACACGGGCGAGCCTTTCCAGTCTTATGATCCGGCCATCCGCCCCACTGATGCTGGGCAGCAGCGACGCCGTGAAGCGCCAGGCCTTCCGGGCCTCTGAAAGTTCTGTCTCGGCCTCCCGACCCTTGAGGAACAGAGCGACGGCGGGGCCCTTGAGCAGAGGGCGAGCATACTCCAAAAGTCGCGGCAGCGGGGCGCAGGCGCGGGCCGTCACCACATCGACTGGGGATAAGTTGAGCGATTCGGCCCGGGCGTTGTGGACTTGTGTGGGCAGATTGAGCGCGCCGGAGACCGTTCGGAGAAAGTGGCACCGCTTGGTCATACTCTCGATGAGGTGGACGGCAACACCGGGTCGGCCCTGCAGAAGGATGGCCAGGACCAACCCGGGAAACCCGGCGCCGGCGCCGATGTCCGCCCAGACCCGCGCTTCAGGAGCGTGGTTCAGCAACTGTGCGCTGTCGAGGGCGTGCCGCTCCCAGAACTCCGCGAGGGCGGAGGGACCGACCAGGTTCATCCGACCGCTCCAGTCCTGCAGCAGGGCCAGATAGGCGTCCATCCGCGCCATCGCCGCGGCGTCCGCGCCCGTTTCATGCTGAAAGCGATCTCGCGCTGCGGTCTGGTCTGGCAGGGTCTCAAGCGGCATGGGATGTTCCACGGCGAACATGGCCGAGCAGCGCGGTCAGCGCCCCCGGTGTCACCCCCTCGATCCGTGCAGCTTGACCCAGGGTCTGAGGCCGAACCGCCGAGAGCTTTTCCCGGGCCTCCTGGCTCAGGCCGCCCACCTGGTGATAGTCGAGATCCGGGTCGAGGCGCAGGTCCTCGTCCCGCCGGAACGCCGCAACGTCGGCCGCCTGGCGGTCGAGGTATCCGGCGTAGAGCGCGTCGATCTCGATCTGCTCCCGGGTGGAGGGGCTCCAGGACGCCAGTTCCGGCCAGATCTTGGCGAGACGGTCGACGGTCACCCCCGGACAGGCGAGGAGTTGCGGGACGGTCCGTTTCTGGCCATCGGCGTTCACGGCCAGTCCGTGGTCTCTCGCCGCTTTCGGCGTGAGCGTCAGACGGGCCGCCTGGTCGCGCGCCCGGGCGAGATCTGCGGATTTTGCGGAATACGCCGCCGCCCGCTTCGACCCGATCAGTCCCAGGGCCGCGCCCCTCGGCGTCAGTCTCTGGTCGGCATTGTCCGCTCTCAGGAGCAGACGAAACTCGGCCCGACTGGTGAACATCCGGTAGGGCTCCGATACCCCACGGGTGACCAGGTCGTCGATCATCACCCCGAGATAGGCTTCATCCCGCGCGAAATCGACCGCCGGGTCCCCCGCGGCGCGACGGGCGGCGTTGAGGCCGGCCACCAGACCCTGTCCGGCCGCTTCCTCGTAACCGGTCGTGCCGTTGATCTGCCCCGCGAGGAAGAGCCGGGGCAACCGCTTGCACTCCAGCGACGGTCGGAGTTCTCTCGGGTCGACATAGTCATATTCGATGGCGTAGCCGTAACGCATGACCCGGACCTGTTCGAGGCCGGCAATCGTCCTCAGGAAGGCGTCCTGGGTCGCCTCCGACACGGATGTCGAGATGCCGTTGGGATAGACCGTCGGGTCTCCGAGACCTTCCGGCTCGAGAAAGATCTGGTGGCTCGTCTTGTCGGCGAAACGGACCACCTTGTCCTCGATCGAAGGACAGTAGCGCGGCCCCACGCCCTTCGCCTTCCCCCCATAGACCGCCGACTCCGTCAGCCGCTCGGCGATGATGCGATGGGTTTCGGCATTGGTCCATGTGACGCCGCACGCGACCTGGGGCCTGGAAATCGGGCCGGACAGGAATGAAAAGGGCGCCGGATCCGGGTCTCCGGCCTGCATCTCCAGGCCGTCCCACTGGATCGTGCGTCCATCGAGTCGCGCCGGCGTGCCGGTCTTCAGTCGCCCGATCTTCAAGCCCGAGGCGTAGAGCCGGTCCGCAAGCCCGATGGCCGGCGCCTCCCCGTGCCGTCCCGCCGGGATCCGCGCGTCACCGCGCAGGATCACGCCGCGAAGGAAGGTTCCCGTTGTCAGAACCACCGCCATTGACCGAAACCTGCGACCGTCGGCAAGGATCACGCCTTCCACCTGTTCCACGTGGAACATGAGGTCCTCGACCGTCCCGGGGATGACGGTCAGATTCGGGTAGTCCGTCAGGACGGACCGAGCCGCCTGTCTGTACAGGGCACGATCGATCTGCGCTCTCGGACCGCGAACCGCCGGTCCCTTGGACCGGTTGAGCATCCGGAACTGGATTCCCGCCTCGTCCGCCAGTCGGCCCATCAGCCCGTCAAGGGCGTCGATTTCCCGCACAATATGCCCCTTGCCAAGACCACCGATGGCCGGATTGCAGGACATTTCGCCCAGGGTGTCCGTGCGGTGCGTCACCAGCAGGGTGTTCGCACCCACGCGCGCAGCGGCGGCCGCTGCCTCCATGCCCGCGTGGCCGCCGCCGATGACGATGACGTCCCAGGTCGAGGGCAGGTCCGATGTCGGCGCGTCGAGGATCATGATGTCCAGGGGATAAAGGTGGGGGAAAGCCCGGGTCGGGGCCGGTGCTTTAGCCTGTCTGAGTCCACAGGTCGAGAGCCGCCGCGGCATGACCCTGTTTCACGTGAAACACTACTTGCCGATGCAGAAGGACCCGAAGACCCGGTCCAGCACCGCCTCCGAATCAATTCGGCCTGACAAGCGCTCCAGCGCGCGCGCCGCCAGCCGCACGTCTTCCGCCACCAGTTCCGGCGCCCGTCCAAAACCGGCTATGGCCCGCGAGAGGCACTCCCGCGCGTCCGCGAGAATTTCCCGATGGCGCGCCCGTGTGACCGCCGGAAACTCTCCGCCGGACAGACGTGCAGTCACGTGCCGTCCCAGGTCCGCAGCCAGCGCCATCACCTGATCCCTGTCACGCGTATCCAGTCTGTAGACGGGGTGTCCCGTGACGAAGGGAATTGGAGGTCCGCCCTTGTCGGCCTTGGTGAGGACCCACCAATCTGCTGGTCCCAGATCCGGCGGCTGTTCCACGTGGAACGTTCCATCTGTCAGCCAGAGCCGCAATCCCGCCCGATCGGACCACGCCCGCGCGCGCCGCACGCCCTCCGCCTCGACCGCGTCGTCCGTTTCGCGCAACCCGGCCGTATCCGCAAGGCGGACAAGATACCCGTTCAGATGGATATCCGCCTCGATCACGTCGCGGGTCGTACCGGCCACAGGCGTGACGATCGCCGCATCACGCCCCGTTAACGTATTGAATAAACTCGATTTACCCGCATTTGGGGGACCAATCAAGGCAACCCGAAATCCGTCTCGGACGAACTCGCCCCGCCCCTCTCCCAATGCGCTTTCAAGATCGGCGTCCAGCCCCCTCAAGCCCTCTGCGGCGCCAGCGGCGACGTCCGGCGGCAGATCCTCATCGGGAAAGTCGATCGAGGCCTCGAGCAGCGCCAGACATTCGATGAGAGCGTTCCTCCACCTGGCGAAGCGATCATCCAGCGCCCCGCTGAGCTGTTGCAGCGCCTGGGACGACTGCTGCACGGTTTCCGCGTCGATGAGATCGGCGACGCCCTCCGCCTCCGCCAGGCTGAGCCGACCGTTGGCGAAGGCCCGGCGGGTGAACTCCCCCGGCGCAGCCGTGCGGCACCCCGCCGCTTCCAGCGCCCCCGCCGTCGCCGCCACAACGGCCGCGCCTCCATGCAGGTGAAACTCCACCACGTCTTCGCCGGTAAAGCTCGCCGGCCCCTGGAACCACACGATCAGCGCCCGGTCGAGCAGTCGCCCGGACCGGTCGCGGAGGTCCCTGAGGCTCATCTGGCGCACCGGGGGCGGCGGCCGCCCCGACATCTCCGCAAGGACGCGCCGGCTGTCCGGTCCGGACAGGCGCATCACGGCCAATGCGGCGCGACCGGGCGCCGTCGCCAGCGCGTAGATCGTGTCGTTCATCGCTTGGGCGAGGCGGCGCCCGACAGTCCCGCAGTGGCTGCGGCCGTCATCAATTTCCGGAACTGCTCCGTCGCCTGGCCGCCATAGGCCATCCAGGCCTTCATGAGCTCGTCCGGCTGAAGCAGGTTCATGTTCGAATCCATCCGCTTCTTCATCTCGTCGATCAGGTGGGCGTTCAGCCCGCTGACGTCCGGGAGGCCGAGAAAGGCCCGTGCTTCCTCCGGGGTGCAATCGACTTCGATCTTGAGATTCATGCGCAGCGCTCCCTCGACACCCCTCGAGCCCACGATGAGCCCTCGACAATCCATCGAGCCTTACCCAAGTTCGGGGCGGAGGACGAGAGTCCTTCGTCACCTCGAGGACCCCCATGACCGCGACGCACCAGACGATCGCCACGCCGGATGGCGAATTCGCCGCCTATGTGACGCGACCGGACAAGCCGTCCGCACCCGCAATCGTGGTGATCCAGGAGATCTTCGGTGTGAATGAGGTGATGCGGAACATCGCGGACGATCTGGCGCGAAAGGGGTTCGTGGCCATCGTCCCGGACCTGTTCTGGCGGATCGAACCCGGCGTCCAGCTGACCGACAAGTCGGAAGCCGAGTGGAAACGGGCCTTCGAACTGTTCAACGCCTTTGATGTCGACAAGGGGATCGCCGACATCGCCGCCACCATCGACCAGATCCGCTCTTCGGCCGGCGTTAACGGGAAGGTCGGCTGCGTTGGTTACTGTCTAGGAGGCCTGCTCGCCTATCTCACCGCCACGCGGACCGACGTGGACGCATCGGTCGGGTATTACGGGGTCGGCCTGGACAAGCATCTCGCCGCTGCCGTTGACGTCCGTCATCCCCTGCTGCTGCACATCGCCGAGCTCGACGGCTTCTGTCCGCCGGCTGCGCGCGACCAGATCGTCGCGACCCTGACCGGTCAGCCGAATGTGGAGCTCATGATCTATCCCGGCTGTGACCACGCCTTCGCCCGGATCGGAGGCGAACACTACGCCGCCGACGCCGCCGCCCAGGCCAACTCCGCGACCCTCGAGCTGTTCCGAAAGGCCCTCGCCTGATGCGCGCCATCCGACTTGACACCGTGGGAGGACCGGAGGTCCTTCATCTCGAAGACACGCCGACGCCCGTGCCGGGACCGGACGAGGTGCTCGTCCGCCACGCGGCCGTGGGCCTGAACTTCATTGATATCTATCAGCGGACCGGACTCTACCCGATCCCCCTGCCGGCGACCCTGGGGCTTGAGGCGGCCGGCGTGGTCGAGGCGGTTGGCGGCGCCGTGACCCGTTTTCGCGCCGGAGATCGGGTCGCCTATTGCAGCACCCTCGGCGCCTATGCCGACGCCAATGTCGTCAAGGCCGACCGCGCCGTCCGGCTTCCGGACCATATCAGTTTCGACGTGGCCGCAGCGGCCCTGCTCAAGGGACTGACCGCGGAGTTTCTCGCCCGGCGCGTCTGGTCTCTGGAATCCGGGGACACGGTTCTGGTTCAGGCCGCCGCGGGCGGTGTCGGTCTGATCCTCTGCCAGTGGCTCAGCCATCTGGGCGTTCGGGTGATCGGCTGCGTCGGATCCGACGACAAGGCGAGACTTGCCCGGGCGAACGGATGCTCTGACGTGGTCAACTATTCATCCGAGGACATTGTCGCGCGGGTCCGGGCGATGACGGACGGCGCGGGGGTCAAGGTGGCCTATGACTCCGTCGGCCGGTCGACCCTCGACGCCAGCCTGGCGAGTCTGTCCCGCCGGGGACTGCTGGTCAGTTTCGGAAACGCATCAGGACCACCCGCCCCGGTCGACCCTCTCCGGTTGTCGCGAGGGGGATCCCTGTTCCTGACCCGCCCGACCCTGTTCGACTATGTTGCGACAGCTGACGCCCTCGACCGGGCGGCCGCGGCGTTGTTCGATGTGATCGGGACGGGACATGTCGCCATAGAGGTCGGACAGACCTTCGCCCTGGAGGACGTTCCCGCAGCCCATGCCGCCCTCGCGGCCCGGTCGACGACGGGCGCGACCCTGCTGCGCCTGTAGGCGTCGGGCGCCGGGGAGATCCCCCCGGCGCACCGCCCTCAGGTGTTCATCGACTGGAAGAAGTCCGCGTTGTTCTTGGACTGCCGCAGCTTGTCCAGAAGGAACTCGATGGCGTCCTGCGCCCCCATCGGATTCAGGATCCGCCGCAGCACATAGGTCTTCTGCAGCTGGTCCTTCGGCACGAGGAGCTCTTCCTTGCGGGTGCCGGACTTCAGGATGTCCATGGCCGGGAACACCCGCTTGTCCGCCACTTTCCGGTCCAGCACGATTTCCGAGTTGCCGGTGCCTTTGAACTCTTCGAAGATCACTTCGTCCATCCGGCTGCCGGTATCGATCAGGGCGGTGGCGATGATGGTGAGGGAACCGCCCTCCTCGATGTTCCGCGCGGCGCCGAAGAACCGCTTGGGTCGCTGCAGGGCGTTGGCGTCCACACCGCCGGTCAACACTTTCCCGGACGATGGCACGACGGTGTTGTAGGCCCGGCCCAGGCGCGTGATCGAGTCAAGCAGGATGATAACGTCGCGCTTGTGCTCGACCAGGCGCTTCGCCTTTTCGATGACCATTTCCGCCACGGCCACGTGCCGGGTTGCGGGCTCGTCGAAGGTCGAGGAGATCACTTCGCCCTTCACCGTCCGCTGCATGTCGGTCACTTCCTCGGGACGCTCGTCGATCAGCAGCACGATCAGGTAGCATTCTGGATGGTTCGCCGCGATCGACTTGGCGATGTTCTGCAGCATCATGGTCTTGCCGACCCGGGGTGGGGCCACGATGAGGCAGCGTTGTCCCTTGCCGAGGGGGGACACGATGTCGATGATCCGGCCCGACCGGTCCTTCAGTGTCGGATCCAGCATTTCCATGGACAGCCGCTCGTCCGGATAGAGCGGGGTCAGATTGTCGAAATGCACCTTGTGCCGGACATTGTCCGGGTTTTCGAAATTGACCTTGTCCACCTTGGTCATGGCGAAATACCGCTCGCCCTCCCGCGGCGCGCGCACAGGCCCGTCCACCGTGTCGCCGGTGCGCAGGCCGTATTTCCGGATCATGGTGGGCGACACATAGATGTCGTCCGGACCGGCCAGGTAATTGGCTTCCGGGCTCCTCAGGAAGCCGAAACCGTCCTGCAGGACCTCCATCACCCCGGAGCCGGAGATTTCCACGCCGTCATCCGCCAGTTCCTTCAGGATCGCGAACATCATGTCCTGCTTGCGCATGGAATTGGCGTTCTCGATCTCCAGGCTTTCCGCGAAGGCGAGCAGATCGGCGGGAGATTTTTCCTTCAGTTCCTGCAGCGACATCCGCGTGACGCCCAGGGATTCGGCCAGGTTGGGTTCGGCCGCACCCTCGGAGACGTCAGTCACGTCGGCGTCCGGGGCGGCGATGCTTTCAATTTCGTCGGTCATGGAGTTTTGCTCGCAAAGGGCCGCGGCCGCACGGGCCCCCCTTGGGATCCCGACCGGACAGGGCCGAAAGATCTGGTGAACACGAACGGCCCGTCCGGGCCGCGCATTCGATGAATACTGTGAGGGCCGATGTTCGCGCGAGGACCGCGCGCGGCCGAGAGACGACAACGGGGACCTGAGGGCCACGCGCGTCTGAATATGTCAGCAGAACCACGCCGTGAGCCGTGGGTCAAGCCGTCAGTCGAGGAACTTGGTCGTCACGGACAGGACGATGACGATAGCGGCGGCGAAGGGAATCTCGTTCACCATCCGCCAGAACCGCTCGCTCCGGGTGTTGGCGCCGTTGGCGAACCGTCTGCGGCTGGCGGACAGGAAGCCGTGATATCCGAACAGCACGACCAACGCGACGAGCTTTGACAGCATCCACGGCTTCATCAGGAAGCTCCATCCGCGGATCTGGCTATCGATCGCGATCAGCGTCAATCCAAGCAGGAGGGCTACGATCATCGCTGGTGTCATGATGAGCCGGAAGAGCTTGAGTTCCATTTCCTGAAGCGTCGTGTCCAGTTCACCGCCCGCAATAGCGCGCGTGTGGTAGACGAACAGGCGCGGCAGATAGAGCAGTCCCGCCATCCAGGCGATGACGGCAAGGATATGAAGCCCCCGGATCAGATGATAATACTGCGTCATGCTGAAATCCTGTCGGTCTGATCCACCGCATCATCGGCGCCCCGGCTCCGCGGACATTGCCGGTGGCAGGCGTCGCAACCCGTCCATCGGTAAGGCGCAACGCCGCTGACATCCAGCGCAGACGTGACGGCTTCCGCCAGCGTGTCGATGAAGGCCGTGTTCACGCCCAGGGCCGGCGCACGCAGATAGGGCGACACCCCCTGCTGCTCGGCCAGTTCGGCATATTCATGATCCAGCTCGACGAGGGTTTCCACGTGTTCGGATACGAAGGCGATGGGCGTCAGCAGGACCCCCTTGCCATCGACCGCAGCGGCGGCGATCGCGTCGGTCGTGGACGGCCCGATCCATTTCAGGGGACCCACGCGGCTCTGGTAGCAGACCTGCCAGTCCCATTCCGGGCCCAGACGCGCGGCGACCGCCGCTGCAGTGAGTTCGATCTGCGCCTGGTAGGGATCGCCGTCCTTGATCACCTTTTCCGGGAGGCCGTGGGCCGAAAACAGCAGGCGGACATTGCCGGGCGACCCGGCGCCCTTCCAGCATTCGAGGATCCGTTGGGCATGCGCCTCCACGAACCCGTCGGCGGTGGGATAGCAACACACGGTGTGAACATCCCCCGGGCCGCGATAGGCGCGCTTCCAGGCTTTCACCGACGAGCCGGTGGTCGTTGTCGAGAAGTGCGGATAGAGCGGCAACAGAACGACGTGATCCGGCTTGAACGCCGCCACCTCCTGAGCCGTCGTCTCGGTGAACGGCTTCCAGTACCGCATGGCGATGAAGGTGCGATAATCCGTATCAGGATCGACCGTGTCCAGCCTGGCCTGCAATGACTCGGATTGTGCGCGCGTCTCCGGGAGCAACGGCGAGGCTCCGCCCATCAGGGCGTAGTTCAGCCTGGCCGAAGGGGCCCGGGTCGTGGAGATCAGCGCCGCCAGCGGAAGCCGCACCAGACCTGGCGCGCTGATGATCGCGGGGTCGCGGAACAGATTGAAGAGAAAGGGACGAACCGCATCCGGACCGTCAGGTCCCCCGAGGTTGAAAAGGACCACGGCGACACGGCGGCGTTTCAGGCTCACGATCTTACGGTCCCTTCATTGAATGCCGACGACGCCGGGGGCTGACCCCGTGCGATGTAGGGATGCACAACGCCAGACGCGAGACCGCGCCGCCCCAGCCACCGGCCTTCGATACGGGCAATAGCGGCTATGTCCAAGTCCGTCATCTGTTTGTCCGCGCCCGGGCCGGGCATCTGATCGACCCGAATGCGATATTCACGACCCAGGCGCCTGCAGGAGGCATAAAGCCGGAACCTCGCCCGGGCTCAAGGCGTCAGTCGCCGGCCATACCCATCCTTTCGAGCCCGCTCCTTCTTTCTGGTAAAGAGTCTTGAGAGGGATTTAGGAGATGGCGGTAGGGCCGGGGAGACCGGGGACAGACCGCCGCAGGACACGCGAAGATGACAGTTCATTAACAGGTCATTAACGGTTTCACCGGGCATGGGGGGCTGTGGGTTGTCACTGTTAAGAATTCATTAACCCTCGGGGAAACCTTAACAAAAAATTAACCACATGGGCTGGAGCAATCCGCCGACTCCGGCCGGCGGCCGACTCCGTCCGCTCCCGGGGGAAAAAAGTTCTCCCCGGCGGCGGAAGCTGGTGGAAAAGTGCGGATCGTCCTCGCCGCTCATCCACCGGGGCCTTGGCATCCGCCGCAAGAACGCGTCTTGTCGAGGAACGTCCCCAGACAGTCACCGGTTCGTCCGCAGAACTGTCCACCGGTTTGTCCGATGTCCGTCCGGGGCCGAACCCAAGTCTGACCCGGCGCCGATCGACGGGCCGATAACCCTGGAACTCGCACATGGTCGCTGTCGCCCGGCTGGCTACCTACTTCCACGTACATCTGGTGTCCGACTCCACGGGCGAGACCCTGAACGCCATCACCAAGGCCGTCTGCGCCCGGTTCGATGGCGTGCTGCCCATCGAACACATCTATCCCCTTGTCCGCTCCACTCGGCAGTTGGAACGGGTGTTGCGGGAAATAGAGGATGCGCCGGGAATGGTGGTTCACACCATCGTGGATCGAGACCTTCGAACAGCGCTGGAAGAGGGTTGCCGGACGATGATGACTCCCTGCGTGGCGGCGCTCGACCCGATGACCGCGGCGCTGGGTCGCTATCTCGGCGCGCAGCTGTCGACCCGGGTCGGCGCTCAGCACGCCCTCGACACCGACTATTTCAACCGGATCGAGGCCCTCAACTACGCCATCGGCCATGATGACGGTCAGGGCGGCCAGAATCTCGACAGCGCCGACGTGATTCTGGTGGGGGTCAGCCGGACGTCGAAGACCCCGACATCGATCTATCTGGCCCATCGGGGCGTCCGCGCCGCCAATGTTCCGCTGGTTCCCGGCGCTGCGCTTCCGGAGATGCTGTTCCGAACGACCCGCCCGCTGATCGTTGGGCTGATCCTCTCCCCGGATCGTCTGATCCAGATCCGGCGCAACCGCCTGCTGTCGTTGAACGAGAACCGGGAAAGCAGTTACGTGGACGGTGACGCCGTCCGCGAGGAGATCGTCCAGGCGCGGCGACTGTTCGAACGTCAGGGTTGGCCGGTGATTGATGTCAGCCGCCGCTCCGTGGAAGAAACCGCCGCGGCGGTGATCAACCTCCTGAACGCCCGACAGGCCGGTCGGACCAGCGACCCCGGCGGCGCCGCGTGATCACGCTCGCCTCGACCAGTCAGGCCCGGCGGCGGATGCTGCAGGCGGCGGGCGTCGATGCGGCCCACGCGGCCCCGGGGGTTGACGAGGACGCCGCCAAGCGCGCGTTGCTGCACGACGGCGGCAGCCCCCGGGACATCGCCGACGCCCTGGCGGAGCTGAAGGCGACCCGCGTCTCGACCCGGGTCGACGGTCTTGTCCTCGGTGCGGATCAGACCCTCGACCTGGACGGCCGTCTGGTGGACAAGGCCGCGGACGCCGCCGGCCTGCGGCAGATCCTGCTGGACCTCCGCGGACGGACCCATGTGCTTCACTCCGCCGCGGTGATCGCCGAGGACGGTCGCCCTGTCTGGCGCGCGCTCAGGAGCGTCAGGCTGCAGGTCCGATCGTTTTCCGACGCCTGGCTGGACGCCTATGTCGCGCGGAATTCGCCGGACGTCCTTTCGTCCGTCGGCGGATATCATCTTGAAGCCGAAGGCTCCCAGCTGTTCGAACAGGTGTCCGGTGACTATTTCACGGTACTGGGCCTGCCGCTTCTGGACGTGCTCCAGTATCTGCGTGACAGGGGAGAAATGATCACTTGACCGGCTCGTCTGCCCCGCTGGGTCCCTTCCTGTCCGGCGCCGCCCGCCTCGCGGGTGTCGTCGGATCCCCGATCAGCCACTCCCTCAGCCCGCGACTGCACGGAGCCTGGATCCAGGCCCTGTCGCTGGACGCCGCCTATGTCCCCCTCCCCGTCCGACCGGGCGATTTCGAGGCGACGGCGCCGGCTCTGGGGCGGTTGGGATTCCGCGGCGTGAACGTCACCCTTCCGTTCAAGGAGCGCGCGTTGTCGCTGGCGGACTCGGCCACGGTTCGAGCGCGGCAGGCCGGGGCGGCGAATGTCATTCTGTTCGACCGCGACGGCGGGATGACCGCGGACAACACCGACGGGGAAGGTCTGCTCTACGCACTTCACAGACAGGCGCCGGGATGGCGCGCCGATCAGGGCCCTATCACGATCCTGGGCGCCGGCGGCGCCGCGCGGGGAGCGGTCGCGGCGCTCGCCGCCGCCGGGGCCACGGATATCCGCATCCTCAATCGCACCCGGGAGCGGGCGGTCGCGTTGAGCGCCCTCGCGCCCTGCGTCCCGTTCAGCTGGGACGCGGCGGACGCGGCGTTCCACGGGGCGACAACCGTGATCAACGCCACCTCGGGACAGCTGACGGGCGACGCGCCGCTGCCCACCCCCCCTGCCGGGACTGGCCCGATCGTCGTGATGGACATGGTCTACAAGCCCCTGATCACGCCGTTCCTGGCGGCCGCCAGGAACGGCGTGATCAGGGGCTTGTAGACCATGTCCATCA
>Ga0075019_10000858_pt1 | contig 17317 bp, 16 predicted proteins | sample ColStrG_CSR_2013_FD_71473 | JGI IMG/M metagenome (GOLD analysis project Ga0075019, IMG submission 71473) | Freshwater sediment microbial communities in response to fracking from Pennsylvania, USA - Cold Stream Run_MetaG_CSR_2013 | ecosystem: Environmental > Aquatic > Freshwater > Creek >...
CCGGACGCAATGCGTTGACGGTGCGTTTGCTGGGTCGTTGAAAATGAATCATTATTTTTCCAGGTAATGGGTCTGATCGACATGGTAAGCCTTTCAGACACCGTTTAAATCACTTTTACAGCTTCAATCCTACTTTGGATGATTTTTGAATCGCATTTCGAATCTCTTCTATTGCCTTTTCAATATCTTCTTCATCAAAACTGTCCGATTCGTCGTCTTCCTGGATGCCTGAACGTTCACCATCGATCAGGGTGGCCTGGATAGTGGTGGCAATCGCGCCGACCGGCAGGGTGTGGGTGGTGACCGTCGACGGATTATCGTCGCCCCCCTCCCACATCAGCGCCAGCGCGGTGACGTTGTCACTGTGTTTGCCGGCAATCGAGACCGCCTTGTTGAGCAGATCGGGCACGGCGCGCACGATAGTCCGTTCGCGCAGCTGCTGCAGGATAACGTGCTCAGGCAGCACCGACCAGAGACCATCCGAACAGAGCAGCATCACGTCACCTGCCTGCAGATTCACGCGGCGCGACATTTCCACTATCGGATAATTCGGGGCGCCCAGGCAGTTGAACAGTTTATTGCGATCCGGATGCGTGTCGCGCTGCGATTCATCGACCGTGCCCTGGGCAATCAGCGTTTCAAGCCGCGAATGATCGCGGGTGCGCAACAGCAGCTGACCGTTACGCATCCAGTACAGGCGGGAATCGCCGCAGTGCGCCCAGAAGGCGGTGTCGTGCTGAATCAGGCAGGCCACGATGGTGGTGCGCGGGGTATCCGGCAAATTATTGACGACCTTGTAGCGATGAATTTCTTTGTGCGCGGCGATAAAGCTTTCTTCCAAAAACCGCTCGGGGCGACCGATGCACGGTTTGGCCTGTTGTTGAAACAGATTACCTATGGTCTGCATGGCGATGGTCGCAGCCATTTCACCCATGATGTGTCCGCCCATACCGTCTGCGAGCAACAGCAACAGCGCATCACGGGTGAAGCAGTAACCCATGCGATCCTGGTTAACTTTTCGCCCACCAATATGACTTTCCTGATATACCGAGAAACGCATAGTCTTGTCCTGATTGTGAATTGAGCGCGCTAGATGGAGTCGCCGGAAATGGTTTTGGCATCCATGTCTGACTGCTTGCCAGAATGAATGCCGTCCACCAGCCTGTTCCAAAACATTTTCATTTTATCGACCGAGGTAAGTTCTTTTTTGTCTTCCATTTTCAGCATCAGCACTTTTTGCAAAGCGAATACGCTCGGTGGGCGTTCCATGGCATCCAGATGCAGGCACCAGCGCACGATTTCGATCAGCTCGGCCGAATACGATTCATCGAGTTTGCGATAATGACGCTCCATCTTGTCGCTGACCTTGCGCTGATCCGAAGGTTGGGGTGGCGCACCGGCCATGCACGCAAACATCGCCGCGCCAATGCTGTAGATATCGGTCCAGGGTCCGAGATTGGCGTGTTTTTCATACAGCTCCGGCGCAGCAAATCCGGGCGTGTACATCGGATACAGCTTGGGCAGATCGGTGCGCAGAGTTTGCCGTGCAGCGCCGAAATCGAGCAGCATCGGTGAGCCGTCCAGGCGCAAATAAATGTTGGCCGGTTTCAGATCGAGATGCAGCAGCTTGTTGGTGTGCACTTCGCGCAGGCCATTCAAGACCTGGGTAAACATCTTGCGAATAAATCTTTCGGTGACGATAGGTCGTTCCGGTTTATCGCGACGGCGCAGTATATGTTCCTGCAGCGAGCAACCGGATTCATAGGCCATGACCATATACACCGTGTCGTTGGCGCGAAAAAAATTCAACACCGATACCACGTTGGGGTGGGAAATACGTGCCAGCGCGCGGCCTTCTTCAAAAAAACATTTCAGGCCGATACGATAAATGGGCAAATTTTCAGGAGAAATAGCAGGTGACAGTTCGCCCAGCTGACGCAACACCAGTGAGCTGGGAAGATATTCTTTGATCGCAACGGGAACGCCTTCTTCATCCGACGCCAGGTAGACGATACTGAACCCACCAGACGCAATCTTCTTGACAATGCGATATCCGGCAATTTCTAATCCGTCGGGCAGTGGAGCGTTATTTTGTGCAGCCATATCTTCCTGTGTTAAAACGAAATCCCGAATCTGATCATTACGCCAAACCTTAATTTTGCACCACTTGCCATTGCCGCGAAATTCAGCCGCAATAACTAGTATACTTCCTGAACTTTACAATCAAATTCTGACGAGGAGCACCGTGAGTATATTTAGCATGACAGGTTATGCTGTCACCAGTCGCGAAAGCGATGTCGGCAGCATGACTGTCGAAATCAAAAGCGTTAACTCCCGTTTCCTTGATCTTCAATTCCGCATGAATGACGATTTCCGCGCCTTTGAGCCAATATTCAGGGAGGCAATCATATCACGCATTACCAGGGGCAAAGTCGAATGCAGGTTTAGTTTTGCGCGCAAAGAACAGCAGCAAAATAACAAGGCATTGAACCTCAACGTACTCAATCAACTGGCCCAGTTTCAACTCACGCTGCAACAGCAATTTGCCGCCAGCCCGCCTCTGACTCAACATGAAATCCTGCGCTGGCCCGGTGTCATCGAGGAAAATACCGTCTCCGATGAAAACCTCTCGGCACAGGCGATGGCATGCATGCAGAGCACATTGGACGCATTTGTCTTGAGCCGCCAGCGTGAAGGCGATGCCCTGCAAACTGTATTAATTGGCAAAATCAGTGAAATGGAAACCATCGTTACACGTATCACCCCCATTGTTCCACAATTAGTTGCTCAATTTCAACAAAAATCAATCTCCCGGTTGCAAGAAGCGCTCGGATTGACCAACGGGAACAACGTTCCTGCGATTTCCCGCGAAGAAGCACTGGATCGGATCCGTCAGGAAGTGGCGTTATATGGGATTCGGATTGACATTGCCGAAGAATTGACCAGACTGTCTGGACACCTGACCGAAACCCGACACATCCTCAACAAGGGAGGCCAGGTCGGCAAGCGTCTCGATTTTATGATGCAGGAGCTCAACCGCGAAGCCAATACGCTGGGCTCGAAAGCAGCGTTAAAAGAACTGGCCGATGCGGCGATGGAGTTAAAACTGCTGATCGAGCAGATGCGCGAACAGGTTCAGAATCTGGAATAACACCTCACTTTACAGAACGGGAAGAAATTCATGGCTCAAGTCAATACCCATGCGGGCAGCCTGTTTGTGGTTGCTGCTCCCTCCGGGGCAGGAAAATCAACTCTGGTGAATGCCTTGCTGGCCAACATCAGTGATATTCAATTGTCCATTTCTTACACCACCCGCGCCCCGCGGCCGGGCGAAGAAAACGGCAAGCAATATCATTTCACTACGGTCGAGGATTTTATAGCACGGAAAAATAATCATGAATTTTTGGAATACGCTGAAGTGCACGGCAATTTTTACGGCACCTCACGGATTCTGATCAACCAGTTCATGGCAGCCGGTACTGACATGCTGCTGGAAATTGACTGGCAGGGAGCACAGCAGGTTCTGTCGCAGTTCCCGCATTCGGTCAGCATTTTTATCCTGCCGCCTTCGTTCGAAGCGCTGGAACAAAGATTAAACAAGCGCGGCCAGGATAGTGAGCAGACAATTAACCGGCGTTTATTGGCCGCCGGAGGCGAAATTGCCCACGCTCCAGAGTTTGAGTATGTTATTATTAACCAGGAATTTGAAACGGCTTTATCGGAATTAGTAGCCATTGTCAAAGCAACCAGATGTCGATTCAACCAGCAGGCAGCACGAAATTCCAGCCTGTTTGCTCAATTTAACATCCACGCCAAACCACTTTAAAATTTCCACATTTACTTTTTACGCATTCATTATTTAGCAAGGGAACACCATGGCTCGTATTACCATTGAAGACGCATTGAAAAACATACCAAACCGCTTTCAACTCACTTTATGCGCCACATATCGTGCGCGTCAGCTGCTCCAGGGTCACACACCAAAGATTGATTCCAAAGACAAGCCAACCGTGACTGCTCTGCGCGAAATCGCTGAAGGCAAAGTTGGCATTGAGATGCTGAAAAAAGTCCCGCTCTGATCGCTACGTTTGAATAGAATAAAATTCAATTCAACGCCCCCATGCCGTGGTGCTCAGACTGACATCACGGCATCGTTTTAAATAGTCGCAGTTCTTAATTTTTTTCTCACTTTTTCTTTATTTTTTTTGCGCTATTTCACGTTAAAGGTAATGTCTTTTTTCTCATCGAAAAATGAATTTGACGCCTACCGAAAGTTCACCCGCACAGCCTCGATCCAGAGCTAAGGGAAAACGCTTGCCAGTCGCCATTCCACCGAATTCTCCCGATCAAACCGTCACCTCGCAGCACGACTCTCATATTTCCATTTCCCATTTATCCGAGAAGCTGGCTGCCTATCTGGCGCCGAATGATCTGCAGAGTGTCAAAGAAGCGTTTCGGTTTTCCGATGAAATGCATCTCGGCCAGATGCGCCGCTCCGGCGAACCCTACATTTCCCACCCGATAGCCGTTGCTGAAATCTGTGCTGACTGGAAACTGGACGTGCAGGCGATCATGGCGGCATTGCTGCATGATGTGATGGAAGATCAGGATGTTAAAAAAGAAGAACTCCTGGAACGGTTTGGCGCACCGGTTGCCAATCTGGTGGATGGCCTGTCCAAACTGGAACGCATCGAGTTTCAGAGCCAGATCGAAGCACAGGCCGAAAACTTCCGGAAAATGCTGCTCGCCATGGCCCGTGATGTACGGGTGATACTGGTGAAACTGGCAGACCGGCTGCACAATATGCGCACGCTCAGTGTGATGACGGTCGAAAAACAGCAGCGCATTGCGCGCGAGACCATGGAAGTCTATGTGCCGATCGCGCATCGCCTGGGGCTGAATAATATTTACCGCGAACTGCAGGACCTGGCCTTCGCCCATCTGCACCCGCTGCGCTACAGAACGCTGGCGAAAGCGGTCAAATCAGCACGCGGCAATCGTCGCGAAGTGGTTGGAAAAATTCTGGAAGCAGTCAACGGCACACTGGAAAAGGCAGGAATCAAAGCTGAAGTATTTGGTCGTGAAAAAACGCTCTACGGTATTTACCGCAAGATGCAGGACAAAAATCTGTCATTCTCACAGGTTCTGGATGTGTACGGATTCCGGGTGGTGGTGAATAATTTTATTGAGTGCTATCACACCCTGGGTATATTGCACGGCCTGTACAAACCGATGCCGGGCAAGTTTAAAGATTACATCGCCATGCCCAAGCTCAATGGCTATCAGTCACTGCATACCACGCTCATCGGCCCCTATGGCACCCCGGTAGAATTCCAGCTGCGCACCTACGACATGCACCACATTGCCGAATCCGGCGTGGCAGCGCACTGGCTGTACAAGGATGAACACGTTTCCTTATCCGACGTGCAGGTGCGTACGCATGCATGGCTGCAGTCGCTGCTGGATATCCAGAAACAGACTGGCGATTCCGCCGAATTTTTAGAGCACGTCAAAGTCGATCTGTTTCCTGATTCGGTCTACGTTTTCACACCCAAATCAAAAATCATCGCGCTCTCGCGGGGCGCTACCGCACTCGATTTTGCGTACACAATTCATACCGATGTCGGTGACCAGACCATTGCCGCAAAAATCAACCACCAACCCGCACCACTGCGCACTGAATTGCGCAGCGGCGATATCGTCGAGATCATTACCTCACCCAATTCACGCCCTACCCCAAACTGGCTGAGCTACGTCCGCACCGGCAAGGCGCGTTCGGCGATCCGTCACTATCTGCGGACCGCCAATCTGGCTGAATCCACCGAACTGGGCCGGCAATTATTAAACCAGGCGCTGACTGCGTTGAGCCTCAGTCCGCAGTTACCTGACGATTTAATCGAAAAGCTGTTATTTGAGTCTGGCATCAAATCCATGGAAGAACTGTTTGCCGATATCGGAACCGGACGGTGCATGGCGGCAATGGTTGCGCGACATATCATGGATCTGATCGAAGACGAGCCCTCGTCGATTCCGCTCATGCAGCTGGCCAATGAAAATGTGAACACCGATAACCCGGAGCCGGTCATTATTTACGGCAGTGAAGGCATTGCAGTCGAACTGGCCAGTTGTTGCCTGCCCCTGCCCGGCGACGAAATTATTGGCCAGTTGAAGCGCGACCAGGGACTGGTGGTGCATACCTGCGACTGCCCTGTCGGTAAAAAGCAGTTGCAAAAAGAACCTGAGCGCTGGATAGACGTTGCCTGGGGCAAGGATCTGAACCGGCGTTTCGACTGCAAAATCACCATCTTCACAACCAATGAACGCGGCTCACTGGCGAGGGTTGCCGCTGAAATTGGCGACTCCGATGCAAACATCATCAACGTTGAAATGGAAGGCAGCGCGTTCGATTCACTCTCTCAGATCTGCTTTACGATACAGCTTGAAAACCGCAAACACCTGGCCCGCCTGATGCGCAATGTGCGACATATTCAGGGCGTTTCAAAAATCATCCGCGGCCAGCTGCAAAGTTAGTCCATCAGTCAAACTTCCTGCTCGATTTAAACTGTTCAGTCGCAGCAACCAGTGCGGCGGCAGTGCCGCTTTCCAGCGCTGCATGACCGGCATCGGGAATCACCTGCAGCACCGACTCTGGCCATGCCTGATGCAAGCGCCAGGCAGTATTGGGCGGGCAGATGACGTCATAACGACCCTGCACGATTACTGCAGGCAAATGACGGATTTTGCTGACATTGTTAATCAACTGATCTTCTTCCATAAAGCCGCCATGCAACATGTAATGCGCTTCCAGCCGGCCTAATCCCAGACTGACTTCCACCTGTTCAAACTCCTCCACGGCACTGGCCTGCGGGATTAAAAACAGACAACTGCTCTCATACCTGCTCCAGCTTTTTGCCGCAAGCAGATACACGGCGGGATCATCCGAGAACAGACGTTTGCAATACGCCTGCAGCAAATCATGACGTTCTTCCATTGGAATTGCCGCCGCGAATTCGGCATACACCTCCGGAAAAAACCAGTTCATGCCATTGATGAACCAGGACACTTCCGCCTTGGTGCACAGAAATATGCCACGCAAAATAAACCCAAGACATGCCGCCGGATGGGCCTCGCCGTAGGCCAGTGCCAGCGTCGAGCCCCACGACCCACCAAATACCAGCCACTGAGCGATGCCCAACATACTGCGTATCGATTCGATGTCTTCAATCAGCAGCGGCGTGGTGTTGTGCCTGTATTCACCTAACGGGGTCGACTTGCCGGCACCGCGCTGGTCAAACAACACGATGCGGTAATAAGTCGGATCAAAAAAACGACGGTGACTGGGTGACAGCCCCGCACCAGGGCCTCCGTGCAGAAACAGCACCGGCAGGCCATTCGGGTTGCCGCATTCTTCCCAGTACAGACTGTGGCCGTTACCGACTGATAAGTGCCCGCTGTTGTACGGTTCGATTTCAGGGAACAGCGATGTATGCTTTTCTGCCATGGTATTTTCCAAATTAAAAAGTGGTTTGACGTGTCGGAATGATCAATGACTGCAAGACAAACACCCAAAAACTGAATAAAATCAGCACGCCCTGCAAAAAAGGATCATGCCATGTTCAACTCTATCTTCGTCATCAGTCTGGGAGCGTCCTGCGGCGCGGTACTGCGCTGGTTCTTCGGCCTGCAGTTCAACGCCCTGTTTCCAACAGTACCGATGGGGACCGTGGCGTCCAATCTGCTTGGCGGGTATCTGATCGGTCTGGCTGTGGGCTTTTTTAACGGTCATCCATTACTGAGCCCGGAATACCGCCTGCTGATCATCACCGGTTTTCTCGGCGGATTAACCACATTCTCCACGTTCTCGGCCGAGGTGGCCAACCTGATCCAGGCTGAGCGTTTTGGCTGGGCGCTGGCGACCATCAGTCTGCATGTGATCGGTTCGGTAACCCTGACTATTCTGGGCATGATGACGATCAGTTATCTGCGCAGCTGACACCCTTTCTGCTTCAACGCCATTTATCCAGAGCGCTCCGGTCTGACGAGCGCGCATCTACCCACCGGGCACCGTTGGCACCGGTTTCCTTTTTCCAGAACGGCGCATCGGTTTTTAAATAGTCCATGATAAATTCGCACCCGGAAAACGCAGTGCCGCGATGGGCGCTGGCTGCAGCAACGAGTACGATCTGTTCCGATGCTTCAAGCACCCCGACCCGATGAATGATGACCACATTATTGAGCTGCCAGCGCTCAATGGCCTGCTGCGCGATAGCGGTCAATGATTTTTCGGTCATGCCCGGATAATGTTCCAGCTCCATGTGCGTCACACCCTGATCCGGGCGCACGACACCAACGAAACTGACCATGGCACCGACACCATCAGATTGGATTGCGGCCAGTTCGGTGCTGACGTCAAAGTCCTCAGTCTGAATCCGGATTTTCATCAGCCCCCCGTCACCGGCGGAAAAAAAGCCAGCTCGTGCTGCGACGCCTTGCGATCCAGTGGCTCATCGGCTGTGCACATCACCTGCTGGTAAGCCATGCGCAGCGGCTTATCATGCGCCAGTGCCTTTGCCCATACGCCGCCGCGTGCCATGAGCCAGTCGCGCAACTGTCCCACCGTATTGATAGTGGCCGGCACCGTCACACTTTCCTGCGCGCAGCCGAGCTGCTCGCGCACGCTGGCAAAAAATCGCACCTCGATACGCAGCTCAGCACTCATGACATCATTTCCGAAAAGGGGATGAATTTCACCATCTCACCGCGTTGAATTGTTTTTCCGGGGGGATTATCAATCAACCCGTCCCCCCACACGACTGAACTTAACACTGCTGAACCCTGATTCGGGAATAAATCCAGACCACCGGCGGCGTTTTGTCTGGCGCGCAAAAATTCATTGCGCCGGTCGGCTTTGACCCAGTCGAAGTCAGCGCGCAGCTGGTACGATCTGGGTTCCACATCGGCTATACCCTGCAGACGCAGCAGAAATGGCCGCACAAACAGCAGAAACGTCACAAAGCTGGAAACCGGATTGCCCGGCAGTCCCAGAAAAAATGCCGGACCCACTTCACCAAAGGCCAGCGGCTTGCCCGGCTTCATGGCGATCTGCCACAGATTCAATTTCCCTTCAGCCTGCACCGCCGGTTTGACATGATCTTCTTCTCCGACCGATACCCCCCCGGAAGTGATCACCACATCGTGTTCGGCTGCGGCAGCGCGCAGGGTCTGACGGGTTGCGGCCAGGTTGTCCGGCACGATGCCATAATCGCTGATGTCGCAGCCACAATTTTCCAGCAGCGCAGTCAGCAGAAAACGATTCGAGTTATAAATGGCGCCTGGCGGCAGTGGCTCACCAGGCATGGTCAATTCATCACCGGTAAAAAATATGGCGACCTTCAACCGACGTTGCACCGCCAGTGTCGCCAACCCCACCGACGCTGCCAGTCCGGCTTCCTGCGCACGTATCCGGGTACCGGCGGTGAGAATCACGCTGTCTTTACGGATATCTTCACCGATAAAACGCACCCATTCGCCGGCCTGCGGCCTGTGCAGCAGACGGATTGCGCTGCCGTCGGCATTGGGTTCGCATTGTTCCTGCATGACGATCGCATCAGCACCGGGTGGCAGCAGCGCGCCGGTAAAAATGCGTGCTGCCGTGCCAGGTTGCAGCGCCAGACCCACATGCCCTGCGGCGATGCGCTGGCTGATTGGCAGAATTGATTGCGTTTGCGCATAGCCGGCATTGACTGCATAGCCGTCCATCTGGGAATTATCTGCGCCCGGTACATCGATGGGCGCGACGATGTCAGCAGCGAGCACCCGACCGTTGGAGGTGAGCGTGGGAATAATTTCGCAGCCGGTTATCGGCCGACAGGCCGCCAGCAAAGTTGCCAGTGCCTGCTGCGTGGTTAACATCGGTGCCAGATTTTTCATGAGTCAGTCTTAAAAAACATCGCGCATGCGATACCAGAATTTACCGGCTGCTTCGAGCCACGGAGCCCAACGCTGACCTCCCGGAAATTCAGTATGCTGCAGCTTCATAAACAGATTTAAATGATCACTGCGGCCCATGATGGCATCAGCCACCACGCGACCACCGACACAGGTGGGCAGTACGCCATGCCCTGAATAGCCCTGCATCCAGTAAATATTGCCACGCTGTCCGATATCGGGTGCACGACTCATCGTGATATCAATGTGGCCACCCCAGGCAAAATCATAAGCAATGTTTTTCAGTTGCGGAAACACCCGCTGCACACTGGGACGCATCGCTTTGACGATATCATCCGGCATGCCGCCCAGATACGTACAGCCGCCACCAAACAGCAGACGATTATCCGGCGTAAGACGGAAATAATCCAGTATGAACTGGTTATCTGTCACACAGGCATGGCTGGGAATTAACGAGCGCGCCAGTTCAGGTTCCAGAATTTCGCTGGCCACCACATAAGTTCCAACCGGCAGCACCTTGCTGCTCAGCGCCGGTGCCAGGCCATCGATATAGGCGTTACAGGCCAGGACCAACACATCGCAGTCTATCCTGCCGTTTTCTGTGTTGACCTGAACCCGGTTACCCACTTCTTCATACGATACAGCGCGCGTCTGTTCATAGATGGCGCCGCCGGCTTTCTCGATGGCGAGCGCCATGCCGAGTGCCAGTTTCAGGGGATTCAGATGACCTGCTTCCGGATCAAACAGCCCGGCCTGATAGCGTTCACTGCCTACCCAGTTCGGTAAATCGCGCTTTTCCACAAACTGCAGATTTTCATAACCCCATTTGCGGCTGGCGTGTTCCTGCCATTCTCTGAGCAGTTTGACGCGTCGCGGCAATACCGAGGTCCACAAGTGCCCTTCGTGATAATCACATTCAAATCCATGCCGCCCTGGCAATTCTTTGATTTCCGCTGCAGCCCAGCGCATCAGTTTCCAGAGCGCCCTGGCATCGTCGCGTCCCAGCGCCTGTTCTATCGGTTCCATATCGCAAGACCAACCCAGTATTGCCATACCGCCATTACGCCCGGATGCGGCCCAACCGACACGACTGGCTTCGACCACGGTGACCCTTTTGCCCTCCAGGGCCAGGCGCAGTGCAGTATGCAACCCGGAAAATCCGGCGCCGATGATCAATACTTCGGTGTCAATTGCTTCAGTCTGGGAGGGTCGTTCGGGGGGGGTGCAGGTGCTGGCGTAATAACTGGAGGTATGAACTGAATTGCGATGAAACATAAACTGCCTTTGTTTGAAGTGCTTTGTGATGTCTGACCTGCCGCGCAGGCTGGCAGTCCGAATGACAAACGTCAGGGTCAATAAAAGCGGTTGATGTTGATCTGCAATCAACTAAGTTTCCATCTCAACCGCTTATTTAATTTTGCCTAATTTTGCCATAAGTACTTTCGCTAGGGCTCCTTCGCACAAAAATATACATGCTTTCATACCATATCCATCATTAACATCATCGTTAAGTCATGCTATTCGTTGGCGCCGAGTTTGAAACGGAAATAAAGATAATCCTCAGCACACTGCTCCGGACTTTCCAGCATCGGCATATGGCCTATGCCTTTCATGATCACAACCCGGGATCGCGGCATCATCTTGTAGAGAATTTCGGCAGTCAAATGATTGATCACGCGGTCCTCATCGCCCCACACAATCAGCGTCGGCGTTTTCATTCCTCTGACCCGCTGCTCGATTGATTCACTGGTGAATTCGGTAAAAATCTTTTCGGACAGTGGCTCGTACCTGATCGAATCCTGCGCCATCACATTCAAAATCGGACGCGGTATCACCGGCGGTTTGCTCATCACGAACTGAAAGGCACGATAAAAATCATCGGTATTTCGGATCAATAAAACGTTGTGCTGCTCACCTTCAACGATTTTTGCCAGCTCGCTTTGTGGCGCACTCCAGATACCGGCCGGGCTGAGCAGCCACAGACTGTTGACTTCCTTAGGATACGCTGCGGCATAGGCGAGTGCGATTTGACCACCCATGGAATTGCCGGCCAGATGTACCTCAGTCACATCCAGTGAATGCAGCAAATTGCGCACGCGCTCTGCCTGAGCGCGCGCCGTGTATTCCACTTTCACCGGCACATCGATGCCTTTAGGCCGCGACGATTCACCGAATCCCAGCAGATCAGGGATGATGACGTGATAATGCGGCGTCAAGAATTTCGCAATGCGGACGAAATGGTCTTTGTTACCGCCGAAACCATGCAGCAGGACCAGCGGATCACCGTGGCCGCCTTCCAGATAGACATAATGAAAGCCATCCGGCAACACCACCTCTTTCCTGGTCAGCCTGGCCGCGTCGCGCTCGCGTTTGACAAAAAAATCGGTTGCCTGAGGTGACATGACGTACACAAAATAATACAGACCCATCGCGGCAAGAAAAGCAGCAACGATCAACATTTTGATAAAGCGCATTACAGGACTCCAGAATTGAGTATTCGATTACCGGTCACATGGTCATTCATGCTGGTGATGCAGGTTGATGGCGCTGTCTTTACTGCTGCGCTTCAGGCGTCAGCGGCTGCAGCGGCTCTGGCATCTCGGCCAGATACCAGGTCAGCATCGCAAACATCGCGACCTGGCGTCGCAGGTTTTCAGGATCGACTTTATCCAGTGTATCGGCAGGCGTATGGTGATAACTGAAATAATTGCGAATATCTAACAGTGGCTCAAACGAGGGCACACCTTTGGCAGTCAACAGGCTGACGTCGGCACCACCAGCGTAGTCGCGCTTTTCGATGACCGGCGTGCCTATGCTGCGCAGCATAGGCTTCAGCGGCTCCAGCATCGCTTCATCCTGCGCAGTCACGCTGGCAATCAGGCCGAACGGGCGCCCACCGCCGGTGTCGCTTTCGATAGTGGCGATATGGTTGCTCAGCTTATCCTTGTTGGCGTCAAAATACGCCTTGCCGCCGCGGGTGCCGTTTTCTTCGTTCATCCAGCCGATGATGCGCACGGTGCGGCGGGGCTGCAGTCCCAGCTTTTTGAAGACATCGGCAACGCCAAGCGCCACGACCAGGCCGGCGCCATCATCAATGGCGCCCTGGGCCAGATCCCAGGAATCCATGTGGCCCGAGATGATCACGATGTCAGCCGCTTTATCACTGCCGGCAAGATCGGCAATGACGTTGTGACTGTCCACATCGGGCAGGGTCTGCGGCGTCAGGGTCAGGTGCATTTTGATCTCACCTTTGGCTGCCAGTCGCGTCATCAGCATGGCGTCCTCGGCCGTTACGGCAGCAGCCGGGATAGGTTTGGCGTCTTTTCCCCAGCCGGTAGCGCCGGTGTGCGCAAGTCGATAATCCGCACCACCCACGGATCTGACCAGGGCGGCGGCAGCACCCAGACGCGATGCGGCAGCCGGTCCGATAAAGCGATACAGGCCGGCTTCACCATAGGCATTGCCGGCCAGTCCGTTGTCGGCCAGATGCTGATCGTAAGCGACATCGAACAGCACGATGCGACCCTTGACCCTGTCTTTGTTCTGATCCAATTCTTCCATGCTGTGCACCACCAGCACCGGCAGAGTCAGACCGGCAGCGGGCGTTGCAGCCGAGCTGCCCAGCGCCGTGAGCACCACTTTTTGTGTGATGCCGGCCGGACGTTTCGGATAATCCACCAGCTCAGCCGTTTCAATGCCGCGCACCCAGTGCGGCACGGTCACCGGCTGCAGCGTCACCTGCATGCCGATCTGGCGCATGTCGTCGGCAATCAGTTGCACGGCGGCTTCAGCACCGACAGATCCGGACAGTCTTGGCCCGATCTGATCCGTCAGCTCTGTCAGGCGTTCGTAGGGATAATCGCTGCTCATGGCCGCGTCGCGAATGCGGGTCAGCGTGGCGATATCGACACCGGCGGGCAGCTCGGTACCGGCCATGACTGGAAGTATCATGAGCGCCAACAATGCCGCGATACTGGAGCTGATGATGCGCAGTTGTTTCAATGATTTCATTACTGACCCAATTCCTTTGATTTGAACTTCTCTTATTTGGAAGCCGCTGCCAGCGCAAAAATGCGCGCGCTCTTCATCCACGCAGTCGACAGCACGATGAGCTGGGTCAGGATCAGTCCGGCAATAAATCCGAACGGATGTACACTGCCTGAATTCATTCTTACCACGCCAAACACGGCGACCAGCACCGCACCGGCCAGAGTCAGCACCACATAAAATCCCAATGTGGTCAGCGGACGCCTGACCACCAGCAGAAAACCATTCCACCACGCCTTGATTGCGGAACGACGAATCGTACTGATAACAAATTGCGCGCGACCCGCATCGACCGATGCATCAGCAATCACCAGCAGAACCAACATCACTGCCAAGGCAACATGTGCCGCAAGATCTGCATTCGATTCCAATATGGCCGTTTCAGCATAGGTATCTGCCCAATGCGTCAGCCCGGCGCCAATGCCGCCGGCTATTCCGAGAGGAATAAACGCCCAGACCAGCATGCGGAACATCCGCCAGTATTCGGCAATACCGCCATGAACCAGTTTGCCCAGCGCCAATGGCGACTGCGCTCTGGCAGCGCTGACAATCGCGCCGCTCAAGAACGGCGACAGCAGCAACGTGAAAATCAACGCACCGAGGCCGGCTTCCTGCAACAGCATTTTATTGACCGACATGGCATAAAAAATGTCGCCGATCGCATTCATGTTCATGTGCTGCGCCAGCGCTTCGGAATTGATTGAATAATTCAGCTGCGACGAAATAATCTGCCACAACGGCAGCGCCATGATGATGGTGGGGATCAGCAAAACGACAACCCACAGCAGCAGCAAACGCCATTGCAGGGCAAAACGGGCAGACTGTGCCAGAACAGCTGAGAAACTCAAAGCAGAGGTCGTATTCATATGGTTGCAATCAAAGAAATAATGAATTGGATGACAGTTTCCAGCTCGGCACTCCAGCGGCGCGCTGCAGTGCTGTTGGGCTTGACGGTCCGGCCGTCATTCAGTTTATTGGCGTCCAGATAATGCAATTCATTCGGGTCAATCTGGGCAGAAACTGCCTGTACCGGCTTCACCCAAGTGTAGCGTGCCCAGCGCTGATCGTTATCCCACAGGACAGTTTCGGAACTGCCATCGACAAATTTCACTACCAGCGTCTGCGGCACCGCTACACCTTTGCGACGCAATACCACCGTAGTCAGATATTGAAAAGGACCGGTTCCTTCTTTGGCCTTGGGATTGTTCTTTTCCCATTCCTTGCGTTTTTCATCGATCCGTTTTTCAACCTGCTCGGACGTGACTTCTTCCCACTTGCCATTCACCTGGGCGGTGCCCTGCTCGGGCAAAATTTCCTCACTGGTCAATTTGTCGACACAGTCATCCATCATTTGGGTGCTGTATACCTGTTGAGCAAACGCTTTCGCTACCAGCTCGGGCTTGCCCGATACTTCAGCGATGGTTGCCTGCAGATCGCCGATGTCCGGATGGCGATATTTCCAGGTAGCGTAGTACTGTTTAAAGGCGCGTTCCATCACCTCTTTACCCAGCTGTTCTTCCAGGTCGTGCATGGTGGTGGCAGTCCTTGAATAAACTGAACCGTAACTTGACGTGGAATAACGGTCCCATGAATTGGCGCCGGTCGGATCAGCCGGTTCATGATTCATCGCGCCGAGTCGCTCTGCTTCAAACGGTTTGATCACCTGATCCAGACCCAGCATTTTCGTCAGGGGATTGGCCAGATGTATCAGCTGACCACGTTCACGAACCATGCGGAAATCCCAGTAATCGTTCAATCCTTCATCCAGCATTGGTTCTTCAAATTCATTGGAACCGAGAATGCCATAAAAATAGCCATGGCCGAATTCGTGGATGGTGACGAAGTCCAGTAAAAATTCAGACATGGTTCCAGGTTCGACCCTGCTCAAGCCTTCAGCAGTGAAGAACGTCGGATATTCCATTCCGCCGGCTTCGGTGGCATTGTAGGGCGGGATTACGACGGTCACGGTTTTGTAGGGATAGGCGCCCAGGGTTTTGGAAAAATAGCCCAGTGAATCGATGGTTGCCTTCAGTGCCGGCGCGGCGCTGGCCACATATTCCGGTGGATAAAGGACCCGCACTTTGACTTCCGGACTGCCCGGTCCGGTATAGACGCCATCCAATGGTTTGGCGGTACGATTGTCTGCCGTCCAGGCGAAATCATGCACGTCGCCCTGAACGAAATGGTGAGTGGTTTTGCCGTCAGCGTCTACCGGCGCGCCCTGCTCTTCACCGGTTGCGCCTACCGTATAGTCTTTCGGTACGGTCAGTCTGACATCAAAATTGCCGTAGTCGGCGTAGAACTCGCTGTGCAGATGGAATTCATGGGCATTCCAGCGCGGCTCGGTCGCGCCGCGTTCGCCTGGCAGTTCGAGTACCGCCATTTTGGGGAACCACTGGCCTATCAGGTGGAACGTACCGAAATAACCGGTACGTGCAACCACGCGCGGCAACTGATCATGAAAATTGATGTCCAGCGTGGTACTGGCGCCAGCGGCAACCGGCGCGGGCAAATCAAAGCGGACCACGGTATGGTCAGTCTGCGGACCGTCATCGGGATGCACAAAGGCCCATTTCACGTCAGCGCCGCCCTGCGCGATTTTTCCTAATTCGATATGTCCCCAGTCACCGTCGTGCACCGGAACATCAGAACGGAATTCAAATCCTCGGGTTCTTTTTTCGCTGTAAAAAGTACTGTCATTGCCTTCAAACCCGTTCAGATACAGGTGCAGATACACTGAGCGCACTTCGCGATTACTGCGGTTGCGCCAGGTCAGCTTTTCCTTGCCGTCCACCGTATGTTTGACCGGATCGAGCGTGGCGTCGATATCATAGTTGACGACGCGATCCGACAGCGTTGCTTCCTGTCCGGTTCTGGCACCGCCCCAGGCATTCGCTGCGCTGGGCTGAGTGACAAACGCAGCGTGGGCACCAACCTGTGGTATGCCGTCCAGACTGCCGGTATTTTTGTTGTCATTGAGTTTCGGCACTGCCGGCGTAACCGGGACGTTGTCCCTTTTGGTATCGGTTGCGGTGGTTGCCTGAAGCGACGCCGCAACAACTATCAGAGAGGCAACCGCCAGCCCCTTTACGCCTGCAGAAACGAATGACATTAATTGCTCCCCTTTGTTATTGGTCTTGGCGACTGACTCTGGTCAGGCTGGCAGTTTGATGCGGCCTGAGAATCCATACGCCATTGCGGTTATCGCTAATGGCGATAACGTTGCATATTAGCATGACAGTTAGCGGTTAATGCTAGTTGTTTTTAGACAACGCCGGCTGAAAATCGCCACACTTTGCAGGACTGAAGTATTGAGCGCAGC
>Ga0075019_10000861_pt1 | contig 17295 bp, 15 predicted proteins | sample ColStrG_CSR_2013_FD_71473 | JGI IMG/M metagenome (GOLD analysis project Ga0075019, IMG submission 71473) | Freshwater sediment microbial communities in response to fracking from Pennsylvania, USA - Cold Stream Run_MetaG_CSR_2013 | ecosystem: Environmental > Aquatic > Freshwater > Creek >...
ACATGCCCTCATTACATGGGTACACAATGCACCCATAAAAGCCAGCCGAATACCTCCACATCCCTGTAAATCCAGGGACTGTAGCTATCAAAAAGAGGAAGAACCGGCGGGGAACTTCAGCCTAGTCAGTCGACCGGTAGACTTTCGGTAGACGTTGACGGCGATCCAGCGGTAGACCATGGGGGCGGAAGATCGATTCGCGTCCGCCAATCTCCGTGTAGCCGCCATCGTGCTCCCCCTTACGCGCCCTGAAGAACCTCCAGCAGCGAATTTGCCGCAGCGCCCTGTCCGAGTGCCCGGACTGCCTGACGGATCTGGTCGACTGTAGTCTCAATATGGTGATTCTGGTCCACGTGCACCCACGTCCCTAGATTTCCCGGTCCGACGATACGGTTGGCGCATTCTGAGATCCTCTGGTCACCCACACTAAACTGCGGTCCGCGATATTGCTCGCTGGCAAGGACTCGACGCGCAAGCTGGTGGTATTGCCCAAAATTGGATGTCGGCTTGTAAAGCGACGACCCTCGGAAGTAGTGGATGGAGTTACCTCGTGTATATCTGATTTTCCCGTTCGCATTCGGGCTTCGAACGCTCTGGCTAAAGTCAGGGTGCACAACGCCGTAGTCGCCGAAGATAATTGGTCGCCCGGGACCGAGGTTCCCCTGAACATGGGACCACAGGAGCAGCTCTTGCCGAACGATTTCCGAATCGCCGTTCATCGGCACGTCCGTCACAGTTTTCAGGGCGCTTGACCCTGCAATCGTGATGCTTCTCGGTGTAAAGCGCCTCGGCTGCAGATTCAAGAAATCGGCGGTGAGTGCAATCAGACGTTGAAGATCTGAGTCGCCGACAAATCGAAGGTCGACAATGATATCGACAGCCGTAGCACCGAAACCCATTTGAGCGGCGCGCTCCAGGACTTCTGACCATGTCTGCTCGGCCTGATCGTCGAGATCGTCGATATCAACGCGGAAGCAGAAGCCAACCCCCATTTGCCTTGCCACTGCGGCTAGGTCGCCCCAAATACCATCGTTCAGCCCGAAGCCATACGTCGGGATAACACGCAGTCCCGCAGCCGCTATCCGCCTGAAGCCGTCAACCGTTGCATTGGTTCCGTCAGCCACGATCGCATTAGGCATGAACGAATATAGGTCTACGTACGGCGGGTGTGGCCACTTGACGCGTATCAAGCGCTTCACGAATGAACGCAGAATTGCGTCGTTATCTGTAGCGTCGTACTCCGCAAGCTCCAGTAGCGGCCGAATATCACGACGCTTCGAGGGATTGACGTCACCCAATGCTGCGATGTCGTTGCTCTTTGCCTTTACGATTGGGACGTAGACCACGGCATTCATAGTGATACCTAGTGAAATGTCACTTCCGGAAACATCCGCCGAACACTTCCAGACCCCAACATGTTGGTAAAGGTCCTGTAATTCCCACTTTCAAAGTGAAGCCGCCCAACAACAATGGCAGGATGAATACGCAGATCCGCCGCCAGCTCTTGGATCGACTCACGAGTTGGGCTTAGGAATGCTTTGCTACGCCGCCAAATTGCTCGCGGAATAAATGCATCCCGCGCGAGCCGGTTAGCTTCCTTCTCGCGATACTCATCGCTCTCGGTATGCTCTAGGCGATCTACGAACGCTTCTCGGGCGGACGAAACGTGTTTCCAAAGGTGGACGCATTCGTGCAACAACGTAAACCAGAATGTGTCGAGACGATCAAAGCGAATTGACAGCCCAATCACCGCACGCTGTTTCTCTGTCAGCAACGCCACTCCGTCTAGCTGCGTCCTCGGGAGAGCTGGCTCAACAATGAGCGTAATTCCCGCTTTGGCGAGAAACTCCTTCGCGAGCAGAGGGCCTTCGTCGAAGTAACTCAACCGTGCCAAGTCACGCAGTACGTCGATCGAAAAGCGGTCCGGGGTGAAGACGGGCGTTTCGGCAGCCGCCGGCTTCGCGCGAGAGAGTACGCGGCCAGTCCAGGCGAGAATCGAATAGCGGTTCTCGTCGGTCAGGCCCTCACCATGGAATCGACGACGATAGAGTGCGAACGCTGGTTCTGCAGTAATTGCCGAGAAGAATTCCTTTACACGCAGTTCGACGGGCTGGTTGGTTTCACCCGTGATACTGCTGAACCATCCGCGCCGCTCCATTTCCCTCGCCGGGAACTTTGCCCAGTCGATGTCATTGACGGGCTCCAACCTACCGGATTCCGACGGTGTTGATTCGCCCACCAGCGTCTTCGCTGGAATTCCAAGAGCGTTCGAGAGCGCTCGAATCATCTGCACGGTCAGCGGGCGCTTCCCCGCCAGAACTTCCGATACCCGACTTCTGCTGCCCAAAAGCGGGACAAGATCAGCCTGACGGAGACCCTGTTCTTCCATTCGGAAGCGAATAGCGCTGATAGGGTTCGGCACTTCGATTGGGAAGACGCGCTTCTCGTAATTCTCGATAAGGAGGCTCAGCAATTCCAACCGCTCAGCCTCTGGTGTGCCGACGGCGGGATCGCGAGCAACAAGATCCTCGACCACTGCGAGAGTGTTTTCGTATTCGTCGTCGCTCTTTATGACTTTGTAGTTCATCTCAAGTCTTATCCATGGCGGCGCGTGTACTCGGCGTGCGTACCGGCCCATCTCACAAGAACTATTCCGGTTTGGTACGCGATATTCGTTTCGAGCCGGTATCGGTTACCACGCACATTAAAGATCACGACGTTCTCCGCGAGGAAGCTCGCGGCCGGGTACCGCGACTTAATGTCCTGAGGTGACCGCCAAACGCTCGCCTCGACGTCATCAACCCAGTTGCTGATCCACTCTCGACAATCGGCATGCCTGTCAGAGAGCGATGACAGCACCTTCTTTCCGAGTACCTTCATGTACGGCGTCCCTGATCATTGCGCACCCTCCTAACGACTGTTCCCGAACCGAGACAATTGTACATGTTCCCGCATTGGGAACAAGCACCTCTCCCAACCTTGCCGCGGGCACACTGCTGAGGCTGGGAATTGGGAAACCGCATTTGTGGCTGGTAGGGTATTGACATCAGGAGTGCTATATAGCAAATATAACACATATGACGCAAATCAAATCCATCCCTGCAACCCTCAGGTCCCTAAGGGCGAGCCTAAATCTGACCCAGGAGCAGCTCGCTGAACGACTGGGCGTTTCCTTCGCGACGGTAAATCGCTGGGAGGGCGGCGACCGAAAGCCGCAGAAGGCGGCTGTGGAAGCTATTTTGGCATTGGCTCGAGAAGCGGGCATTGATGCCGGTGAAGACTCGTCCGACGCGGCATCGCTCGTGATGCGCCGCCGCGGCCGGCGTGTTGGCTCCGATCCGACGACCAAACCTATGGAGCAAATGCTCTGGGACGCAGCCTGCTCGATTCGCGGCGAGAAGGATGCCGCCAAGTTCAAGGACTACTTGCTGCCGCTGCTCTTTCTGAAGCGGCTTTCCGATGTCTTCGACGATGAGATCGAGCGGCTGGCAGAAGAGTATGACGACCGCACGACCGCCCTCGAAATCGCGGAGTCCGACCACTCGCTGCTCCGCTTTTACCTTCCGCCCGAGGCACGCTGGGCGGTGATCAGCGGACGAGAGGCCTTCGACTGGCCGCTCGACGAACGGGGGCGGCCGACTTCCCCCAGGGACGTCGGTGAGCATCTGACGAAGGCAGTGCGTGCCGTGGTCAAGCAGAACCCGACGCTCTCCGGCGTAATCGACGTTGTGGACTTCGCGGCCGAGCGCAACGGCGAGCGAGACATCAACCCCGCCAAGCTGCGCGGCGTGGTGGAGACATTCTCCGATCCGCGCTACCGCTTGGGTCTTGCCGACGTGCAACCCGACTTCCTGGGCCGCGCGTACGAGTACTTGCTGCGTAAGTTCGCCGAAGGCTCCGGCCAGAGTGCGGGCGAATTCTTCACCCCGACTGAGGTCGGCTTTCTAATGGCGCACATTCTGCGCCCCAAACCTGGAGAGACTTGCCACGACTATGCGTGCGGGTCTGCGGGCCTGCTAATCAAGCTACAGCTCGTCGCCCGAGAGCTCGACCCCACTAGCCGCGTGCCGCTCAAGCTATCAGGCCAGGAGCTGCAAGCCGAGAGCTACGCGGTTGCACAAATGAACGCCATCATTCACGACATGGACGTCGAGCTCGCTCGCGGCGACACCATTATCAACCCCAAGTTCCGCGACGCCAGCGGCAAGATCCGCGGCCATGACGTTGTAGTGGCTAATCCAATGTGGAACCAACCGTTCGCGCCGGACCTGTTTGCTAACGACCCGTTCGACCGCTTTCGCACCGCAGGCGGTGTCACCAGTGGCAAAGGGGATTGGGCGTGGCTACAGCACACGCTGGCATGCCTGGTCGACCACGGCCGCGCTGCCGTGGTGCTCGACACCGGCGCGGTCACGCGTGGCTCAAATTCGAAGAATGAGGATAAGGAGCGCAACATCCGCAAGTGGTTCGTCGACCAGGACTTAATTGACGGCGTAATCCTCCTACCCGAGAACCTCTTCTACAACACCACGGCCGCAGGGATTATCGTGGTGTTGAACAAGCGAAAGCCTGCCGCCCGAAAGGACAAGATTGTTCTACTAAACGCCAGCCGGCACTTCCGCAAAGGCAGACCAAAGAATTACTTGCCGGAAGACGATCTCCGCCCGCTAGCGGCGATGTATCTCAAAGGCGAGCCGGTCGATGGTGAGCTTGCCGTCATTAGCAAACAGCAAGCCGATGAAGCGGACTACAACCTAAGTCCGAGCCGCTGGGTCGGGCAAAGCGACGACGCCGTAGTCGGATCCATTCCCAAATTGATTAGCGCACTCGAAAAGCTCAATGAGCAGGAACTCCAGCTAACGTCCGACCTGCTCCGCCTCCTGCGTCCGCTAAGCGATACGGAGAGCGCGTGATGAGCGAACCTTGGACAAGTGCGCCCGTGGCCGACTGCATAGTACACGTGACGGTCACAGGGAAGACCAAACTTCAGACGCGGGACTACCGGCCCGCAGGTCGCTTCCCCATCATTGATCAAGGACAAGAACAGATTGCTGGCTGGACGGATGATGAGAGTGCCGTCATCGCTGCGCCTCTACCCGTAATCGTTTTCGGCGACCACACGCGCGCCTTCAAGTTTGTCGATATGCCCTTCGCACGCGGCGCGGACGGTACGCAACTACTGCAACCCAAGTCGGGCATTGATCCGCTGTTCTTCTTCTACGCCTGCCGCGCAATCGACCTGCCTGGTCGTGGTTACAACCGGCACTTCACGATCCTCAAGGAGAAGGAGTTGTCCTTCCCGAAGGACATCGAAGAGCAAAGGGCGGTTGCCGGTGTACTGCGTCGCGCAGAGCGTGCATTGAGCATGCAGTTGGAACAGTTACACACGTTGCAACAGATCAAACGAGCCGCGATGCACGAGCTATTCGCCCGCGGCTTGCATCGCGAACCGCAGAAGGAAACCGAGATAGGTCTAGTGCCGGAGAGCTGGACAATAGAGCGCCTGGACAACCGCGCGCGAGTCATAAGTACACGTATGTCCTACGGCGAACTTGAGAGTGTAGACGACGTTTTGGAACGCGCTGTCCGCGTTGTCGGTATCAAGGTCTCAGATATGAATCGGGTCGGTAACGAAACCGTAATCAAGTCAGCGGCATTGGAGAAAATGCTTGACGCGGATGTCGTGGAGTACCGTTGCGCGCCACCCGGAACGATCGTATTCCCTAAGCGAGGTGCAGCGATTGCAACCAACAAAAAGCGTCTAACCGCGACCTGGAGCGTTTTTGACCCAAACGTTATCGGCGTCGTCCCCGAGAAGTCGATCAACGCGGCCTTTCTGTATCACTGGTTCCAGTCGTTCGACCTCAAGACCATCACTGAGCCTGGTCCGACTCCACAAATCAACAAGAAGCATCTCGAGCCATTGTCGATCCCTGTTCCCTCGACGATAGAGGAACAGCATGATATTGCGACCGTCCTCGCTACTCTCGACCGTAAGATCGACCTACACACCAAGAAGCGCGAAGTACTCGAGGCGCTTTTCAACGCCTTGCTGCACAAGCTGATGACGGCGGACATTGCGGTCTCGGACTTGGATCTATTGGCGCTGGATTCGAATACGGCGCAGAGCGGGGTAGTCACGCCATGAGTGCCCTCAAGATCAGTGAAGCTGGCACAGTACAGTTCCCAATGGTAAAGCACGCAGTGGAGATCGGCTGGACTCCAATAACACCAGACGAGGCGCGCGCAAGACGTAACGGCGAAGCAGGCAAGTTCCTCCGCGATGTGCTCGAAGCGAAACTCGCCGAGTTCAACCCCTGGATATCCGCCGACGCAGTGCGCTCAGTCGTGGAAACGCTCGATGCCTTGCCGGCCACCATAGAGGGCAACCGTGAACTTCTCGCCTGGTTGCGCGGCGAACGACAGTGGTACGACGACTCTGAGAAGCGCCATAGGCCTGTGACACTGATTGACTTCGAGCACGTGGCCGAGAACGCACTTCACGTGACATGGGAGTGGAAGATCAAGCCGCCCGCGCGCAAGGGCAACCGCGCAGATGTGATGTTTGTGGTCAACGGCGTTCCAGTGGTCATCATCGAGCACAAGAACCCGAAGGACGGCGACGCAATCGAGCGAGCAATCAAGCAACTTCGCCGTTATGAGTTGGAGACGCCGGAGCTTCTGGCTACCGTGCAGCTCTTCAACGTTACGCATCTGCTGGACTACTGGTACGGTGTGACCTGGAACACCAACCGACGTGACATGGCGCGCTGGAAGCAAGCACCGGAAGAGACATACCGCTTCGCGGTGCAGGCCTTCTTCGAACCCACCGAATTCCTTCGCACGCTACAGCACTGGATATTGTTCTACGTGCAGGACGCCGAGACTCGCAAGTCCGTACTGCGACAGCACCAGCGGCGGGCGATTGATGCCATCCTAAACCGTTGCTCCGATCCGACGAAGACGCGCGGTCTGGTATGGCATACGCAGGGATCTGGCAAGACCTTCACGCTGTTGACCGCCGCACGGATGATATTGGAGGACAAGGCGCGCTTCGCCAACGCGACGGTAATTTTGGTCGTTGATCGCACCGAGTTGGAAGGCCAGCTAAAAGGCTGGGTGGAGCGCCTGCTCGGAGAGATGCAGCAACAGGACATCTCAGTCAAGCGTGCCAACAACAAGACTGAACTGCAGTCTTTGCTGGACGCAGACTTCAGGGGTCTGATTGTCTCGATGATCCACAAGTTCGAGTCGATTCGCAAAGACACTTGCCTGCGCGACAACGTGTACGTCTTCATCGACGAGGCCCACCGCTCAGTGGCCAAAGATCTGGGCACTTACATGATGGCCGCAGTGCCCACAGCCACGATAATCGGCTTCACTGGCACGCCAATCGCGCGCACGTCGCAAGGAGAAGGCACGTTCAAGATTTTCGGCGCCCAGGACGAGCTGGGGTACCTCGACAAATACTCGATCGCCGAAAGCATTGCCGATGAGACCACGCTACCAATAAAACACATGATGGCGCCGAGCGAGATGACGGTGCCCGCTGAGAGGCTGGACGAAGAGTTCTTCGCGCTCGCAGAACACGATAGCGTGACCGATGTCGAGGAGCTGAACAAGGTGCTCGACCGTGCAGTGGGGATACGCACGTTTCTGACCGCGGACGATCGCGTTGAGAAGGTAGCTGCCTTCGTCGCCGATCACTTCAGGGAAACCGTGCTGCCGCTAGGCTACAAGGCATTCGTGGTTGCCGTGAACCGCGAGGCTTGCGCCAAGTACAAGAAGGCACTCGACAAGCTGCTGCCGCCCGAGTGGACTCAACCCGTGTACACGCCGAACGCGGCGGACGTGGTGGACCGCCCGCTGGTGGCCGAGCTACAGCTCTCTGATGAGCGTGAAGAGCAAGTGCGGCTGCTGTTTAAGAAGCCCGCAGAGAACCCGAAGATACTTATTGTCACTGACAAGTTGCTCACCGGCTACGATGCGCCGCCGCTATATTGCCTGTACCTCGACAAGCCGATGCGTGACCACGTTCTTCTTCAAGCGATTGCTCGCGTAAATCGGCCCTACGTGGACGCCAAAGGCGTTCAGAAGCGTATTGGCCTGGTGGTGGACTTCGTTGGCGTACTGCGCGAGCTAAAGAAGGCCCTGCAGTTTGACTCAAATGACGTCAGCGGCGTCATCGAAGATCTAGACATGCTGTTGCAGGACTTCCTGCATCGCATTGCTCAGGCCAAGAAGGATTACCTGGACGCGGATACCGAGGCCGCACCGGACGAGCGACTGGAGCGCATGGTGTTCGGTAGCTTCTTGTCGCCTGAGGTGCGCAAGACCTTCTTCGATAGTTACAAGGAAATCGAAGCGCTGTGGGAGATTCTCTCACCATCACCCGAGCTGCGCGACCACATCGCGGCCTACAAGCAGCTCAGCCAGCTCTACGCGACTGTACGCAACGCGTACGCTGAAAAGATTGGGTTCGTGGCGGACCTTGCCTATAAGACACGGCGCCTGATCGAAGAGAGCGCGGAGCAGCAAGGACTGGGCCGATTAACCAAGAGCGTAACATTCGACGTCCCCACTCTCGAATCAATGCGTCGCGAGGGGGGATCCGACGAGGCGAAGGTCTTCAATCTCGTGCGTGGGCTGAATAAGGACATTGACGATGAACCAGCTAGCGCGCCGATTCTGCAGCCGCTAAAAGAACGTGCTGAGCGCATTATTAAAGACCTTGAGGAGCGCCGAACCACCGGCTTAGCTGCCATGGACCTGCTTGCCGGACTTGCGGCAGAGAAGGAAGCAGCCATGGACTCGGCCCGTAAGAGCGGCCTATCACCCCAGGCCTTTGCAGTCTACTGGACGCTCCGCGCGGACGATGCTTTCCGAGGGCACAACATTGACGCTACTGCGTTCGGCAGGGATGTCGACGGCTTGCTACAGCGCTATCCGACACTCGCAGTTAATCTGGATGAACAGCGTCGATTTAGGGCTGCCCTCTACAAGCCGCTTCTGGCACTTTCCCGAGAAGAGCGCGCGAGGGTAGTAGATTCAATTATGAAAATCTTACAGTTCGAGACCGAACGCTAATGCCTGCCCTGTATCCGGCGGACGAGCTAAAACGACGCGTAATGAGCTGGGCGGTGAAGCTCAAAGTCAACCCGAAAGTCGTCCGGATTCAGAGGATGAGCACAAAGTGGGGCTCTTGTTCTCCTCACGGAACCATCACCCTTGCATCCGACCTCCTCGACCGAGATCATCGCTTCCAAGACCTTGTAATCGTGCATGAACTGCTTCACCTGCGCTATTCGGGGCATGGCCGCGTCTTTCGAGCGGTTTTGGGAGCGCACGTTCCCGACTGGCGGCAACTGGAGGGATCGCAGGTCCTCGACGGACAACAGCGAATGATTGCTCGCTCATTAGACTAGGCGCGCCCCGTAAATTTGCTGACGGGATTTGGCACCTCTTGCGGAAGATATGGAGAAGAAGTCGTTTCCATGGCCGTTTTTTTTCAAACGGACTTAATGGGGGACGCTGGCGGGTTAGGTAGGAAGGTAACAGTGCGCCCCGGCCCTGAACAACCGACAGGCTCCTCACTGTCGATACAATCCCCTGGATAAGGCTAGACGACAACGTCCGTACTTCCGATTTGCCGCGGACGTTCGAACGATTACCGCAATTATCGTCCGTAGGGTCCCCCTTCAAACGGGCTTGATAGGGGATGCTGGAGGGTTCGGCCGCGTTTTCTTGAGAACTGGGGACTTCTTGATCGTTGTCTTCTTGCCAGATCCATTGGATCGTGGCGACGGTGAAGAATCGACTGTGTTGACGAACCTCACGTCCATCAATTCACGAATCATTGGCATCTCAACCGTCTGCCTCATCGGTGCAGCAGCGGGATCCCGGTGAATATCGCGCAGATTCTGTGGTGGCTTTGCAGCGGGGTGAATTCCAGGATTCACCTTGATTCGGTACTCGAGCATGATCACGTGCTCGTTTTTCCACAAGTCATAGCCCTGCCAGCGCTTCTTGACGCTGGACCGGATCTTGTTGGGAAATCCGATCGTCTTGTCGAGCGCCACTAGCAGCGTGTTCCAGTTGTTCATAGAAATCACCTCCTCCGGCGTATTTACTGGAACCGACGTTGTCTGGACACCAGGGCCAGTAGATGGTCGCGGTCATGATGACCAAGAGCCCGAACCCCTACGATTTGACCGACGATCAGATCGACATGCTGGTTGCGATGACGCGCGAAGGATCGGGTGATCACCTGACGCGATCCGACCTCAATGACCGCATACTGACGCTGCTCGAAGACATCGCCGGATTCGAGACGCTACCGGCTAGAAGACGCCGGAAACTCCTTCATCTGCTGTGGCTCCGCTATCAACTCGCGTGTCGGCGGAACGGACCCCGATGACAGGGTTACAGATTTCCTCTTCGTCTCCCGACCGGTTTTCCCAAGATCGTCCTCACGGCGGTTTTCTCTGTTGTCTTCGGGCGAAGACCTCGGGACCCTGCGGTCAAGGGTTCCGCTGTGGGACCCAATACTGAAACACGTGAGGTGACTGCGATGAACCCCGAAATCGAGACGTCGAAGACTGAGATTGGTAGCGCGAATACCCCGGTTCCTTCCGCTCCAAAGCCGACCAATCCGGCCGCAGTACGCAAGGCGGTTGCGCTCGGTAAGGACATGCGGAAACAGCCGGAGACATCGAAGGCCGATGTCGCGCGCAAGATGTACGACACGATCGCCGATGAGCCGCGCGAGGTGATCGTCCAGGCGTTCGTCGACGGCGCGGGGCTTACCCCAAAGGGTGCCCAGACGTATTTCTATAACTGCCGTCGCCGAGCCGGGAAGGCGGCGGCCGCCAGCTGACAGCAGTAAACCTTGACTGCCACAGCGTGCGGTGGTGCTTCGGCGCCATCGCACCCTTCGTTGCCCGACTACGAGTCTTCCACTTGGAGTCCGGCATATCCACGAGAAGGGGCTTATGGATGCCGCGTTACGATGAACTCCCGGAATACTTCAACGTAACGCGGAATACCCTAGGTTATGAAACGCTCCGTGACCCTCAATCACGCAGGTGAAATGGTATCCGCCCTCACTAACTTTGCTATATGGGAGTGAGCCGTAGAAAAGTACTGAGCCAGCTCGCATCGGTGACGGGTCACCCACATTCAAATCTAGTCCACTCGGCTGATGAAGGGGCACTGATCGGCGGGCAGCGTCTGGACCCATGGCGTCCGTCCGGTCTTGACAAAGATCTGATCGGTCGCGAGGCCAGGCATTGCTTCCTTCAATAACCGAACGACGTTCTCCGTCTTGTCTGTAACCGGAACAGTGTTGGCGTTGAACGCCGCTCCTGGCTTTTTCCCATTCTCGACGTCGTGGCGCGTGCAATGCATTCCGGCGTTATTCATTGCACCCGCCAGCGCCGACGCGCTGAACCTTGGCTGCAGGTCGCCAAAGAGCTCCCGTTTGGTATGCCATGCGGCACAGAGAGCTTTTCGCAGGAGGCTGACCGCGCGATCCTGCTTCCTGGCGTTCTTGCTGAATTCCTTCTTGACTGTGATTGACGTTTCGATCGAGCTGTAGAGGGAGTAGAAATCATCCTGCGTCTTGAGCGGCGGCGTCTTGTCCTTCTCGATTACGTCCCGCACGATCCGAAAGTGTTCCACGGTTTCCCATGGGTGAGTGCTAAACGCAATGTGATCGAACGAGCGCGAGGTTGTCACCGCGTGCGGCGCGCGCTTCCAGTCATACTCCATGCTCAGCTTCCGGTCGAACTCCTTCGGCACGAGGTCGGACTCAAACTGCACGATTTCGCGCATCCCAGCCAGCGTACTGACAGTCTGGACTGATTTCTCGGTCCGATTGAAAAATAGCCTCAAGATCTCAGCATTCTCGAGTGCATCGGTGTCGAACTTGTCTGACAGCGTTATCCCGCCCTTCGCCAGTACGATCGGAGCGATCTCCGAATCCTCGCCAACATCGCCCGCCTCCAGTGTTGCCTGACCTCGTGTGCGCCATCCGAGCAAACGCTTTGCTTGATGTTTTATTTCAAGTACACCTGGCTTGCCAGTAAGGATAGCGCGTTGCTGGCTGTACATCGTGGCGAGTGGACCACGAGCAGCCTGTTGCACGTCCGGTTCCAGCGCATCGGTGAGGAAGCCATCGGTCGTGCAGCTGAACACCATCGAAGTGACGGGTAGCGAGTTCATGATCTCGCCCATGACGCCGCGAACGAACGAGGTGATATAGGCTGCAAAGAATGGATTTGTAACCGCGCTCTCCGGAATTTGCGCGGTGTCTCGGTCTCGCAGGTCGAACACGCGGCGCTCCTGAAGGCCCTGCGCCGTCTTGCCGTAGGTCGAGTTCGCGAGTTCTTTCCAGAAGTTGGAGTCCAGCGTTCCCTTCTTGAACTTCGCGCGCTCTGCGAGCGCCCGGACGATGAATGGCCGGAACACGGGTGTGCTGTCGTCGGACGGGACGATGACTCCGAACCGGATAGTCACATGTGCGCCGAGGCGCCTGGCCAGATCAATCTCAGGTGTTGAGCAGTAGCTCCGGCCGCGCAACGGGAAGATCAATCCATTGTCAGTCCGTATCGGCAGCGACGGATAACGGACCGATGCTGGGAACTCGAAGTCTACACACGCGAAGCCGAGACGATCAGGTGTGTATTCATCGGGGTCCATCGATACACGGACGTTCCGCCAGTCTGCCTTACCGATCAAAGACATTGCGGTCGGGTAGGCGCTGGACAGGTCGTAATCGGTCCACACCGCGCGGTAGGACGGACCGAACCAGAATTGCTCATTCCGGCCGCCATGGTAACAACCGACGGCGAAGTCACGGAACCAGTACACCTCCTCTTGCAGCACCGTGCGCGTCTCCTTCGTGTACCTCCCGAGATGCTTTGCAAAGACGCGTTCGGTAACTTTCTCTTTGCCGACAATGTCGTCAGGATCGCCAACGCCATCGTCTACCCAACTGTTCGTCAGCAGCTCAACACCGATGCCGGTCAACGTCGCTGGGACGTTTTGGTTGCCGGTCAGATCGCGGTACTTTGCCGTCAGCAATTGGAGATACCGCGCGCAGATTTCGGCGTCTCGAATTGCATAGTCCCTGAACAGTGGCCATTTGGTGCGGCGCACAACGTCCATGTTTTCTTTCGCGACGAGATCCTTCTCGGGATCATCGTCCAGGTTCATTTTCGGAAGGCCGACCAGTTCACCGAGCGCCCGGAGGTTCTTGGACGACTGTGGCGTGAGTAGCATCGTGTCCCGGACAAAGACTTTGATGGCGGCGAACTTGGCACCGGGAAGTCGGATATGGAGATCAATCGGCCGATCGGTCGTGGAAAATGTATTGCGAACGTTTGACAGGCCGCTCGTCAGATCTTGAAAGTCGCCAAACGACGGTACGTCCGCCCTGGTGAAGTGACCGACAAGATAGATCTTCTCCGGGATCTTGGTGATTAGGCCGTCCCGGACGCCCGAACCGAGCGCGAAGACGATGAATTCTCCGAGCTTCATGCGGCCTTCGAGGCCCTTGGTGGTGTCTGGGCAGCACAGGTTGCTCCAAGTCACACCGGTATTCGTGATCGCATAGAACTGATAGGACAGCACCGAGTTCTTGATGCCACCCAGGATTTTTCCTTCACGAATCTCCTGAGGAGTTTGCCGGGGAGGCGACTTGTACTCCGTGTCGAACCCCAGGATCACATGGGCATCAAGCTGTTCGGCCAGCTCCTTCGGGAGCTTGTAATTCGGGTCCTTATATTTCAATGACTTAGCGGCCTTGAGGACTTTCTTGAGCACTTTGGCAGCGTTGTCAGATTCGCCGTCCCCTGCCGGCGCCTGCGCGCGCTCGGTCGACTGCACCACGCCTCCGTAAAAATCCTCCTCCCCCACCCATATGGCAGATTTACTGAGGGCGGGATCACCGGCCTGATTCGGGCGTTCGAGATCGGGCGGCAGGAGGTGGACGCTGACTTGGTTGTCGCACTCCAGGGGCTTTGTCTCGCGTTTCGCTATGTATTTCATGTTCTGCGCCTCTATACCGGCCGACTCTTGGGGTGATCACCGTCGCCAGCCCCCAAAACTTCCAGCGGGCGGATCGGGCGAAACTGTTGTATTTACGCCCATCGGCTGCGTCGTCAGTGATGCGCGTCACAGCTGCCGGCATCGAGATCTCATGCGGCTAAGAGATCGGGCGCCTGACAGCGCCTGATCGGTCCGCTCAGGGCTGATCCCTTCGACCATTGCCGAGACCACCGATCCACCCAGGAATTACCCGATTCCGATTGGATTCATGACCGTTTTCTTTGGAAGCGAGCGCAGGGATAGTCCGCCGCGAAGCACTCGCCGCTCACGCACGATCGGCGATCAATGACAAGGAGAACGTTTCATGGCCATTTATCGATCAAAAGGAGATCCCCACTACCGAATTCAATTTCGGCTGAACAACCGGACGTACGTGAGGTCAGCAAAGACGACCGACAAACGGATCGCTGAACGCATGGAGGCCGAATGGAAGGCCCAAGTCCATGCCCAGCAGTATCTCGGAACCCGTGACGAGATCACTGTCCGACAGATTCTCGACGCGTACCTGAAAGCACCACTGGCTCCGGCCACCGTGAAACACGCGCGTGTGTTCGTCAATGTCGTACAGCGGTACTTCAATATCGACGTCAACGCCTCACAGTTCGATCAACGGGAGCTTCACCGATTCCGTGAGCAACGCTCCGACGAAGGAAACAAGGCGTCATCGATCCGTCAGCACATGCGCGTGTTCGCGTCGGCGTGGCGACGGATCGATTCGAAGGTGTACAACGCCCCGGAACTGGTATTGCCGAAATTCTCAGTGCCGAAGCAGAAGACCGAGTACCTATCCGAGGACGACGAGGAGCAGCTACTGAGCTACCTTCTGCAAAGGAAGCCGCATGCAGCCGGCACGGGCGACTGGCAGCACGAGATTCACGACATTGTTGTCCTGCTGCTTGACACCGGAGCACGCCACAACGAGATCGCCAAGTTGGAATGGAAAGCGATCGACCTCAACCGCAAAACGATCGAATTATGGCGCGGCAAAACGGATTCGGCGAGCTACATCTACATGACTGACCGCGTCCATCGAGTTCTGCAGCGCCGTGCCACCGCGAAGCGGCACGAGCGCTGGGTGTTCACCAACTGGGAGCGCACCTCCCATCGGTCCGACAACACGACGTACCTCAACAAGATCATCAAGGACGCCGGCGTTCCTTATACAGTTCACACGCTTCGGCACACGTATGCGACCAAAATGCTGAAGGCCGGCATGACGCTCAACGATGTCCGCGTGCTTCTGGGGCACTCGTCGATTCAGACGACGCTCCGCTACGGCCACATCGAAGCGTCCGATGCGTCCCCAAAGGCGGTGGCAATTCTCAATAAGCAGAACGTCGATCGAAATCGGTCGAAGTTGAAGGTTGTTTGATCTGTCGATTATGCAGGGAAGATTCTCCGCGTAACCCATGCGATACTCACCTCAGGAAGCTACCTGGCCCGAGGGACGCATGCACAAAGTTGCGGACATTCTTAATCACGTCCACGCAATTCTGGTGGGCAGCAACGACGCAGATCAAGCTGAGACCTTTCTACGCAACCTTCTTGACGGCTTGGACCTGGATACGCTGCGCCGACTGGAAGCGGTGATATACAGCGGAAGAGGCGACGGCTCTCCGGTCGAGTTACGTCCGGTGCTTGCCGTAAACCACCCGACGAAGGACGACGTAGTGCGCACGATCATCGAGAAGCTGCCGAACCTTTACGACTACCTTGAGCGGGGCCTCGACCGCGCGAACGCCGAAGGCATCGACCTCGATACGTTTTGATCGGCGAGATCGATGAATCTCACACCCGGTTTGACATCCGCGGTCGATCTGCTGCACAAATTGCAGCGTGATGTCAGCCACCTGAACGAAGAAATTACAAGTGACCACTTCTTCAACTTTGTCATTACTGGCTATTCATTAATCGACTGGGTCAAGCACGATGCTTCCCTTCCTGCGTCCGCCCGAACGCCGGAAGAGATCGATGGACTCCACAGGGAACCATGGCTCAAGGTTTGCGGTGATCTTGCAACTGCGAGCAAGCACTACACGCTGACGAGACGAAAACCTGTAGTGACCAGCGCCGAAGCACAGCGGGGTTGGGGCAAGGGCAGATATGGCAAGGGAGGTTACGGGGTCGGAGAGGAAGAAATCGTGATTCGAATCAACAACGATAGCGAGTGGACTGCCCTTGAATTTGCGTGTGGTGTCCTTCAAGCATGGCTTCAGTTTTTCGAGCGCCATGGGATCCGCCTTTGAGCGCATTGTGAATCAAATGACAGCGAAACCATGACGCCTTGGAGAAAACGACTCGGTGACCTTCGTCAGCTGATTATGCAGGCAGAACGCGTTTACTTTGAGCCAGATCTCTTCCGCCTGAATGTGAACAATGCGATTCAGACGTCGCGAACAGTTACTTTCCTGATTCAAAAGAACAAAGGTGATATTCGCGATTTCGACCATTGGTACGCAGCTAACGTCCTGGAACCCTTTCGTGCCGATGGGATTATGGATTGGCTGAAGGAAGCACGAAATCATATCGAGAAGGAAGGAGACCTCGAGGTAAATAGCGAGTGCAGTCTGGAAGTGATCTTCTCCTACACAGACCCGGGTCCCCATGTCTCTCTCAAGCATGACAAGATGTTTTTTGCGGGGATCAAGCGCCTGTCGCGCCACGTGCGGAATGTCTTCCCTACAGGGATCTACAGGGATTCGGCGATCGCGATTGATCGTCGTTGGGTGGCGACATCATTGCCCGGTATCGAATTGATCGATGCACTTAAGCACGGCTACGAGAAACTGAGGCTTGTCGTAGACGCGCTTGATGCTCATGTCGGGCGAAGCGCATCGGATCAACTGTTGTGGAAGCCCCCCACTCTAGAATCCGGGCGACGACGTACCTACGTAAAGACAGAGGACGGGAAGAGCTACAGCCAAACGAGTAGCCCGTTCGAGATCGATTACGAGTCCATCCCAAAGCTGGCGGAGAAATACGATCTCAGCAAGTTTCGCTCTGCGTTCCAAGCGACAGGGGATCCCCATGAAACCATGAAGCGCTTCACGGAGACGGCCACGCATGTGTTCTCACAGGCTGGAACTCACGTTACTATTGGTTTTCTACTCGACACACACAGGGTGACGTCATTCGGATAGCGTCCCCAAATTTTGCTGATCATGCGGACAAGCTCATCTTTTGGAA
>Ga0075019_10000862_pt1 | contig 17290 bp, 14 predicted proteins | sample ColStrG_CSR_2013_FD_71473 | JGI IMG/M metagenome (GOLD analysis project Ga0075019, IMG submission 71473) | Freshwater sediment microbial communities in response to fracking from Pennsylvania, USA - Cold Stream Run_MetaG_CSR_2013 | ecosystem: Environmental > Aquatic > Freshwater > Creek >...
CCCCGTGAGCGTCCCTTGCCGATTGATTAAATCTCCTGCCGAGCTTGCCCTGATGCAGCGGGCCAATGATATTACCATTGAAGCGCACAGAACAATGGTGGCATTGCTTCATGAAGGCATGACGCCCGAAGAGTTTTCTAAGTTGGCAGAGGATGCACACAACAAGCTCGGTGCTTCTGGCGGGACAATGGTAAATTTTGGAGAAGCTTCCGCATATCCGCATGGAAGCATTGAACCTCAGAAATTAAAAAAAGGAGATATCGTATTAATGGATGGAGGATGCAGCGTTGGAGGTTATTCTTCTGACATCAGTCGAACCGTAGTATTTGGAGCGGAGCCAACCAAACGCCAACGCGAAATTTGGGATTTGGAAAAGAAAGCACAGGCAGCGGGCTTTGCTGCCGCAAAATTGGGTGATCCTTGTGAAAACGTTGATATCGCTGCGCGTAAGGTCTTGGTTGACGCTGGATTTGGACCGGGCTACAAGGTTCCGGGCCTTCCTCATCGCACCGGGCATGGCATTGGCATGGATGGTCATGAATGGGGAAACATGGTGCTGGGTAATAAACTGCCTCTTCAAGTGGGAATGTGTTTTAGTATTGAGCCGAACATTTCCATTTATGGAGAGTTTGGTGTGCGCCTGGAAGATTGTGCATTTATGACCGAAGAGGGGCCCAAATGGTTTTCGGAACCAAGCCCAGCGATTGATAAACCATTTGCAGCGAAGTCCTGAGTCGAAAATAGATACGATAGCTACATGGTTGAGATCATTGAGTACAATGATTTGTATGAATCTGACTTTAGGAGGATTAACCTTGCATGGCTGGATAAGTACTCGTTGAAGGAGGACTTGGACGTGGTCACCTTGAACAACCCAAGGGAAAAAATCCTTGCTACTGGGGGTGCGATCTTTCTGGCTAAGGCAGACGATGAAATCATCGGGAGTGCTGCCTTGATTAACGACCACCATGATGTTTACGAGTTAGCGAAAATGGCGGTCATTCCTTCATGGCAAGGCAAGGGCGTCAGTAATTTGCTTATGGAAAAGTGTTTAGAGAAAGCGGGAAAACTCGGTGTAAGAAAGTTGATTTTATTTTCGCACACCAGCTTGAGCCAAGCAATTGGTCTGTATAAAAAATACGGATTTGGACACGTAGAAGTGGTCGATAGTCCTTTTGCTACGGCCAATGTAAAGATGGTTTTGGAGCTAGAACCTCCTGCTGGAGGGTTGCTCAAGGCGTGATGCGATTTACGAAGTACATTTTCAACCGTCCTCTGTTCTTTACTTCAATTTCGCCTCGGTACTCACAAGCACATTTTTCTTTAATTAGCGCATAGGTGTTTTCAGAAATGTTAATTTTTCCGGGCGCCGAATTTGATTCCATTCGCGAAGCAATGTTTACGGTGTCTCCCCAGATGTCATATGCAAATTTTTTAGTTCCAACCACCCCGGCTACTACGGGACCCGTATTAATCCCGATACGAATATCAAAGCCCTGATTTACGGCGGTGTTTTTGGCTTGATTAACAAAATCAACAATTTCAAACGCAGCAGAGATCATTTTGAAAGCATGATTTTCTGTGGGGAAGGGTAGACCACCGGCACACATATAGGCATCGCCTACCGTTTTAATTTTCTCCAAGCCGTACTTCTCCATGATTTCATCAAATTTTGAAAAGTAGGAACCAATGGTTTCAACCAAAACCTCAGGTGATAATTGTTCCGCATAATTTGTAAATCCTTTAAAGTCGGTAAACAATACGGTTACGGATTCAAATCGTTTAGCCTTCACCTTGCCATTTAGTTTTAATTCGTTTGCGGTTTCTTTGGGGAGAATGTTGAGAAGCAATTTTTCGGAACGATTCCGTTCATTCTCTATAATATGGTTCGTCTCTCGAATGAATTTGTATCGTCGGTACATTCCAAACGCCAACAGACAAATCAAAATCAAAGCGATGATGGCAGCGATGACAATGATCTGCTGGTTCTTTTTTTGCTGGTGGAGCAGATCCACTTCGATCTGCTTCTTAGAAACCTCGAATTCCGTTCGGAGGTCGGCCATTTACTGAACGGATACGATGTTATTGACACTGTCTTTGTAGGTGATGTGATTCTTGTAGTATTGATAGGACTCAGGAAGCTTTCCGGCATGTTCGTAGATCTTGGAGAGTTGTAAATACGCTTCACTAACTTCTTTTTTCATCCCATATTGATGGGCTAGCTCTAGGCTTTCAAAAGCATAATTTAACGCCGTATGTTCGTCCCCTTTTTCGAGATAGATGTCTGCGATGAATTTGAGGTAAACGGCAATGGGATAATATTCATGCAAATCCTCAAGGAGTTTTATGGCCTCATTCATGTTCTCTTCCGCCCCCAAATTGTTTCCCATTTTTGCATAAATCATTCCGGTATTTCCCAACGTATAGGCAAGCCCAAGCTTGTATTTGATTTTCTTGAAAATAGCTTCTGCTTCTCGGGTGTAACTCAAGGCTGAGTCCAATTGCCCCATGTTAGCGTGCAAATCCCCTATGTTGGAGAGGGCATTTGCCTCGTTTAATGAATCTTTCGCTTCTCTCAAAATGCGAATGGCACTTTGATAGTATTTAAAAGCGTTGGCATGGTTGCCCATAATGGCATAGACATCAGCAATGCCCGTATGCAATACGCCCAATTGGCGACTATGCTTCTGTTCTCCAACCAGTTTTGCTCCTAGAAAATAAGTTTCCAACGCTTCTGTTAGGTCGCTTTTCAACCGTAGCGCTGACCCCTTTTCCATTAATCCTTGAAATAAATAGTTCATTGAATCCATCGCGCGAGCATTTTGGATCAATGCCTCGCTAAAGAAAAGCTTTTTCTCACTGTCCGTAAGGTTCATGGCCAGTTCTTTAAGGATTTCCAATTTGTCCCGCTGGTCATACTTTCTGGATACATAAACGGACTCTAGACTATCAAGCCGTCTTTGATTTTGGCTATTTATGCCGAAACAAAAAATAAAAAAAAAGCCCAGCGTTAGGAAGGCTTTTCTTTTATTACAAACCGTTTTGAAGTGCATCAATGCGACGTGATAATAGGGTCAATCCGATATGTCCCTCGTTTGTTGCCGTTATTGAAAACCGTAAAAGATAAAGTATACTTATAACTTTGATCACCTTCCGCGCTGTACTGTACTCTCTTTGAAATCTTGTGGGTTTGATCATCTCCAAAATGATCCTCTTGATCAAAAGCATTCCTGCCATGATGATGATGGATGGTTTGGATGTGGACGATATCCGTTGATGGGGCGTTGGAGGAAATGCCTTGCCAGACAATGGTGTCGCCCACATTGGCCTGCACGGTAAATTCTTCCATGGCAGTGTCATCGGGTTGGTCAGTAAAGTAGCAGGTTTGAGCTAAATTTTCATTTGAGATTTGCCCTGTATCAACATTGAGTGTGATGTAGATGGTGTTAGCAGGAGCTGATTTCTTGCGCCTAAATGGAAACGGAAAAGCCATTAAGGACAAAGAACTTAACACCAGAAATGAACCCAACTTCTTAATAAAGGACCTTCTATTCGCCATGACGGAGTTTGATTTAGTTTAGAAATAAAGCCACTAAAGTCTTTAAGATAGCATAACTGCGATTGATGGGCAAGCATGTGCCCGAATATTTAGTTCATTGATTTGTTTTGTTTTAAAAAAACAAAGTAGATATTCTCAACCTTGGAATTCTCTATTCGAAGAAACGCCAAGTGAGCATATGGCAATAAGAAATATATTCAATTGTTCATCTACTTAATGTGTTGGACTTGCCTGGGGCTGTCTTGGTTTTTACTATAATTCCTGATTGTTTTTCCTTAATTTTCTACTGTTTCTAATGAGGGTAGGTAAAAGTGTATAGGGGGAAGTAAGAGCGGAAGCAAAAGAAGGAGAGGGTACAAATGAAAAATCAAAACCGAATACCCGCCGTCTATCTTGGGATCAAATTAGTACAATGATGTTCGAAGCTATGCCGAATGAAAAGCGATTCGTCCCTGAAGGAGAACTTTTAAAAAACATTTTCATCGAAACGCTAGCTTTACCATTAATCCATTACTACCGGACATCGTAAATGAAAACGGGACTCATACTAATAGCGTTTGCAGGGCTCCTTACGGTGCGGTGCATGCACGAACGAAAAACAGAAACGAAAAAGATACCGGACTGGTTCGCTGATGCGAAGTTCGGGATGTTTATTCATTGGGGCCCTTACTCTGTACTGGGCGGCGAATGGAATGACCGGAAAATTGAGCAAGGCGACATCGCGGAATGGATTATGGAGCGATTCAAAATACCTGTTAAAGATTATCGAAAGGTGGCGTCGTCGTTTAATCCTGTCAGTTTCAATGCTCAAGAGTGGGTATTGCTGGCGAAGAAAACTGGGATGAAGTATATCATCATCACTGCCAAACATCACGATGGCTTTGCCATGTTTCATTCAAAGGTTAGCAAGTATAATATTATGGATTACACCCCTTTCGGCAGGGATCCAATCAGGGAACTGGCAAATGCCTGCGCGCAGGAGGGAATTCGGTTTGGAGTTTATTATTCGCATCGCGAAGACTGGGAAAATCCCTATGCTTATGGCAACACGTGGGACTTTGATTCTTCACAAACCAACCTGGATAAAATGGATCATCCTGAATTATTCCGAAAGTACCTAGACGAAAAAGCCATACCGCAAGTCAGGGAATTGCTAACGGGATATGGCCCTATTTCTATTGTGTGGTTCGACCGCGGCATGTATACACAAGAGCAGGGTAAGGAATTTGCTGACATGGTCCATACCCTTCAACCTGGTTGCCTTGTCAACGGACGTGTTGGCCACTATGATCAGGAATTACTAGGCGATTACCAGAGTCTTACCGATAACGGTATGCCTGTGGGGGGGATTGAAGAGTATTGGGAAACACCTCAAACCCTCAACGATACTTGGGGGTATAGCAAGTTTGATCAGCACTGGAAAAAGCCGCAAGAAATCGTCCGGAGACTGGTGGCAGTGGTCAGTAAGGGAGGCAACTATCTGCTCAACGTCGGGCCCGATGGCGCGGGAGTTATTCCTTCTCCGTCCGTTATAATTCTGAACCGTGTTGGCAACTGGATAGCTCGCTATGGAGAAAGTATTTATGGCACCCGCGCTTCACCCTTTTCCGGGGAACTTCCCTGGGGCTATTGCACCCGAAAAGGGCAGAAGTTGTACCTCCATGTTTTCGATTGGCCGAAAGATGGGTGGTTAAAGATCGAGGGGCTAAGCAATAGGATTGATCATGCCTATTTGTTAAATGACAAAAAGATCAGCCTTTCATTTTCGCGAGATAGTCTGCGAGGAGTCGTTACAGTCAAGCTTCCGGCCACTCCTGCTGATTCTATCGATTCCGTTGTTGTGTTGGAAATCGTTGGAGCACCCCATGTTGATCATTTCATCGTGCGGCAGAGCGGCCGGCAAAACGTGATGCTCGACTATAACACGGCAACCACGAACGGCAGAGCCGAGAAAAGAGCCAACCGAAAAGGGGAAGAACAACAGTTTCATATCTCCCGCATGCAGGGACCGGAGGATTGGATTGAATGGAAGGCAGATTTTCAGGCAACCGGCAGGTATAAGGTCATGATCACCTACGCGGCGATTCCCGGTTGGGAAGATGGAGTGTATGCGATCAGTAACGGAAGTGAAATAATTCATGGCCCGGTCATTCCGACAAAAGGATGGTACGAATATAAGGCCGAGCAGGCCGGTCTTTTGGAAATCAAAGAAACCGGAGTGGCAACGATTCGCCTGTTTCCGAAAAAAGAATTGAAGCATTACATGATGTATTTCCGTCACCTAGAATTTATTCTGGTTGAATGAGATCGAGAATCGGTATTTCCTGATTCGAGCCCCTATCGAAAACTAAAATTCATGTCAGACGCAGCATTGTCCGCTATTGTAAAATGTTTTTTCTATTCAGCTTGAGCCTTCTCTAAATTTCGTTCGTGAGTAGCAAAAAGTTTGTCTAACTGCCGAACGACAATTGTGCTTATAAAGTGGACGTGCGGAGCTAGATGCTAACTGGAATCTTCAATGGAATTTCTGACGAAGTGTTAGTATTGACCACGCCATTTCTGGAATAAGAAATATATCCAGCTTTTTTCCCATAACGATGCACCCATGTATTTGTAATGGAATTGAGGTCGGAAACCTCCGTCAATTTAAAAGGGGCCAACGAGTTTAGGTATCAGAGTTTCTTTTTTGTCGACCTCCTACTTGCGTCCTTTAGTCTGTCCGTTGGAGTTTTAGGCGATTAAATAGAACCAGAAAAATTATTTCAATTACACCCGGTAAGATTGAGCTGCTTGGACGGACCTAGGCGGCCGTATGTAATTCCTGCTTTTTTTCCTTAATTTTCAACTGAGTTGATTTTTGTTTTACCATAATAGTTTGATCCGAGCAAATCATGGTCATTATTCCAATAGATCAAGGTTAAGGCAATTGAGTTATGATTATCCCTAAGTACGGGATGGAAACTTCAACGTTGAGGCAAGGCATTTTTGAGATTCTTAATTAAAAAGCAAATGAAAAAAAATATTTACTCACTCATTACGGCATTAATTCTTGCTTATTCGTTCCCGTTGAATGCCCAGCAGACCAAGCCACGAATTTTGATCTATCATGACATGGAAGGTCTTTGTGGGGAGGATGACTGGCGGATGTTCAACTTCTCCCATCCAGAGCAGTATGCTAAAGGACGAGAGCTCCTAACCGGTGATGTCAATGCCGTAATTGACGGGCTCTTTCTGGGAGGAGCAGGTCTGGTGCAAGTGGTAGATGCTCATGGCAGCGGAAACCCTGATCCAGATATTCTATTGGATAGACTGGATTCCCGCGCCACCATGGTTACACGTGATGCCCCATTCCGTCAATATGTTGACATTGTAGCACCGAATACCTATGACGCCATTGTATGTGTCGGCATGCACGCGAAGACAGGCAGTGGTGGTTTTGCCTCGCATACTTTTACGCTGGGAATGGACATCCTGTTGAATGACAAATCGATCACAGAGTCTGAACTCGTCGGATATTCCTGGGGAAGGGTAGGCGTCCCCGTCATATTTGTTTCCGGTGATAATCGCCTGGCAGAAGATTTGAAAACCATGCCATGGATTGAATATGCTACGGTGAAAAAAGCTACGAGTGCTTCCACTGTTGAACTGCGCCCCATCGAAGAGGCGCGTCGCGAGCTGAAAGAGAAAGCCACCAAAGCGATGAAGAAAATACCTAATGCGATGGTGATGAAACTTGAAACGCCGATCAAAGCGGCTTTGCGGGTATTTCCACCGGCAAGCCTTGAAAGACTTAAGGGCGTTCCTGGGATTGATTATCACGACAACACGGTCACGTTTAAGGCAGAAGATTTCGCTAAAGCCTATGATGGCGTAGTTGCCCTTATTGGCGTGGCTACTGCTGGTTACGCATCGGTTAGCAATGAAGTAATCAATCAGCAACCGAATGGCAAAGACCTTTCATTACTTATTCGCGATGCGACCATGATGCGGTGGCTCGACTATGAATCGGGCCGATGGAAGCCGGAGTCGCCCGTCACTCCTGCGTCACGAAAATATTACGGAGCGAGGTAGCTCGTTAAGTATTGAAGTTTGCAGTTGTCGCCTAAGTCCTTGGAAAATATTTCTGTTTTCGATGCGATATGGCAGAAGCCGGTTTCGGATAAAGCAGAATTTTTAAAACTGGCTTTGATTAATGCCAGCAATCCTTCCTGGTTTTAAATACGACATCTTTATCAGTTAGTGCCACAACGATAATCTTGATGACTAAGTGACAGATTTTGTAAATGATCTAGAGAAAGAACTCAAAGGAACACTCAAGGATTCAATTACCATTTATTTTGATGCAATCCACACTTTCTCCACAGCAGCTATTTTCCTTCGAAGTAGTAGGGGAAATTCATTATTCGATATATGATAAACTTGTAGACGCGTGCATTTTTGTGGCCCAGGCAACAAATCCTGGTGTCGGGCAAAAAACGGGCAACAAGATTTACGAAAAAACTTCAAGGGTGACAAAGAAGAACAAGAATAAGTTCGTTTTTAGAGCAAAAGCAAAGAAAAGACAAACAAGAACAACGAGCTTACTTTCCGATACAAAACTTGGAGAAAATATTGGCAAGCAAATCGTCCGTGGTTACTTGTCCGGTGATTTCGCCTAAGTAATGTAGTGCCTGCCGGATGTCCATCGCCAGAAAATCGCCCGTGATGCCGGAGTCCATGCCCGCTAGAACACGATCTAACGAATCGTTGGTCTGTTTCAATCCGTGATAATGACGAAGGTTGGTGACGAGCACGTCACCTTGCTTTACTTCATCAATGTGAAAGCGCGAAAGGATTTTGTCTTTCAGTTGCTGAATATTTTTTTTTCGTGAGGCGGAAATCAAAATAAAATCCTCGCGCTCCAACTCTTTTAGTAAGGTCGGATTTGCCTGGTCCATTTTGTTCCCTACTTTCAGAAATGGAACGTTCAATTTTATGATTTCGGTTTCCTCGTGATGGATTTCCTCAAGGGAAGATTTTGATAGATCAAACACATATAGAATCAAGGAAGCCTTGCGCAGGCTTTCTCGGGTGCGCTCAATTCCCAAAGCCTCAACAATGTCTTCCGTCTCGCGAAGTCCGGCCGTATCCATGAAACGAAAACTGATGCCTCCCAAAATCATCTCGTCTTCAATTACATCTCGCGTCGTGCCAGGTATTTCTGAAACAATTGCTTTCTCTTCATTAAGCAGGGCGTTGAGTAAAGTTGATTTTCCTGCGTTAGGTTTTCCTGCAATTACCGTGGGTACTCCGTTTTTGATTACGTTGCCCTGGTCGAAGGAATGAATAAGCGAATGAAGGAACGACTGAATGCGATGGATCAATTTCTTCAAATCATCCCGTTTGGCAAACTCAACGTCTTCTTCTCCAAAATCAAGTTCAAGTTCGACCAGGGAAGCAAAGTGGATCAACTCGTCCCGCAGATGCTGAATTTCTTTTGAGAAACCTCCTCGCATTTGATTCAGCGCGGCTTGCCGAGCATTATCCGTTTCGGCGTTGATGATGTCGGCCACAGCTTCGGCCTGGGCCAGATCAAATCGTCCATTGAGAAAAGCGCGCTTTGTAAATTCACCTGGCGTCGCCAGGCGAGCGCCCTGCTTCAGCAACGCCTTAATTATTTCTTTTACGATAACGGGTGAACCATGAGAGGAAATTTCTATAGCGTTCTCTTTAGTAAAAGAATTAGGTTCTTTAAAAACAGAAACTAAAACTTCATCAATATTCTTTTCTCCATCGTGAAGTGTTCCAAAATGAATGGTGTGGGATGGTTGTTTGGTTAGATCTTTTCCGTGAAAGAGTTTCTGGGCAATGGCAATGCAATCTTTTCCCGACATTCGGATTACTGCAAGAGCACTAATACCTTGGGCAGTGGCCAGCGCAACGATAGGTTCATCAACATTCACAGATGGAAAATTACAAATAGAAAATCTAAATCTAACGAACGATAAGCACCGGGATTTTCACGCGGTGCCTTACAATGTCCACCGTTGTTCCAAAGATCAGGTCTTTGGCCCAATTGTGTCCGTGTGCACCCATGACCAATAAATCAGCATCAAAGACATTGACAATCTCGGGTATCGTGCGCCTTGGGTTGCCATACCCCACTTTCATTCCAACGCGATAGCCCTGCTGTTGCAGTTGCTCTAAATAATTCTTTAATCCCGTGGCATCCTCATCGGCTTCCCGGTCCGCAATTTCGCTCCCGTACCACATCGCGCCTGCCGTCTCAACAATGTGCAACAAAATATAAGAGGCTTCTTTGCCGCCTTGGGCCAGCGCGCTTTGAATGGTCTTACTGTCAACGGAACTGAAGTCAATCGTGATGGCAATCCTTTTGTATTCGGGTTTTTCCAGTTTACTAATATCAGCCGCTGTTCCATGAGGAACGATGTAATTGTCTTGTCTGCGTTTATCCAGCAATGGTTTGAAAGCAATGTAGAGCAGGAGCGCACCGGTGGCCATACAAGCAGGAATGACAATAAACCAGATCATCCATTGTTGCTCTCCACTGTTGTCAAGCCAGTGAATAATCTCTTGAAAGACTAGTTTAACATTCAACGAAATGATGATAGCGGCTATTAACCAGGCACACACTTTCATCCAGTTCTTGATCACAAATACACCCATCTTTTCCTTATCGCTGGTGAAGTGAATGAGCGGTATAACAGCAAAACCTAGCTGAAGGCTTAAAATGACTTGGCTAAGAACCAGCAGGGCGCCGGTCTTTTCTTCTCCATAAAAAATGATAACGAGATAGGCAGGAGTAATGGCAATAAGTCGGGTGATCAACCTACGTAACCAAGGTGCAATTCTTAAATTTAAATACCCTTCCATCACCACCTGGCCGGCCAGCGTTCCGGTAATGGTCGAACTCTGGCCTGCCGCCACCAGGGCGACTCCAAATAAAATGGATGCCCATTCCGTTCCGGCTAACGGGGCTAAAAATTTATACGAATCCTGAATATCGGATACCTCATACATCCCCGCTCTGAAAAAGGTGGAAGCGGCTAAAATCAAAATCGCGGAATTAACAAAGAAAGCAGCGTTGAGTGCGATGGAAGAATCAATGAGATTGTATTTGATGGCTGACCAGATTCCACGTTCGCTGGTATTGAACCTTCGTGTTTGAACCAAGGAAGAATGTAAATACAGATTGTGCGGCATCACGGTGGCACCAATGATCCCAATGGCAATATAAAGTGCTTCCTCTGAGGGGAGGGAGGGAATGAAACCCTTTGCTAATTCGCCCACGTCCGGCTTGGCCCAAATCATTTCTAGGAGAAAGGATAATCCAATGATAACGACCAAGGCGACGATGAAAGCCTCTATCTTGCGCATCCCGTAACTTTGCAAGACCAGCAGCAATAAGGTGTCAAGTACCGTTAAACTGACTCCCCAAATCAAAGGGAGTCCGAACAATAACTTTAAACCAATTGCCATACCCAGCACTTCAGCTAAGTCACAAGCTGCAATGGCGATTTCGGCCAGTATCCACAAGCAGAAATTTACGATGGGGTGATAGGTGGTGCGAGAAGCCTGCGCTAAGTCAAGTTGTCGAACAATGCCGAGTCTGGCACTTAGACTTTGCAAAAGAATGGCCATCAGGTTAGACATTAACAGCACCCAGATTAGGGCGTATCCAAACTTGCTTCCGCCGGCAATGTCGGTGGCCCAATTGCCAGGATCCATATAGCCGACGCTCACCAGGTAGGCCGGGCCAAGGAAGGCCAACAACTTTCGCCAACCTTTATGTGTGGTAACATCCACCGAGGCATGTACCTCGCTTAACGATTTTCGATGAGTTGATGCTCCGTTCATATTAGGCCGTCACCAAAATATTTTTTGATACTTCTTTTGAAAGAAAAACCTTGTGGCCATCCAGCAAGGCTTCCGTAGACTCATCGTACGCCTCGCGACCGATGATCTTAATTTTCTTCCCGGGACGCGCTCCGATTTTGTCCAATAATTTTAATAAGGTCGAGTCAGAGTCTTTGACTGCCGTAATCACGGCTTGTTGCCCTTCCTTAAGTTGGGTGCACAAGATTGCTTTCTGCGGCTGTATTTTGCCTTGGGTATCGGGAATAGGATCGCCATGCGGATCTGTTTTTGGGTACCCCAGGAACGCATCTAGCTTTTCGATCAACATTTTGGATTGAATATGTTCCAGTTGTTCTGCCACTTGGTGCACTTCGTGCCAGGCAAATCCAAGTTTCTGCACCAAAAAGGTTTCCCACAGTCGATGTTTGCGGATGACGCTCAATGCCTCGCTGGTGCCTTTGGCAGTTAAACTCGCGCCATAATATTTTTTGTAGGCGATAAACTTCTTGGCAGCTAGTTTTTTTACCATGTCAGTGGCTGACGCCGCTTTGGTGTCCATGGCCTCTGCCAAATCGTTAGTCAAAACAGAATTGGCTCCCGCTTGCGACAAGTGATAGATGGCCTTAAGATAGTTTTCTTCGGTAAAGCTGGGCATATTTTGTAAGTTTGGCTCACAAAATTAATAATTTAGGCGAGCCTAAAAAAATTATTAACCAGCGCAAGAAGTTTTCTTTCTTCGCTTTCCCAGGTCATCCCTACCGGTTTTTTGTAATAAAAATTCCCCGAGTGGATTCCTTTTAAAATAGAATTCACATCCGGCTGTTCAAACTCCACTTGGATAGCCGCCTGGAAGGGATCACTCAATTCCACCCAGGGCTTATGGTTTTGCAGGAGCATGGGAAGTTCACACGCCATATACTCATAAAGTTTAGTAGGGATTTTACTTTCCGTGTGAGCGGAGTGTGGATAGGAGATGATGCCAAAGCTGGCTGTCGCAATGGCATCCATTATGGTAGCATGATCAACCAATTCCTTTCCTCCAACCAAAGCGATGAATGGGTTTTTGGAAACCTCTCGTTCAATTTGTTTCAATACATTTGCTTGAGCGCAATACCCGATAATTCTTAATCGGATTCTCGAGTCCATCGAATGAAGCTTCTCGGCGAGATCGATGACTTGAAAAACTCCTGTACTTTCAGCAATAGTTCCAGTAAAAATCAACTCAATAAATTCCTTGTCTGGTTTTCGCTCGAAGGAGGGAGGCACTTTGCATTTATTTTCAATGACCAAAAATTTATTTTTAATAAAACCCAGTTCGTTCATATAGCCTTTTTCGGCCAGTAGAAACTGTGAAATAAGCGGGGATAGAACCCACTCCTTAAGCCTCACAAAAAAAGCGATTAGGGGACGAAATAGCGAAGGAAAAGCGTCCGTGTACAGGATGTTACGGCAATAATTTTCCTGGATATCGTACATAATTTTAGTGCCAAATAATATTCTGATTAGAACCGCAACTACCAGTAATTCATGGGTAGTAGCTATAAGTAGTTCTGGTTTTACTTGAAGGCAAAATTGAAGCGTTTTTAGCCTTGCGCGGAATCTTCCCAGGCTTAACCTTTTGAATTTTGGTAGTTGGTGAAATTGGATGATGGTCTCACTTAACTCGGTGACCGGAGGATAGCCAATAATGTGGACATCATACTTGCCGCACGCTGCCAAAGACACGCCCATTTTTTCGAACATGCGTGTATCGTTGATGGGCTTTAAAAGGGAAGCAAGGACTATTCTCCTTTTTTTCATTTCTTGCATCTAACTTTAAAAGTAAAACATAAAATGCAACTCCAGGAACAAATTGAAAAAGCGTGGACTGACCGTGAATTACTCAAATCAGAGGAGACCCAAAAGGCTATTCGTCAAGTGGTGGATCAACTGGATAAAGGTAAACTTCGAGTGGCCGAGCCTGCCGGCGATGGGTGGAAGGTAAATGAGTGGATTAAGAAAGCGGTGATTCTTTATTTTCCAATTCAGCAAATGGAAACCATTGAAGTGGGTCCGTTTGAGTTCCATGATAAGATTGCACTTAAAAGGAACTATAAGGAATTGGGTGTTCGAGTGGTGCCGCATGCGATCGCCCGATATGGATCATTTGTGAACCGGGGAGTTATCATGATGCCTTCGTATGTGAATATCGGTGCCTATGTAGATGAAGGCACCATGGTCGATACTTGGGCAACGGTAGGCAGTTGTGCGCAGATCGGAAGGAACGTTCACCTGAGCGGAGGGGTAGGTATCGGCGGTGTGTTAGAACCGCTACAAGCGGCCCCTGTTATTATTGAAGACAACGCCTTCATTGGCTCACGCTGCATTATCGTTGAAGGTGTTCGAATTGGTACTGAGGCTGTCTTGGGCGCCAACGTTGTGCTAACCGGTAGTTCCAAAATTATTGACGTGACGGGAGTCCAACCGGTGGAGCATAAAAATTTTGTTCCGCCGCGATCGGTGGTAATTCCGGGTACCATGCCTAAGAAATTTCCATCAGGAGAGTTTCAAGTACCCTGCGCATTGATCATCGGCAAGCGAAAGGAAAGTACTGACAAAAAGACTTCGCTGAATGACGCGCTGCGAGAAAATAGCGTAGCAGTTTAGATTTTTAATTGTAGTTGTCATTAACGGGTAGCCATTTAGTAAATAGTTGCCCAAATAGAGTTTGACTGGTAACCTTTAACGATCCTTGGCACAGCCTTTGACTCTCTTTATTAGAAAAATTAAATTTGTACATGCGGATAGCGTCAATATTGCTGGGATCGGTCATTTTTTTGGCTTTTAGCCAGGAGGTGGATACAGCCCCTGTCAAGAGTAATACTATTTCTACCGGTGAGAAACTGGATTATAGAATGTATCTGGGGATTTTCACTGTGGGGAAAGGCGTGACGATGACCGATAAAAATTTCCATACCAGGAACAACCGAGTTTGCTTTAAGGTAGATGCGTTTATGGAAACCCTGGGAATAGCGACCTGGATATCCAAGGTGAATGACAATTGGGGAGCCTTCGTTGACACCAGCGAACTGGTCACCCATGAATCGTATCGCAAATTGCACGAAGGACCTTACCAGCTTCATGAGGTGATCACATACAATCATGACAAGGATGAGGCCTCGGTGGTGGTGGCCGACAAAGTCACCGGAAAATTCGGAAAACCAAAAACGTACTCTACCCCCGACAAGGTCCGAGATATTGTTGCGGGCTTCATGTACTTGCGTATCATCGACTTTTCGAAATACAAAGTCAATGACACCCTAACCGTATCCGGATTCTTTGAAGACAAGGCATATCGTTTCAAAATAATTTATTTTGGGAAAGAGACAGTGGAGACCGAGGTCGGGAAAATCCCTTGCTACAAGTTGGTTCCCATTATGCCGGACAACCAATTGTTCAGGGGTGAGAATTCCGTTACGGCCTGGCTCTCAGCCGATGGCAATCAGATTCCGGTAAAGGTCGATGCCAAGATGTTTATTGGGCATGCGGGCACCGAGTTAGTTGCTTTTCGCGGGCTTCGTAATCAATTGAAAATCGTTCGATAAGGTTCGGTAGCCGGAGTTGCCCCCCACTTTTAGTTGTAGGCCCCGTTTCTAATTGCTGTAAACCAATGGTTTGTTTATTTTTAGCCGAACAAACTAAATCTTAATTTCGTATGATTAAAGAATTTAAAGCCTTTGCCATGCGAGGCAACGTTGTTGACCTCGCAGTCGGTGTGATTATCGGTGGCGCCTTCGGTAAAATTGTAGGATCGCTCATTGATGATGTGATTACTCCGTTGCTTTTAAAACCAGCTCTGGAAGCGGCCAACCTCTCTCATCTGAACGACCTTACGGTATTTGGCACCGTGAAGTATGGTGTATTCCTCTCGGCCGTGATCAATTTTATTATCGTAGCGTTTATTCTATTTCTCATCATTAAAGGAATGAACGCCGCTCAAAAGAAGGAAGACGCGAAACCGGTTGCGCCTCCACCTCCTCCCGCCGACATTGAATTGCTCACGGAGATCAGGGATATTCTGAAACGAGCGAACTAACAGCAAGTTCCGGCAAGGTGTAGGACAAGTTGACCAGAATGAAGAACATCTTCAAATCGGGAGATAATAAATCCTTCAAGAGGATCGTGCCGGAAAGTGACTGCGCCATTTTCAATGGGGAGCTGTTGCATCGCGTGTGCTCAACATTTGCCCTTGCCCGTGATTTTGAATGGTCATCACGATTATTTTTCTTGGAAATGAGAGAGCATGATGAAGAGGGTGTGGGAACGATGCTTTACATCGATCATCAGCGTCCAGCCTTTGTGGGGGAAGAAATAGTGTACGTCGCCTCGGTGGAAAAGATTGAAAAGAACGAACTGATCTGTACCATTCAAGCAAACGTTGGCGATCGAATTGTTGCCGTAGGAAAAACAGGGCAGAAGATGCTGAAGAAGGAGAAGTTGAAGGAGTTATTTAGGAAGGAGTATTGAGAATTTAAAAAATGACCGCCAAATACCACCTTATTAGAAAAATTGATGTTGCCCCTCGTTTCTTATTAAAATCGTGAACTTAATTCCCACCAAAATGGTAGTCCCGGGTTGCTGGCCAGGTTTTTAATTTGCCGCACTTAAAATAAAACCCGAACATTGCCGACTTTACAAGAATAACTCACTTAATCCCTCATGTCGAAAACTAAAGTTACTATAGGCCACGTTTTTAAAACGATCATTTGGCCCCGCAAAAACCTTTTATTTGTTGGCCTTATACTGATCGTCATCAGCCGGGCTGCTGGTTTAGTTGCGCCCTGGGCAACCAAGCCATTCATGGACGATATTCTGGTGAAAAGGGACATGGATAAACTTCCCATGCTTTTGATCGCCGTGATTGCCGCCATTTCCATACAAGCGGTGACCTCGTTCCTATTAACAAAACTTCTTAGCGTTGAAGCCCAACACCTTATTTCTGTATTGCGGTCAAAAGTGCAGCGGCATTTACTCAGGTTGCCCACCCGCTTCTTTGATAATCAAAAATCGGGTGCACTGGTTTCCCGCGTGATGAACGATGTGGAAGGTGTTCGAAATTTAGTGGGTACGGGATTGGTTCAGCTAATTGGTGGAATTCTGACAGCAATTATTTCAGTGGGGTTTTTGATTCATATCAGCCCACTGATGACCTTGTTTGTGATTTTGCCGATGTCCGTGTTCGGTGTCATCACGATGAAAGCATTTTCCATCATTCGTCCGGTCTTTCGTGAACGCGGAAAAATTACGGCCGATGTCACGGGGAGATTAACAGAAACCTTGAATGGTGTACGGGTTATTAAAGGTTTCAATGCTGAGCCCCAAGAGATAAAAGTATTTGAACAGGGCGTGGAGAAACTTTTCCTCAATGTGAAAAGAAGCCTCACGGCAACCAGTTTTGTAACCAGTTCGGGCGCGTTCTTGGTTGGCCTTGCCAGCGTGGGCATCATGGGTTTGAGCGGTTATTTCAATTTGAGCGCCGGTGATTTTTTGCAGTTCACCATGTTTATGGTGTTTATGATTGCACCCATTGTGCAGATGAGTAACATCGGAAGTCAATTGACCGAAGCATTTGCGGGCCTTGATCGAACAGAGGAATTAATGAACATGCCCGTGGAGGATGATCCGGCTGTTCGCACCATTAAAATAGGACCCATCAACGGAGAGATTGTTTTTGAAAATGTTTCCTTCGCCTATGAAGAGGGAAAAAATGTGTTGAATGAAGTGAGCTTCAAAGCGCCGGCAGGTTCGGTGACGGCATTGGTTGGAACGTCGGGTTCTGGAAAAACAACCATCGCGGGCTTGGCGGCTTCTTTCCTCAATCCAGCCAGCGGAAAA
>Ga0075019_10000866_pt1 | contig 17267 bp, 14 predicted proteins | sample ColStrG_CSR_2013_FD_71473 | JGI IMG/M metagenome (GOLD analysis project Ga0075019, IMG submission 71473) | Freshwater sediment microbial communities in response to fracking from Pennsylvania, USA - Cold Stream Run_MetaG_CSR_2013 | ecosystem: Environmental > Aquatic > Freshwater > Creek >...
GAAACCTCTTTGCATTCCATTTTGCAAAGCAAAGCCTGCAGCGAAGTCTTGCAAAAATAACTGGGGGCAGGGTGTTCAATCTCTAACACTGTTCTTGAAAAGTTCGACAGCTGGCGCGAATCCCACTTGAAAGCCAGCTCGGCTGCCCGCATTTTCGATTTGAGCCTGGCTTCCGTCTTGCTTTGAGACGCTCCAACTGCTGCGGCAAGGAGCCTTTCATGACCAAAGCCCGACTGATTTCTCGCCTGTGTCTCGCGTTTTTGATTGTCCTGTTGTTGCTGCACTTCGGCGCAAAAGCGGCCTGGGCCCACGAAGCCAGTCCTGTGATCGTCGCACTGATCGACACCGGCGTCGATGTTCAGCATCAAGCCTTGCAAGGCCACACTTGGCAAAATCCTGGTGAAATCGGCACCGACCGATACGGCCAGGACAAATCACACAACGGCCTCGACGACGACGGCAATGGCTGGGTCGACGATGTGTCGGGTTACAACTTCGCCCAGGGCAATGCGCAGATTGGGGACAGCTGGGGGCACGGCACACACATCGCTGGAATCATCGCGCAAAGTTCGACTGCAAAAATCATGGTGTTGAAAGCTCTGATACCCAATCAGCGTGGCGATTCGGCTCTTCGGGCCTCCGTGCAGTCGATCCGCTACGCGATTCAAATGGGTGCGCAAATCATCAATTACTCGGCGGGTGGCAACTTACCCGCCCCTGAAGAAAAAGCGGCTCTGCAGGAAGCTGAACGTAAACATATTTTAGTTGTTGCCGCCGCCGGCAATGATCGGGAGGACAATGACTTGCACGGATTTTATCCTGCGGCCTATGCTCTGCCGAATATTTTGTCGGTGGCGGCCGTGGATTTGGTGGGCAATCTGCTCCCGTCCTCAAATTTTGGAATGCGGAGTGTGCGGATCGCTGCTCCGGGTTTGAACATCTTATCCTCTTTGCCAGGCGGCAGCTATGGTGCGATGACCGGGACTTCGCAAGCCACAGCTTTGGTTACCCAGGCGGCGGCGACTTACTGTTCCCACCAGCGCCGCTGCCCCGCCGAAGCGACGATTGCGAAGCTGATTGGGACCGGAGATCATTCACGACAACTGGATGGAAAACTGGAACACCCCATTGTCCTGAACGCTCTGCGAGTCTCTCAGCAAAATTAATTGTACCGCAGGGCTGTGATTTCAGTTGGCCGCTGGCCTGTGATTTCAGTTGGCCGCTGGCCTGTGATTTCAGTTGGCCGCTGGCCTGTGATTTCAGTTGGCCGCTGGCCAACGCCAATTTTCGATTTCCAAAAACTCAGAAAACAAATGAGGTGAAAGATGATACCCCGTCAAACCGGTCGGCACGACAGAAGAATTGGATTTGGAGTACGTGGGGAACGAAGGGAGTTCCGCCGTGTAGAAACGCAAAACCTCTTGCATCAACTTGACCCTCTTGGGCAAAGAAAACTCATGTTCCGCCGCGGCCAACAGAGTGTCGACTTGCGGATTTTTCCAGCCCGAACGGTTGCTGCCGGCCCACGCATTGGCAGCGGAGGGGATTTGGTCCGAGCTCAGCAGACTGCGTGGAATGTCATCGGGAGTGTTGATCAAAGACGACATGGACATTTCGAATTCCCGGTGGCGAACCACCTGCCCAAAGAAAACACGCGCCGGATAGTTCTTGATTTGCAGCTGCACACCGATTTGGCGCCAGGCGTTTTGCAAAAACACCTCGATCGTCTCATTCAGCTTTTGCTCGGCCACCCCCGACAGAGTCAAAGTGAGCTTCTGGCCATTGCGGTAGCGGAAGCCATCCGGTCCCTTGGCCCATCCGGCCTCATCGAGAAGCCGGTTGGCGGTATTTTTATCATATGGATAGAGGGTGATCTTTTTCGGGTCTTCCGTGTACCAACTGTCCGTTTTGGAGGCAAAATGCAGGGCCGGCTTTTGCCGATTTTCAAAAAACGCCTGCACCAACTCCTGTCGGTTGAAGCTCAAAGCCAAAGCCTTCCGCACGCGCACATCCGCCAAGATGGGATGATCCAAATTGAAGACAATCTGCGAGTACACATTCGCTTCGATGAAATCGACCCGGTACGGAAGCTTGTCCCGCTTGACCTTTTTCTCAAACGCGAGAGCCTGGTCAAAACTGAAACCCGAGGACGAAGTCATGTCGACTCCTCCTGACAAAAGGGCCGACTCCATCGCACCCGAATTGAGGATAAATTTGAAGATCACTTTTTGAAAAGACGGTGCCGGTCCAGCAAAATTTGGATTTGGCGTCAGTGCAATGTAATTTCCAACTTTCACTTCCGAGACCCGGTAGGGCCCGTTGTACAGGCCTGCTTGCGTGGGATCATGAGCGTAAAGCGAGTTGCGCTCATACTCCTGCGCTTTGTCCTTGTGAGCAGCAAAAATGGGTCCTTCCAAATGCGCCGGCACAGGACGTGGAAGGCTCAAATAGAAATTCCATTTCGCCTCTTTGAACTTCACCTGACAGGTTTTGGGTTTGTCAGGGGGATTTTCAATCGACACGATTTCAGTCAGCTCCGAGCGAAAAGGGCACGACACCGTATCAGCCCGGCCAATTTCCCATGAGGCTCGAAGATCCGCACAGGTCACTGGTTTGCCATCGCCCCACTTGGCATTTTCACGAAATTGAAAAGTGGCCTCAAGCCCACCGTCCGCAGTTCGCCTGGCCAACTTGTTGGCCAGAGTGGGAATTTTGTCGATCAACACAGGATAGGGCTTGCCGCGAAGATCAAGAGCAACAAGCGGGCGAGAGGTGGCATCCAAGACATAAATTGCGGCCATCATTGAATTGACGATGGGATTCAGAGTATCGAATTCGGCGTTCAGAGCAATTTTCAATTCCGAGTGGTCGTTGGCAGCTTGAGCGCCGAGGCTGAAAAACAGGGAACTCAATATTGTGGCGCGTATGAGGGCTCTTGGCAATCGTCTTTTTATCATGGCTGATGATTACTCGTTTCGGTCCCGACTGGCTACAGCAAAAAGTGAAAACTCTTTCCCTCCGAGAGCAGTTTTCCTTTATTCTCCCACAATGCTAAAAAATGAATCTGATCTTGCCGCGCCCGCCTCATCCGAATTTTTGACCTGGCTGGCGGGGGAGTTTTCTCCCGCTACAATTGCAATGGCGCAAGAGTTGATTGCAGATCTCCGCCCGGTTGTCAGTGGCACCTGGGAGGACGGAGTCGAGATCCAGTGGAACCTGCCACACCCGACCACCAGCCGTTGGCAAGCTGAAAAGGGAACTGAACTTCTTGATGGACATTGCACCTGCACGCAGTTCAGCCAGGGAGTTCCCTGTGCGCATCTGTGGGCGACAGCTTTGATGGCTCCGCCGTTTGCGGAAGTCGAACCCGTCAATCGCTGGGTCGTTCTTTTTCAGTTTTTGGATTACCAAGATCAAGATTTGTCTGGCAGCGAGGTCACTCCAACGGCTCCGGCCGCTGATTGGCGCGAGCTTCTGAATGGGAAAATTGACCGCACCGAGGTGGACCCCAAATTGCGCCAAGACATCGGTCGCGCCGGAAAAAAACCGCCTGGCAAGATCACCATGCGCCGAAGGGGCCCCCTCCCTTCTGCTTTGAAGCGCATTGCTTTTGCCGTTGACCTTCGCCAAAGCCAAGAGCGCAAACGCCTGGTCTTGCGTTTTTTTGCTCAAGACATTCAGCCCAGCGGTGAGCTGTCGGCTCCCAAGCCGATTCTCCTGAATCATTCGATTCTGTCGCAGTTTCCGGACCCTGCGGAAAAAAAGATTCTCTGGTCGCTGATTGGGAAATCCCAAGCGGAATCCGAATTGGGTTCCCTGGGCGCATCTTCGGCCGCCTGCGCTGTCTTGATGCCAGAGTCTGCACACGAAATTCTGCTGGAAATTCATGCCAGCAGTAAGCTTCTGCTGCTGGACAATCGCTATGTGGCTTCACGGCCTGGCGGTGGAGATCTGCTGCCACTTCCCTTGCGCACGGAACCTTGGTTTTTTCAGCTTCATCTGCGCCCGCTGAGTGAATCTTTTTTTCTTCAGGCCTCCCTGAGTAACGGCCGCTCACAGCGTCGCTTGCAAGAGATTCTGGGGGTCTTTGAGCCCTTCGTTTTGTTTCGCGAAGAATTGATTCTTGTTGAGGTTGGACGCTACCAGCGCTGGGTTGACAGCTTCACCCGCAGACGCGACGTCGAAGTTCCGCGCTCGGAATTGGATGCGTTTCTGCAACAGTATTTGGCGACCCCTGATGTCCCAACCCTGACCCTACCTGACAATCTTCAATTTCGTGAGATCACGCCGGAAGCACCAAAAGTGCGCTTGGTTTTCAGCAGTATTGAAGGGTCAACATTTCTACAAAGTCGAATGGAGTTCCACTACGGACCCCTGACGGCCACTTGGGACAATCACGCTGAGTTCTTGTACGACATTGCCGAAAAGGCGCGGGTGCGCCGCGATTTGGCCTTTGAAGAAGAAGTGCGAGCCAAATTCCAAGAGCTTGGGCCTAGCTTTCCAACAGCAGTGCGATTGCGGAAATTGGTTCATGACGGCGTTTTTGAGCCCCGCAAATTTGTGCAAGCTGCCGAAGCCGCCCTGGCTTGGGGTTGGGAAGTGTTTGCACATCGACAGCAGGTTTCACGCCACACCCATTACCAAACGACAGTGTCAGCACATCTGGATTGGTTTGATTTGAAGACGACCGTCGATTTTGGCGCGATGAAAATGCAATTTCCCGATCTCCTGCAGAATCTGCGCTCGGGCGAACGTTTGCTGCGCTTGACGGATGGCTCTTACGGAATTCTGCCGGCGGAGTGGCTTGAAAAAATTCGTCCCTGGGTCGAGATCGGAGCCAAAGTCGATGGCGGTGTCAGACTGAGCCAGGTGCAGGCTCTGTTTCTGGCGTCCTCTTGGCAAGATGGCGAAGCCAGTTTGGCTGGCGACCAACGATTTCAAAGGCTGGGGCAAATTCTGACCGACCTCAAAGGTTTAAAAGGAAGAGCTCCCGGAAGTCAGTTCGTTGGGGAACTTCGTCCCTATCAGCAAGAGGGTCTGGCGTGGTTGGATTTGATCACGGCACATAAAATCGGCGGAATTTTGGCTGATGACATGGGTCTCGGAAAGACAATTCAAATTCTGGCGCTACTCGCTGAGCTTCCAAAACAAGCCGATCAGCCCCATCTGATCGTTGCGCCGAAAAGTTTGATCTTCAACTGGATCCAAGAGGCCGCCAAATTCACCCCGCAGTTGCGAGTTTTGGATTTCACCGGGCCCCAACGCCATGCCAATCAAGACAAACTGCAAGACTACGATGTGGTGCTGACGACCTATCAAACACTGCGGGCAGACATCGAACGCTTGCAAAAAAAGAACTTCGACTTTTTTATCTTAGATGAAGCGCAGTTTATTAAAAACCCAGACTCACAAGCTGCGATGGCGTGTCGCCTGATCAAAGCACAGAAGCGTGTCGCCTTGAGCGGGACACCGGTTGAAAACTCACTGTCGGACCTCTTTTCAATCCTGTCCGTCGTAACCCCGGGACTTTTGAGTGAAAGTCAAATGCGCCGCTGGGTGCGTCTGTCAATGAGCGAATCCCGTGAAGGACTCAGCAGCTTGGCAAAAGCTCTCAGGCCTTTTATTTTGCGCCGTTCGAAGACTCAGGTCTTGCGTGATCTGCCCGAAAAAACCGAACAGATTCTTTACTGTGAATTGTCGACCGAGGAGCGCCGACGTTACGAAGAGTTGCGCCAGCATTACTGGTCCTTGTTGGGTGATCGACTTCTCGCTGGTGATTTCAACAAAGCCCGATTGGAAGTTCTGGAAGCGCTGTTGCGATTGCGTCAGGCCAGCTGCCATCAAGGTCTTCTGGATGAGGGCTTGCGTTCGACCAGCTCGGCGAAATTTGAACTGCTGCTGTCGCAGCTCGAACAGGTGATCGCCGATGGCCACAAGGCCCTGGTGTTTTCACAATTCACCAGCCTTTTGGATTTGTTCCGGCATGAACTGCATGCGCGACACATTCGCTACGAATACTTGGATGGCCAAACGCAAAATCGCCAGCAACGAGTCGAACGTTTCCAGGCTGATCCTGAAATCCCGCTTTTTCTGCTCAGCTTGAAGGCCGGCGGCGTTGGATTGAATTTGACGGCCGCTGATTACGTTTTCATTCTGGATCCGTGGTGGAACCCCGCCACTGAGACACAGGCGATCGATCGAACTCACCGAATCGGACAAAATAAGAAAGTGTTTGCCTATAAGCTCATCGCCAAGAACACGGTGGAAGAAAAAATCTTGGAGTTGCAAAAGCGCAAACGTGAACTGGCCAACCAGGTGATTTCCGATGAAAACTCAGTGTTCAAATCGATGACCCTGCAAGATCTCAGAGAACTTTTTGCCGAGTAGAAGGTTCACCATTCATAAACGAGGCCCAGAAGCGTGTACGTGGCCGTGTGCTGGACACTGATCCCGCTGGTGGTGTTTGAAACTGTTTGGCTGGTGAAGAAATCATAGTAGTAAGCCACCGAGATTGACGTGCGCCAATGATCGGAAATTTCGGGTTGCAGGGAAAATTCGTAGAGGTAACTTTGACCTGTCCAGCTGTCGGTCAAGGTGGGAGTGAGATACGCCGCCTTCACGAGCATCCCGTAAGACGCCGACAACGAACACAGGCCTTTGTGACAGAAATCGAATTTCAGGGTCGGCCCCAGATCATAGCCATTGAGGGTGTCTGTTGTTCCGTTGTTCATCCACGGAGTCGAGTAGCCGATGTACGCAAAGCCAAATCCCAGACGGCGCTCCGAATCGATCGTAAAGAGAATTTTGGAAACACCAAAAGTGCTGGCGTAGGAGGGCTGCTTGGCTCCTGAAACCAAATCGCTGAGGTAGGTGCCCTCAACTTGAAATTCCAAAACAGCGTACGCCTTTGTTTCGCAAAGCAGCAAAACGGCAACAAGGCTCAGTATAAAAATTGGGAAGCGACGTCCACAGTCCACACCTTAATTCTTCCTTAACTCATCGAAAAAGGCTGCTGACCTGGACGTGAATCTAGACCAAGCGCAGGTCAAGAAATGAACAAATCAGCTGCGGTTTAACACAACCTCTGCCAGATCTTTTGAGAGCGAATTAAAGACCTTCGTTATTGCGCAGAAAATCGCATTCGGCGGACGCTGAACCAGAGACAAAAGCTGAGGGCTGAGGATAGCGATTGTAGACGTAGGCAGAGTCACATTGGCCTGGCGCCAAAGGCAAATTCACCCAGGAATCAATCCAAAATCCATTGGCAAATTGGCCATAAGCCGTCGTTCGACAGATGATGGTTTGGTTGAAATTCGAATTGCAAGCCTGCGCCGTCACCAAGTTGGGAGTGACTTGCACATGGGTCTCAGTCGAAAAGGCGCCTGCCAGTTGGCCCAGCAAGAGGATCACAAATCCAGTGGAAATTCGCAGAGACATGAGAGCTCCCTTCGTGACTTGGTTTCCTGTCGTTTTAAATCGAGTTCAATTTGCTGTCAACCCAAGCGCCGAATCTCATCAAAATTCGCAATTGCCACTCGCCAAGGCTGCTCATTTGTCCCACGCTCTTTTCGCCAAAAAGCAAAGAACAACGCCAATTCCCCAGGTGAGACGAGCACTCGGAGTGAAGTAGGAGTAGCCAATCATGACGACCGAGATGATCAAAAGCTCGGTGCTGTCGCGGTTTTTTGCTTGTCGCCACAGCCAAAGGCCAATTGAACTGAAAATCAGGCTGCCGAACAAGGTCCACATAGAGAAATTTTCAAGATCGAGCACTTGAGCTTCAGGGTGCGCCCAAATGAACCCAATTGTCATTGTTTTTCAATTGGCAGCGACAGGCGAGCAGTGTTCAATCCAGTCCATGTGCGCCGAGTTCACACCTGGTTCCTCGCTGAGTTTTGAAAAGCTGCTCCACGCAGCAGGCGTGATGTTGCAAATCCTGCGTTTGGAATCCCAGACGCGGGTGTACCCTCGTGGCTTGGCGCCTGTTGTTCTTCCGTCCACACAAGAAGGTCTGAGCGTTGCGGACGCTGAGTTTTCGCTGATTCCAAGCTGGTGGAAACCCACAACAGGCGCCTCACCAACCTCAACGCGGGCACCACGGCCACCCTTCGCCACTCACAATGCCAGATTGGAAACAATTGCGACGAAGCCGGCGTTTCGAGACTCGTTTCGCAAGCGGCACTGCATTGTCCCGATTGATTGTTTTTATGAAAGCTCTTTGTTCGGTGACCAATTCGCAGGGCATCGGATTCGCGTTCAAAGCACCGAAAGCCTCTACGCTGCCGCCTGCACCTCAGAGTGGGTGGATCCCACAACCGGAGAGCTGATTTTGAGCTTTACAATCATCACATCACGCCCCACTCACAAGCTCTTTGCGGCTGGACATGACCGAATGCCCATTTTCCTGAACATCAGTGGTGCGCAGGAGTGGCTGACGAATCAAAATTCTGAGAGCCAAAAGCTTTTCGCTTTTCTGCAAAAAAACTCGGTCAATCGTGAGCTCCCGCTGCAAATCAGCATCGACCGGGTTCTGAAGGACGGCTGGCAAAAGAAAGCACCCAGTCAGGACGAGCTGACAATTCTTGCCAAACAGATTGACCAGTCTGAGCCCTCAAGTCGATAATTTTGCCACTCAAACGGAAGGCCTGCTATGCGCAAAACACTGTCTTTTTCTTTTCTCGTCTTGGCATTTTTTCTGCTGGGCAGCTGTCAAAGCGGGCTCCTGCGAAATGGAAACGGCAATGCCACGACTTCGGATCTGAGTCGCACCGAGGCCGAGCTGCGCAGTCAACATTTGCGACAAATCAAATACAATCTCTCACTGGATCTGATGGGCGCACAAGCCCCAGCGGCCGATGCGACATTCGAAGGTGACCTGACAGTTCGGTTTGATTGGGAAGGTCCGGTCGAAAACTTACGCATGGAGTTTTTCGAAGGTGAGATTTTAACTCTCGAGTTGAACGACACAAAGCTGAACTCCAAAGATCGCTTGCCTTACGCCCTTGATTTTCCAGCCCAGCTGATCCGCGTGGGCTCTAATACATTGCATATCGTTTACCGGCAAAAATACTCACACTCAGGAGAAGGCTTGCATCGCTTTCAAGATCCGGAAGATCACGAGTATTACCTTTACACGAATTTTGAGCCTTTTGACGCGAATAAATTCATGCCGTGCTTCGACCAACCTGACCTTCGATCGCAACTGACTCTGCATGTTCGCGCTCCCTTGAGCTGGAAGGTGGTCTCGTCAGTGCGTGAATATTCGATGCTGCCAATTGGTGGCAATGCGAATCAGTGGGAGTTTCCGGCATCACCGGAAATTTCAACCTACCTTTTTTCGCTCTATGCGGGACCTTACCAAGAATTCACGGACTCTTTTGTCGGCGCCGACAATCATCGCATTCCGTTACGTCTTTTGGTGCGCAAAACATTGGCGCGTTACCTGAATCCAGACGATCGTTTTCAGATCACAAAACAGGGCCTGAAATTTTACGAAGATTACTTTCACACCCCGTACCCTTTTCAAAAACTGGATCAAATTTATGTTCCTGAGTTTAATGAGGGCGGGATGGAAAATGCCGCTGCAATCGCTTACACGGAATGGGATTTGCCCCGCTCGCAGCCAACCCGTGAAATGCGACGAATGACGGCAGAGCTTTTTCTGCACGAAATTGCGCACATGTGGTTCGGCGACCTGGTGACGATGAAATGGTGGAATGATCTGTGGCTGAATGAGAGCTTCGCGACTTACATGTCTCACCTGGCCATGGAACGAGGAACTGAATTCCATGAAGCTTGGCAAATGTTTGCCGCCCAAACAAAACGCGGAGCCTATGCTCAGGATGCCATGTCGACCACCCATCCCATTGAAGCCACAATCAATCACACAAAAGAGGCCAATGCGAATTTTGATGGGATCACTTACAACAAGGGCGCATCGGTCCTGAAGCAACTGAGTTACCACATCACTGAGGACTCATTTCGCAAAGGACTGAGTGACTACTTTCAGTCCTTTTCATGGAAGAACACCAGCCTCGCTGATTTCATGGGCTCCTTGCAGAAATTTACCAGTCAAGATTTGCAATTGTGGTCACAGCGTTGGCTCAAGCAATCCGGCACGGATGAAGTTTCTGCTTCGTGGAAATGCGAAGGCAATCGCCTGAAGGCTCTGCATCTGTCCTTGCAAATGGCACCGGGTCGTGAGTTCCGGCCCCAATCTCTGGAGGTTGGACTTTATCAACAAGGGCAAAAAGGGTTCGTCTCCAACAAACACCTGCGAGCCGAATTCAACACCAATTCCGAACTGGATCTCAAAGGGAATTGGCCATGCCCCGCTTTCGTATCGGTCAACGACAACGACCACGATTTCGTGAAAGTACGCCTCGATCCTGTCAGCCAGCTCGCCTTGAACAAACATCTCTCAGAGGTCCAGGACCCGCTGACCCGCTCGTTGCTCTGGAGTGAGTTCTGGCGGATGGTTCGCGAAACTCAAATTCCCTTGAAGGATTATGTTGCTCTGGTGAGCGCTCACTTTCCGCAAGAAAAAAATGAAGTCATTCGCAAGCAAATTGTGGCGACCCTGACTGGAACCCGCTCGGCTCTTTACTACTGGCCCCGGGACAACTCGGGTCAGCTCGGACGAACTGCTTTTGTGAAGCAAATGGAATCTCTGTTTCTTCGCAATTTACGCGAGTCCCCATCGGGCAGCGACGAGGAGAAGTTTTGGTTCGACAATTTGGTTGAAATCGCCGAGAGCCCGCAAATCGTGGACCAGTTTTCCGTGTGGCTGAAGGCACCAGTTCTCAGCCGCAAATTCAAGTTGGATTTGGACCGACAATGGGCTCTGGTTCGCACACTGGCCCGACATGACTCTCCGTTGGCGAAAGACTTTACGGAAGAGTTGATCAAAGCGGACTCATCTGATCGTGGCCACAAAGCGGCACTGAGTGTTCAGGCTTCTGCGCCAGATTTTGCAACTAAGAAAAACTGGATCGACCGTGTCACCCAGGTCCCCTCCGAACTCAACCTGCAGGATTCCGAATCTGTCTTGTGGAGTCTGTTTCCGATCGAACAAGAACCCTTGAAAACGAGATTTGAAAATACATTCTACGAGTACTTCGAGCAGAATCGTAAAAGCGAGGATGTCACCCGAGCACAGGCCGTTCTGCAGGCACTCCTTCCTTTGGTTTGCGAATCGGTTCCAGCCGATCGACTGAGGACCAAACTGAGCAATCCTGACCAAGTCGACCCGTCGCTACTGAAAAGCTTGCGGATGCGACTTGACGAAGACGAACGTTGCCAGCGCATTCGTGCCGGCAGTCAGTTGTAAAGGACTTGCATCATGTCACAGACACACCAAACTCCTTATGAAAAAATCGGTGGGGATCCCGTCGTGCGAAAACTGGCGGAAACTTTTTATCGGTTGATGGACTCACCCGAAGCCAAGGACATTCGAGCGCTCCATCCTGCCGAGATTGCAACTTCGCAAGAAAAATTCTATCTGTTTTTCACGGGCTGGTTGGGTGGTCCCGCTTGGTACCAAGAAAAATATGGCCATCCCAAATTGCGTGCTCGCCACTTGCCCTTTCCGATTGGAAAAAAAGAGCGGGATCAATGGATGGTTTGCATGGTCAATGCCTTCGAAGAAGTCGGCATTGCTGAGCCTCTGCGATCTGAATTGCTTTATGGTCTTTTGACTTTAGCGGACCACATGAGAAACAAAACGGAAGCTTAACATCAAGACCTCCGGTTAAGCCGCCGGGCTTTGCCGATTCCCCTTGGCAATCGGCAACTCCATCACAAACTGAGTCCGTGCGTGGTTTCGATTCAAAATCAGAGCTCCCCTGTGATCCTCCATAATTCCTCGCGAAATGCTTAGACCAAGACCAGTCCCCTTCCCGACATCTTTGGTCGTAAAGAAGGGCTGCATCAATTTCTGCGCAATTTCGTCGGAAATTCCAGGGCCTGAGTCGGTGACGCAAATTCGGAGACTCGTGGTGTTTTGAATTTCGAATTCAATCCTCACCCAGCGTTCGGGCAACTCGGCAACAGCATCAAAAGCGTTGTTAAGAAGATTCAAGAGAACTTGGGACAGTTGGCTTGGCCGACCCATGACGCCGAGATCTGGAATGGTGCTCACCAGGACTTCGAAATTGTGATTTTTAAATCGCTCTGAACAAAGACTCAATGTCTCTTCGATCAGGCTTTGGAGACTCAATTCAATCAATGGATCTTTTTGCCCATCCCGCGAAAAAGACTTCATCCCGGCGACTATTTTCGCAATGCGCTTCCCCGTGAGTTGGATCTTCTCTAAATCTTTGAGAAGGCGCTCGCTTTCAATGGACTGCCCTTTTCGCAGACTGTTCAAAAGCAAATCGACTTTGCCCAAAACAATCGCCAAAGGATTGTTGATTTCATGCGCAACACCCGCTGCCATCTGCCCCAAAGCCGAGAACTTGGAACTCGTGATCAGGTTGAGCTTTTGAGAGTCAATTTCATTTTGCGCACCGAGGAGTCGAATTGTCATATTGTTAAGACCCCGGGACAGTTCGGACAATTCATCGGTTCCTTCAATCAAAATTCGATGGCTAAAATTTCCCGATCCAATTTCCTTCAAAGCTACATCCATGGCCTGGATGCGAAATTGAAAAGTGCGCCAGAGCATGATCAACAGAGCCAGGTTGAAACAGAAGATGAGTGCAAAAATAGACATCAACACAATCTCAGAATTGTTCTGCCACCTGAGGCTGGCCGCGCGTGCAACTTCAAGATCACGAGACCAGTGCTCAGACACAACCGAAAGAGCCGGTTGAAACTCCTGCCGTAACAAAAGGTCGAAATTCGCATCGGCCTCGAGCCTGTCAACAGAATGGCCTGATGTCTCAGGCTTTGAACCACGGCTCACTGCCGCCTGCATCTTGTAGACAGATTCAACGAATTGACTTTCTTCAAGAGGTGTTAAGGCCTGACTCGGGATCGAGTTCAAGGCCTGATAAAAACTCTGAGCCAAGAGATCAAACCGCTGAACTTCTGCAATCAAATCTGCCTGAGTTGCTTTTTTCATCACGAAGTGAGATCGCAAGAGTTGGGTCAGAATGGCCTGCCCCGAGTCACGAAACTGAAGTGCGGTCTGAAGCCCCTGAATAAAGATACGCTCTTGGTCTCTTTGCTCTTGCACAATTCGGTTCGAAAAAATATTCACGCCAACCACAAGTATGGCAAAAACCGCATTGAGCACGAGCAATGCAACGAGAGTTCGCCGAAATGAAAGATCTCTTTTGTGCACACCCTCACTTCGGTCAATTTGTGTCTGTTGCAGAGGCCGGATTGCCACTGAAGACTCGTACCGTCTCAGAAAGGTGCGAATCGAAAAAACAGGCTCTGGTCCAAAGGCGGTGTCATGAGGCCTTTTTCAATCATCATGGCCAGGAGGCTCGCTGAGCGCAATCCCGCCGGTCTCGAGCCATGTCTTCAGGTTGGAAATACACATCGGCCACCCAGCGGCGACAATCTTGATAAACTTTGAATTTGGCTTGCGCATTGTGTGAGTGACCGTGAGCTGCATCGAATCGCCCATCTTTTTGATTTCATAGATGCAACGCGAGACCCCTTCTTTTTTTAAATTAGGTCGCCACTCATTTTGCCAGCTGCGGACGAGCAGTCGCTTTGGTTTCACGTGCAGAATTTTTCCAGAATCCATCAGCTCATCCTTCGCGTAAAATTTCCAGTTCGAGCCCTGTTTCAAATCACTCTCCATCCGAAGTCCAAACCAATATTTTTCGATAATTTTGGGATCAGTCAGCGCCAGCCAGAGTTTTGCTGGAGTGGTCTTGATGTAGGTCACATAAACAAACTTCGATCCTGACATTTTACTTTCTCCCGGCGTGAGCTTCGTCCCAGTTGAACTTTTTTCGGGAGCCCTTGCCAAACTGTTCGTTGAACAATCCCAGAAAATAAGTCCACCCGTTCTGATGGCCTCGTGCGCGCTCATGATCTGGAAGTCCCGAATGAACAAGCGTCATCAAGGTGTCGTCATTTTGCTGTTGGAAAGTCACAGTCACCAAGGATTCTTGTCCCAGAGTGTTGGGTGACATCCAGGTGTGTTGAAGCATTTTGGATTTTTCAACCTGGGTGAATCGTCCGTAATGGGCCGTTCCTTTGAGGAGCCAGTAAAAAAGGCCGTCCACGCTTGGATTTAAAATCAATTTTTCAGCGGCATTCCAAGTTGTTCCAGGAACTTTGGGGTCGAGCCAGGCCTCAAACACCTCTGCCACTGGTGCCGGGATTGTTCTTTCGAATTTATATTCCAACGTTTTGCTTGATTCGCTCATGCTTTCTCCTTTTTGTTCTTAAAATGTTTTTGAAACTCATCCATATTGGTGTTCCAGAATCGCTCATAGTGATGCAGCCATTGAGCCGCCAAATGCAGAGGCTCTGCTTTTAGCGAAATCATCACTTCCCGGCCTTGCTTTTTCCGTTCGATGAGACCCGCCCGCTCAAGAAGCTTGAGGTGCTTTGTGACGGCGTTCAAAGCCGTATCAAAGCTTCCTGCAATATCCAAGAATCGAGCTGGACCGGTTGAAAGTTGTTCGATGATCGCTCGGCGAGAAGGATGCGAAACTGCAATCATGACGTCAGTCAATTGGTCCATTTAGACATTACACCATATGGTGTAATCAATGTCAAGCGGTTTTGTAGCTTTGATTTTCAAAAGCTGGAAAAGACTTTAAAGTACAGGTCTTTGCGACTTCAGAAGTTTAAAAAATGAAATATCAGGTTTGAATCGGAGGCTGACGTATCGATAAATCCAGTTTAGTTTTACAAGTCTCCTTCGAATCAATCAAAAGGTCACTCCTTATTTGGCTTGAGTTAAATGTGCTTTTTAGTAAATTCAGAAACAATCGCATTGAGCTCGAGCCGAAACTTAATATATTTATTCTCTCGCCAGAGCGGCACCTGAACAAAGACATGACTTGATCCAAGCCAATCCTCATTGCCACCCTGTTCTGTTGATCAACAGTTCACGGAATTGCAACGCTGATCACTGAAGGCGTAGTTCCCCACGAGGCTCCAAAAGATTCGGTGAAAATTGGAACATGAGTCGTTGAGGCTCTGAGCGCGCACTTGCAGGCGCACAAGCGTAACGCCAAGTTTAAGTAGACTGATGTCATTTCGATAGATTCAAAATCAGATTTAAGATCGGAGAGATTCCAGAAATATCTCGGCCTCTTTATTAAATTTCTCAGGCACCTCTAAAAAGGGAGCATGACCTCCATCAAATAAAATAACTTTCTTGTTTATGAATCGATCGACGGCCTCTTTACAGCGCGACCATTGAACGTAACCATCATCCTTGGCCCACGCGAACAACACAGGCATTTTGATTTTCGGTATAAGTCTTCGCAAGTCACCCGCTGGCTGGCGGAAGCTATGCCAGGCCTGCTCAAAGATTGGCGCAATCTCGTAAGCAGAGGCGACGATGCGCGCCCTTTCTTCGGCTGCCTGATTCATGATGAGAACCTTGTCATAATATTCAGAAAACCATCCGGCAAATGAACTTTCCATTTCTGTGCCTGAGCGCATCTTGCGTTCAATCCACTAGATCAAAATATTGGCAATCAATCCCCCCTCATCAAGACCCGCGGGGTCGCTGAGGATCAGGGCTCTGACCTTATCTGGGTTTTCACTGGCATACTGAATCGCAACTCCTCCGCCGATGGAGTTACCTAGTATCACGAACCTGTCGAGATTCCGTTGTTCCACAAAGTTTGTGAACAGCTTGGCGTATCGATCAACGCTGGCGGGCTCTTGGTCTGAACCAGAATTTCCCTGGCCTGGCCAATCCAAGGTTACAATCCTATATCTCCCAGCAAAATGCCGTCGAAACAAATCAAAATCTCGACCCCCGTGACCAATGGCATGTAAGGCTATCAAAACCGGCAAACCTGACGAAAAATCTGGATCAGAATACGCCAGATTTACGCCTTTGATACTGATCCATTGCACCGGCGATCGAACGCCAACCTCATGGCGAAAAAAAGTATCTGCATGTGACTTGCCTTCAGGTTGAGGAGAAGCAAAGCCAATGGTTGCTAAGAAAATGAAAAATAAAATTTTAGCTTTTAAACCCATAATTTCTCATTGTTGCCGATTCAGAATCAAATTCCAACTCACTAACAGGCTGAAACTCTGCCAGTTGGATGCTGGTTCGAATGCTTGTTTGCAGTGACTTGGGGTCTCTTCTCTTTTATTCTTTTATGTCTATGTCATTTTCAATGCTTGATCAAAACACAACTGATCTTGATCTGAAACCGCCGAAGGCCGGCGAAGCGGCGGAGCCGATTCGACTTTTTGGCCGACGGCCGAAAACAAACACAGAGCCAAAATAAATAAGGGACCCGCGGTCCCTTATTTATTTTGGAGGTGGGTGAGGGCTTCGCACCCCCGTGACAGCTTTTGCAGAGCCGTGCCTAACTCCTCGGCCAACCCACCTTGCAACAGAGCCGGCAGACTAACGATTGCGCCAGCCCTTGTCAATCCCACCGGTTGAGCCTGAGGGGATTCAAATAGGTGAATTCCAGGGCTTTTTGCAGATGTTCGACCTGCACCTTATTTGAGCATTCAAGATCTGCCAGTGTTCGCGCCACCCGCAGGGTCGAAGTCCGACGTCGCTCAGATCCCATGTCTTGCGGCAGCAAGGAGGACAAGGGCAAGTCCATGTCCTTCGAGTCCTCATCGGTCCTGTCATAAAAATTGGGAATCAATTCCGAAAGCGGGGCCCAGGCGTTTGGCAAGACTTGACCGCGATGTGCGCGACGGAACTCGGTCGCGATCCCAATCTGCTCTAAAATTTCCAGGTGGTCGACTTGACGACTTTTTTTTCGTTGGACCAAAAAAAAGACAGTCTGAAAGCGATCCAAGAGTGGACCCGAAAACCGTTCGGAATAGGAGCGGCACTTGCGCAAAGAAAACCGACAGCGGTGTCGCGGTTTCCCATCCGGCGTCCACTCCCCACAGGGGCAGAGATTCGAAGTCGCGAGGAATTGAAAGCGACACGGGATTTCGTGGTGCTGACCCGACCGCGCGATGTGAATCACACCCGCTTCAAGGGGCTGCCTGAGACTTTCGACGACGGCGTTGGGAAACTCCAAGAACTCATCCAGTAGTAGAATTCCGCCGTGGGCACGAGCAATTTCCCCGGCGCCCACAAAGCCGCCTCCCCCAAGAAGCGCAGCTGGAGGAGTGCGGTGATGGGGCTGCACCAGGGG
>Ga0075019_10000868_pt1 | contig 17264 bp, 14 predicted proteins | sample ColStrG_CSR_2013_FD_71473 | JGI IMG/M metagenome (GOLD analysis project Ga0075019, IMG submission 71473) | Freshwater sediment microbial communities in response to fracking from Pennsylvania, USA - Cold Stream Run_MetaG_CSR_2013 | ecosystem: Environmental > Aquatic > Freshwater > Creek >...
GGCCAAACTATTTGATCATAGGGCACTTACGCTGACACCGATGCTCAAACAGATTTGGCCGGTTATTTTCATCAAACCGTACTTCTGGCACGCCCGAAAAGTGCGTGGTCATAATGCGCGGAAAGTGCCCGTGGAATGCTTGTCTGCAGGTCCCGAGCGCGCTGGTTAGCCCGTTCAAAATTGTCACGCGATGCGATGAATTTCCTCCCATGCCCGGCACAATTCGTCTAAGTGGTCGGCTAAGACGGCCGGGATGTGCCTGATCTCACGCCGCCAGAAGCCATAGTTCTCCCGGAGTTCCACCGGTCCGGCCAGACAGTTCAGATTGAATACTGCCTCGCAGCCCGTCAAATCTGAGAACCGTTGGCACAAGTCCAGTTTACTCGCATTCCTAAGCGCTTGGGTTCTATGTCAATCCCCAGGCGTCTCAACGTTCCTGTTCGATACGATGGCGTGAACCCGCTCCGCGATCTGGGGGAGTTCTTCCTGGCTCAGTCCGCGAATGGACTCCTCGACCTCATCGGCTCGGCTTCCCTGTGACTTCCCGGCAGGACCACTCCCTAACGGTCGTGGCTCTGAATGCGGTCTGGCACGGAGCCGCGACCGTCAGGGAGCGGTCGCGCGCGCCCGAAGTCACAGTCCCGCTCACTCCGGCCGCGCCGGTGGCAAGCTCGTGTCTGCCAACGATGGCGAGCGACCCGGGCCATCCGTCCCTCCGATATCGCCGACTGGAGGGTTGCGAGAGCCTCTTGCAGTGAATCTCCCCGCTGTGCCAATGGGCGTTTCTGTAACGAGCCGCCGTTGGTGCCTTGTCTCGTCGGGATGCTGCTACGTTTGCAGAGCTACCGGGGCCGAGCCCGAGTTGCAGTGGCGATTCAAGGCGAGTGCTTGAATGAACCTTCGTCCGGTGAGCCTCTCCGCGCGAGCGTAGTTGAGATTCTCAGGCGCTCGTGGGGGTGCATCCTGGACGGCCAGCGTAAACGACCGGATGGCGACCGTGCCGTCGAAACCTTCCGCCTGCAGCGTATAATGCGTGGTGTGTTCCGGCACAATTTCCAGGCAATGGCTGTGAGTGGGGTAAACCCCTTGCAGCATCGGCGAGATGCGGACTGCCTTGGCGTTCTCGACGCCGTAACAAAGCTGCGCCTTTTCGCCAGGTACGAGGGTGCCGACACTGGCGTAGAACTGCAGAATCCGCACGGGGCCGGGTTTCGCATTCGCGGGGCGCACCCAGATGCGCGGATCGGAATGGCGCAGGACGCTCAGGCCCCACAGGGCCAGCAGCAACCCGGCCGCCACGCAAAACTTCGCCAAGCGGAACCGCATTCGTTAATTTGACTCCAGTCCCCTGGATTTGGTTTCAGGGTGCGCTACTCTTCTAATTATCATGCCAATTCGAATCGTTCAGGTAGACGCCTTCACCAATCAACCGTTCGCCGGCAACCCGGCAGCCGTGATTGTGCTGCCCGCCGCGCTAGATGAAGCCTGGATGCGCAACGTGGCGCGCGAGATGAACCTCTCGGAAACCGCATTCCTGGTTCCCCAAAAAGGTGGTCCGCAAGACGGCGGTTACCACCTACGCTGGCTGACTCCAGCAGTGGAGGTGGATCTGTGCGGCCACGCTACCGTGGCCTCGGCGCACGTGCTGTGGCAGGACGGCCATTTGCCGCCAGACCGGCAAGCCAGGTTCTATACACGCAGCGGGCTCTTAACAGCCGACCGGCGGGGCGACTGGATTGAGTTGGACTTCCCCGCGAAGATCGCAACGGCCGCCGAAGCGCCGCCTGAACTGTTACCCGCACTGGGAGTCGCGAAGGCCCAATTCGTTGGCAAGAACGCCTTCGACTACCTGGTGGAAGTGGACTCCGAGCAAACGCTGCGCGGCCTGGCGCCAGACCATTCCACGCTGCGCAAGCTGCCGGTGCGCGGCATCATCGTGACGGCGCGCTCTTCCACGCCCGAGTTCGATTTCGTCTCGCGCTTTTTTGCGCCGGGGTCGGGAATCGACGAAGACCCGGTCACCGGCTCGGCCCATACCGCGCTCGGGCCCTACTGGGCCGAGCGTTTAGGAAAAACCGAATTCACGGCCTTCCAGGCTTCGGCCCGCGGCGGCGTGGTGCGCGTGCGGTTGAATCGCGACCGCGTGGTGCTAGGCGGGCAGGCTGTGACCGTGATGACGGGGGAGTTGGCGGCGTGACGGACCGTTCGGATCTCCTCTCCCACGATGTTCCCGATGAGGCGCCCCCGTTCCTGCGCACGTGGCGGCGGGTTTATGTCGCCACCCTCATCTATCTGGCCGCGGTCATTCTCACGTTCTACTGGTTCACGGAAGCCTATCGATGAGGCCGCTGGACTGGATCGTCCTGGTCACGGCGCTGATCTCTATTGTGGCTTACGGGCTGTACCGCAGCCGCGGCAGCAACACGGTGGACCGCTACCTGCTGGCAGGCAAGACCATGCCGTGGTATGCCATGGCGCTTTCGATCATGGCCACGCAGGCCAGCGCCATAACCTTCATCTCCACCACGGGCCAATCCTTCGTAGACGGCATGCGCTTCGTGCAATTCTATTTCGGGCTGCCCATCGCCATGGTGGTGATCTGCGCCACCGTGGTGCCGGTGTTTCATCACGCCAAAGTCTACACGGCTTACGAATATTTGGAGCAGCGGTTCGACGGTAAGACACGCGCTCTGGGGAGCTTGATCTTTCTCTGCCAGCGCGGGCTTTCCGCGGGGCTGACGATCTACGCGCCGGGGTTGGTGCTCTCGGTGATTCTGGGTTGGCCGGAGCGGGCCACCACCGTGATGATGGGCGCGACGGTGATCACCTATACCGTGCTCGGAGGCATCAAAGCGGTGACTTGGTCGGACGTGCAGCAGATGATCATCATCTTTGCGGGCCTGGTGATCGCGCTGGTCACGGTGATCGTGCTGCTGCCTCAGCCGGTTTCGTTCGGCGACGCGGTGTTTCTGGCGGGCGCCGCGGGCCGGCTGAACGCGGTGACCACGCATTTCGATTGGAACGACCGGTTCAACATCTGGAGCGGGTTGTTCGGCGGCACGTTCCTGTTCCTCTCTTATTTTGGATGCGACCAGTCGCAGGTGCAACGCTACCTCACGGGCCGCTCCATCGCGCAGAGCCGCCTGAGCCTGCTGTTCAACGCCGTGGCCAAGATCCCGATGCAGTTCTTCATCCTGTTCATCGGCGCCATGGTTTTCGTGTTCTACCTGTTCGTGCAGCCTCCGGTGTTGTTTCAGCAGGCGGAACTGAAGCGAATTCGCGGATTGAGCGACTTCCAGCCGCTGGTGCAGCGCTACGACCAGGCATTTGCGCAACGCCAAAAGGCAGCCTTGGCGCTGGTAGCGGCGCATCATGCCGGCGACGCCGCGGCCGAGCAAAGGGAGACCGGCCAATTCCGGGAGGCGCAGGAACAGATCAACGTCGCGCGCAACCAAGCCTCCAAGCTGGTCGAACGCGCCGGCGGCGAGAAGGGCTTCACCGACACCAATTACATTTTCCTCTCGTTCGTGACGCGGTACCTGCCGGTGGGGATTGTGGGATTGGTGATCGCGGTGATTTTCGCCGCCACCATGTCGGCCAGCTCGGGAGAAATCAATTCGCTGGCCACGGTGACTGTGATTGACGTCTACAAACGGTACATCCACCGGGAAGGCAGCGATCATCATTATCTGCTGGCTTCGCGCTGGGCCACGTTGTTCTGGGGTATCTACGCGGTGGTATTTGCCGGATGGGCAGGCCGGTTGGGGTCGTTGATTGTGGCGGTGAATAAGGTGGGCTCGCTGTTTTACGGCTCCCTGCTGGGTTGCTTTGTGGTGGCCTTCGTATTCCGGCGGGTGCGCGGGACTGCGACTTTTGTGGGGATGCTGGCCGGGGAATCGGCCATCCTGGCTACGGCTGTGTATACCGATGTTTCCTGGCTCTGGTACAACGTGATCGGCTGCGTGGTGGTAGTGGCGACCGCGCTGGCGATCACTTATACCGTCCCCGGAAGCATTTCCACCACACCATATACCCAACCGCGAGGATGACCAGGGCGATGGTCAGGCCGATCAGGTAGCGATCAACATTCTTTTGCACGGCCTGCCAGCGCTCACCCAGAAAATATCCCAGGCTGATAAAACTCGCCGCCCACAGGGCGGCTCCGCTATAAGCGAAGAGACCAAACTGAGGCGCTTCCACCGCGCTCATGCCGGCCGCGTAGGCCGTCAAGTGACGAACCCCGGGGATAAAATAGCCGAACGTCAGCCCCCAGTGGCCCACGCGGGCGAACCAGGCGTGCGCCTTGTTGATATGTTCCTCGGTGATGCGCACGTACCGTCCGTAGCGGTGGATGAGCTTCAGGCCGAACGTTCGCCCCAGAATGTAACTGATGGTAATTCCGCAGGCGCTGCCCGCAAAGGCCGACAGGAACGCGAGCGGCGGCGAAAGGTGGCCTTTGAACACCAGGTAGCCGGTGAAGGTGAGGAGGGTTTCATCCGGGACCGGAAGGCCGACGATGCCGAACACCAGCAGCGAGAAGATGGCGAAGTAGCCGTATTGGGTGATCCAGGCTAGGACGTGTTGTTCCATGAAGCTCAGAAGCTGCGTCGCGGGGTTAACCAAGGCAAGCTAAAGCATGCCGCACCGCTCACACCACCAATCCGGTGATCTCCACCGGGCCGCGCTGGCCTTCGACCACCACGATGCCGGTGGGCGTCACGTGGTACCTGGCGGCGTCAGCCTTGCGGTTGTACCCGATTTCGGTGTCCGGAGGGACCTTCACATTCTTGTCGAGGATGGCGTGGCGGACCTTTGAGCGCCGGCCGATGTCGCAATTGTCGAAGATGATGCAGTCCTCCACGAGAGCGCCTGCATGCACGCGGACACCGCGGCCGAGGACCGTATTTCTGACCACTCCGCCCGACAGGATGCAGCCGCCGGACACGATGCTGTCGATGGCTTGTCCGCGGCGGTTCTCATCGTCGAACGTGAACTTCGCCGGCGGATCGAAGTAGCTGCTGCTGCGCAGGGGCCAGGCGCGATTGTATAGGTTGAGGGCCGGTTTGATCGCCCGGAGGTCCATGTTGGCCTCGAAGTAGGACTCGATGGTACCCACATCCCGCCAGTAAGGCGTTGCATCTTCCGGTTCACCCGGTATGCGGTTCGTCTGGAAATTGTAGGCGTAGATCTCGGCGTTCCCGGCCAGCTTGGGAAGAATGTTCTTGCCAAAATCGTGGTCGCTGTCCGGTTCGTGGGCGTCGGCCCTCAGCAGGTCCAACAGGGTTTTCGTGGAGAATATATAGTTGCCCATGGAAGCGTAGACCTGTTCGGGATCGCCGGGCATGGTGGGGGCGTCGGGATTCTTTTCGTGGAAGGCCAGGATGTGGCCATCCTCGGAGGCCTCGATCACCCCGAACTCGACCGCATGCTTCCGCGGCGCGGGGATGGCCGCCACCGTGACCTCCGCCTTTTTGGCCATGTGGTATTCGATCATGCTGGTGATGTTCATGCGGTAAATGTGGTCGCCGCCGAAGATCGCCACTACGTCGGGGTTGGCCTGCTCCACCAGGTTAATGTTCTGGTAGATGGCATCGGCCGTGCCCTGGTACCATGACTCGTCGCGGGACCGCATCTGAGCCGGCACCGGGATCAAGAACTGCGATTTCAGCAGACTGCCGAATTGCCAGCCCTCGTTGAGGTGCTGCAACAGCGACTGGCTCTTGAACTGCGTCAACACGTAGATGGAATAGATCCCCGAGTTGATGAAGTTGCTCAAGACGAAGTCGATGATGCGGTATTTGCCACCAAACGGCACGGCCGGTTTGGCCCTTTCCGTGGTAAGCGGGGAGAGGCGGCTGCCTTTGCCGCCGGCCAGTACGATACCGAGGACACGGATGTGCATAATTGTTTAAAGCACATTGTTTCAGGCCAATGCGATTCTGGCAAGCACTAAGTTGATAGCCGTTTGTGAACCTGCCCCACAGGCGGGACTAAAATAGGTTTGGATGCCTGATATCAGATTCACTTCAGCCGCGGTGATCGGCACCGGAATGATGGGGCCGGGAATCGCCTTGACGCTCGCATTGGGGGGCCTCCGGACTACAATTCTGAGCCGGACTCCGGAAGGGGCGGCTAAGGGTATGGAGAAGGCACGCGCTCAAGCCCGGTTCCTCGCCGCGAACCTATTGGTTGACGGCTCCGTGGCCGCACGCGCGGCGGAGTCGCTCGTTGGATCCGCGGCGTTCGACGAAACCATCGCCACGGCCGATCTGGTGATCGAGTCCGGGCCGGAGGACATGACGTTTAAGCAGGAATTGTTCGCGCGCATGGACGGGCTCACGCCGCGGGCAATTCTGGCGACCAACACTTCCGGGCTGAGCATCACCGCAATGGCCTCGCGATGCGCGCGTCCGGAGCGGGTGCTGACCACGCACTTCTGGAATCCGCCGCATTTGATGCCGCTGGTGGAGATCGTGAAGGGCGACCGGACCTCGGCGGAGACCGCGGCGGCGGTTCGCGATTTGTTGCAGGCTTGCGGCAAGACACCGGTGGTTGTGCGCAAGGACCGGCCCGGCCAGTTGGGCAACCGGCTGCAGATGGCGCTGGTGCGGGAAGCTGCCCACATTGTGGCGGAGGGGATCGCCGATGCCAACGATGTAGACACCGTGGTCAAGAACGGATTGGGGCTGCGCATGCCGGCCTATGGGACTCTGGAGCACATGGACATGGCAGGACTGGACATGGCCCTCTCCATCCTGGACTATGTGGCCCAAGACCTGTACAACGAACCGCAAGCGCCAGCGCAGTTTCGCGAGCGGGTGCGGAACGGGAACTTAGGTGTGAAGACCGGCAAGGGCTTCTACGACTGGTCGGCGAAGAGTGCGGATGCCGTGAGGGCCGGGCGGGACGCGTTTCTGGTAGAGGTATTGAGATACCGCCGGGCTGCGGGAATTGCGGCAACATAATTGCCTGTTCTGATACCGAAATGAGCCTTTGCAACGCCAATCAACTACTTACCGCGTCCTTGGGCGGCGGTGTGCCGCCTTCTGAAAATTCCGTCTGCGGCACTGTGCCGCGTTGGAAGACTCCGGCAACCAGAACGGCATTGCTTCTGCTCGTTGCGGCCGGCATGTTTGGCCAGGTGGTTCCTGGCCGATATATTTTGGAACTTTCCGGCGATCCGGCGGCGGTGTCCACGGTGAAACAGGGCGCCCGTTTCGCGGCGCGCGAAGCCAGCTTTCCGGCGCGGCGTGCGGGTGTCCGGCAAGGGCAGGCGGCGGCGCGGGCCGGGGTGGCAGCGCACGGCGGCAGGGTTCTCGAGAGCATGGATACCGTGATCAACGCGCTGATCGTGACGATTCCGGACGCGCGGGCCCACGAACTACTACAAATACCGGGCGCGTTGAGATTGCACACGGTGCACCAGGTGAAGCCGTTGCTGAGCCACGCGCTGCCGCTCCACAAGGTGCCGGATGCCTGGAACACGCTGCCCCAGGGGCAGGCCAGCGCCGGGGCGGGTATCAAGATTGGAATGATCGACACCGGCATTGACGTGAATAATCCGGCGTTCAGCGATCCTCTGCCGGCGCTCGCGGGCTTCCCGAAAGTGCTCACGGCCAGCGATCAGCAATTCACCAACGCCAAGATCATTGTGGCTAACAACTACACCACGCTGCTGCCTGACGGCGGCGACCCCGATGCGGACGACCGCGACGGCCACGGAACCGGAACCGCGCTGGTGGCGGCCGGCGGCACGGCATCCACCCCGTACGGAGCCATCACTGGCGTGGCACCGAAGGCCTACCTCGGCAGTTACAAGGTGCTGGATGCCAACGGCGGCACGTCCGACGTGATTGCCAAGGCCGTTGACGATGCCGTGGCCGACGGCATGGATGTAATCAACCTCAGCTTGGGCTCGTACGTGACGTCGTATTCGGATATCGATCCGACCGAGGTGGGGATGGCGGCGATCGAAGCGGCTACGCAGGCCGGTGTGGTGGTCACCGTGTCGGCCGGAAACCAGGGGCCGGGCGCCGGCAGCATCGGCGATTACGCCAGCGCGCCGGACGCGATCGCGCTCGGCGCCATCATGAACGACCGCACACTGGGCTATGCCGTTACGGCAGGCAGCGCCGCGCCGGAAGAGGCTTTTCTGGGCGACGGGCCAGATCCCGGTACGTTGGTCAGCGGCCCGCTATTTGACGTGACCGAACTCGATGCCAGCGGGCTGGCCTGCTCGCCGCTGCCCTCTGGGTCGGTTGTGGGACAGGTGGTGCTGGTGCTGCGCGGAACCTGCCCGTTCGCGGACAAGCTGAACGATGTGGCAGCGGGTGGCGCGACGGCGGTGATCGTTTACAACAGCGCCACCGGCGCGTCGTTTCAGACGCTCTACCCCTCGGTGGGCACCGCCACCCTGCCGGCGATGTTCGTGGACCAAGCGCAAGGCGCCGATTTGAAAGCTCAACTCGCCGCCAACCCTGGGATTTCGGTATCGCTGGATTTCACTGGCGCAACCGCTTTTGCGGCACGGCCGGATCTGACCAGTTTCACCAGCCGCGGCCCCAGCATCGGCAGCGCGATGAAGCCTGACCTGGTGGCGGTGGGTGAAGAGATCGTGACCGGCGCGCAGAATTCGTTCTCGAGCGGCGAATCGTACAGCCCGACGGGCTTCATTGACACTGCCGGGACCAGTTTCTCCGCGCCACTGGCGGCGGGCGCGGCAGCCCTGCTGAAGGCGGCGCGCCCCGGCCTCACGGTGCAGCAGTACCGCTCCTTGTTGATCAACAGCGCGGGACCCGCGACTTCAGCACCGAACGTGCAGGCCTCGGTGCAGCAGGCGGGAGCCGGCGTGTTGAACGTGGCGGCCGCGGTCAACGGCACGGTGGCGGCGTACCCCACGTCGCTGAATTTCGGAACCGGCGCGGGCACGGTCAATAACACGCTGCAACTGGCGCTTTCGAATCTGGGAACGGCCGGCGACACCTTTACCATCCAGGCCGTGCCCACGGGGAACAGCCCGGCGCCGTCGCTTTCCGCCGGCAGCGTGCAACTGGACCCGAACGCCTCACAGCAGATTCCGGTGACGCTTAGCGCATCGGGCCTCGCTCCCGGCGAATACCAAGGCTACCTGCAGGTTACGGGAACCGCGAACTCCAACGTGGCTACGATTCCGTATTGGTTTGCCGTGCCCGGTTCGGATCCGGTGGGGATTACCGTGATCTACCAGGATTACTACGATCCGATCCGCAGTTTCTCCACGCAGGCCGTGGTGTTTCGCGTGGTGGATGTGGCCGGATTGCCGTACACCGGTTCGACGCCGCCGCAGGTCGCCATCACCTCCGGCGCAGGCACGGGCAGCGTTCGCGCCCTGTACCGGACGGGCGATATTCCGGGGACCTATGCCACCGACGTCCGAACTGGCACCAGTAGCATGGAATTGGCTATTTCGATCGCCGGAGTGACCACGAGCGTGGTGATTCCGGTGTATTGAACCATCTCACGCAAAGCCCGCCAAGAAGACAAAGAGACTCTTCTCGGAGCGCTTTGCGGTACGATTTCACTGACTCTCGGCCAAACAAGTACGCTGCGCGATATGGCTGGCAGCACGGCCGTAGTGCTGGAACCAGACGTTGCACAAGTGTTCCCGAATGCGGGGGGAAGTCAACAGGGCTCTCCGAGCCCTGGCAGGTTCTCGCCGGAGCGCCTAACTAACGCCGAGACTTGCACGCGCCCTCTCCCCGATCGCAAATAAGCAGCCCGGAAAATCTCCGCGGAATGCCGGCCTGAAACGATTCTGAGTGCTTCGTTGTAACGTGTTTGCCGCACGTTTTGTAAGAGCCGTTCCCAATGAACCCTGCCGTAGGCGATCTTCACGTCTTTGTCCGTCATGTCGACTTCCCCCGCCCAGATGCGCCGCTGATAGTCCCTGAATTCGGGCACGGTTCCCCTCCAATCGATCGGCTTGCCCGACGAACCCAGGAAGAGGAAAGCCATGGTGTAGAACAAGTGGGCGATCTGCTGCATGAGATGGAATCGGGCTAGCTGGTACTGATCGGGCGCTGCTCCAAAATATTCCTGAAGATAAACCACCTCCTCTTCGTCATTCGTGACTATCTGATTCGCAACCACCGCCAGGTCGGCATACCGGGCGAAGAACTCCTCGCATTCGGCTTTGGGGAGTATGTTCGCAGCCTGAAACTTCTGAAGGAATCCGTCCAAGGCAGGTCCTTTGTCGATTAGGAACGTGCATGAGGTGTTGAACGGAGCTCTGCCAAACGGCGTTAGTGAATGCAGCGTCAACAGCAAAGCGGGTAACCGGACCAGCGCCTCCGATACCGGAAGGGGTTCAGCCTCCACAAAATCTGTGACGGAAATCTTCTCTTCGATGTTGGTGTGCCAGACACGTGGCGCCACGCCTGCTTCTGCCGCCGCCTTCATGCATGTGTAGTGGCGCGTAGGATCCTCAGTACGCGTGATGATCTTCAAAAGGTAATGGCGATCCGCGCACGATCATGCGAAGGCTGCGTCGAAAAAATGCAAGTTTCCTCAGTTGCAAAGCCGCCGCACAACAAGGCGACCACTAGATGAGGATGCTCATTACGGCATCCGCCAGTTTTCTGCTCGCAGCAGCCGACAAAAGCATGAGTCTTGACAAAATATCACATTAGATATAGTCTCAAGTATTCATGGACGCGGAGGCGATTAAACGGTGCTTGGACGGCAGCGGGTTGCGGTGCACTCCTCAGCGATACGCCGTGATGGCATTCTTGACGGAACATAACCGGCATCCCACGGCTGCGGAAATCTTCGAAGCCGTGAATCGAGCGGATCCACGCTGTTCAAGGGCGACGACGTATAACAATCTGCGGGACTTGGTGCAGGCGGGTTTGGTACGTGAAGTGGCCGTCGAGGGCCGTGCCGCGCGATTCGATGCGAAAGGCATGCGGCATCACCACTTCATCTGCGACCGTTGCGGCAATGTGGAGGACATCGAGTGGTATGACGTGCCCAAGCCTGCCTCGGCCTCCCTTGGTAAGCGGGTTCTTCGCGAATGCGAACTCATTTTCAGGGGGCTCTGCACGAAGTGCGCTCCGCGGCGTGCATCCGGTTAAGTGGCGTAGGCGTGTGGATACCGGATGAATGGCTTGCGCTGGCAGGCGCGGCCGCCGGCGATTGCGCGAATGGGAAAGCCAGGATGGGTTCGTAGTTCGTCACAGTTTTTTGACTCAATTCGAAGGAAGATAAACATATGGAGAAAGAACTCAGCACCACAGCGGGGGCGCCTGTCCCCAGTAATCAGGAGCAAAACTTGTCAACCGAAACCAAGTGCCCGGTATCGAGCGGCGCTCGCAGACACACGGTGGCTGGGGCCCCGACCAATGCGGAATGGTGGCCGAATCAGCTGAACCTGAAGATCCTGCACCAGCACTCCCCCCTGTCCGATCCTATGGACAAGGAGTTCAACTATGCTGAAGAATTCAAGAGCCTCGACCTGGATGGAGTGATCAAGGACCTCCATGCCTTGATGACGGCATCGCAAGACTGGTGGCCGGCGGACTACGGCCACTATGGGCCGTTCTTCATCCGTATGGCGTGGCATAGCGCAGGCACGTACCGCATCGCCGATGGCCGAGGCGGCGCGGGTTCCGGAGCACAGCGATTTGCGCCCCTCAACAGCTGGCCGGACAACGTCAGCCTCGACAAGGCACGCCGGTTGCTCTGGCCGATCAAGCAAAAGTACGGCCGGAAAATATCCTGGGCCGACCTGATGATCCTCGCCGGCAACGTCGCTCTGGAGTCGATGGGGTTCAAGACCTTCGGTTTCGGCGGCGGGCGCGAGGACGTCTGGGAGCCGGAAGAAGACATTTTCTGGGGGCCTGAGGGCAAGTGGCTGGCGGACGAGCGCTACAGCGGCGATCGTCAACTCGCGAATCCTCTCGGCGCTGTTCAGATGGGCCTGATTTACGTGAATCCGGAAGGGCCCAATGGAAAACCGGATCCAGTGGCCGCGGTACGGGATATCCGAGAGACGTTCGCCCGCATGGCGATGAATGACGAGGAGACGGTGGCCCTCATCGCGGGCGGACACACGTTCGGCAAAGCTCATGGCGCTGCCGATCCGATCAAGTATGTCGGTCCCGAGCCCGAGGGCGCCGGCATCGAAGAGCAAGGCTTCGGCTGGAAGAACACCTTTGGCAGCGGCAAAGGCGCCGACACGATCAGCAGCGGATTGGAGGGTGCATGGACCACCAACCCCGTGAAGTGGGACAACAACTACCTGGAAAACCTGTTCGGCTATGAGTGGGAGCTCGGGAAGAGCCCCGCCGGTGCGAACCAGTGGACTCCCAAGAACGGGTCTTCAGCGGGCACCGTCCCGGATGCCCACGATCCGTCGAAGAGGCACGCCCCGATCATGTTCACGACGGACCTTGCCCTGCGGATGGACCCGATCTATGCGCCGATCGCCAAGCGCTTCCTGGAGAATCCGCAGGAATTCGCAGACGCGTTCGCCAAGGCGTGGTTTAAACTGACACACCGCGACATGGGGCCTGTGTCGCGGTACCTTGGCCCGCTCGTTCCTTCGGAGCCGCTGCTGTGGCAGGACCCCGTTCCCGCAGTGGATCATAAATTAATCGGGGAGCGGGACATTGCTGTTCTGAAGGCCAAGATCCTCGCATCCGGACTGTCGATCTCGCAAATGGTCACGACTGCCTGGGCATCGGCGGCGACGTTCCGCGGCTCCGACAAGCGCGGTGGGGCGAACGGGGCCCGCATTCGCCTCGCGCCGCAAAAGAATTGGGAAGCAAACCAGCCGGCCCTACTGGCGAAGGCCCTGCAGACGCTGGAGGCGCTCCAAAAGGATTTCAACAGCTCGCAGTCCGGCGGGAAGAAGGTCTCGCTTGCCGACCTGATCGTTCTGGGCGGCTGCGCAGCCGTCGAAGAAGCTGCGAAAAGGGCCGGGCACGACGTGAAGGTTCCCTTCTCGCCGGGGCGCACGGACGCTTCACAGGAGCAGACTGATGTGCACTCGTTCGCCGTACTGGAGCCGGCCGCAGACGGGTTCCGCAACTACCTGCCCAAGGCAAACCAAAGACCTGCAGAAGAACTGCTGGTCGATCGGGCGCAGTTGCTTACGCTGACTGCCCCCGAGATGACAGTTCTGGTCGGCGGCATGCGCGCCCTGAATGCGAACTTCGGGCAGTCGAACCACGGCGTCTTCACCAACCGGCCCGGGACGCTGACGAATGATTTCTTCGTCAACCTGCTCGACATGAAGACGAAGTGGGAGGCCTCCTCTACATCCGAAGGCGTGTTAGAGGGGCGCGATCGCGCCACGGGCGAACTCAAGTGGACCGGCACCCGTGTCGACCTTGTCTTCGGTTCGAACTCTCAGCTTCGGGCAATCGCGGAAGTCTACGCATGTGACGACTCGAAGGAGGCGTTTGTGAAGGACTTCGTGGCTGCGTGGAACAAGGTGATGAACCTTGATCGCTACGACCTTGCCTGAGCTCGGCGGAGCGCTGTTCAACTTGGAACCCCCGTTCCTGTAGCGGAATTTGCAGGAACAATTCCGCGGCCGGTGACCAAGTGGCGACCCAATCCGATTCCGCGTAAGCTGATGGCATGGAGCCCCGGGCCCTGTTTCCTTGGTTGGTCTCCGTTATGGGGCTGCCCGCTGCCGTCCGCTTGGGCTACGTCCACCAATTGGGCGGCACTGCGGCCGAGACCGTTGCCGCCATGAAATGAACCGCGTCCGGCGAGCGTACTGCAATTGCACCCGGGCGGCTCGAACTTCTGGCGAGCCGCCGTCCTGGGGGGAGTCCAGGTCCAGCGGCGCAACATCCACCCTGGCATGCCATTGCCCGGCCGATTGCATGCCTGCGAGCGCTTCGACAAACGGCTGCGGCACATCAGTGATTGATTCCAATCCCCCGGGGATCAAGTGTCGTTTAATCCCCTTCCCTACCATGGGAAAATGCTGTTGTGGAAGCCCCGCAACTCCAACTGATCTCCGTCAATGGGCAGCCACTGGCAGTTTGGGACTGGCCCGGTGAGGACCCGCCCCTGGTGTTCGCTCACGCCACCGGTTTCCATGCGCGCTGCTGGGATTGCATCATCCGCATGTTTCCCGGGCGCCACCGGATCGCACTGGATGCCCGTGGCCATGGGCGGAGCAGCAAACCCGATCCGCCGTACCGGTGGCGCGATTTCGGGAAGGATCTGGCCGCCGTTGCGGAGCGCCTGCACGTGCGCCATGCGCTCGGCATCGGCCACTCCTCGGGCGGGCACATGACCGCTCTGGCGGCGGCCTTGCGGCCGGAAACTTTTGCCGCCCTGTTGCTGCTGGACCCCACGATTTATCCGCGCGAAGAGTACGGCACGCCGGCGCCGGACGCGTCTTTCACCTTGCGGCGGCGTGCCGTCTGGAACTCGCCGGACGAAATGTTCGAACGCTTCCGCGACCGCCATCCGTTCAGCCTCTGGCAGCCAGACATTCTGCGCGACTATTGCGATTTCGGCATCCTGCCCAACGGCTCGGGGCACGTGCTGGCTTGCCCGCCGGCGGTGGAAGAATCCATCTATGCGAATTCGAAAACTCCCGAGTCCGACGTGTACCCCGAGATCGCGACGATCCGGCAGCCGGTGGTGGTGATGCGCGCCGGCATCTCGCGTACGCCGGAGACGTTCGATCTGGCGGCATCGCCAACCGCGGTGGATTTGGCGTCGAAATTCGCGCACGGGCGGGACATAGTGCTGCCGGGCTGCTCGCACTACATTCCCATGGAACTGCCCGACCGCGTGGCCGAAGAGATCAGGCGGTTAGCTTGCGCCAGCTAATGCATGCGCCACCTCTGCGTCGTACTCTGATAGAGAATGTTTCGGTCGTGGCTTAGCGGCGGGCGGGCGGTTCGGAACGAAATTGCCGCTATTCGGAAACGGCAGGCGGAGTTCGCGGAGTTTGACGGAGCAGCTCTGCGGCGCGCGTTCACCGAGGCCGATAACCTGCTTGATGTGGTCGCAGTGGTAGCGGTGGCGGCGGCACGCGTGCTGAACCAGCGGATGTTCGACGTCCAACTGCAAGGCGCGCTGGCATTGGCGCGCGGGCGCATCGCCGAAATGCAGACCGGCGAAGGCAAGACCCTGGCCTGCACGCCGGCGGTGGCCTGGTACGCGCGCCAGCAACGGGGCGTCCACGTGATGACCGTCAACGATTACCTGGCGCGACGCGACGCGCGATGGATGGGCGGAATCTATGAACTGCTCGGCTTGTCGGTCGGGTGCATCCAGCAGACCATGGGGACCGGGGAGCGGCGCCGCGCTTACGCTTGCGACATCACTTACGCCACGGCGAATGAGATCGGTTTCGATTCGTTGCGCGACCAGATCGCCCTTCGGCCGGATGAACAGGTACATCGACCCTTTCATGCTGCGGTGATCGACGAGGCCGACTCCATCCTGATCGACGAGGCGCGCATCCCGCTGATTCTGGCCGGCGGCGAAGAGGGAGAGGAAGTGCTGGCCCGCCGGGTGGACCCAATCGTGCGCCAGTTCCAGCCCGGTGTCCACTTCCAACTCGATGAGTACGGCCGCAATATTTCGCTGGCTGAAGAAGGCATCCGCACGCTGGAGCAGCTATTGCGGTGCGGCAACCTTTTCACGGAATCCAACCTGGCGCTCTACACGGCAATCCACAATGCCATCCACGCGAACTTCTTGCTGCGGCGCAACGTGGACTACGTGGTGAAGCATGAGGCCATTGAATCGGTGGACGAGTTCAAGGGGCGGATCGCACCGGACCGGCGCTGGCCCGCCGGACTGCATACAGCGATCGAAGCCAAGGAGCGCGTACCGTTCCGCGGCCAGGGGCGCGTGCTGGGGTCGATGACGATGCAGAACCTGGTGGGGCTCTACCCGAAAATCTGCGGGATGACCGGTACCGCGGCCACCCAGGCGCGCGAGTTTCAGACGTTCTACAACCTGGACGTGGAGGTGATCCCTACCAACCGGCCAGTAATTCGCACCGACCTAGCGGATGTAGTATTTCCTTCCAAGCACGCCAAGCAGAAGGCGGTGGTGGACGAGATCCGACGCGTACACGCCACGGGCCAGCCGATTCTGGTGGGAACTGCCAGCGTGGAGGAATCCGAGCAACTCAGCTCGGCGCTACCAGGCGTCCCGCATGCGGTTCTAAACGCGCGCAACGAGGAAGCCGAAGCCGGAATTATCGCGCGGGCCGGGGAAGTGGGAGCGGTTACCATCTCGACGAATATGGCGGGCCGAGGTGTGGACATCCAGCTCGGCGAAGGCGTGGCCGCAATGGGCGGGCTATACGTGATCGGGATGAACCGCCACGAAAGCCGCCGCATCGATCGCCAGCTTCGGGGCCGCGCGGGCCGGCAGGGAGACCCAGGGCGTTCGCGGTTTTTCATCTCGCACGAAGACGACCTGATGGTGAAATACGGGATTGGCGACGAAAAGCTGGGGCACGACGCGGAGAGCATTCAGCGGCTGGTGGAAGGCCAAAACCTGGAGATCCGGCGCTTCCTGGCCAAATACGAAAGCGTGATCGAAGGCCAGCGGCAATGGATTCAGGAGCGGAGACAGGCGGCATTGACCGAAGAGCTGCCGCAGCTGGAGCGGCTGGTGACGTTGACCACCATCGACGACCTGTGGAGCGAATATCTGGCAGCCGTGACCGAGTTGCGTTCTGGCGTGCACTGGTATTCGTGGGGAGGCCGCGACCCGCTGCACGAATACTTGACGCGGGTCGACGACATGTACCGGGAGTTGGAGGAGCGGCTGGAGCAAGCGCGGGAAAAGGGCGTGGAGCCCAGGCAGCGCGGAGCCACGTGGACCTATCTGACGACCGACCGGCCGTTCGGGAATTACACGGAACGAGTGATCCGCGGGCTGACCAGGAAGTTTCGGAAGCGGGAGTTGTGGGGGTAGCGCGGCGTCCTGGAGTACAGGCCGCGCCGCTATGCCCGCACTTCAATCCAGAAGCTCTCGCGCCACTCGCCGCCGGGCGGTATGGTCTGCAGGCCGGGGTATAGGCCCGCGTGCGCGAGGTTGAATGCATTAGTGACCGCAGCCATCGGTTCGAAGCAGATGAAATCCTTGCCCGGTGGCGCATACACTACGGCCACCGGATAGTTGGGTCCGTACGCTACGGTCACGCGCTGGTTCAGGCCCTCTACCCAAAAGCGCGCGCGGCCATCGCAGCCGCGGACCAGGTCGCTGAACACATCGTCCAACGGGCCGCG
>Ga0075019_10000870_pt1 | contig 17263 bp, 19 predicted proteins | sample ColStrG_CSR_2013_FD_71473 | JGI IMG/M metagenome (GOLD analysis project Ga0075019, IMG submission 71473) | Freshwater sediment microbial communities in response to fracking from Pennsylvania, USA - Cold Stream Run_MetaG_CSR_2013 | ecosystem: Environmental > Aquatic > Freshwater > Creek >...
CGGTTTCCAGGGTCCTGCCGCCGATCGTCAGGGCGAAGCGGCCCGGGTGGTGTGATGGAACCCAATCCTTGGCGCGGACCCACACTTCGTAGTCTCCGGCCTCGGCGACCGCGACCACCGTCGTCGCGTCGGCGACCGGACGGCCAAGACCGTGCGCGAGCAGATAGGGCGAGCCCATCTGCGCCTCGAACTGAGAGTCGAGCACCCAGCCGCCGTAACTCGCGAAATCCTCCGCTTCGATGAGGATGCCGGCGGGTCCGGCGGGCGTGATGGCGGCTGCGCTCATGGGTCTTGGTCCTGGGCTGATTGTGTTGAGACGGGACGTCGGGGTCCGGGGCGGAGCCTGTCGCGGGCCGGATGGGTCGCGGCCCGAGCGGCGCGTTCCGCGGTCAGGGCCGGGCCGAACTCGGTTTTCAGTTCGCGCGCACCGACGGCCTCACCGCACTCCGAACAGGCCAGGGTTGGCGTGAATGCGCACCCGCAGTTGGCGTGGCGTTGTCGAACGTCCGGGCTGGCCGGTCCCGGTCGCCAGCGATCGCCCCAGGCGGACAACATGACGATCACGGGCTGCAGGTCACGGCCGGCGGGTGTCAGCCGATAGCCGTCGTCGACCCTGGCGATCACGCCGCTGTCGATCAGCCGAGCCAGGCGCGTCGACAGGAGGAAGGGTGAAAGTTCAAGCTGGCGCTCGAAATCAGAGAACCGTCGGGCGCCCAGCAGGGCTTCGCGCACGATGAGCAGAGTCCAGCGATCGCCGATGACGGCGGTGGCCCGGGCGACCGGGCAGGCGCTGGCGCCCACGTCGTCCCACTTCATGCCCGATCCCCTCCGCGATGGCGCGACTTTAGGCGGCGGCGCGGACGCCTGCAACTTCAGTTTTTAAAGCTGTCGGAGAGCGGGCTGTAGAATCGGGCGCTCACCGTCTCGGATCGGAACGGGTGACCTTCGGCCTCGTCGCTCGGTCGAGCGCTGATAGGCGGTTCCCACCGATGCATACGCGCCCTAGAGATAGAGCCGATGTTTCGATCGCCGGGGGAGTTTAACGTCATGGGCCGCCAGCACAGTCAGGTCTCGAAAGGCCTCCGCGCATGAGCGCAACGCCTCCGACGGCCGTTCATCACGTGGGCTTCGACGCCCTGGGCTCGGTGCTCAATACCCTGACCCTGGCCTTCGCAACCGACCCGATCGTGCGTTACGCGTTCCCAAGGCCGGACGGGTACCTCGCCGGCTATCCGGCCATGGTCGAGGCGATGGCCGGGCAAGGCGCGGCGGCGGGCGGCGCGTGGCTGACCGAGGACGGTTCGGCGGCGGCGCTGTGGCGTCCGCCTGGAATCGAGCCCGACGACGCGGGCGTGGGCGCGGCGCTGGCCGCGCATGCCGCGCGGCATCGCATGGAAACCCTGGGAGAGTTCGGCGCCGAGATCGATCGCTATCATCCCACGGCGCCGCACTGGTATCTCTGCATGCTCGGCGTCGATCCGTCGCGGCAGGGCCAGGGCCTTGGATCGGCCGTGCTCAAGGCCGGATTGCGCCGCTGCGACGAGGATGGCCTGATCGCCTATCTGGAGAGCTCCCATCCCCGCAACATTCCCCTGTATGAGCGTCACGGCTTCGAAGTGATGGGCGTGATCCAGACGCGCGACATGCCGCCTTTCTATCCGATGATCCGGCAGGCCCGGCGGGCCTAGGCCCGCCAGCCGCGATCCCGAGGGGAAGCTTTCTAGAACGCCTCCGCCCAGGGACGCAGATCCAGCTCGAGCGTCCATGCGCTGCGGTGTTGTTTGTGCAGCATCCAGTAGGCCTCGGCGATGGCGTCGATATCGAGCATGCCGTCAGGGCCGCTGCGTTCCACCCACTGCGGCGCGAAGGTCATCAACCGCTCGCCCATGATCCCGCCGTCGATGACGACGTGGGCGATGTGGATGTTCTGCGGCCCGAATTCCCGCGCCAGACTCTGGGCCAGGGCGCGCAATCCGGCCTTGGCCGCGGCGAAAGGGGAGAAGTTCGCCTTGCCGCGCAGGCTGCCGGACGCGCCGGTGAAGATCAGCGTGCCGCCGCCCTGTTCGAGGAAGACCGGGATCGCCGCCTGAGCCGTCTGGAACCCGCCCAGGGTGTGTTCGCGCCAGTGGCCTTCGAAGCGTTCCTGCGTGACCTTGAGAAACGGCGCCGGATTGTTGCTGCCGGCGTTCTGAACGACGACCTCGAGCGGCGCCAGCGCCTGGGCGGCGGCCACGAAGCGTCGCGCGTCCTCGGCGAGCGACCCATCGCCCACCACCATGGCGACCTTGGCGCCGGAGGCCTCGAGCTCAGCGGCCGTGGCGGTCAGTTTTTCGACGCTGCGTCCGGCCACCACCACCGGATGGCCCTCGCGGGCGAACCGCCGCGCCACAGCTCCCCCCACGCCACGCGATGCGCCGACCCCGACAACGAGGACACTGCCGGGAGATGTTGAGGTTTCAGTCATCGCCGTCTCCTTGGACGCGTTCCGGCCATCGCTCGCCACTACCTACTGACCGTCATGGCAAATTCACGGTAGGTGTCCATCGGTGGCAAGGCGCTTCGCCTCGTAGGTTTGCCATTATACACGGCGCCACGCCATCGCGGACGCTGACCCATTCCGGGAGCCCGCCGCCCGTTCCCGCTGCTCACCTATACAGACGTGGCGCTCCGGAAACTGGGGCCCAACGCAAACCTAGATAGCGGACATCCGCCGGCCACGCCGAGCGCGCAGGAGGCCGCCGAAGCTAAGGACGCCCAGCAGCAGCATCGCCCAGCTTGACGGCTCGGGAACATCGGAGGTCGTCGTGATCGTGTTGAAATCGGCCCAATAGGCGTTGGCAGGGCTGCTGTCGACGAGGGCGGGACCGAGACCTCGGCCGAATACACTGCTCCGGGTCAAGGCGATGTCGCCGTCTGAGGGCAAGGCGAGGCCGAAGTTGGCGAATACCGCGTTGTTCTTTGCGAACTGCACCATAAAATAGGTTTGTCCGGCCGTCAGATTCCAGTTAACATTCAGACTTTGGCTCGTATTTCCGGCCGATGCGTTGACAAAATCCGCTACGGTATAGGTATTGAGCGCGCTATTGTAATCAATAAGATCGATCGTATCCGCCTGGCCTCTGTTCTGAAAGACGAAACTGTTCAATGTAGCGGACCTTCACGCTTTGAACTCAAGACCGGAAACGTAGGTCGCTCCCGTGCTCGTTAAGGCAGGCCCCGCAATCACCGCGGCGCGGGCGCCGCCGCTGGCGAGAAAGGCGCTGCAAAGAATGCCGAAAAGTGCGTGTTTACGGGACACCAGGTCTGCTCCTTAGGTTCGTTGAGGATAAAAACTGGCCCCGTTCCAACCGTTAGCTCGACGTTAACCGCCGATTGTGAAGACCCCGCGACATCGATGCTGCGCCAGCGGCCAGGGCAAAGGGACCGACCGCCCAAGGGCCGTGACTTCGGAAATCGATCAGCGGCAGAACCCTCACAGGCCATCACCCTAGTTCTTCCCCTCCCGCCAAATGCGTTGGGGTCCCGGCGAGAGGCTGTCCATGTGCTTGAGAAACAGCGCCAGGGTCCAAATCTGCTCGTCGGTGAGCGATCTGCCCCACGACGGCATGCCGGTAAGTCGGATGCCGTGTTTGATTTTCCAAAAGGAAAAGCCTTCTGGATCGTCCTCGACCCCATCGGCGCCCAGTTGTGGGGGCGCGGGGTAGAGCCCCTGGGCTACTGGCGACGCCTCGCCGTCGGAATCGCCGTGGCAAATGGCGCAGTGTTGACGATAGAGTCTTATTCCCTCGACGAGGTGAGCGTCAGTCAGAGACACCGGATTAGGTCCCTTCGGGGCCTGACGCGCCAACGTCGCGCTGAGGGAAGTCCCCGCGGCCCACAGTTCGAAAGCGCCGGGTTTCGCGTCCGCATTAGCGGGGATGAGACCGCTCTGGAGCAGCACATAGCCTGCCACACATCCCAGGACGCCCGCCGCCGCGAAACCAGAAAGAAATCCCCGCATCGGGCTGGTCATCAACGCTTCCCGATCTCACAAGAGTCGTCGCGGCGGTAGGCGCGCGTATCAGGACGCCACACGCTTTCAGCCCGCCGCGGCTCCAAACACCATCGGGCCGCCCTCGCAAGGCCTCGGCCGTCCCCGCGATGACGGATCGCAGGTTGGTTGAAAGCGAAGCAGCCTCTCCCGCGCCCAGGCGGGGGAGTGAGCGAGACGAACGCGCAGTTCCTCGCTTGGAGCCTGACGCGGTCGCGACACGCGTGGACCGCGGCTCGGCTGGCCACCGCGATCACCTTGCCGGATAGACCCGACGGCGACGCAGCGCGCCGCCGAGGCCGAACAGGCCGACGAGGGTTACCGCCCAGGTTGCGGGTTCCGGAGCCGAGGCCCCGTTGATCGACCAATTGTAGACCCCGCTTACGTTGCTAACGGTGGCGAAACCCGCCGCCTCGCTGACATTCGCGTTGTTGGCGAGGTCAATGGTGTAGGTCTGGCCGGCGGCGATCGAACGAGTGAAGATGCCGCTGGTGTCTGGCGTGTAGGCTGCGGAGCCTGGCAAGGTTTGCCCGCCGCCCGCGCCTGACCAGCCGATATTCCAGCCCCACAAGCCGAACGGGTTACCGGTATGGGTAACCGCATAGCTCATCGCGAAGGTTCCCGCCGACGTCGCCGTGAAGGTGTAGGACCAGTCAGGCGGTCCCCAGAGGGCTCCGTTCGCCGTCAAGGCGGCGGCATTGGGATTCAAGCTCCAACCATAGTTGGTGAAGTCCACCGCGCCGTTGTCGGCGGACGTCCAAGTCGCGGTTACCGCGCCTGACGCCGTCGATGTGTCGACGCCGGAAACCGCCGTCGCGGAGGCGCTCGTCGAGAGCGTGGCCGGAGCACCGGTAAAACTCGCCGTATTGGAGTTGGTGGCCGTCGACGCGCCGATGCCCGCGTTTGCGGTTACATTGACGACACCCGAGATTGATGTGGCGGCCTGGGCGGAGGCCGCGGTTGCGACGAGCAGGATGACGCCGACAGGCAATTGGCTGAACTTCATTGGGCCCTCTGAGCAAGACGTTGCGCACTTGCCGGGGCGTGACCAAGAGGACCCGACATCCGGCAACACCCCGAAAGACGACGCCCGGCCGATTGCTCCTCAACAGAAAATTAACGAATCACAAAACGAGTCACGATTCGGAGACTTCGGGGGCGCGCTAGCGAACCCACCACGCCATGACGCCCTCGCGTTTGAGAAAGGCTTCGGCCCGCTCGCCGTGCATCATCGCCAATGTAGAGAGCAAACCCGCCTCGACGCAGGTTGGCGCCGCCACCGTCACGGATCGTGGAGGGTTCTTCACTGGCCAGCCCGTGCGGGGATCCAGGATGTGGCTGTAGCGCACGCCGTCTTTCAGCAGGAAGCGCCGAGCGTCCCCGCTCGTGGTCAGCGCGCCGACCGCGATCTCAAGCAGACCTTCCGTGGCGTCGGTTCGATCGACCGATTCGATGGCTACACGCCACCGCGCACCATCCCTGCGGGGACCGGACACGCGCAGATCACCTCCGAAATTGACCAGAACTGGGGATGGGCTGACAGCCTGAATCAGCAGCACGCAGCGGTCGACGGCGTATTCCTTGCCGATCCCTCCAAAATCAATTTCCATGCCGGGCCTGAGCGTCAGCATCGGCCGGCGCCAAGCGACTTTACCCCAGCCGACCAGAGGCAGGACGGCGCGCACGGCCGCTCTTGCGGGTACATTCGCCGAACCATCAAACCGCCAGACGCGGCGCAAAACCCCCGAAGTGAGGTCGAAGCGGCCCTCACTAAGGGTGTAGATATCTTGCGCGTAGTCGATGAGAGCGGCGGTCTCTTCGTCGACCTCGACAGCCTCGCCGCTCGCGCCGTTAATTCGCGCGACGATGTTGTCGTCGCGATAGCGGCTGTATTTATGTTCGATCCGCCGCGCCTCTTGCTCCACCATCATCCCAAGTCGCGTGGCGAGTTGCGGATCCGCGGTGTCAATCCGCACCTCGCAAGGTGACGCCATCGCCCGGAATCCGAACCGATAGCCATCACCAAGGGCTACCACTTCGGGAGGACCGGTCACCTCCAGGAACTCACGCGCCACAGGCCGACCATCGCACAGGTCGGAAACTCAGAAGAATGCGTAGGTGTAGCCCGCGATAATGCTGGTTGAGGATGCGCCGCTGAAGAAGTTTTCATTGGCTAAACCGCTGGGGACTCCTGGCGGGTGCGCAGCTCCGGATTGGTTGTAGCGTTCACCCTGCAGGTACACCTCTCCGGTATGAAACACCTTCAAGCCAAGCTTGGCTCCAAAAGTGACCGCGGAAAACCGACCGAGTCGACTATCTGAACTCGCGAACGTTGGCAGGCCCTGGCTTCCCAGAAGATAGTCATGGAAGAAATAGGCCGACGTCTGCCGATAGTATCGCACTTCCGGTTCGACATACAAGCCCGAGAGGATCGGTACGCGATCCGCCGCGGCTACGGTTATTGAATTTATCCCCCAACTGTCGTGATAATATCTGGCGGAAATGTCGACGAATGTAGGACCTATGGAAATCTTATTTCCTAAATATACACTTTGTCTCAGTCGGGACCGAGGTCGGTTTTCATACAAATACTGAAGAGGCGCACCAACCGGGTCAACCACAGAGATTATCCGATAGGGGTCGGTCTGATAGCCGTTCGTGGTTCCGATGCTATAGTTTAACTGAGCAAGCCACCGACGGTTGATGACCTGGGTGACGCCTAGTACCGCGTTGTAGACCTCCTTACTCGCACCGGCCCCTTTTGGATTTCCGTTCATGACCGTGAACGGACTTGGCGTGCCGAAATAGGGCCTCGAGAGATCATATTCAAAGTTGAGGACCGCCGACACGGTGGTATTCTTGTGATTAAAATCCCGGGCGGCTCCCAAACTCGCCGTGATGGCCGTATAGTCGCGCTCAATCGACGCCGATCCACCGAAGGATAGTTTCGTGTCGGCGTTCCATTGGGTCGAGTACCCCAAATCCACCGCATATCGTTGATCGCGAAAGCCCGTATCAAGCGGGATTGAATTGGGTGCGGTCGTGTATTGGCGGACCACGGTTCCAATGCCAGGTATAGTCACTAGTGTACTACCACCCGACGACCCCGTCAGGGTCGTCGTCTTGCCCGGCGCGTGGGCTGGCGTGGTGAATGTTTGGAATCCGGTCCAGGGGGCCGCCCCGTTCGGGGTGGCGCCGGTCAATGTATCGGACGTGAACCTAAATGAGAGCACATCCCCGCTGGTCGAATTGAAAGTCGCCGAAAGAACCGGCTCAATCGTGCGAACCCGGCCGCCATCCTCTTGATAAAACAGTATGGCTCCGTCGATCCGCGTCATGCCCAGGTCAGTCTGCGTGTCGTCGGTCGCGCCGCGCACGTCGGCGGACGATGCATCATGTGACGGCAGGGCGTTGGAGTCCTGGGCTTGCACGCCGGTGGCGACAAACAGATTGGCCGTCAGCAACCCAAGGGTTCGACAGATGCGGCCGCGCCGCGAGCGTCTCAGTTGCATCCGCAACCACCGCCGTCGGTAGTCCGTCCCCCGCTCGAACCCTCCTTGCTGAAGTAGATATGGTCGTGCAGTGCGGTGATAAGCGGATGCGTGTTCAAACTCATGGCTTGCTTGGCCAGGATATCTCTGTCCCAAGCCACCGTTCCGACACAGCCCGACAGCACGACGGCAATAATGCCCATCACCGGAACGAAACTCAGCCGCGACCCAGCCAGGAAAGGCCTACTTCTCATTGACCAACTCCTGAATATGGGTCTCGTACTGGGTGATTTTATTTTGGAAGAAACCTTGGTGGACGTAGCGAACCCGTCCGTCCCGACCGATCAGCACGGAGGTCGGCATTTCCGAAACATGAAATTTTCCCGCGATTTGCCCCTTAGGATCGTAGACCACAGGAACTTCCGCGCCGACCTGGCTGAGGAAGGCGTCAGCCCTCTCGCGTGAGTGGTCAACGTTGACGGCGATCACCACGAAGGCGTCGCGTGGATAGGACGCCGCCAGTTGTTCCATATAGGGGAACGAAAGCTTGCACGGCGCACACCACGACGCCCAAAAATCCAGGTAGACGACCTTCCCGCGATACTGAGCGAGATTTAGCGGTTTGGCTGAAGTGTCGGCGTAGGCTTGACCAAAGGCGACCAAGCCTACAAGCAAGCTGAGACTACCCGCGACCCAGTCAGGCGCGGCGTGGTTCCAGCCGACGGCTATGGATTCGGCGCGGACGCCTACATCGGCCCTGGCGTCGCGTTGGCGGCGCATAAATCGGCCGCCCTTTGTTTTGGTCATTAGGTTCCATCTCGAGGCGACCGTCTAAGGCCATTGGCGACCGGTATCGCGGCCGCACTCTTCAAAGACGACGGATCCTGGTCACCACCTCAGAGGAATTATCTGGACGCTTGCGGCGGCCGGCGCTTCGTGTTGATGCGCTCACGAGCCCGAACCCGAACATTCTAGTTATTCCGCCTACGGAACGCGTCCACGGGAAGGCGCGACGGAGGACCGCCCCGTTGAGCGATGCTCCGCTCTCGGTACGCCCTGCCTAACGACGCTGTCGCTCGCCCTCGTCAGTAGGAGACATGAACGCTCAGCCGAGCAGTTAGAGGTCTCAGCGGTGTCACCTGCTGGGTTGTGCGCACAGTGAAGGGATTGCCGTAAGCGAACGTGTCACCACGCGCGTTCAACGGGTTGTCGAGCGAAAACTGCAATCGCCAATGCCTTCTTCCCAGGCTGGCTGCGAGGCGGCCGGTAACATAGTCGCCCATCGTACGGGTGGTGGCCGTATCTAGCGTCAGCTGCGAGGCGCCGACGTAGTTCACCCGGCCATCCAGCTCGACGTCATAGCCACCCGGTAGGGACCACCCATAGCGCACATCCAGATCGCCGGTGTAGTCGGGTGCGGCGCCGAGACTGCTGCCGGCCAGAGTTGCGAAGCCAGCGTTGGCGCGGGCGAGCTCAGGGTGGTTTGCCAGGACGGACCCATGCAACTTGAGGCCCCCCGTATGAAAATCCGCTTCAAGTTCCAGGCCGGAGTTGCGCCCATTTCCGATGTTCGCCGTATAGGGTAAGCCCGAAGGTAACAGCTGATCGCTTTGCACACCGGTCCAATAAGCCTGGAAAGCGGCTACCCGCACGCGCAATCGGTTGTCCAACAATCCAAAGGTTCCCCCGGCTTCCAGGCTCCACAATTCATCACCGCGGTAGCGACGAAGGGGTTCCGAGCCGCCAATGGGCGAGAACGTCTCAATCGGAGTATCCGCAGTGTTCAAACCGCCGCCACGGTATCCCTCAGCCGCCTGAATATAGGCCGTCACCCGCTGCGTGGGATGATAGCTAAGCACCACCTTCGGAGCAAAGCCGACCTGACTGGCGCGGCCCGAGTAAGCGGCGGGGGTGGCGTAGCCCATCGCTGACGTCGCACTAGAGACAGCGTCAGCATAGGAGAACACTCGTCCCCCGGTCGTCAGGCTAAATCGGCGGCCCAGCGGGTATGACAGTTCGCCAAAGAGGGCGCCCTCATCAAGGCCATCGCGTCTCGCGCTTTGGCTCTCAATGATTGACGACGGCCCTAGTAGGGACAGGGTTGTGCCACGCGTCTCGGTGCTATGCGCGTAGAAAATGCCTAGAAGCCACTGGACTGACCGCCGATCGGTTGCAGCGACGGTGGCTTCGCTGACGAAGCTGCCAATCCTGTCGGCTTCGTCGAAAGCGGCGGCTCCGCGAGGTATAGGCAGCGGAGCATTACTTGCCGCATCATAGCGACTATCGAGGTTGTGGCTGATCTCGGCGATCGAGACGTTGGCCTCACCCCAGCCAAGACTTCCGTGAACACCGAGATGAAACTCACTGAAGTCATTGTCATGCGGTTCTCGCACATGGTTGTCGCGGGAGTAGGCCGGTTCGGCGGCATCGGTGTATTGCGTGTCGGCCGAATTGATATTCTGGATCAGCCCGCCCAGCTTGACGGTCCAGGATGGAGAAAGGTCCAGAACGGTGGCGACCCGTCCCCCCTCACGGAGATTTCGATTTACATTGTAGAGCCCGAGTTGCGGATCGTTGATGTAGCCGCCCTCGGCTTCTCGATAGAACACCAACCGCACGGCCGATCGCCCATTGAGCAATGGCAAGTTCATGACGCCGTCAAACGCGTCCGACAGGGCGCCTCCCGCCGTGGCCCCCACCGACGCGGCAACCGACGCGCTGAATCGATTGCGGTCCGGAGGCGCCGTGACGACATGGACAACACCGCCGAGCGAGCCCGCGCCATAGAGCGCGCCTTGCGGCCCTCGTAAGACTTCAACCTGGTCGATATCGGTGAGGCGAAGGTCTGGATCTGGAGCATTGAATGTCAGCCGGACGTCGTCCAGGTAGACTCCAACCAACGATTGCGTCTGGCCTGTCAGCGGGCCGTCAGACAGCCCTCGAAGAAGGATCTTGTCGCGACCCATTCCGAGATTGGTCACCGTCATAGACGGGATGAGCGTGGATAGTGACGTTGTGTCCACCACGCCCTGGTCTGAGAGAGTCCGTCTGCTGACGGCGCTGATCGAATAGGCGAGGCGATCCGCGGGCGTCGCCCGGCGCGTCGCCACAACGACCAGGGTCGAGAGATCGCTTTGCGGATTTTCCTGGGGCCGGGACCTTGGCGCCAGGGCCTTGGGTCGATCAGCACGCGGAAGGCTCACAACATCGTAAGCATGACGATCTATTTGCCGAACGGTGCAGCCGGCGCCGGCCAGAATTCGCTCAAGACCCGCACGCGGGCTGAACCGACCCACGAGCGAGTTGCCCCAGCCGGCGCACGACCCAACGTTATTCGTGCTTATCGAGACGTGGGCTTGAAGCGCGAACATCACGAGCTCACGACGGAGTTCACCCGCAGGGATGTTGAATACATAGGTCGCCTCGCTAGCGTAGGCGAAGTCACCGCCGCATACGCATGCCAGGAGGAACACGCCGACACCTGCGCCGCGCGATTTCCGGCGAGCGGCGCGGGACCAAATCCCCGACGAGATCACGGACTTACCGCAGAATGATTTGTCGCTCCGAGCGAATCTCTGAAAGTGAAAGATAGCGCCCGAGATCTCGTACTACCTCCTCCTGGTCGTCCAACGCCAGAACGCCGGAAAACCGCCGGGCGGCCGCCTCGCCGGAGAGTCGGATCGGGACAGGGTAGCGGCGATTTAGGTAAGCGACAATTTCCGATAGCGGTTCGTCATCACAGATCAGATGCCCTTGCGTCCACGCAAAGGCGGAATCGGGATTGACCGCGCTTACGCGCGAGCCAGACGAGCCCTGCACGTGCTGCAAAGCCCAGCCCTTGGTCAAACGTGCCACCGGGCCTGTGGCAGGATCGTCCTGGTAGATCTCCACGATGCCCCGGCGAACCGTCACGACCGTCGATCGGTCGTAATGCCGAATGTTGAATTCGGTTCCCACGACGCGGACGGTCTGGTCACCGACCCTTATCAGAAAGGGGCGGTGCGCGTCCGTCGCGACATCAAAACTGGCTTCACCGTCGCCCAGCGTAACCCGCCGAGCACCCCACCCGATCCGCGCCGATAGCGTCGAAGCGGCGTCGAGACGGACGCTTGTCCCATCCGCCAACTTGAGATCACGCGTCTCTCCCACACCGGTCTGGTAGGTCCGTAGCGGTCCCTGGTAGCCGTTCCACAACATAGGGGCGCCGAACATCGCCAAGGCTATGACGGACGCCGCGAGCAGTGCCGTACCGGCCCAACCTGGGCGCGAGCGGGGCCGGCGAGTTTGATGGGCGGAAAACTGAATCACCTTCGCCGAGGGCGCGCGCAACCCCTTCAGCAGACTGTCCGCCGAGGAGTCGATCCGCCGCGAAAGCATTTCGGCCTCTTCGAAGGCCGCCAGGTGAGTCTCCGACTCCTCAAGCCAGTCGGCGAGCGCGGCCCAGTCTTCGCCAGTGGCGCGATCGGATTGGACACGAACCAGCCATGAGATAGCTTGTTCGCGCACCAACTCCGCCTGGGTCGTGGATTTAGGGCCGCTCATTTCGGGCGACAACTCCTGCTGAACCCTGTCCGTTGCTCAATTTGAATGACGACACCGGCGGGATGGCGCCTCACGCCACGAGACCGGGTACGATTGCAACTCATGCTTTGACCCTCGCCGAGATGCGCTTCAGGCAGGTCATCAAGTACTTTTCGACGCTGGAGCGGGACACGCCCATGGCCGCCGCAGTCTCCGCATGACTCAGGCCTTCCAATTTGTGCAGGCGGAACGCCTCTTGGACCTGCGGGGGGAGCTCTCGTACGGCATCGATGACGCGCAGCAACTGTTCGCGCGCCATAAGGGTGTGGTCCGCGGCGGGCTCATCGGTCGACACCTCGCCACCGCTAACCGGGCCGTAGACATCCCCCCAGGCGGCGACACGCCGGTGGGTCCTCTGCCGTTGCTTGATTTGGTCCAACATCAGGTTGGACCCCAGGCGATAAAGGAAGGCTGCGGGATTATCGATTTTATCGGGCGGGCGCCGGGAAATCTTAAGGAATATGTCCTGAACCAAGTCGCGCGCAGCTTCATTGGACCGAAGGCGAACGCTGAAATACCGCTCCAACTCGGCGCGTCGTTCGAGATAGACGGCAATCAGAGGATCTTCGTCTTTACTGTTGGAAACCACAGCTCTCTGTCCACGAAAATCAGGGGCCGTGACGATCTCGATCACAAGAACCAACCCGCTGGAGGTGTGCGTATGGCACGAGGCCGCGGATGAAACCAACCGCGAACCGCCTCCTTGTCCGCCCGACAATCAGCCACGATTACTGGAGGCAAGGGCTGAGGAGATAGGTCTGGAGATTCGCCCTTCGCATCATAAACGGAGCGGAGAGGCCCGTCGCCGCTATCGCGACCTTGGCGCCGGCCACAACGGCGCCGGGGGATTTTGGGGTCCGGTCACCGCGCACCCCTTAGGGGGGGCTGAGGCGGCTCGACGCGGCGTTCAGGACGCCGCCGCCTCCCGCAATCTGGGCGCGACATCGCGCACGAACCGCTCGAGGCTGGGCGCCATCTGGTCGGGGCGCATGCCTGGCGGCACGCCCCAGGTGACCAGGTCTGTGACGCCGTAGTCCCGGATGAAGGCCGAAAGCTCGGCCACGCAGTGCTCGACATCGCCGACCACCCAGGTCTGCGGGATGCGATCCTTGTGGGTGATGCCCTCGACCCCGCCGTCGGTGCTGCCCGCCTCGGCGAAGAAGCGGCTGTAGACCGCCATGCGGCGACGCTCGGCTTCGCGCACCGCCGGCCAGTCACGCTCGGCGTCGTCGGTCACCAGGCACGAGCGCACGATGCCGACGCGGCGGGCCTCCGGATCGCGCCCGCCTGACCGCAACCCGTCGCGCCAGACATCGAGGGTGTCGGACCTGAGCCCTTGCGGCAGCAGATTTGCGCCGTGGCGCGCGGCGCGTTCGGCCCCGGGCCGGCCCATCGCCGCGATCCAGAGCGGGGGACCGCCAGGCTGGACATAGCCAGGGGTGATTTTCACGTCCGAGAAGCTGTAGCGCTGACCTTCGAAACTGAAGGTCTCGCCGGTGAAAGCGCGGGTCAGCACCTCGATGGCTTCGTTTGTGAGGGACACCCGCCGCGCGACCGGCAGGCCGAAACCGCGGAACTCGTGCGGCGCATAGCCCATGCCGGCGCCGAGCTCGATGCGGCCGTTGCTGATATTGTCGAGCACGGCAAGGTCTTCGGCCAGCCGGATCGGATGATTGAAGGGCATCAGGCAAACGTCGCTGCAGAAGCACAGATGCTTCGTGCGGGCGGCGATCGCGCCCGCCACGGGAATCCAGGAGGGGAGATAGCCGTCCTCGACGAAGTGGTGTTCGGTGAACCAGGCGACGTCGAGCCCCAGCTGGTCGAGCCACGCCGCCTGATCGATGATCGCGCCGTAGAGCTGCGGGTGGCTGAGACCCGACTCGGGCGGATTGCGGAAATCGTAGGCGACGCCCACACGCAATGACGGCCTGGTCATCCTGTTCAACTCCTCCCATCGGCGGCGCCGACTATCGGGGAAGCGACGCCCCGTGGCAACGGGTCGCGGGCCCCGGCGCGGACCGCCCGAATTGGGCCACGGTTGGAGGCTGTAGTGCCGCCGACGCACACAGAGGGCGACATGAACCGGCATTTGGCGGAAGTGAATATTGGACGGGTTCTCAGCGGCCCCGAGGATCCGCGGATGTCGGGGTTCTACGACAATCTGGCGCGCATCAACGCCCTGGCCGAGCGCATGCCGGGGTTTGTCTGGCGCCTGAAGGACGAAACCGGCGACAGCGCCATGGCATTGCATTGGCCGGGCGATCAGACGATGAGCGTCAACATGTCGGTTTGGGAGAGCGCCGAGGCGCTTGGGCGATTTGTCTTTCAGACGGCGCACCGCAACGTCTACGCCCGCAAACACGATTTCTTCGAGACGCCGGACCAACCGATGTTTGTGCTGTGGTGGATCGAGCCTGGCCACATTCCGACACTGGACGATGCCAAGGCGCGGCTGGATCACTATCGCGCCCATGGACCCAGCCCGGAGGCCTTCGGCTGGGCCGACCTTCCCGACGCCCAGGTCTGGCGGGAACGCCGCTGCGCCTAGGCTGCCCGCTCCGGCCGCAGCAGGCGGATGACGGCCCTGGGGCCGACCGCCATCCGCCGCGCAGCGCAGGGTTCAGGCCAGCGCCATGGCCGTCCGCGCGCCCAACAGGCGCCCGCCCAAAGCGTCCAGGGAAAGACGTCCCGGCCCCCTGGCGATGATCACGATCATGAAGGCGAACCATTGGATGTGGTCGGGCCAGGCCATCGGATAGATGAAGATCTGAATGACCGCGATCATGCCCAGCAGGCCGAACGTGCTCAATCGTGTGAACAGGCCGACCAGAACCAGGGTGGATAGGCCCAGCTCCATGCCGGCGGCCATATAGGCCGCCACGTGGGGCGGAAGGATCGGCACATGGTACTCGTTCTCGAACAGCATCAGCGTCGCGCTCCAGTCCGACAGTTTCGTCAGCCCGGAGCGAAAGAAGACGCTGAAGGTCGCCACGCGGGCGACCAGGCAGAGAACGTCGGTGGGTATTGCGTCCAGCAGGGCGCGCGCGCGTTGGATCAGGGCGACGGGGTTCATGAGGGTTGTCCTTCCGGGGTGTTTGTCGTGATGAGTGCGAAGGGGGCGGCGAAGACTTCAGTCTGAATCGCCGATAACGCGCGTTCGGGGTCGCACCCCGTGGCCGTGGCCAGGGCGCGGTCCGCGCCGTCGCCCGCGAGCAAAGCCTGCAGGAACAGGGCCGCCGGCGGGCCAAGCGGCCGCACCGAGGCTTCGTCGCCACTGCGCCAGATCGCCAACCCATAGGGACCCTGGGCACGCTCAAGCGCGACGACGGTGTCGTTGTCGTTCGCATCCAGCGCATCGCGGATCCGGTCGGCGGGATGATCGAGACGCAGGGCCCGCAGAGACGCTGGAACGACGATGCAGACACCCGCGTCGATCGCGATGCGTCGGTCACCCATCGGGGCCGCGATCGTCCGGTCGATAGCCAGGTCGAAGCGGGCGACATCGCCGATCGACGGCGGGCCGGCCGCCGGCCCCACGCGCTCAAGGAATTTCGGGAAACCTTCGCCGTAGGCCGACAGATGGGCCCGGGCCGGCGGGTGCGCCTGGGCGAAGGCGGCCGCGAGACGATCGAAGGCGGTCTCGCCGACCAAGGCGTCGACCGTGGGGAAAGTGAGGCGCAAAGCCCGCACCAAGGCGCCGAGCACGGTGTCGCGATGAACCTGAAGGGCCGCGGCCAGGGGAACGGGTCCCGAGGCGAACCAGTCCGCCGGCAAGGCGTCGGGATCGGTCAACAGCGCGCCGGCCATCCGCGTCTGAATGTCGACGAGCGCGTTCATGCCGGCAGGCTTTCAGTTTGGCGAGCCAGGCTTCGTTCTGCGCTCCGCGCCTCACCCATCAGGGTTTCCAGCGAGGGGATATCGGTGTCCCATTCGATCAGGGTCGGGCGAGGACCGATGCGATCGACCGCCGCTTGGAAAAGAGCCCAGACCCCGGCGTTCACCGGCGAGCCGTGGTCGTCAATGCGCAGGACCTGTCCGCCCGGCAGCACGCGTTGGGCATGCCCAGCCAGGTGGATCTCGCCGATCGATTGAGCGGGCACGGCGTCCAGCAGCGCGGTCAATCGCGCAATCGGCGCCTCGCCAAGGTTCATCGCGCTGACAAAGAGGTTGTTGATGTCCAGGAGCACGCCGCAGCCGCTGCGGCGGACAAGCTCGGCCAGGAAAACGCCTTCGTCCATCTCGTCGCGGGCGAAGCGAACATAGGTCGAGGGGTTTTCGACGAGGATGGCGCGGCCGAGGACCGACTGCGCCCGATCCACATTGCGATCAAACACCTCCAGGGCCTCGCCCGTCATGGGCACGGGAAGGAGATCGGGGAGGAATACGCCGCCAACGGCGCTCCAGGACAGGTGATCGGAAATCAGACCCGGCTCGACCTGGCGGGCCAGATCGGCGATGGCGGCGAGGTGCGCCGCATCCACGCCATCGGCCGAACCGAGCGAGAGCCCGGTGGCGTGCAGGGAAACGGGATAGGTTTGGCGAATCTCCAGGAGATCATCCGCTGGCGGACCCCCCTGCAGATAGTTTTCCGGGTGGACCTCCAGCCAGGCGACGTCCGGCTGTTCGGCGATGACCCGCTGGTGATGGGGAAAGCGCAGCCCGATCCCCGCCGAAGCGGGGATCGGCGCGCCAGCGGCCGTGCGGGGGGTCCGCTCGGGCCGACCGTCATGTCGGAGGGATGTCATGGCGCGGCCCGTTCGCGGGTTTAGTGACCGGCCGTCAGGCTACCGCCGGCGAGCTTGGAGCAAGCGCCCTTGGGGAGGTAGACGAAGGAGGCCTTGTCGAAGCTCTTGGTCGACTGGCCGGCGCAGGAGTGCACGCCCGCGGCGCAATCGTTCTTGCTGGCCTTGGCGACGCCATAGCACTTTTCCGAGGCGGCGGGCTGAGCCACCGGACCGGCATGGGCTTGGCTGGCGGCGACGGCGAGGGAGCCGAGCAGCGACGTAGCGGCGATCACGGTTTTGAGGGTCGAGTTCATGAAATGGGTCCTTCGAGACAGGGTGTGAGGCGAGGTGACGATCACCTCGCTTCCTGAAACTACAGACCGGCCCCCGGAGGCGGAATTCGCATTTGGTTATGGAACCCATGCACGCCGTTGGGC
>Ga0075019_10000872_pt1 | contig 17250 bp, 27 predicted proteins | sample ColStrG_CSR_2013_FD_71473 | JGI IMG/M metagenome (GOLD analysis project Ga0075019, IMG submission 71473) | Freshwater sediment microbial communities in response to fracking from Pennsylvania, USA - Cold Stream Run_MetaG_CSR_2013 | ecosystem: Environmental > Aquatic > Freshwater > Creek >...
AAGTAAGCATGCCGTGGATAGTGGTCACCGATGATCCGGGGGAAACGCTTATCGTTTCCGATGACTACAAATCCGATATCGCCATGGTCGCAGCCGGACCGTTTCACGATCAAATTCTCGACCTGATTCTCACGCTCGAACCCAAAGGACCGAAAATGCCTCCGACCCCGCTTCCGTCCGCAAGCGACCCGTTTTGGTCAACGCCAGCCGGCAACGTTGCTCAAGCCAAATTGACCGCCGTTTTCAACCAGCTCAATCCAAGCGTCGAAGCCGTGCCGTGGGCGCAAATCCTCGCGGCCATCGAGGCGATCCTTCAGGTGTTGATCCCGATCTTCTTCCCGCCGACGCCAACTCCGCCGGCTCCGTGATGGCAGCGATCGGCCTGGTGGTAATCGGATTCGCCTTGATCCTATTTTCGCTTCGGAGACCTGAATGAGTGAGCCGACAAAACCTGAAATCATGGCGGTGAATGCAAAGGTTCGAGGTGTAGCCAAGAACCCGAAGATTGAGAACGCTTTCACCTACCATGCTCCAAAGCCAGGACAGCCAGAAGTCTACGAACGGATTCGAGCAGAAGCAAAGGAACTGGCCTATATCTTCGAGGCCCTTTGCCCTGATAGTCGTGAGCGATCAGTCGCAATGACCCATCTCGAAACCGCCGTATTTTGGGCGAATGCCGCCGTTGCTCGTAATTCGGAGACCTGAATGAACGTCGTGGTCCTTAGCCTCTCGCTCTTGATGCAAGCCCCGTCCGGGCAGTCCGTCGTAGCTGTCCAGACGGCCAATCCGCCGGCGTCCATCGTGGTCGTGTACGTGGACGCCAAGGGCACCAAGCTCGAGCGGTCGGCGACATTGATCCGCTCGGCTCCGGTGGCTCCAGCCTGCCAGCAGCCGCCTGCTGAGCGGATCGAGGTTCGGTACATCCGGCCTCGACCGCTCTGGAGAGGGATTAGGCTCCCTCGCCTTCGCCTATTTTCGTGCTTGTGATCGATCCCCAATCCCGAACTTGAAAGGCAAATATGCCACAGCATCCGAGAGGTGCATATCCGAGCCCGAGACACAAGCTTGCAGCCGCGACGCCGCATATCAAGCGCCCTGGAGTGCCTGACTCATTCGGGATTGTGCCGAAGACGCTCCAGATGTGGGGAAACGACACCTACGGCGATTGCGTGAGCGCCGAGGAAGCGGCCAGCAAGGCCATGTGGAGCGTAATGAATGCCTATCCGGAACTCCTCATCCCGGATCAAACGCTCATCGACTGGGCCAGGCAGGGGGGCTACCTCAACGGCGCCAACCTGACTGACGTGATGGACTCGATGATCTCGACCGGCATCACGGTCGGCAGCACCAAGTACACCGACGGACCTTATCAGTCAGTCGACTGGACAAAGGACGATGTTCTGTCGTCGGCGATCATCACGGGGCCGGTCAAGCTGGGTATCGCGGCGAACCAGATATCCAACGTTTTCACGGCGGCTAACGGATGGTTCGCGACCGGCTTTAGGCAGGACAACAACGAGGATCATTGCGTTCCGCTTTGGGGGTTCGGTCCGCTCTCCGCGCTGTTCGCCATGCTTGGAGTTCCTCTCCCGTCCGGAGCCAACCCGACCGCACGCGGTTATCTTATGTACACTTGGCAATCGATCGGCGTGATTGACCAGCCGTCGCTCATCGCGATCACTGGTGAGGCGTGGCTCCGCATGCCCACAACGCCACAGCAACCGGCTCCAGTTCCAGTGCCTCCTGGGCCGAATCCTCCGCCTCCGCCTCCGCCGCCGCCGCCGAATCCAACGCCCGGACCGGGAATGACGGTGACTGGCACGATGACGGGGACGTTTACCGGCACGATTCAATAGCTATACCTAGTCGGCGGAGTTGCAACGATGAGTCGAGCTGGCGATATGACCGGAGTGATTGTTGAGCCCAAGGAAGTCGCGAAAGATTTAGGATTTGAATCACTCGAACAATTCCAGGCATGGCAAGCGGCTGGCCATCCGACCGGACGGTGTAGCAATAAGCGATGCTGGAGACCAGCGTTTTATCCAAATCTCGACAAGCCTTGCGCTCATTGCGGCTCTCTGATTGAAGTTGATTCGGCTTCATCGCCAATGACCGATTGAATCACGAGCAAATCCCGAAGCGATTGTCGTAGCCAGTAAGACGCCTAGGCGATCCGAGAGCGAATCGCTAGAGGGATCAGGGAGGTCAACCTCGCCGGAAACTGGGGTTGGGTCGCGTAGGATCAGGCGACTTAAATTTCTGGACTACCCGGTGCTACCAGGGGTTATCTGGTGGCAAATACACATGAACTGGCCAGTTATCACGGATTTCTTCCTGGTTGGCATCGTCGCGACCTGCATCATTTACGAAGCCATTGTGGTGATCTCAACCAAGGACGCGGACTCGATTAGTTGGGAAGTCTGGCAAGCGGTTCAGAAGCGACCAGTCATCGCGTTCGCGGCCGGATTCTTATGCGGGCATCTGGTTTGGCAGTTCTCGACATGATCGACCGCCCTCATCCGCGACCCAAGCATGTACCTCATCGACCCACAGTTCGCTACATCCATTTCACCAAGAGGCACCATCACATGAGCCAAACCGCAACTGCCTCGTTTAGCCCTGTTGTCGCGGCTGATGCCGTATCCTACCGAACATCGACATGGACCTATACGCCGGGCGGCACGGGTACGCCGGTGGTCACGGTCAATCAATTGCCTCCGTCAGCGATCAGCGACACGCTCCCGAACATCAACCCAGGCGATGTAGTAGCCGTCTACCTCGTCGATACCAACGTCGTCGGTCCGTCCGCTCAGTCCAACACGGTCACGGCGACTGATCCGACTCCGCCACCAACGGCGGTTCCGACCACGCCGACCGTCAATGCGATCACGTTTGCGTAATGGAACTTCCGTCGCGCTCACGGAAGTTCGCCGGGGCCACCTCGGTAAAGATGGTGGCAACCATACTTTATCGGCGGAGTTACAACGATGCCGACTGCATGCCATCGTTCGGGGAATAGGTGGGGAGTTCGGTAGGAACCATGTAGGTAACATGCCCGACGCGACGCCAGCCAAGCGAAAAGAAATCTGGGGCGGGCCACCGGCCAGACTGGTGGCAAAATCACCATGAAGCAACCCGAAGTCACCGATTTTGTCGTCACTGAGATCCCTGGAAACCTTCGCTTCGACGAGGCGACATTTTCGTTTAGCCTGATTGACCCAGCGGACGGCGTGACAACAAGATCAGTGCGGGGCCACCAACTCTACTGGAGTGACGAGAGCCACCTTGGCGGCGACTTCCGGGTTGACCTGACGGCGAATAGCAACATTGCGATGTTCTACGTGGGTCGCGGCGCGAACGGCTGGATTGAGATCACAGACGAGACAGCGACCGGCGAGAGGTCGAAATCGAAAACCTTGGATTGGGCCGATACCAATCCGCCGTACACGACGCCGGTGACTCCCTGAGAAACGAAGGTGAAGTATGCACGGCTTACCGATGAGCAGCAACAACTTGTTGCTGAAAACATCAACTTCGTCTTCATGATGGCTCGAAAGCATGTTGCTCGGAACCGGTGCCTACGCAATTACGAGAACGAGGTCATTAGCCTGGCGTGTAACGCAGCCTGCAAGGCGGCAACACTTTACGATCCAGGATACCGCACAAGCGATGGGCGGTCGGTCAAGTTCGCGACGCTAGCAAAATACTGGATTCACAGTGAGATCAAGACCTATGTCAACAAGGTAAGGCGAAGTCCAGGATTAATTGTCCATGTGCCTTATCATGCCAAAGAGAAGTTTTCGAGGCAACGCAATGCGGTTCGCGGAATGGAGTCGCTTGACGGATCGCATCAGATCGAGGATTATCGCGGCTCGATCGAGATTCGCACTGACGGCCCGCAAGTATGGGGAGAAGTCGGCAGGCTTCCGTTTCGGACTCAGAATGTGCTGATTGATTATTTCATCAAGGGGCAAACTCTACGCCAGATTGGCGATAGCCTGACGCCGCCCTTGACACGAGAGCGGGCCAGGCAGATTCGGAATGAAGGCTTGAACGAACTGCGGAAGATGTTAGGTGTAACAAAATAGCCCAGCCAGGGCGGCAACCCTGACTGAGCTGGGACGACCCGAGAGACGGGCCGCTATAGAGGTAATCAAGAAAACGCTCCGATGGCGCAGCGGCTCCCAATAATTTGAACCGCAATCCAAGATTGGTTGCGTCAAAGGAGCCGCAAAATGACAGCAAAAGAAATCATCCAGCTCGCCATCGACATTGCGGTGGGAGTGGCAACAATTGCTCTGATTGGCGTGAGAACAGTGATTCTAGCGAAATACCTGATGGCGGAGTACGAGGCTAAGTATGGACAGCCTTTTCGACGTAACCCTAGGCGAATTCGCGACAATGCCGACAAGGCCAGCAAGAGCAAAAACGCCTCATCCTCCAGCCACCGTAAACCAAAGGTGGACCGCGATGACGAAGCTCATGGTGGCTAATCTTCAGGTCTGGGCATGGCTGCTCACGGTCTTTGTTGGGATGTTTGTGCTAGCGGCACTCTATACGGCACGAGCGCAAGCCAATCGTCTCGAGAGTGTGCTCGAATCTCGCAGGCAGATTATGGATGGGCTCGCTGCTCATTTTGCGATGCTTGAAGCGAACCAAAACAAGATCATCGCGGAGCAGCAACGTATTGAGGCTGAGGTCAAAATCAGCAGAAACCACAACAGGTCGATCGATAAGCGTGTTGATGCGAGCGATCGGCGCCAAGACAAGAGCGACATCAGGCAGGATGCCAGCCAGGCGAGAGAGAAGAAGCCATGATCACGGGCGTCTCGATTCCACAGCTCCTGATCTATGTCGTGATCATCGCGGCTTGCGCGGGGCTCGTGTATGTCGCCCTCCGTCAGTTTGGTGTGGCAATTCCTGATTGGGTGATTCAAGTGGTCTGGATCACCGTCGTTGCATTCGTGATCATCTTTGCAATCAAGCTCGTCTCGTCGATGGGCTCCGAAATACAGAGAACCAGCTCTTGGCAGGGCGGGTTCGAGCGGCGTGATGAGGGAGAGGATCTGTCGCTTGAAACAATGGGTGCAAGCCCTGGCTATCCTTTACCTGCGAGCTAGCCAGGCAAGGCAGTCGGTGATGGGCACCGTGGATGTGAATACTAGGTGAACGCACAGTCAGACTCCGCGATAAGGCAAACATCCACGCAGGCCGGTTCGACTCCGGCGACTGCCGATCAGTGCGAGCTCCCTCTTGTTGAGAGAGTTCGAGGTCGAATGTCGGAAGCTTGCATTTGGCCTTGAAACACGAGGATGCATCTCCTAGAAGAGTCGCTCGGACCTATCCATCGTGTGTCAGCGGGTGGTGATGCGATGGGCGAGATAGGTAGGCCGTTCTCCTTGTCCTTCGGCCTCGTCACGGTGAAACAAACACCCGCCATTTAAACAACAATGCAACCGTTTCAAATACAGTGGCTCTCGACTCCTGATGGTCAGATCATTATGCACTTGGTTGTGCTTGGTGTGACGCATTACCAGGTTCCGTTTGATGCTCTTGGCGTTGAGCGGATGATGAGCGAGATGCAGCGGGAGCTTACCAAGTCAAAGGCTGAGGCGGCGATACGGCGTGATCCGAAAGGGTTGATTGCTACGCCGTTTAATGGGAGGTAGCGAGTGGACGGCAGACCAGTATTTCAACGAATCAACGAAGGTAGTATTGTCAATCTGGCAATGATTCTGTGCGCAAATTTTGACGGGCATCGGCTGCTTGTTTACCTCGCGAACAATGACCAGCCAATCGATCTTGCTGGCGATGAAGCCAAATCGCTTTGGAAGCGGATCAATGAGATCGCGGGCTATCATGAATCGTTGGTGCATTTTTGATGCGATCCGACCGAGCCAACTGGATGGCGGATGCGGTTTTCGCGGTGGTGATGGTGCTGGTTGTGGGCTGGGGGTTTGTGTTGTGGTTGGCGGGGAAGTGAACGACTCTAAAAAGATAGAGTTGATATACAGTTATAAACATGCCTTATCCTGAATCAAGAAAACGCGGTCTGATCCCTTGGCAGAAAGGCCAATCAGGATCAACGAGAGAGCAAAAAACCGGTCGCAAGAAAGGGCTTGTCACGTTGATCAAGGAAGCTCTTGAAGGCGACTCGCTGCAAGGTGTCAAGACTCCCGACAAGCGTACCATTGCCGAGCACTACGCGGAGCTAATTATCGCTCATGGCATGCGAGGCAATGCTCCATACATGACGCAAACAATGGACCGTCTCTACGGCAAAGTTGGATCGCCGGCACAAGACGAGGAAGAGACGCAAGAGCAACCCTTGAGCACACCGGAACTCGATGAATGGGCAAAGCAAAGGCTCCAGGCTCAACAAGATCGAGAGAAGCGCAGCGTTACTGAGCCCAGCGGACTTCGCGGTACTGACGAGCGGGGGACGATGGGAATGGGTTCCACACATGGACCTGCTCAATGATAAGCTTCTCGATATCTATCATGGCAAGATCAAGCGGCTACTGGTCACTATGCCGCCCCGCCATGGCAAGAGCGAATTCCTTAGCACGAAGTTTCCTGGGTGGTATCTCACGAGGCGTCCAACTCATCGAATCATCCTGGCGAGCTACGCAGCCGAATTTGCGGCAACCTGGGGCCGAAAGACTCGTCAGTTACTTGAAATCTCGAGCGGTCGATTTACCAGTGCCGAGATCCAAAGCGATGCCAGGGCGGCGGACGCCTGGGAGATATCTGGCCATGGCGGGGGGATGCAGACTTGCGGCGTCGGTGGCCCGTTAACGGGCAAGGGAGCCAATGTCCTTATTATCGACGACCCGGTCAAAAACGCCGAAGAAGCGAACAGTGAAATCTATCGGCAAAAAACATGGGACTGGTACGTATCGACAGCTTACACTCGCCTAGAGCCAGGTGGCGCCGTCATCCTAATTCAAACACGATGGCATGAAGATGATCTCGCAGGGCGAATTCTGGCGGCAGCGAAAGACAACGGCGAGAAGTGGGTAGTCGTCAACCTTCCGGCTCTTGCTGAAACCAATGACCCTCTTGGACGCGAAATCGATGAACCGCTCTGGCCAGAACGATACGATGCCGATGAGCTTGGCCGGATACGTGGGACCATTGGCTCGTACTATTTCTCTGCCCTCTACCAGCAGCGCCCAGTTCCACCCGAAGGTGGGCTTTTCAAGCGATCCTGGTTCCGATACTACGTCAACGATAATGGGCTGTATCGGCTCGATTCTGGTGGCGGCCTTGTCAAGGCGAATCATTGCCGGCGATTTGGGACGATGGATGTCGCGTTTAGCCTCAAAAAGACAGCAGATTATACCGTGCTGTGCGTATGGGCAGTGACGCCTCGATGCGATCTACTTTTACTTGACATGGTTCGTTCGCGGTTCGACGCTCCCGAGTTCGTACCACTGATCAAGTCGACCTACGAATCTCATGACCTTGATTACATCGGCATTGAGAAGATGTTAGGCACGAGCTTGCTAGCTCACGGCGTTCGCGATGAGGGCTTGACAGTCCGCATGCTCATTGCCGATACCGACAAGATCAGCCGTAGCATCCCGGCTCAAGTACGAATGGAGTCGGGCCAGATTTACATCCCGGCGAATCATCCCGAACGCGAGACGATCGAGCACGAATTGATGAGTTTCCCATTCGGTGCTCACGACGATATCGTGGACTGCTTTTCCTACGCTGCGGCTGATGTCCAAAGATTCGGCGGACCAAACATGAGCCAGGAAGAGATCGACGCTAAAGCGAAGGCCGAAGCGATCAAGAATGCTGAAGACAGGATGGCTCGCAAAGCAACCGACGAATCCCGCGAACGCAACATCTTCGATGATAATCGATGGGGGAATCAATGAGTCTCGGCAAATGGCTAGAGCGATTATCCATCAAAGAAAACAAGACTCTAAGCGAGACGGTGGCGATGTTCGACGATGCACTCGGGGCGACGATGCGACGATCCAACAAGATCAAGCCAGAAGCAAAGCAAGAGGTCTGCTCAAAGTGCGGCCAGCCGCCAACTACGCTTTACGGCGATCCAATGTGGGTAAAGACCGACGACGGCTCACGACTTTGTATGCGATGTCACGACTGGGAAGCGGATATGGCCAAGGAATTCAAACAAGAGACCTGGCACGACAGGGAGCCTATGCTATGAGCGATAACCTGAAACCACCGACCGGCCCAGCAATCTGTCCAAACTGCGGCCGAACCGTCAACGCTTTGCCCGATCGACCGTTCCACGAATTCGAGGCGTACGTCGGTCGATGCGACTGTGGCAACGCGACCATGTTCGGGGCAACCGGCTGGGTCATGTTCCCCAAGGTTCCATGCACCAAATGCGTGGCTGAGGTCGAACACGACGACTGCCCGTGCACGTCGGCCCAGTTCCAAGCGTTCAAGCGAGCCGAACGCAAGGCGCTCGAAGACTTGCGGCCACTAGCCCGTCAGGCTCATGAGGCATGGATGGCGAGCCTCACGCCCAAGATGCAATCGTGGCGTAACCACCAAGTCGACCTCCAGCCAACGCAAGCCGTTGCGCGGGCTTCGTCCGGCGAGCTGGCTCTTGAGCTTCAGGCTCGTGGTTGGCGAGTCGACAGCCGGGTCAAGCGAGCGCCAGGCCAGACAGGGACGCTCAAGGGATGCCCATCGATTCCCATGGCTCGAATCCTTGAACAGCGCGTCGGAGCGTGCGTGGAGCGGCCGGAGGGGGCGAAATGAGCGAGCATATTCAATTTACTCACGACACTCTTGCTTTCGAGGCTCGTGATTGGCCAACTCGCGGAATGGCCTGGTCTTATCGGATATCACCGTGGGAACTCTTGATTGACATCTTCTCACCAGACCTGTTTTCCTTTTCAGCCACGACATGAGCCATCCCAACTGCCTGCACGCCCGGTCATACAAAAACGAAACGCTCTTGGAAGAAGAGGGCGAAATCGTCTGGCTCTGCCCTGATTGCAAGTCAGCACGGCTTGAAGGCACTGAAGTGTGGATTCCGGGTCGATACGGCATGGCGGATCATCTAAGGTCGCTCGTGTTGCCAGCCAAAAAGGCCAGCCTTTCGCGGGATGAGGCGGCGATGCATAGCTCGGATAACGATCCGCGATGGGACCGAATTCAATGAACAACGACGGCATCAAACTCGACAATATTGGCGATGGCATCAGGCCATGCCGATTAGAGCCAGAACATGAGCAATATTGGAGCCGCATGGAATATTGCCCGAACTGCGGCAAGTGCGGGCCAGGTCAGATTCCCGTAAGCTTTACGGGCCAATGCGTCCCGGCTCGCGGGATGCTTAGCGTTTTGCCTCTAGCGACTAGCTTTATTCGTCCGTGAGTTACATCGCGAGACTCCTGGCTGATGAAAAACAGCGACGTCCCGAAGTAGGTGCATACCCAGCAGGCAAAGGGGCGACAGCACCGAATCCGTACGGCGGGCCTCAGCCACCAGGCCGGTTTAGCTTCGGCACACAGACTCAGGGCGGACCGCAGTACTCGGACGCCTTCAAGAGCCGTCCAAGCCCTAGCCTTACCCAGCTAGTCGAAAATTACGGAGCGATGATCTATGCAATGGTCGCACGCAACAGAGACGCCGTCAGTCGGCTCCCCATGCGGCTCATGGCGGACGGGAGTCGTGTTCAAGGCGGGAAGCCAGGTAGAGCGTGCGATCCCATCAAGGTCTCAAGACGTATCGGCGAACGCCTTGCGCGTGCGGGCCAGATATCCTCAGCGGCAGTCGATCAGGTCTACGAGATCCGGAATCACCCGCTTCTCGACGTTATCCGCAAGCCGGACCCTTACGGAAACTTCACCAAAGAGCAGTTTATCGGATTGATCTGCTCTTACATGGATGTAGTCGGATCGGCTTATTTGGTGCCCGAAGGAAATGGGTGGGACTGGAGAGATGTCAATGCCAGAATTAAGGGTCCGCCGGAGTTTTTGTGGGTCATTTACCCTCAGTACACGATTCCAATCCGGCTATCGGCGAGCCCAATCGTTGACCATTTCATGTATTTTGCTGACTGGCTCCCCAGAAGCTCTACGGTCTGGTTCCGTCACAACCATTCTCTTCGCGACGCTTATGGATCGGCATTTAGCCCGACAAATGCGGGAGAGCCTTATCGAAAGCAAGAACAGGAACAAGTTGCTATCCTCAGCCAAGTCTTGGGCATCGGGCCGCGACCCAATATGATCGCATCGGCAAAAGATCAGATGTATCAACCGGGCAAAAAAGAAAAAGAAGCCCTCGAACAAGACCTGATCAACAAGCATGCGGCGGGTTACGCTGGTGGCATTCTGGTGACAACCGGAGCATTTGATTTCACGCCCACATCGTTCACTCCAGCGGATCTTGGCGGTAACGAGATTGCCCAGCAAGACATCTACAACCTGGCTTCCATCTTCGGCCAGCCACCGACCTATTACACTGTCGATACCAATCTGGCGAACCTCGAGGCGGCGGCAAAGCATCACGCGGAATTCGGCGTAACTCCGCGATGCAAGACGATTGCCGGAGTGTTTACTCAGCTAGCTCAATCGTTCGATGAACGGCTATTCTTTCAGTTCGACCCAGCGTTACCCGAAGACGATCTGCTCCAGGCTCAAGTTGACAAGATTTATGTCGACATGGGCGCCATCACCATCAACCAGCTCAACCAGGATAAGCAGTACCCCAAGGTTCCGTACGGCGATGAGCCATGGTTGCCAAGCACGCTCAAGCAGCCGTCGATGCTCATGGAGGCTCACGAACAGTCGATGAGCCAGCAAAAGCAAGCTCTTGAATCCATGGGCACTAAGGATGAAATTGCAATCGGTTCGCACGAGATCGCCCAAGACTCGCACGATCATCAGAAGAAGATGGATCAAGCCAAGCTCAAGCTAGAGGCTCAAGAGCGCGAAGAACGGATGATGGATCTAGCCGAAAGCGTGCTGAGGTCGATTGCGGCGGAAGTAGGAGCGACGAGATGAGTATGATTGTTGCTATCCCTTGTTTTGTCATTGCGGCCATGATTTTGGCGGATGCGATAGCCTACCCGCGATGACCTCCGCCATCCTAGAATCGACGCTCGCCGCATTGGCAGCTTATCAGGGACTCCAGCAATTACGCAGTCTCAGAGCATCCGGAGAGGGGGTGATCGATGGCAGGCGAATACCAGACGTCCGGGGATCAGCTAGCCGAAGTAGCGAAAGCCGAGCTAATCGAGCGACTAAGCCAGGTCGCTTCGGGGCAAGCAAGACCGACAAGGCCGGCTCCGCCGAATCCATCCTCGCCTATTGCCTCAAGCGGCGGGGCTGGACAAGCAAGTGGAAAGCCGGAGAACTGACGGGGCGGCAACATCTCCAACTCCTCGAAGACGTCAGGCAGTACGGTCGGCGATGGCTGAGGCATGAGGCGGAAGGGGTTTTTAGGCATTATGGAACTAACGCTCAAGCGACGATCGCACGAGGAGCAAGTCATTTATTGGCAGGATGTCAAGTTGGCGGCGTGCTCGGATCTCCTGAATCTACCCAGAAAGATTCAAGAGGCCAAAGCATCTTTGGCGATGGCGAATCACATGCTCGCTCAATTACGGGATCAGTCGCCTCAGCCGTCAGCCGTTTCTTCCGACGAGCCCGAAGTTTCGTCCACGAGCTAGTCCTCGCTGGCGGGATGATCCTCAAAGGCAACGAGCCATTGACAGCCGACGAGGTCGACTCCCTCGATCGATCCGCTAAGGTTCAGATGGAGTTCCTTGATCGGTTCGAGCGGGAGGTCTTGACCAATCCTCCGAAGGAATTGCCGCAAGACGCTTTCGCGACGGTGACGCAAGTGGTCGAAGGTCCGCCGATGACGGCGGGGCAGTTCGTTGCGAGAGCGGAGAGCTATGGCAATTCGGCGTGGCAGTCGAGCATCAGGGCGAACCACCAGAGTGTGATTTCAACGGGAGTGATGAAGCTTGAACGACGAGTTTTGGGACATCCCCGAGGCGAGCATTGCGAAGACTGTCCTCCGCTTGCGGCAATGGGATGGCAACCGCTCGGCACTCTACCTGCTATCGGCGATAGTGAATGCAAGTGGCTCTGCCTATGCCATTTTGAATACCAGGATGCCAACGCCAAACCCCACATCACCAACACCAAGCCAACCAGACTCCGACAACGCAAGACGGTAGTTGTCCCGAGTGCGAAGTGGAGCCAGCCAACCAAAGAAGAGATTGACGCCGAAGTCAAAAAGTGGATCGAAGGCAAGCCGAATAAGTTGACGCTCAAGAAGCCGGGCGAACCTCCAATCGTGCCGGGAGTGGTCAATCCACGAGAAGGCGGTGGGTGGAAGAACGAGGCGGGGCAAGCGGCGCCGACGTTTACGCTTCCGCCGCAGTCAAGTCCGATCAGTCCGCAAGGTTATACCTACGAGGAAGCCGATTAGGTGCAGTACCAATGGAATGGACAGCAAGTTCTCGATCAGATTCATCAACGCATCGTCCAGCAGATGAATGACCTCGGGCGCCAAGTCGTTGATATCGCCGTTCGATATGCTCCAAAGCGGACTGGTCGACTCGCAACGTCTATCCACTACATGTACAACGATGCAACATATACCGTAGCTTTCGTGGTCGATGCTCCTTACGGCGTGTTTGTCGAATACGGCACAAGGTATCAGCGACCTCAGCCGTACCTGCGTCCAGCCTTGAATACAGTCGGTTCAATCTACGGCATCGATACGGCGATGGTGTTTACGGGTACTCCGCCAATCAATCAGCCGATCCTAGCTCACGGGGCTGGCTTTCATTTGCCACCGACATTGACGCCGAAACAGGTATCACACGTGCGACAGCACTTGGCACCAACCTCGAAACGCCATTACGTCGGCAACGTATCTCGTGCTCGCTTGCACGTTCGGAGACAGCCATAATGCAAGGATCGCCCAAAGTCATCGCGGCACTCAATACCGTCCTAGCCCACACGCTAGCCTTGCATCAGGACGCTCACCTTGAAGAGCACTATTTCGAGGGATCAAAGTACGACTTCTCCGGTTGGTTCGACAAGATCGAAACCAAAGCTCACGATGACCTGACTCACAATCTCATGAATCGCATCCGCAACCTTGGTGGCAAGATGCTCGTCTCATGGGCCTGGGAGCCAAGCTACAAGGAATCAATCGGCGGAGCGCTTAATCTCGTGCTCGACGATATGCAAAAGACGCATGATGCCTATAACAAGGCGTGCGACGTGGCTGAATCCGATGAGGATTACGTCACGGTCGAGATGATCTGGGGCCACCTGAAGAAGCTTGAGAAGTGGATGGTCTGTTTCGAGGCACGGATTGCCCAGCTCGAACAAGTTGGCGAGTCGGCATTTTTGGCGGAGTATTTGTGATGAATGGCATCAACGCTATCGCCAATAACATCCCGCTAGTCGTCAAATCGCTCGGAGGCACTCCGGATATTTCCACTGCCTTGCAAATCACGGCGGCGGCACTTCATGAACTCTTTGAGCACTGGAAGGAAATCGAGAAATGCCACCATCAGCAGTCATGAAGCGGTCGGCCCGTGCCGAGTTTGTGGAACACAAGCCGTTGGATGCTCCGATGACCTTGGAGCAACGGACGCGATCGTTTCTCGCCAAGATCGACGACGTCAACCCGAAGGAACGGGCTATCGTCGCCAAGATCAACACGGACTCGATCGATCGGTACAAGACGGTCATCATGCCGCGCGGGGCACTCCTTGACGCCTATCGACGCAACCCAGTGGTGCTCTGGGAACACGGCGAAGACCCGGCTCGCGGCTCAATGCCGATCGGTCGCAATGACTGGATCACGAGCAATGACCGCGAGATCAAGGCCAGGACCATCTTTCGCGACGATGCTTATTCCCGTGAGCTTTTCGACTGCTACAAGGAAGGCTGGCTATCGGCATGGTCTGTTCGCATGGTCAATCCCGAGTACTCCGCTCCAACGCCAGCGGAGATCGGCAAGCGGCCCGAACTCAAGGATTGTCGCCTCATTTTCCGCAAGTGGGAACTAGGTGAGTATTCGGGCACGACGGTGCCAGGCAATTCCGAGACCCTCACTATCCTCGAAAAGCGGGGCATTTTTATCTCTCCGCGAGTTCGAGCCATGACCGACTCAATCGGTGGCATGGCTGGTGGCGGAGCGACAGTCGAGCCACAGAACGGCCTGAAGCGATATGTCAAGAAGATCGGCGACAAGTGGCACGTAATGTCAGAGGAAGGCAAGTCGCTCGGCGAGTACGATTCCGAGGATGCGGCCAAGGAACGGCTCCAGCAGATCGAGTATTTCAAGCACAAAGACAAGGGCGATCGATCAGCCCCGTACATCGTCGAGGAAGGTGGCCTCTGGTGGATCGACGAAGGCTTTCGCCGCAAGCTGTCGTTCCCCACGGCCAAGCTTGCTGAAGAGTGCTTGCGGCTGATGACTCAAGGCGGAGCGAAGCATACGGCCGAGGTACTCATGTCCGTCTCGCTTGGCGATGTTCGGAAGGCCAAGGCGGAGATTGTTGAGGATATCATGAGTTACGTGCAGCTCTACACGAGAGGGAAGATTTGATGGGTAGGCGAATCGTCACGTTTTCCGATGTGATATGGTCGATGCTATTCGGCAAGGCAGGTATCGACACCAACCGATCATTCATGCCAGACCCAAGGACAGCTCTTCCCAATGACGTCAAAATGATCGGTGCTCGAATTGCCGATTACGGACGGGGGGACCAAAAAGCCCTCTACTTAATGCTTGAAAGTAGCGAGTGGGAAGGACCGCCAGAAGGCGAGGAAGTTCCGCGAATCGACCTGTTTATTACGTCCGTCTACGCTCCAACAACAGCAACCGGCAAAGAAATGTGGAATCTGATAACCAGGCAGGAAGCCGAGATGCGATACGCCGAACAGCGGCGAGAAAAAGAACATGAAGAATGGCTCAAGCTTGCCGAACTCATGAAAGACAAGATCGAAGTCGGCGAGTCACCAAAACAAGAACTTCCGTCGAACCCAATCCGGTTCCGGGAGTTCTTTTGAATCACGTCCCTGTCTTGGGCCGTGTCGAGGATGAGGTGTCAGTTGACTGACAGTCAGGGCTACGCGGGTTGTTGGCCAAACAACTTGACATACCGGCTGATCAGCAATGGAGACAGTCCGCCCTTGTGAATGAGTAACCCTCATTTGCGAGGACATTAGTATGTACTTGCGTTTCCTTCAAGATTGGGCCTCATGGAAGAAAGGAGAGATCAGCGATGATATCTCCGAGGCCGTCGGCCAAGTTCTCATAAATGAGGGCCAAGCCGAAAAATCAGACGTGATGTCGTACGTCAGAGCGTCGACAGCGTCCGAACTCCAAAAGCTCCGCACCGAACTGACGGAGACCGTTAAAGGGTCTCTTCAAGGCGGTCGGACGGCGCCAAATGGCCCGCCCAATGGGACCGGGACCGGCGGCGATGGCAAAACCATCAATACTGATAGCCGATCGTTCGGCTTGGTCAATACGCTCCAAGCCGATGCGATCGGCCACAGTTCAAGCCCGATTGATCGCGAGATCTCGAAATACTATCGACCGCGAGAAGATGCCGAAGCCGGGAAACCGTTAACCGAGCATCAGAAAGCGGGCTTTGGGCGTGCTATCAAATGGATTGGCATGTGCGGCAAGCCAGCAGGGCTTGATCCTGGACAAGTCCAATTCGCCAATCGCTGTCTCATGGCCATGTCTGGAGACGCCGGCGAGTACAAATTCGACGAACAGACCGGCACATTCGTCGAGACTCAGCGTCGCGTATTGCCCGGTGGTGGCGTCGAGACCATTACCCGAACTGGCACGGATTCGCTTTCAGGCGGGTCAACGTACGGGTTCGCGCTGAAACCGGAATATCTCGGCAACCTGTTCGAGATATCAATGGAGCAGCAAGTGTTTGTCAATGCTGCCCAAGGTATCCCGGTCACTCAGGGCAACGAGGTCAAATGGCCCGCATGGGATCAGTATCGTCCGCCGGTAACGGTGGCTGGCGTGATCCAATCGGCCGTGTTCGCTGGCATCCAGCTCTATTACGAGGGTGAATCTGCCGCTCGTGTTGAGTCGGATGCGTTGCTGAACATGATCAACTTCAAGGTGGTTGACCTGACGTTCTTCACGGCAATCAGCCGCGACTTCCAGAAGGATAACCACCTTGCGTTCGATGCGGCTCTGACACGGATGTTCGGGCGGGCCATCGGATGGATGGAAGACTATATGTCAATCCAAGGGCCAGGCGTTGGCAAGCCGCAAGGCTATTTCAACGGCCCTTCGACCCTGGTTGTCAATCGTGCGGCGGCTAACAAGATCCGGCCTGCTGACTTGACAGCGATGATCAGTTCGGTAAGCCCGATGGTGTGGGACGATTTAAGGTGGCTGACGAATATCACCACATTCCCGCAGCTATCGATCTTGTCTGACGGCACGAACTATGTTTTCCAGCCGAATGCGTTGATTTCTCAGGCCATGAAGCTCTCGGCCATGGACAAGAGCATCGGCGGTCGCGGGGCCGAACTGATGCATCGCCCGATGGGCGATCTTCTCGGCTTCCCGGTGTACTTCACCGAAAAGGTACCTACTCTCGGAAATACTGGCGACTTGTCGCTGGTGGCTCCGAGCCAATTCGGCGTGGCGCGACGCGAAGGTCTTGAAATGGGAGTGAGCGAACACTTCTATTTCAGCACCGACTTGGTTGCCTATCGTGGTAAGCTTCGCCACGATATGAAACCGCTCTGGCGTGCACCGTATCAACAGGCCGATGGTAGCAATACCCAGGTCGCTCCGTTCGTGATTCTCCACTAAGGAAAGGAGGTAGGCTCATGTTCGCAAACGTTAAATTCAGAGACGTCTTCTCCTTCCCGGCGCTGGGAATCGCGCCGCAACTCTACGCCACGGGATCGGCGGCAGGAACGGCGATCCAGGTTACCTGTGGTCTTGCAGCTAGCAACGGACCGCAAGGCAACTATGGCAACTTCAAGAAGTGGGCGTTTATCCTGCAGACCGGATCGGGGGCAACAACCACGCTCTGGAATGCCTGGATCAACGGCGGCAGCGGATCGGCAACCTCGTGTTCCGTGATGCTCCCGGCGTCATCGACGTCTACGTTCTCCGGATCGGCTAGCTACGGCTCGATCTTCGTGGTCAACAGCGCGAACTCGGCGGCGAGCTACTCCTATCTCGGGAGTAGCTTCGCATCGAAGGCCGTCATGGTGATGGAGA
>Ga0075019_10000874_pt1 | contig 17231 bp, 17 predicted proteins | sample ColStrG_CSR_2013_FD_71473 | JGI IMG/M metagenome (GOLD analysis project Ga0075019, IMG submission 71473) | Freshwater sediment microbial communities in response to fracking from Pennsylvania, USA - Cold Stream Run_MetaG_CSR_2013 | ecosystem: Environmental > Aquatic > Freshwater > Creek >...
TAATAAATCTGTCCAAAAAGAAAATGAATAGACTCCACAAAAATCCTAAGCTGCAGGAAATTAATATATAATTTGGGGCTTGAATAAGACTTTGATTAATTGAATCGCTTAGAATTGTATAAAAAGCGTATGACGATGATATAAATGCAAATAGGGCAGTCATAAATACTAAACTTCCAATTCCGAAGTATTTATTAATTTCCTTTTGAGGGCATGTACTTAATATATCTAAATCAACGCCTGAGCAGCAAAGGAAAAACTTAGTTATGGTTCCGTACTTTGCTATAATCTCGTGGTGTTTAACTGGATTCCCTTCTTGATTATCTGTTTGGTTAAGTCCCTCGGTGTTGAATTCGTGTCCCATATTCATTTATGCTTTTTCTTCAGATGATTTGTCGGCTTCATCCTTAGTCTCTCGAGATTTGCTAATTTCTCTGCTTCCAAAATAAAAACCGACTACTATCAGAGCTATCTCCTTGAGATCGCCAACGGGTATGCCGGCAAGTACAGCTAAGCAAAATGAAACTATTATGAGAGCGGCAATTAGAACTTGTATGTTGCCTCCAAATTTCATTTCATTTAGTCTTATATTAAAGCCAAGTTTATTCCCAAACCATTCGAAGACTAAAAGAATAATTACAAGTTGAAGAATGGGTTTGACAAAAAACCATCCTTGCGCCCCCATTTCACGTAGGTTTTGAGCGAGCACTTTATAATTACTTTGAGAGCCATCTAAATTAATTGCTGCTACGTCAAGTGCAGTTACTGTGAGTGAGTATAGTAGAACTAGTACTACCGTCACTATTATTATTGTTCTCATATGTTTAATTTTTTAAAATCAAAATCTTGGCCCCTAATCATTTGTGCATTCTCAAGGAGGTCATTAATTTCTAGTACCAATCCATCAATTAGTCGACTCCGTACCATTAGTTCCTGAATTACGTACAGGAGTAATCCACTGATAAGTGGGACTGACATAGAGGTAAACAAATCTTCCACTTTGTTACTTATTAATTTTTATTATTGAATTTGTTTATGCTCTAAAAGGGTCTTATGAGAAGGGAGCAGGCTAGATACGATCGTCTTCATTACATTGCTCAGTCTTCGTTCCTGGAGCAGGCTTTTAATTGAGACTCTATTTTCTTGCATAGGGGTTGGGGTTGTGTTTTGTGTGTGCCTACTCGGTCAAAAGGATTTTCGGCTTGGTCCTTTTTTAATATTCAATTTTACGTTCAATCATTCTATGTTCTGAGATGACCATCAGGAGATCTAATAACTAGAGTCTTTTTTTAAAAGGCTATTTTCTTTTTTTCTATTCGGAAAGTCCCAAACGGAACTAGATTTTGATTTATCGTATAATCACGATTTGTAATTTTGTGATACTCAATGATTACTGTAGCTCTTGACTTACCTAATACCGGAGTTACATTGAATGTCACATTCTGTTTTACGACTAATTTTTTGCATTGAATAATTAGCGTTTTTGAAGTGTCTATCTTAACAGTCAACGCTGTGGCATCGCCAATTTGAATTTTTTTTGCCCTGATGGTAGTATTATTGTGAATCGCACTAGAGTTAAATATTACATTTTTTTCGAATACACCGCAGCCCATCAACGATAGAAGAAATAGAGTCTTAAAAATTGGCGATTTCATAAGGTTGTGTTTTAAAGTTGATTTTTTAATCTTTTGATTTCGTATAACAGTTTAGAAGTGGAATATCTACACACAGACTGATACTAAATCTTGTATAGTTTTGACTGTAAGAATTTTTTGTCTGGGTTACCTCCCTTAGCAATGGGCCGAGCTGGTAACCGCAGTTGATTGAAAGTGGTGATTTCGGAATGCCGATAGAATAGAAGACACCTGGAGAAATAATGTCTTTTAACTGAATGTTAGGTACGGACTTAGTGCTATCATTGGTAAAGCGAAACGCGGCCAAGGCTCCGATATCGACAACCGATAAAAAAAGCGTTGATGACCATCCATACTTATTTCTCTGCCACCCATTCTTTCCTGTACCAACAAAAAAAACTGAGTGCCCACGACTGATAGCAAGGCCAACAGGTGCTGAAACTCCGTATGAGTTAAAATAGGACTTATCTTTGACTATTACACCATCAATTTGCTCGTGTCCGTAATACAAACCAGTATAGGCGTTGAACGAAACATTGAAGGGAGTCTCCCTCTTGATGCGAGATGAACCAGAAGGCAACGCCACCGCTTCAATTGCGGCTTCGACATCATCGGAGTTGCTGGCTTGACTGATAGCAGCCATGAAGGATCCATATTTTAGAATAAATGATTTGAGCTTGCCCTGAGTTTGGTCTTCTACGCAATTCACATACAATTGAAATAGGCCAATGATAGCGGAACTGTAATTTTTTTGACTGATATCAAGGGCAATGTCACCTCCTTGTCGAGCAATGGTGAGTGCCTTTAGAGCTACGGCATCGCTCTTAATGAAATTTAATGATGGAATGTTCTGTACTTCAATTGCTTTTCCCAGCAAATCAAGGACCGAGTTGTATAAGCTATAATAATCTGTAAACGTTACTTTATCTTTTTCTTTCCCGGCTAGATTTTGGATGGCCCTTGAAACTATATCTGCCTGTGTTTGTATTGATTTTATATACTGGATGATGGCAGTACCATTAGTGCCTACATTGGCGATGACACTTGATAGTGTAGTATTGACCGCTCCATTGGAGAACGTAATATTTTTGCTGAGTGCCTGTTGATAGAGTAGCCCGAAATATATGTTCCTAGCGACTGGATCGCTGAATAAAATATTGAGTGAATCAGTTCCGACCCAATAATTGGACGAGCTTTTTGATTTTATAGATTCAGATAACAACTGAAATGTTTGCATAGCCGCTTTTGCGTTAATCAGCGAGTTGTTGGAGAAAATTGAATCGACCGGAAAATCAGCAACTATTTTTCCTGGCTGCTCTTTAGCAAGCATACCTTCACCAATGTAAATTGTTCCTAAGCAGATCGCTCTTAATTCAGGGCTTTTGCTAAAAAACGTTTGGTATTTAGGGTCTTTGATTACCTTTTCCAGATTGGGGAGTAGTGAATTCAAATCTTTTTCGAAAGATTCTTTCAATCCATTGATGTATGCTTCGTAGTTATAAATCTGGCTACCGATAGCATTTAATAAATTATAAGTTTGAGGAAAAAGAGTTCGGGCATCTTTGTACTCTTCTTTTGAGATCAGGTCGCTGAACTTGCTGAAGAATGCTACGTTGAGTTCTTCCTTGGTTCTTTTTACAAGGAATTTTGCGAAGCCATCGGCTAGGTTCGTGACATCGAGATTGCCAACAGAGGAATTCATAAAGCCAGAACTAATATTAGAAATTGACCATGGGTTTGCTGACGCCATATTTTTTAATGTGGCTACACCGATGAATGGGTTGTTCGCGAATCCCAATTGAATACTTGAATAGTACAAAGAACCTGGAACATATTTTTTTAAAATTCTGACCACTATAACAGAGTCATTTTTTTTGAAAATATACTTCATAGATGGTGCCGGTACCGGATTTAGCTTCCTTAGTTCAATAGCATCATAGTACGGATTTTGTGACCACAATTTTGATAAATTGAGTAAGGCAATAATTACAATGAAAGGGATACTTTTAAACATGATTGATAAGGTTTATTGTGTTAACGATGTCTAAGCAATTGATAGAAGGGAATGGCTTAGGATTATTGAGTAAAAATTTTTTTAGTTCAACTGCTTTGTAATCAGGTTTTGTTTTGCGTGCAAACTCAAGCAACAGTGCGCATGCCCCAGCAACAAAAGGAGTTGCTTGACTTGAACCTGATAAGTTCAGATAGCCAGAGTTTAAATAGGTTGATAATATCTGTTTACCCGGAGCAAAAAGATTTGTTTCGCCAGTTAAAATTGAATCGGTCAGAGGGATTTTTGTGTCATCTACGCCTCCAACTGAAAGCGTAACCGGATTTCTTGCTGGGTAATAAATATGATCATCGGGGTATCCAGCAATTTTATTTCCAGCTGCTGCAACTATAAGAATTCCCGCTTGGAAAGCTTTTTGAAGTTCTTCATCAACGTCCGGATCATCTTGGGGATCTCCTTTACTAATCGAAATGATATCCACCCCATTCGAGGTTGCCCATTTGATTCCGTCAACCAAATAAGCATTAATATCCCCGATTTCATCATGAGTTATTTTGCAAACGTAAATCACAGAATTAATAGCAACTCCAAGTTGTCCTCGATCACTGCTATAACCTTTGATTATCCCTGCACAATGGGTGCCGTGTCCATTCACATCCATTGAGCCGCTTGGACTATTCGTTACATCTTTAAATAACTGTGCGTCCAGGTTTAGTGCAGGATGAGGATAAAATACCCCTGTATCCAGTATTGCTATTTTTATCCCTTTTCCAGACAGTCCCATTGCCCAAGCTTCAGGAATCCTGAAGTTAGTCATCCACCAATTAGCTGAGGTTAGTATTTTACTTGTTAACACGGTTTGATCCACGCCACCACTCCAGTAATAATTTCCAGCCCCGTCTTTTAACCATGTGTTGATATCTTTATAAGTTTCTCCAGGATACAATCTTCCATCTACTTCCAGCTCACTCCCCGGTGCTAGATATTGATAACAAGGAGCATTCACGCTGGGCTTGCCAACCCGCACATTCAAATATTTATTTACAGTGACTTTCATCAGCCTTCACGGTTAATATGTGAAGAAGGATCATTCTTTTGAGGAGAGCCTGAGGCAGTTTGTGTTGTTGATTGAACAGCACCTCGTAGTTGCATCAACTTGCTTAGCAAGTCAAACCAAAAAGGAGCGCCAAGGGAAATTGCAATGGCTGTGATTAAATAGCCTAAAAAATCCTGCTTTACGGTTGTCCAGATGTATGCCGACCAACTGAACCTAACGCGTGGTGATGTTTCCTTCAAAAAAAATTTCAAATTCGAAAGAAATAAATCTCTGTTCACATGCTTGGGGATTAGCAGGTAATGATCCGTTCGTGAGTAGTAAATATTTTTTACGTATTTATTCCTGTATTTGACGGAGTCCTTTTTGACACATTGGGTATCTTGTTTAATGAACAGGGTGTCATTTATTATTTTTAGCGTATCCCTCATTGTTTTTTTACATGACTTACACGAATCAATAACTTTAGTTACCACAACCTTTTGGCAAGGACCCTTCCTTATCCTTATTAATTTCGTTCGGCAAAAAAGCTCAATTGAATCTTGAGTAATCCATCCTAATCCAAGAACTGAATTTGCAGTGGCAATGTCTTTTCCAAGTTGCTGTTGCATTGCCTTTAAGGAATCGAGTTTATCTTGGTCTGCAATTTTAGCGTTATTGCCAGCAGGAGGATTATGACTCTGAATGTAGGCACTGCCAAGCTGAACCATTTGCGCCCTCGCATCTTTATCCTTTGAAAGAACTTTGACGATCCGAAAGGTGCTAGCGTTAAACCCAGTGGCTATAACAAACCCCAAAACCAAAAGCACAAATTGTATTTGCCGCTTGTACCATCCTGTGGCTCGATCCATCATTCGGTCAAACCAATTCTCCAGAAGGATTTTAAATTTTTGCAAATCATTTTGTGCGTCATTGAGCAGAGACAAAATATATTTAGAAGTAACTGAATCGTGATTTAGATTAGCCAAATAATTTTGAATTCTTTCAAGATCTGTTGCGCCTTGCCCTGTTTTGAATATATCGAGTAGGGCTTTGGAAAAACTCTCTTTACTTATATATGATGGCGTTCTGAACAGGCCAGCCTTACCCTGGTACTTTATCTCAGCCGAATCAAAAAAATCCTTAGTTAAACCACCTTTATAAGGTACTATCAAGAAGTACAACCTCTTAATAAGCTCAATTATGACGACAAATAGCTTTGAGTCTAAAACAAATTTCAAGGAGCCTTTTGCAATGCCAAGTAATCTTGAATGCGAATTCTTCTTGATTTCCATCACCTTTTCTCCAAGTGTCTCCTGATCGGTTAGCATTCGATCAATTGCCGCAAGAAGATTTCTTGCTCTGAATCCAAGATAGGTGGCTATTATTTCAGCTAGCACTGTGGCGAATAGGCTGTAAAGTAAATAGACGAAGACTAGCCCTATTACTACATCTAAAGCAACTGATCCGGTCATATCATTGTTTTTCTTACCTACTCTTCATCGGATTTTCGGCTTACTCCTTTTAAAATTTCAAATTCATTATTTCAGATTTCTCAGTAATTGCCATTCATCGGCCGAATCGTAAAACAAAAAGGCCCGCTACTGACCAACTTCTTTCTCAGGCTGATATCTTGTCCCTTGTAATTCCCGATGCTGCTCGCCTAGCCTGCTATTAATTAGCATCCTCCTTCACCAACCCCTTCAACTCTCCTTTCCAATGCTTCACAGAGCTTGGATGAAGAGCTACCGCTGCTGATTTGGCGGGGCCCAGCCCCTTGGGGCTTTTGGTCAAACGATCCACCCTGCTTCTCAAGGATCCGGCCTGCTTATCGATGCCTTTTAGTTCCTTTATTTGTAGCCGCTTACCGAAATGAATGGCTTGATACCATTTTCCGTTTTTGGGGTCGTGCCAGGAGAGGTAGCCGTTGCTCTTTACCGTTAGCGGGCTAGTAATGGAGCCTGTGAAGCTGTACCGAACGCCCGCAGATTTGGAGGGGTCAAAAAAATGGGGCGTGTAAAAATCACTTACCTGAATTCCGTTGATCTCGTACGCGCACGAAGCATCCTCGCATGGGTCGCAGACTTCCACCAAATACTGGACGTAGCCGCCGCGCGGGCCCGGAGCCGTGTGAAGGCGGTTACCCCAAGGGTCCACCAGCATCTCACACATCTCATGACTGCAAGTCAACTGCCAGCTTTTATCAAACGCTACGAGCGCAAAAGGCTGGTGATTCTTATCGGTATGGTAGCCGGCGTCACTGCGTTGATTAATTTTGTCAGACAGAATGATCGGCCAAAACCCCGGGGGCACGTGCTCAAGGTGAGGAAAATAAGTAACGGTTGCCTCCTTTTTCCAGATTGGTGCCAGGTCGCGCATCGCTTGCGTTTGCAGGGCGGCAGCCGTCTGGGACAAAAGTCCAGCGTCGATGCGCCCGGTGTCGTCCACCAGGGCGATGTGGTGGGTCAGCATAAGGTTTAGGATTTCAGGCCACGCAGAAATTTTCACCTCGCGCTGCCTGTTCAAATGTTGCTGATTGCAACACCTCCTTCAATACCCTACTCGGGTGATTCGCATACCCCTGAAGGGGTATTTTTAACCCAAGTCAAACTTTACCGACCAGAAGTCTCAATTGAACGCGAAAGTGGCCGCATCGCCACCCTGTCATTTCTCACTTTCTTCTTTCAGGTACGCCAACCACCGGACCATGCCGGCCTCAAGGTTCTTGTTGAATGACTTCCGAAAGAGAACCGTCAGCCAGCCTTCCATGCTCTCGTCCACCGTCACCCGCGTACCGCCGTTTTCCGCTGCCAGTCGCCAGTTGTGAATGGCAAACATGCCCATGGTCTTCCCGGTCCAGCCAAAGGCGCGGCCGGTTTCTACCGTGTGGAGGGTGGAGTGAATTTTAGCGCCGCCGGTCTTCCAGGTAAAGGTGGACTGTGGTTTCAACGGGCCTGTCAGCTTTGGGTTTTTGATGTCGGGTTGCCACCTGGCCCAGTCATCAATGCGGGTCAGGACTGACCATACCCGGTCGGGGGCTGCCGCGATCCAGATGGAGCGGCTGCATTTTACGGAGGCGTGTTCATTCACGGAACGCGCCATCCCGCTTTGCGCATGGGCGAGGGTGCCCAACATTAACAGATTTGCCGTCATAATCATGTTTTTCGTGTTCATGGTTTTTATCGTTTTAATGATGACACAAAAAACGGATGAAACGGATGCGACGCGCTTGACAAAAATCAAGAAGTCATGAAAGGTTAAAAATGATCCCTTTCATTCTTGTGTTTTTCCTTGCCGATGTAGCCCAGGTGTGTACGGTTCGGCGACTCACAATATTTCAGTCCGTAGCCGATCATGCGGTCGAAGCTACTGTGTGCGTACGCCAACAGACCCGCGGCCATCAGGGCTGGTTGGGAGGCGAGCAGGCCGACGAAGGCCAGCGCAATGGCAGTGGCCTTATGGTGACTGAAGTTGTAACAGCTCGCCCCCACCGATTTGTTGACGAGGTAGCCGATGGCAAAAAGATCGGGGGCAAAAAATGCTGGGACCATGATCAAATAATTGTAGTGCAGGGGCAGTTGCGCCAGTGCGTAAAGACAGGCGGCAAATTGCGCCAGTTCTTCGAGTGCCAATAATTTTTTCATAGGTCAGGATCGGGCGCCGATTTTCCGTAGCCGGCTCAGGGTTTCAGGCGTCATGCCCAGCAACGAGGCCAGATATTGCAAGGGCACCTCATTAAACAATTCTTTGTTGCGACTAAAAAACTGCTGATAACGTTCCTCAGCCGACAGCGACAGATGAGCCAGTACGCGGTCCTCCAGGGCCGCAAAGCATTTGACGATGAACAACTTTTCCAGTTGCGGCCAATGGGGGATTACCTGATGGATGGTGGCGTACTGTGCGCGACTGATGACGTGGAGGTCACAGTTGGTAAGGGCCTGAAGATTCCACCGAGCCGGCGTCTCGAAAAGAAAGCTCGAAAGGTCCAAGACAAAGTATCCTCTGGTGGCGATCCACTTGGTGACCTCTTTATCGTGCAGGGTCAGGTATTCGCGTACGATGCCTGATTGCAGGAAGCCAAGCCGGTCGGAATGCTGGCCCTTCCGCAGGAAGAACTCGCCTTTCGCCAACCGAACCGGTTGAAAGAACGAAATGATTCGTTCCACTTCTTCGGGCGTTACTCCAAAGAAACTCCGGATGTAGCCGGTGAGTTCGTTTTGCGTTTGCATGGTAGGCTAAAGTAAAGAGCGGAGGCAAATAATCCAAAGCGCAGCGTGGGACGTTACCGCTGCCGGAGCGGTACAAATTTGGCCACTTGCACATTCAGGGAAATGACCCACTGGCTTTGGCCCGCATAAACGCCCAGCGAAGAAAGGCTGCGAATGGACCCGGCCTTGTATTGATCATACACCCCTTGCTGGTAGGCACCAGAGAGGTACAGAAAGTCCATCACTTTCACACGCAGTCCGACATAACCCAATGCACCAAAATTATACAGATATTGTCTGCTGTCATTGAGGTAGTAGGTGCCGCCGTGGTACGTTAATCCTGCCACGGGTCGCAGTCTGCCGTGCGCCAGAATTCCTTCGATTTCCGTCTTCAAGGGAAAGTCAAAATTGAAAACAAATTTAGGTGTTGAATACACGCACGTGAGCGCCGGGAGCACAAGCGGGTTGCCCATGTTGCTGAAGTAGGCCACGCCCACGCCGAGGTTGAGGTTACGGCGAACTTTGTAATTCAGCTTGTTGATCAACACGAGGTTAAATGTTTTGTCGGTGTTGTTGAACGGCTTGGTTCCGTTCAAACCGGTTTGGGCGTAGGTTAGCCAAAAAGTCCTGTTCCCCAATTTGGCGGTAAAGGCGGTACCGATGTAAAATGATTGAATGTCCTTAGCGAACGGCCCTTCGGTGGCAGCATCGCGGAAGGAGGAAAAGTGTTGCTTCATGTAGCCGACGCCCATGTAGAGTTGTTTGCGCTTCTGGTTAATCAACGCAGCGGGAAAAGCCGCAAAATTGAAAATGCTTTGTTGAAAGCGATTGACCACTTTGCCGCCTTCGGATGTCAGGTTGCCGCTGCCGAATCCGGTCACATTTTCGAGCTTTACCATCTCGGGACTCAATTGATTGTTGACTAACGTCGTGTTCACTTCGGCGGAATCATATTTCTGTGTGGCCTCCTGTGCCCGTCCAAAGGAACACACAAAAAGCAGGGGAAGAATTAAACTGTTTTTCATTTTTCTTTTTTGGTTGAGGTTATTTGATGAGCAGATCGTTTGGATTTCGACGGTAGGAATATTCCAGCGGACGGGCTCGACCGATGCGGACGGCCATCTGAATTTTCGCCGGCTCACGCACGGCCATTAAATCATTAAAGGCGTTGTAACATTTCTTCATGGCCGGGTACTCCTGCAAGACCTGGCTCAGCGGATGCATAAAAAATCCCTGCCCCTGAGCGGCCAATTGAAAACGGGCATAGTCCTGACCGCAGCGGATCCAATCGATCAACGTGTTGGTCGCGGTGATAAAGGTGACCACGCCTTTGGACGACATCACCTTGTCGTAATGACTCTTTAATAATCCCTCGATGGCGCCTTCGTTGTGCCATACGGATTTGGAATAGTTGCGCAGCAATGTCTCCGAAAGCCACAGCATCGGCCCGCCCCTAAGACCACTCACCCGCATGTTCAACCCGTCGCGCTTGGCGGCGATGTCGTCTTTTACCCGAAACCAGCGACGCGATTCATCGAATGCATCCCAATCATAACATTCCACTTCCATTCCCTGGTACAGCAATATCAACATGGGTTTCAATGCGCGGGGATCGTTGGTTAAATGCACCTGGGCATGCGCCGGCTTGGCCTGGGCCAAAATCGACTGAAAGGCCTCGTCCGTGACAGCGCCATGATAAAGCGACCGGTTGGTTTGGCGGTTGAAAATATGGGGGTACAATTCATCCCGCGTCGGTGCTCCTTTTTGCAATGAAAGTCTGGCCAGCGGCTTTTTGCCGATGTCAGCATAGTCATAATTTCCTTCGGGTAAGTATTCCACCGCTGCCGCGTAGCCAAGGGCGCCGGCGCCAATCTCAAACAACGCGATAAAACACCCGCAGCCAATGTGGATTTGCCGCGCAATCGGGTCGGTGGCGGTGAGGAGGCGCGTTTCGTCCACATAGAACAGCGTTTCTGTCGGACTGATCATTTTAAATTTCCACGCTTGCGTGTTGTGGGGATTGGGGGCATTCAGACCGATGGCCAGCACCTGGAGGATCGGCTCGTGAAACGATGCCGGGTCGGGGCGGCGGCGTGCACCGTTGGCGCGGGATGCAGCGTCCGTTTCGGTTTCCATCCAGCCGAAGCCGGAGAGCATGGCGGCGGTCACCATTCCGCTTGTGGTGACAAGGAATTCATTTCTTTTCATAATGTGGGTTTTTGTTTTTGCGTTCATGACGCCACAAAAGTGCCCTTACGCCGCGCGCCGGTCGCCTTATCCTATAAGTCGAGCCCTGTTTTTTAGAAAATGAGTCGGATTTGCTCCGTGAGTCGGCCCATTGAAAGTGATGAGACAGCAAGAATCAGGTTTCTTTGGCCTCAGTCCGGACATAGCTTTGCGTCACAAAGAATAATTGTTACGCTAACATCATGACCATGTCGCATCCGAAAAAGACCTTCATTCTCATTCACGGCTCCTGGCACAGCGCCTGGAACTGGCATTTGGTGGTTCCCATTTTGTCATCTGCCGGCCATCGGGTGGTGGTAATCGAGCTACCCGGTATGGGCCGCGACAAGACGCCCGTCCACGAAGTGACCCTTGAAAAAGCCGTGGCCAAAATTGTAAATGTCCTTGACGCCGTCCAGGGAAAAGCCGTCCTCGTAGGGCACAGCAAAAACGGAATCATGATTTCGCAGGCGGCTGAATACCGCCCGGACAAAATTGAGAAGTTGGTATACCTTGCAGCTTACCTCGTTCCCGATGGAAAAACGCAGCGCGAATATTCCATGCAGGATACCGAAGGGGTGTTGAAACCATTCGTGATCAAAGATGAGACAACCCGGAGTACTACCCTGCAACCTGCCATTTACAAAGAAGGGCTTTACCACGATTGTCCCGACTACATTACCGAGCTGGCAAAATTGATTCTAACGGATGAACCTTTTGTGACCGGCGTCACCCCTTTACAGCTGACCGATATCAACTACGGACGGGTACCGCGGGTGTACATTGAATGCACAGAGGACAGGGCCGTAACGCCCTTCTTGCAGCGTAAAATGTACCAGGCGATGCCGTGTGAAAAAGTTTATTCGTTGCCGTCCAGCCATTCGCCATTTTTCAGCATGCCCGAAAAATTGTGTGACATCCTGATGCAATTGTGACAACTTGCCCTCACGAGGTTATTGCAGGACCAATTGCGCCTGATGGCGTTGCGCAAATTCGGAAGGCGACAAACCGGTTTCCTGACGAAATACCCGGTTGAGTGAGGCTTTTGAATTAAAGCCGCTTTCCATACCCAGGGCGAGGATCGTAAATTTTTGCTGCGTCGGGTCTTTCAAAAGCCCTTGCAGGTGCCGGACGCGATAACTGTTGACGAAATCGTAAAACGGCTTGCCGGTGGTGGCATTGATGGTTTGCGACAGAAAGTGAGGCGATACGTGTAACGCATCGGCCACGTCGCTCAACTGAAGCTTGGGCTCCCGGTACAAGGTCTGTTCTTCAAACAAGGTCACTAGCTTTTGAAAGATCGTTTGTTGTTCGGCTTCGGTGAGCGAAGATGTCTTGTATTTTCCCACTTCGGCTTCGTCCGGTTTCGCTGCCGGAGGAATGGGATTGCGTTCCGGCGCAGGCTGCTGACCGGTTCCGTAATATTCTGCGATGGTGTAGGCACGGATGCCATGAAAACTCAAATAAAAAATCGCCAGAAAAAGAAGGATGCCGATGGCATTGCAGACAAAGTGCGACGTGATGGGAAGAAAGGAAAATTGAGAAGAAATAAATCCAACCAAAGAAAGGATGGTAATGATAAGATAGATCCACGTGGACTGCGTGAGCCAGCGAAGCTCGATGGGATCAATAAAAGAATAACGTTCCCGGATATGTACGGAATATATCCGAAGCTTGCCGAGCAGCCACACAAATGCGCCGATAAACAACAGGGGCAATCCTTTGGAAAGCAAGTGGTAGCCAAGCGTTGGTGCGTCATACAGGCGCCGCAGTTGAGGAAGACTATAGCGACTGATCACAAATAAATCGGCGCTCATATAAAATGCCGCGAAAAGTGCCGGAGCAAATAGCAGCACCCACCGTCCACGATGGTGAATCTTTTCTTGTAAGACTTCCAGTGCAAAAATCAGAAACAACGGAAAAAGCAACAGCGGCAACACATTGAGCAGCAAGAAAACCACCGCCGTCAGTTGTTGTTGAAACAGGGCGTCGGCCACGAGCAGCCCGATAATGGTCACATTGATCAGGACCAGGATCGTGTCCGGCCCTTTTCTGTGCTTCTTCGAAAGGATCGAAAAAATAAAAAAGGCGGAGATCGCGATTCCAGCCATGTCAAGTGAAAACATGCCGTTCATTGGTTTGGGGCAGGCGACGCGCTGCCGTTAACAAATTTAACAGAAAATGCCCGCTCCAGGGAGCCGCGTCAGCACAAAAAATCATCCTTGGAGGATTAATTTTACGTTTGAAATCTTACTTTGGTTGAGGGTTTTAGGGCCACCGAAAAGAGAACCTTTGTTGAATTTTTATTGATCGAATTAAAAATTTTGTTGAACAGAAATTCGATGGTGACCGTCTAAAACCGATGCCGACAGCTACAACATTAATCTAACCCCCAATGGCCGATCAAGAAGTGATCAAGCACACCAAGAAGGTTTTCAAAATCTGGAATAACAGCCATTCCCTTTGGGAAAAGGCAAAGGAGTTTTTTCTGGAGATCTTCATCATTGTATTTGCCATCAGCGTGTCGGTAGGCCTTCACGACTGGAGCGAGCACCGAAAGGAGCAGGCTGAGGTCCGGGAGTTTTTGACCGGTCTGAAAACAGACCTGGCCGAAGACATTGAAGAAGTGCGCGACATCATTCGGGCCAACAAAGCTTACGACACCGCCTATCGCTATTTGTCGCGGCTGCGGCACGACATCAAGCCCGACAAAGATTCCCTGCACCGGTTCATCCAGGTACTCGGGAACAACATCTATCTGCGTCCGAACAAAAGCCGGTTTCAAGGCTTTCTTTCATCTGGCAAAATCCTGAACATTAAACCGGACTCACTGGCAAACGAAATCTTATTTCTCTACCAGGAAGCCATTCCGCAAATCCAATCGTCTGAAGGCGGGTTTTTGTCCACCCAAAATAAGCTGGACGAATACCTGATTGACCACCTGGATGAAACAGAATCGGACCTAAGCAAATGGGCCGTGTTGGCTACTCCTAAAGGCAATTACCTGTGCCGTCATCTGATTCCTCACCCACAACTGTATGAGCGCTATGAACAGTTCATTCAGCGGGGCGAGGCCGTCATCAAACAAATCGAAAGTCAGTATCCGGAAAAATGACGGCGGCGCCGGCTGGGCTTAAACCCTTGATATTTTGGGCAGGTGGACAAATTGAAAAATCAAATCCGATCGATTGTCAACCCTTCAGGGGAAGAATGGGATGAATTGGCGCGATTGGTTTCCGTCAGGCATTTGACAAAGAAAGAAACTTTTGTCGAAGCCGGGCGCGTTTGCACACACTTGGGCTTTATTGAAAAAGGATTGATGCGCTTGTACCAATGGGTGAACGGCGAGGAGCGCACCTTGAACTTTTACGGTGAAGACGAATTCATCTCCGTCATGCCCAGTTTTCAATTGCAGCAACCATCAAAATCAACCTTTGAAGCACTCACGCCCGTCGACCTGATTGTGATTGCCCATGATGACCTGTATGGGCTGTTTGAGCGACATCATGTGTGGGAACGACTGGGGCGGCTCGTGGCCGAAAAGAAATTGAAGGAGATGAATGACCTGCGCGACGACTTTAATTACAAAACACCCACAGAAAGGTATTTGTATTTAACCACCCGGCATCCGGCGCTCTTGCAACACGTCCCCGTTCAGCATATTGCATCCTATCTGGGAATCACGCGCGTTCATTTGACCCGCCTTCGCAGGCAACTAATGTCAAAACATTGAAACAAATGTTTCAGCGATAATTGATTTAGTCGTTTCAATTTTGTGGCATCAACTGAAAGACGATGAAACGATTGTTTTACCTGCTGGTGGCAACGGTCATTGAATTGCCGGCGCAAACCAGCGTTCCCCGTCACACCCAAAATACACATGCGATGACGCCCTACACCCAAGATGCCATCCTGATCCTTGATATCCAGGATGACTTTACAAAACCCCATGGCAAATATCCTGTTGATGCCAGACAGGCTGATGAAATGATTCAACGCATCAATGACCTTCTTCGCCGCAAGGCGAATGGTGAGGCGACCATCATTTACATTGGCAATGAATTTTCTGCTTTTAACCCATTGAATATCTTCCGGAATTTTGCGGCGTTGAAAGGCGGCAAAGGTGCAAAAATGGACGAGCGGTTGACCGTTGCCTCGGAACACTATTTTGCAAAGAACTGGGACAATGCATTTACGAATCCGGCACTCGACGCTTTTCTAAAACAACGCCAGATCACACGGGTGTTTATCTCGGGCGTGAAGGCAGAAGCCTGTGTCCGCGCTACCGCCCGGGGCGCGATGAAACGCGGGTATCATACAACCATCCTGACGGACTGCATTGCCACAGCCTCCGACAAAAAAAGAAATCGAATCATTCGGCAATACATCCGCGCAGGGATAAGAACATCGACTTCCTCTGACTTAAACTAAAACCGTCCCCTAAGAAGGCGGTCTGACGAAAAACAAGCTGACTTTCAAATTGGCAACGCCACCTGCTTCTGCATGCGAAGCAATCTTTCTTTCAGCGCCCGGGCGACACCCCGATCGATCATATTTGGCAATTCTTTCAAGGCAGTTTTGATATGTTCTGCGGCAGTCGGAAAGTTGCCCGCTAACAGGTCGATGGCGGCGGCAGTGGCACTGATTTGTGCTTTCGGCAACAGCGCCGTGGGACTGAATCGTTGCCAGTAAAGCTGGGCCCGTTGCAGATCGTTTCGTGCGACGGCATAGAAATAAGCCGCGTCCAGCCAGACCGCATTGCGAATGCCAGGGGGAATGTTCTCAACCTGGGCCATGTAGTCAATCAAATATTTCTCCGCCTCGTCGTATTCGCCAAGATCAAACGCCAATTGATGGCGATATCCCAACAGATAAACTCCCATGGGGGCATTGAGCTTCGCAGCCAATGCCTGCGCCTCTTCCAATTCATCCAGGTTGAGCTGGCGCGGACGCACACCACCACTGGAACTGGAAAATATTTTCATTAGCAACAACTCGAAACGGGCGGTATCGCCGCCTGACAAAAAGCGGATCGCCCGCGCGCCGTCTGTATAAAACCCGCCCGTGTGGAAAGGAATTGCTGTCATGATAAAAATGAGCAACGAAAAAAAGCCAAAGATTCCGAGAATTGAACTGCCAAACGTAGTAGCATGGTCTACCCCCCACGCACCAAGCGCCACCTTCGCCCCAAAAGCGAATAGAGCAAAAAACAGGCTAACTGCAGGGCCGCCTAGTGCATACACCGAAAACCTTCTCGCCAAGTTCTCCGTCGTGTCGGGTAAACTGATGACCATGCCGCCGAAAAGATTCACATTTGTGTTCCACTTAAATCGCCACCCCGTTTCCTCTTTGTCCCACATAAACGGGCCCACGACATACATTCGCAACTTAAAATTTACCAATCGACCTGCCAGCGCGTGTCCTGCCTCGTGCACCGCAATGGCCACCACCATGGCCGGAACCAGGCCGACCAACACCGCGATCAAATGACCGGCCGACGCTGCCTTTGCCGATGCAATGCCAAATCTCGCCGCCATGAACCCGGCTACTCCGCAGACTATTGCGAGCATTCCTTTCGTAATCAATTTTTTCATTTCCTTTGAAATTGTGCATCCGGTACCATTCACCATTTTTCAACAGATTAGGACATCGCTGCGGTAACCAACAGCAGGATGTCCTCATCATTGCCCGACGTCCTACAATCTTTAAACCTCGTCAAAAAAAGCACCATGCCGAGCGTGGCAAGCTGCAAGAGTCTCTCCGCGTCGATCAGGGTAATTCCAAGCGTCAAAATAGCTGTTTTCTGCCCATGGTCTTCGCTCGCACGGTAACGCAATATCTCTGATTGCCCATCCATGACCCGCAGCACAAAGGGACCGCTACTCTTGTAATCGATTAAAAATTGCGCTCCGTCCGCAAATGTCACGGTCCCGCCACTTCCGCAAGACCGCTGCGTGGCGACCAGCACCTCTTGATGCTTGTGAAGAATCGCAATCGAGCGACTCCACCAGCCCAAACGCCGTACTTCGTACACTTCATTATTCATCCAAAAGATAATTTTACTTGAGCCATCAAATTGAAGTTTCACCAACTCTTCGGTCGATGAGGCGAGGTAGTAC
>Ga0075019_10000875_pt1 | contig 17220 bp, 13 predicted proteins | sample ColStrG_CSR_2013_FD_71473 | JGI IMG/M metagenome (GOLD analysis project Ga0075019, IMG submission 71473) | Freshwater sediment microbial communities in response to fracking from Pennsylvania, USA - Cold Stream Run_MetaG_CSR_2013 | ecosystem: Environmental > Aquatic > Freshwater > Creek >...
GGGATCATTATTTCCTTTCGGTTCTTAGATTCTTGGCTGGACGACAAACAGAAAATATTTTCTTTAGTAAAGGTCTCACCCCAACGGTGTCAAATGAACTTACTTGAATCACCATCAAATATGATTTTAGTCATCAATTCTTTAAATTGCTCCCCATGTCAGACTTTAAATTGTCGGTACTGTCGAACGAGGCATTTCGCGAGATCTTCCATAGCATGACCGAAGGTATCGTGGCCATTAATCAGGGAGGTGAAATTTTGGTGGTCAATCAGGTGGTGGAAGAGATGTTTGGGTATGAAAAAGATGAGCTCAATGGCTGCAGCATTGAAGTTCTGTTGCCGGAGCGCTATCGAGGTGGACACATTAAACATCGATTAAGTTTTAATAAAGACCCCTCGCCCCGGCGCATGGGATTTGGCCGGGATTTAGCGGCACGAAAAAAGAATGGGCAAGAGTTCCCAGTAGAAATTAGCCTGAGTTACTCCGAAGCAAAAGGTGATTTTGTTGCCATCGCTTTCATCAGTGACATATCCTGGAGAAAGAAATCCGAACTCGCCCTCAAGCAAAGCGAAGAGCAACTCATCGTGTATGCATCGGAACTAGAGAAAAAAGTTCAGGCGCGCACAGAAGATCTGAATTTGACGATTAAGAAACTGGAGAGTGAAGTCATCGAGAGAAAAAAGGCGGAAGAAGAAGTCCGAAAGTTGCTGGCGCGAGAACGCGAATTAAATGATTTGAAATCCAAGTTTGTCTCCATCGCTTCGCACGAGTTTAGAACCCCCCTTAGTTCCGTGCTCAGTTCCATCGCTTTGATTGAACAATACAAGTTAAAGGGAGACTTTGACAAAATTGATAAACACACCCAGCGCGTCCGCTCGTCGGTAAATCATCTCACCTCCATTTTAAATGATTTTCTTTCTCTTGGAAAACTGGAAGAAGGCAAGGTGGATGTGATGCTGCAGCCGGTGAATCTTCATGCCATGTTTGAAGATGTCTCCGAGGAGATGAAGGCCTCCCTGAAGGAGGGACAACAAATTTTGATTGATTTTAAAATAGATAACCCTATTTTTGCTACCGACGCTCGTATCCTCAGGAATATTTTATTTAATTTGATATCCAATGCGGGTAAATATTCAGATGTAAAAAAGAAAATTTTAGTAGGGGTTAGCTCCCATGGCGATTCCATTAAAATCGATATTAAAGACGAAGGTATTGGCATACCCGCCAGTGATCAAAAATATCTATTCGAGCGATTTTTTCGCGCCAGTAATGTTTCCAATATTCAAGGCACGGGTCTTGGCTTAACCATTGTAAAACGTTATGTGGAGCTGCTTAGCGGGACGTTAACTTTTTTTAGTGAGCCCCATAAAGGAAGTGTGTTTACCATAACATTGCCGATATTTGAAAGTTAAAAGAATAAAATGGGATCCGACTTCATTCACCATCATCAATTGTAGATGTCAATAGCCCATGAGTGCTCACCGACCATGCGGATCGAAAGGAATAATTATAGTGCAAGGGCATATTATCAGGCCATCATTAAATTTATTTAAGAGATGAAAAAAATACTACTCATCGAGGATAATACCGAAATCAGGGAAAACACCGGGGAGATTCTGTCCCTTGCCAATTATGAGGTACTCACTGCTCCCAATGGGAAGGTGGGCGTTGCCTTGGCCATGGAGCAAAACCCGGATCTGATTATTTGTGACATCATGATGCCGGAGTTGGATGGCTACGGCGTCCTTCACATCCTGAGTAAAAAACCGGAGACGGCTCAGATTCCTTTTATCTTCTTGACAGCAAAAACAGAACGCGCTGACATCCGCAAAGGGATGGAGCTGGGTGCCGATGACTATCTCACCAAACCCTTTGATGACACCGAACTGCTCAATGCCGTGGAGACGCGTTTGCATAAGTATGCCATGCGGGCAAAAGTTTATCAAGCCTCAACGGAAGGGCTGGAATCCTTCATTGAGGATGCCCAAAAGATTTTGAATTTGGCTGACCTGTGTAAGGACAAAAAAATTAAGTCGTTCAAAAAGAAATCGGAAATATTCATGGAAGGGGATTTGCCGCTTTCGGTGTTCTTCATCAAGTCGGGCAATGTCAAGGCGTTCAAGTCCAATCAGGACGGGAAAGAACTCATTACCAATTTATACAAGGAGAATGATTTCTTTGGCTTTGAGCCGATCCTGGAGAATGCGCATTACCAGGAATCAGCCGTCGCCTTGCAGGATTCGGAGATCGTGGTCATTCCCAAAAATGACTTTATCACATTACTGTTTAGCCAAAAGGATGTCTCGGCCAGTTTTATTGGCTTGCTCTGCAAGAAAGTAGCCGATAAGGAAGAACAGTTATTGCACCTTGCCTACAATTCGGTAAGACAACGGATTGCCGAAGCCCTTTTGAAATTAGTGCAACTCAAAAATTCGAGCGCTAAAATTTCCATTTCTCGTGATGACCTGGCCAAAATTGTGGGGACCGCACCCGAATCGGTGATCCGCGTGCTCTCGGATTTCAAAGATGAAGGAATGATTGAAATCGAAAGCGGCAAAATTACCGTGACCCGGCCCGCACATCTTGAAAAAGTGATTCGCTGGAATGTGGCTTTATAAATATGCTTCCCCGTTAGACTATCCTCTTTGTTATTGCCGGACCCATCCCATGGTCTTAATTAACTGAATGACCAAAAGCGACAGCACGGAGCTCCCGCCAATGATGAGCACGTCCACGACCGAGAGAGAAGAAAGGGAGAGCACCTGAGCAACCGTTGGAATTCGGTAGATGATCACGATCGTCACCACGCAACTGATCAAGGCAAACCAAATGTACTTGTTGGAAAAAACTTCAGAGCGAAAGAAGTGCCTTTCACCTGCATTCATGTTAAAAGCATGCAGGAGCTGGGTTCCGATCAAAGACAAAAATAAAATGTTATTGCAATCATCACTGGCGGGCAAGACACCGGAATGCTGAAGCTCGTGGCTGACCAGAACAGCCATCATGCAACTCAATGAAACGATGGAGGAATAGATAAAGATGGTCTTCCAGCGCTCTTTGTCAATGATAGGCTCATTCATCTGGCGAGGTGGTTTTTTCATGATGGTTGGATCCCCTTCGGTCATGCCTAGCGCCAAGGCAGGCAGGACATCGGTGATAATGTTGATGAATAGGATTTGGAGCGGGAATAATTGAAAGTGGAGATTGGCGATAGAAGCTGTAGCGATAATGATCAGTTCACTAAGATTGCAGGACAAAAGAAAAATGACAAATTTCCTGATGTTCTCAAAAATGATTCGTCCCTCACGGATCGCAGCCACGATGGAGGCAAAGGAGTCATCCTTTAAGACCATGTCCGCCACTTCCTGCGCCACTTGTGTGCCCCGGAGCCCCATGGCAATGCCAATGTCTGCTTTCTTGAGCGCCGGCGCGTCATTGACGCCATCCCCTGTCATGGCGACCACATGCTTTGATTCTTGAAACACCTTTACCAAGTCCAGTTTTTGCGCGGGACTAACGCGCGCAAAAACCCTGGCGTTCATCCAGGCAGTCTTATCTTCCTTGGTTAATTGGTTGAAAGGCTTCATGGAGGCGCCCCCGATCACCAAATCACGGGTGGTGTTTTGAATTCCAATTTGCTTGGCGATTTCATTGGCCGTAGCAGCATGGTCGCCCGTGACCATCAGCACCTTAATTCCTGCCGATTTACAATCCTGGATGGCGGCTATGATATTGTCACGCGGCGGGTCGATCAAGCTGACAAAGCCCAGAAAGATCAGGTTGGCATACAGATCATCGGGCATTTTTTCAGGCTCGCTGTAGGCAAAGGCAATGACCTTGTAGCCTCGTGCCGCCAGCTGGCTGGCTTCCAGCAGAAAATTTTGCTTGTGCTCTGGAAGAAGTTTCATGATGTCGTGATCCTGGATCACCCGCTGGCATAACCGAATAATTTCTTCCGGTGCCCCTTTGGCAAAAACAATAACACCCGTGTCATTTTGATGGGCCGACGCCATCCTTTTCGTCTCAGAGGAAAAGGGATCCTCTTTTAGTTTGGGGTGATGCTTCCTTACATTCTCAATGAAAGAGTTTGACTGAACGTACTTGAGAAGCGCCGCCTCCAGCGGATCACCTATTTCTTTGCCGTGTTCATCGATTTGGGCCGTGTTACAAAGAATGCAGGCTTCAAGAATTCGTGGGTGAATAGTATTGTTTTCAATAAGATCGACCACCGTCATTCGGTTTTTAGTCAATGTTCCGGTTTTATCGGTGCAGATGACATTGGTGCCACCGAGTGTTTCCACCGCAGACAAGCGTCGTACAATGACATTTTTTTTGGCCATCTTAATCATGCCATTGGCCAGGCCAATGGTGGCCACAATGGGGAGCCCTTCTGGAATAGCCGCTACGGCCAGGGCAATGGAGGTCTGCAACATTTTCCATATTTCTTGGCCTCCGATCCATCCGGCAAAAAAAATAATAACCACCAGGGCGACGGTGATTTTGATAAGCTGATGGCTAAACTCTTGCAGCTTCTTTTCCAGCGGCGTTGCCGATTGCTGGGCGCCCTGGACCAGCGTGGCGATCTTACCCAGCTCGGTGTTCATGCCCGTGTCGGTGGCCACCATCCATGCATTTCCCTTCGTAATAAAGGTGCCTTTGAAAAGCATGTTTTTTTGATCGGCCAGTAGGGTCTTTTGGGGGAGTGTTGCACTTATTTTGTTGACCGGGGCCGATTCACCGGTAAGGGATGATTCATCGGACTGAAGTTGCGCTTGGGTGAGGATACGCCCATCGGCGGAAACGACATCACCGGTCTCCATGAACAGCACATCGCCCGGCACAATCTCTTCTGCATTAATTTCAACAAGCGTTCCGCCTCGGACCACTTTGGCGTCGATGGACGAAAGTTGTCGGAGGGCTTCCATGGAACGGCCAGCCTGAAATTCCATTAAGAAGCCGATGAGGGCATTGATGAGGATAACGATAAAGATGGCAATTCCGTCCAGCCATTCATGGAAGAAAAAGGAAAGCCCCGTGGCCACCAGCAGTAAATAAACCAGAGGGCTTTTGAATTGCTGGATAAGGAGTTTCCACCACGGTTCCGCTTTGCTTTTTTCAATCCTGTTTCGTCCGTGCTGCCCTTGGCGCTGAAACGCTTCTTGAGGTGACAGCCCCCCGTTTAAGGTTACGCCCAATTGCTCAAGTACTTCCTCTGAAGATAGGGCAAAGGCTTCTTTCATACCATTTTGTCGTTAAACCGAAATGGAGACGCCTTTCAGGATGCTGTGGAGCAGGTCCACAGCGGGCACGCAATGTGATTGGTGACGTCCTCGGCCACACTTCCAAACAGAAAATGACTGAGTCCTTTTTTGCTTTGGGTGGGAAGGGCCACCAGATCCGCCTTACACCGCTTGGCAAAATTTCGGATTCCGGATACTTCATCCTGGTCATTGAAAATCGTGAAGGTGGCCTTTCCGGCAAGTCCGCTCGTGGCCATAAATTCCGAAATCAACGGGCGAAGTGATTCATCGGTTTTAAAATGGAAGGGCGTATTCACATAAACAAGGTGCAACTCGGCGCGGAAGAACTTTTGTAGCGCTTTCAGGCGCTGGCTCACCTTGGAAGGTATCGTTGACAGGTCGGTGGCGAAGGCAATGTTTTTAATGGTATTTCGGAAATGCTTTTTGACCGTGATCACCGGTACGTTCGAAAAGCGTACGATCTTCTCGGCATTTGAGCCGATGAAAAATTCGCGTATCCCGGAGGCACCATGGGTGCCCATCACGATCAAATCAATTTTATGCTTTTTGATATGGCGTGTGATCATATGGTTTACCTCGCCGTGATCCAGTACGAAGGAGACCTTCATCCCTTTGGCCCACTTGTTTATCATTTTAGCCGCATCCGTTGCCACCCGCTCCTTGATTTTTTTTAGAAACGATTTTTCAAGGGCATTGATGGGTACAGGGCCATGTCGTAAAACCGGGAGTTCTACGATGTGCAGAATCACGATTTCTCCTTTGCTTCGTCGGGCGATGTTTACGGCAAATTTGAAAGCTTGCCTAGAGGAGGCCGAAAAATCACAAGGGACCAATATCTTTTTCATTTGTTTTTGTTTTAAAAATAAAAGAAAAGACTATTTGTAAAACTGACCTAAATCATGCTTTAGAATGAAGTAATACAGGAACCCTGAAGGTACCCAATTAAAATTGACTTCATGATGGAAAATGCGTGTCCATTCGAATTCAAAATTTTCGCCCCTACAGGACGGCGATTCGGCCACTCCTTGCAGAAAAACACCAGGAATCATTTCAGGCAACCAAGGCAAGGCCGCCGGAGCAAGGCTTCTGGCGAAGCCCAACAGCAATTGCGTTACCTCGCCGCCAGTAAATAAAGGGCTGGGTCCACTTCAATTTTGTTATCTACCAAAGTTATACCCGGTAGAGACCACACGGCATTTTCGGCCTCTTGCCGTTCGGCCCAGGTACGGACCTTACCCTGCAACTTGACTTGACTTGCATTTATTTCCACCTCTATGGAGGAAGCATCAATGGTTGCGCTACGATGAAAGGCAGCCGAAATTTTTCCTTTGACTTCTTTGGGATTGATGGCTTTGGCTTTCAAGGTAATGCGGTTGGTCACACCGCGTACGCCCTTCAAATCATGTACGGCCCTTTCCGCTGCTTTTCTTTGATATTCCCATTCGACAGCACCATCCAGAAAGATCCAGCCTTTGTCTACCCGAATTTCAATTTCATCCTCGTCCACCGCGTCGTTCCATTTTAATACTTCCTTCACCGCGCGAGCGATTTCGATGTCGGGCTGGTGATTTTCACCCGACAGATCAACTTCAATCTCGACGGCCACCACTTTTACGCCACTGACCCGCTGAGCAGCCCTTCCTGCTGCCAGTTTTTTTCGATACGTGTCTACTTCACCCGTCAGGGTCACCACACCCTCTTTGGCCGTTACGCCTATTTCGGAGGCGATGCTTCTCAGGCGAGGATCTAATTTTATTTCCTCCATCACGTCATGTTGCAGTTCTTCGTTTGTTTTCATGTCGTTTTTTTTTGCGTTTTGTGAATTCTTCAAGTCGGTTGGTGGTATGAAATAATTCAAAAAAGGCAGCAGCACCAATGATGGGTGTGGCCAGTATAAATGACTTTGATCACCGCTATAAAACCCCCTGGGAAGGGATGATCAATTATGGATTGGTTTTCTTTTTATTCTTTTCTGATTTTTCTTTTTCCTTTTGCATTTCCTTTTCCTGTTTCTTGAAATAAGGACGCGTCAGGAAATTGCTTTTCATGGCTTCCATATCTTCATTGAAGCGGGCCGTGCCTTGCTCAAGATTGGAGATGGTCTGCTTTAACTTTCGTTGCGTGGCGGTATCGGAAAAAATGACCCCGGCGGCACCCTGGCCTTTTTTTACCTGGCCCACCATATCGTTGAGGCTCTTGGTCAACTGTGATGTTTGCTGTGATATTTGCTCAATGTTGGCCACGGCCGTTTTCAATCTCTTTGCCATCACCGTGTCATTGAGAATGGTCGCGGCCAGTCCACTACCCTGCCTGGCACTTCGCATCAGGGCGGTAATTTCTTCGCCGGCTTCGGCTGCCCGTTGACTTGCCCGATTAATATTTTTGGCTGCCCCCTCCAGGCTCTTGGTAATGATCGTGTCGGAGAGCAAGTTCCAAATCCCTTTACTGTTGGTAATGCGCTGCGCAATTTTTTTCAGATCGGCGCTGAAGGAAGCCAGGTTTTGGTTGGTGGTATTCAGGGTTCGCAACATTTCATCGGTTTCCACTGGCTTGAGGGAGGAGATGACATCACCTTCCTCAACCACGGGGGCGGGCTGGGGTACGGAGTTTACGTTGATCAATTTATTGCCCATCAAACCGTCGGTACCCACGGAGGCCACGGAATTTTTCTTAATGTGCTTTTTCACCCCATTGTCAATAATCATGTACACCCGCACGGTGGAGTCGCTCATGATGTCAAGACGCTTTACGGTGCCCACATCAATTCCGGCAAACCGCACATTGTTACCTTCCTTCAGACCGTTTACATTGTGAAAGTCAGCGCTAATGGTAAAGGTGGCATCAAATAGATTACGATTCTTGCCAATCATATAAAGGCAGAAAATCAAGAAAACAAGCCCGGCTAATACGAAGGAACCTAACTTGATATTATCTACTGTTCGTGCTTTCATCTGTTATTCTTTATTAAACCCTTCTCGTTTGTCTTTATGCTTGATTGCTTTTTTAAGTTCATTCAAAAAATTCTTCAATCCGATGGTCTTTCGAACGGCGAAGTTCCTCACTGGTACCCCTGGCATAACATCGTCCGTCGATGAGCATAATGATGTGGTTGGACGTGATGTCAATACAATTCATGTCGTGCGATATAACAATGGAGGAGGCATTGTATTTATGTTGCACCTCCACAATGAGGTGACTGATTTCACGGGCCGTGATGGGATCAAGCCCGGTGGTCGGTTCATCATAAAGAATAATCTCCGGCTTTAGTATCAGCGTTCGGGCAAGGGCAATTCGTTTTCTCATACCGCCGGATAATTCAACGGGCATCATATCGATGGTATGTTCCAGGCCGACATTGGCCAGGGTCTGGCGAATCAAACCTTCCGACTCTCCTTCGCGCAGCATTTGTTTTTCATGCCTTCGCAAAGGGAACTCCAGGTTTTCACGCACGGTCATGGAATCGTACAAGGCATTACTTTGAAAAAGAAACCCCACTCTTCTTCGCATCAGGTCCCACTTCTCATGATCAAATTCGCTGATATCTTCACCCAAAATCCGAATGGTTCCTTGGTCTGGTGAGTACAGTCCAATAATACATTTAATTAAAACTGATTTCCCGGACCCTGATTTTCCCAGCACGGCAATATTTTCACCTTTAGGCAAATCCATTTCAAAATCACGAAGTACGTGATTGCTTCCAAAGGATTTATTGAGATTTCGTATTTCAATAACGGACTCCATACCCCTGGTTAGGTAAGACCTAATAAGTCCGTGATTTGAACGGCAATTAGATCAATGATGAATACCAGCAAGGAGGCGACGACCACAGCCGAGTTGGCTGATCGGCCCACCCCTTCTGTTCCTCGCTGGGAATAGTATCCTTTAAAACATCCCACCAGTCCGATCGCAAAACCGAAGAAGAAGGTTTTAATTAGGGAAGGCATCAAGTCACTATAATTGGCTGCCTGAAATACTTGTGTCCAATACAAACTCCAGCTAATGGACCCTCGTATGTTTACGCCCAGGTATCCCCCGTACAGAGAGATCGCATTGGATAAATTCACCAATATTGGCAGCATCAGGGTCGTGGCTAAGACACGTGTCACGATAAGATATTTGAAGGGGTTCGTTCCGGACACTTCCATGGCATCGATTTGCTCGGTCACCCGCATGGATCCCAGTTCGGCGCCCATGCCCGAACCAATCTTCCCAGCACAGATGAGCGCGGTGATGACAGGAGAAATCTCCCGGAGCAAGGACACCGAGACCATATTGGGAAGCAATGATTCAGCTCCAAATTGGACCAGGGTAGGGCGAGATTGGATGGTCAACACTAAGCCCATAATAAAAGCGGTCGTCGCCACCAGGGGCAACGATTTATATCCTACCCAGTAACATTGACGAAGGAATTCAGCAAATTCATACCGTGGTTTGAATCCTTCTTTAAAGAATCGTGCCGTAAAGCGCGCCAGTCCGCCAACTTCCTCCAGAAATTCATTGATGCTTATCAACTTTTTCATGCGCTCGGGTCCGTGACTCTCAGTTAGTGTTGCTATTTCTAAATTACGAAACTTAAAATCAATTGGTCCCTTGCCAGGCAATAAGTTTATTAAAGATCAATCGTCTCGCTCATTTTCGCCAAGGGCTAAGGCCAGTGTTTTTAGTTTGGGATTATGATCGGCCACTAATTTCAAAATTCCGGCAAAGGGAACGAACAGAATCATCCCGGCCACACCCCAGATAAGGCTGCCTATAAAAATGGCGATGAGCACGGTGAGCGTATTGACTTTCAACCGACTACTCACGGCAAATGGAAATATAATGTTGGCTTCCAGGTATTGCACAAAGGTAAATACGCCAACAATGCCAATCGGATACCATATCGAATCATAGGTGGCCCAGGCCACCGTCATCGGCAAGAGTGCGCCAACAATAATTCCGATATAGGGAATGAAGGTCAGGATGGAAGCAATGAACCCGAATAGAATAGCGTGCGGAACCCCCAAAAGCAGAAGGCCGATACTGTTGAGCACGCCAACAATAAAGTAGACTACTGCCATTCCTTTCATGAAATTGTAGTAGGCCGCAATGGTCAAATGTAAAATCTGACGAATATTTTTTTTCTTTTCATTTGGGAAAACCCGGTAAAGAATAGTCACCCACTTATGCCTGTAGTACAGAATCAGGACAATATAAACCGGAACCAGGATGAGCATGACCATGGAGATGGCCGAAAAGGAGAGGGTGGTTTGCAGAATCGCCAGAAAGCTTTTCAGGGATTGATCCGACACTTGCGTTAACCAGTGGCGTTGCTGCTCTGGAGAAATGCCCAAGGAATCGATTGCGTATTGGCTCACTTGGCTCAAGGCATGGCTAATTTTGCTTTGCAGTACTGCCCATTCCTTCAAAAAATCAATCAGTTGTTTGGTGAGCAAGCCAAGCAAGGCTCCCACTAAAAGCATCAGCAAAACCATACTGATAAGGGTAGCCATCAAACGATTCAATCCGTGTTTTTCCATCCACCCGCACACGGGGTAAAGCACAAAGCTGATCAGGGCGGCAAAACAGAGAGGAACCAAAATATCTTTTCCGAAATAAAGCAGCAGGGAAGCGAAAACTAAAAATTGCATCATTTCCAAAAGGGGGCCCACAGAAGTGACGCCCAGGCCGGCAAGATGATTTTTCTTCGGATGCATTTTTTTTAAAATTCGCTCCCCGCTCGCCCGCGAAAGGAATCAATATACGGTCTGTTCAAAGCGATAATTTCTAAATCGATCGAAGGCTGCCTTACTGAGCGCTTCCCGATGATTCGGATGCGCGATTTTCAAAAGTGCCTCCGCACGTTGCCTCATATTTTTCCCGTAAAGATTCGCCACGCCATATTCGGTGACGACATAGTGTGCATGGGCCCTGGTGGTCACCACACCCGCTCCCGGCCTGAGCATGGGCACAATTCGAGATACTCCTTTTGTCGCCGTTGAGGGTAAGGCGATAATGGGCTTGCCCCCTTCCGATAAGGCGGCACCTCGCATAAAGTCCATCTGCCCACCCACGCCGGAATAATGATACGTGCCGATCGAGTCGGAACAAACTTGGCCGGTAATATCCACTTCTATCGCGCTGTTGATCGCGGTCATTTTTGGATTGGTACGGATGATGGACACATCATTTACATAATCAATATTGAGGGTCACCACCGAGGGGTTGTCATCAGCAAAATCATAAAGCTTTCGGCTGCCTAATAAAAATCCCGTCGCTATTTTGCCTCGGTGTTTTTTCTTGTGCTGATTGGTGATCACCCCTTTTTCAACCAATTGCAAGATGCCATCGGAAAACATTTCGGTGTGAATGCCTAATTCTTTGTGGCCGGTCAAGGAAGCCAGCACCGCATCGGGAATCGAGCCAACCCCCGCCTGCAGTGTTGCTCCATTTTCAATTAACTCCGCGCAGTGCGTCCCGATTCGTGTGGCGATGTCCGAAAAATTTTCATTGTATTGGACTTCGGGCAACTCCTGCTCATGGTATACCAGGGAGTGGAAGGAGTCCATCCGGACAATGCCATCACCCATGGTTCTGGGCATGCGGGGATTAACTTGAGCGATAACATGCTTGGCTGTTCTGATGGCGGTGGCGGCCACGTCAACGGAGACGCCAAGTGAACAATAGCCGTGTTTATCAGGGGGAGAGACCTGAACTAAGGCCACATCCAAGGGAAGAATATTTCTTCTGAATAGATTGGGAATTTCACTTAGAAAAATCGGAACGTAATCGCCCCGACCTTCGTTCACGGCCTCCCTGATGTTTTGGGAAACAAATAATGAATTAATCCGAAAGTTGTCTTTATACTTCTTGTCGGCAAATAAGGCCGCTCCCTGAAGGCTAATGCTCACCAGCTCCACGTCAAAAAGTTCGGGGGCACGAGCCACCATCTTCTCCACCAAGTGGTGCGGTACAGCGGCTCCTCCATGGATGAAAACACGGTCTCCCGACTTGATCACTTTTACGGCTTGTTCTGCGGTGATATATTTTTCCATATAAAAGGAATTAAGCGTTTCAAAAATAGCGCGTCCTTGCTGGAGGCGACTTGAAATTATTCATCTATTAAACTGATTTACGTCAGCTTTAACCTACTGGTGAAACGTAAATTTGGTGCACAAGCAAATCACATGCTAGGCGAATTAACCCATCATGAAACAGAATCACTCTTGCGCAACCAGATGATTGGTCGGATCGGTTGTTGTGATCAAGGAAACGTTTTTGTTGTGCCCATCACGTATGTCTATGATGGCACTTTCATTTACTGCCATTCCAAAGTGGGTCTAAAAATTGAGATGATGCGAGCCAATCCGTCGGTCTGTTTTGAAGTGGACCAGGTCACCAAGATGAACGATTGGAAAAGTGTTATCGCTTGGGGAACCTATGAGGAGTTGTGGGATGAGGAGTCCCGTAAAATCGGAATGCAACTATTTCGAGAAAGAATGAAACCCTTTGTTGCCAGCCAGACCGCTGGGCCGATGATGCGCCAGCCGGAGCCTCACCCTCCAGACATCGGACCCAAGCCCGTATTTTTTAGAATCCGGCTTACGAAAAAGACAGGACACTTTGAACGTGGTTAAATAGTTCTCTATAATTGTAGTTAAATGAAAGCCCCAATCATTTTCTGTTCGATCGCCCTGCTATCCTTCTCGGGCTGCAGCACCATGAAAGTGTATTCTGATTTTGACCGGGATGTCTCGGTGAAAAATTATTCCACTTTTGCCTGGTCCACGGAGAATAAACAACTGGAAATCAAAAACAACCCGTTGTATTATAATGAACTCAATGATAAGCGAATAAAAAACGAAGTCGGCTTACAACTTAAAAATAATGGGTACCAATTTGACCTCGCTAGTCCCCAACTGAAAATCCATTACCACATCGTGCTGGAAGACCGTACGGCCATAAACCCGGAGCCCTTTGGCGCCTATGGGCAAGATTGGTTAAACCGAAACACCAACGTGCGTGAATTTCGCGAGGGTACGCTCATCATTGATTTAATGGATGCCAAAACCAATAATCTAGTGTGGCGCGGCTGGGCCGTCAATTTTCTGGACGAGGATAGACCTGATCAACTCGAAGATCAATTCAAAATAGCGATCAAAAAGATATTTGAAAAATTTCCAAAGCGTTAAGTATAGCTTACCCGATAGCGATTCCCTTTCACGGTTTGAAATTCGGTAATCCCGCTAGTGGATTTTTTGGTCGCCACCTTTTTACCTTCGCAGGTGACACTAACATGTCCCTTGATCCGGCAGACCTCTCCGGCCTTGGACAAAATCGATAAACTGCTCACGCTTTTGTCTTTCCATTTAAGATCGAGTTCAAACGCTCCCCTCACGCACACGCCATTCAATTCGCCCGACGCCCATTCATCGGGAAGAGCCGGCAGCAAATTAATGAACCCCTCGTGCGACTGCACCAGCATTTCGGTGATGGCGGCCGTCACGCCGAAGGTTCCATCCACCTGGGGTGCCTTGCCACACAGCGCAATGAGTTGCGGGCAGCTTTGTTCCTTCAGGTAGCCTTTGAATATTTTATTGGCCCTGTTGCCGTCTTGCAATCGAGCCCACAGTGCCATCTTCCAGGCACGCGACCAGCCCGCCGCTCCATCACCTCTTTCTTCAAGTACCTTTTTATAAGCCTCGATAAGTGAGGGTGTCTTCCTGTCAACTAATGCTTTTCCAGGGTATAGTCCATAAAGGTGGGAGAAGTGGCGATGATTTTTTTCAAGCGACTTCCAATCATCTGCCCATTCTTGTAAAGAGCCGTCGGACCCGATTTGAGGCGGCACTAATCGTTCCCTTGCTTCCCTGACTTGCTGGAGGAGGTCAGAATTTTTTTTCAAAATCGCCGAGGCTTGCTGGTAGTAGCCCAGCAGATCATAGAGAATTTGCATATCGATGGAAGAGCCCGCACAAATGGTCGTGCCTTCCCGAAAGCCGGCGGTAACTTCATCGAAGTAGGGTTTGTTGCCGCCACCATCCGGGAAATTTTCCGGCGATGTGCTGGGATTGGTCACTAGCCATTTCCCGTTGGGGTGCCGCACCAAGAAGTCAGCAAAGAACTGCACTGACCCTTCTATGAGCGGATAGACGTCGGCAAGAAAGTTGACGTCTTTGGTATATTGATAATGTTCCCACAGGTGCGTGCACAGCCAGGCGCCACCCACGGTAAAGGTTCCCCACGTTGGCCCATCCATGGGTGCGGCCACTCGCCAAAGATCCGTGTTCTGGTGTAGCACCCAGCCTCGGGCACCGTAATGCTCTGTGGCGACTTGCGTTCCCTGATCTGTTATTTCTTTGATCAATCGAAACAAGGGCTCCGCACATTCGGAAAGATTGCTGCTTTCCGCCAGCCAGTAGTTCATCTCCGTGTTGATATTGGTGGTGTACTTTGAATCCCAGGCCGGGTTCATGTCATCGTTCCAAATTCCCTGCAGGTTGGCAGGCTGCGTGCCGGGTCGTGATGAGGAGATCAGGATGTAACGACCAAAGTTATAGCTCAGGGCGGAAAGACTCGGATCGGGGGAGGTTTGAATTTGTTGCATGCGCTCCCCTGTGGGCAAGAAGGAATTTTCAGCCACGGGCAGAGTCAACCTCACCCGGTCATATAATTTCTTGTAGTCGGCCAGGGATGCGTCCCGTATGGTTTCAAATGATTTTTGGGCTACCTGCTTTAAATAATTTTCTACCCGCCCATGCTGGTCAGCGCTAACATCTTTGTAGTTAACAAAGTTGGTGGCGGCAAAAAAGTAAATGGTGACCGCATTGGCCTGCTCCACGACCAGGTCTACACCTTGGGTTCTAATGGAGCCGCCCTCCGGGACCACTTTTATCCGCGCTTCATATTTTAATTTTCCTTCTACCCCCATGTAGTCGGCCGATTTTCCGGTAAGCACGAGCTGGTCATCGCCCAGGGGGTCCATTCTAAAGTAATCGGTGGCGTAATTGGAGTGAGCCTGGTTTCGTACCCCTCTCAAATTTGCTTTGAAGGAAATGCTTGCTGGCTTGTTGGCTGTTAGCCGGATGACAATCGTCTGATCAGGGGAGGAGGCAAAGGCTTCCCTTGTATAGGTAATTCCGTTGGCCTGGTAGGTGACCGTGGTGGTCGCCGTACTCAGGTCCAGCCAACGCTTGTAGCTGGTGACTTGCTCCTGCTTGTCAAAGAATAAGTGAAGGTTGGCCAAACTTTGATACTTCTGCTGCTCTACAGGATATCCCATCAGGTGACGGCCAAATAAATTGTGCGCTTCCAGAAATTTTCCTTCGAAGACGGCCTTCTGAATTTGAGGTAAAACTTTATTTCCTCCTTTTACCACCGTGGAATACGGGCCGCCCGTCCAATAGGTTTCTTCGTTTAGTTGTATGCGCTCTTCGCCATAATTGCCGAAGACCATCGCACCCAGCCTGCCGTTTCCAATGGGCAAGGCCTGTTCCCATTTTGCCGCTGGAGTGGAATACCATAATATCGTCGAAGGGTCAAAGGAGTGGCCTTCGCCGGGCAACCCTGTTGGGCCGGACTGCGCGACGCAAAACGTGGTCACAAAAAATAGGGTCACACCCAGCCATGAAATTTTTCTATAAAAGGCACAGGATAAAAACAGGGGCGTCGTGGAAGTCATTTTAAGGTGGGGTTTCGTGCTGGCATGAAGATACGTTTTTGCAAATAAACTTGTCTGGCATGGCTTGCCATACCATTCTTTTTTTTCTACGGTAAGGCTTTCTCTTTGAATTGAGTTAAATTTATTTCTAAAATTTTAAAAGCTGAAATAACCCATGAAACATACCCGACGATCTTTTATCGAAAAATCCTCTAAGGCTGTTGCTGCATTGGGGGTGTCTTCTGTTATTCCGTGGCCTTCGATGGCAAAGACAAAAATGGTGGCCCCTTCTGATCGACTCAATGTAGCTGCCATTGGTATCAACGGAATGGGGTGGGGCGACTTAAAAAATCTCATGAAAGTGCCAGGGACAAATGTGGTTGGGCTGTGCGATGTAGACAATGCTGTTTTGACTAAACGCAAAGGAGAATTAGCCAAGGATGGCATTCAGGTAAAAACCTATTCCGATTATCGAAAGCTTTTGGAGAATAAAGACATTGATGCGGTGGTCATTGGCACGCCCGATCACTGGCATTGCCTCCAAATGGTCGAGGCTTGCAGCGCCGGTAAGGACGTGTACGTGGAGAAGCCCGTTGGCAATTCCATCCAGGAATGTAATGTGATGTCTGCCGCGCAAGAAAAATACAGCCGAGCCGTTCAGGTAGGGCAGTGGCAACGGAGTGTGCCTCATTTTGTCGATGCTTTGAATTATCTTAAAACCGGTAAGATTGGAAAAATAAGAACCGTGAAGGCCTGGGCCTATCAGGGGTGGATGAGCCCCATGACCGCCAAGCCTGACGGGCCAACCCCTGCCGGTGTCGATTACGCCATGTGGCTGGGCCCGGCACCCCTGCGTCCCTTTAACCCTAATCGTTTTCATTTTAATTTCCGGTGGTATTGGGATTATGCGGGTGGGCTCATGACCGATTGGGGTGTTCACTTAATTGACTATGCCCTGCTGGGTATGAACGCAAAATTTCCAAAGTCAGCGGCTGCCCTGGGTGGAAAGTACGCCTATCCGGACGGCCCGGAAGAGACGCCCGATACGTTGACAACGCTGTTTGAATTCGATGATTACAATTTAATCTGGGAACACGCGCAAGGCATCAGCAACGGTCAATATGGCCGCGATCATGGCATTGCCTATATCGGAAATAACGGGACCTTAGTATTGGATCGGGGAGGATGGGAAGTGATCCCCGACGAAAAAAGAATGGAAGCCATCCCGCTGCAGCCCAGCAAAGGTTCGGGACTAGAAAACCACATGATCAATTTTGTGGACGCCATCAAGTCAAGAGACTTCAAAAAGCTCACCTGCCC
>Ga0075019_10000880_pt1 | contig 17156 bp, 14 predicted proteins | sample ColStrG_CSR_2013_FD_71473 | JGI IMG/M metagenome (GOLD analysis project Ga0075019, IMG submission 71473) | Freshwater sediment microbial communities in response to fracking from Pennsylvania, USA - Cold Stream Run_MetaG_CSR_2013 | ecosystem: Environmental > Aquatic > Freshwater > Creek >...
TTGGTACACATTTCCCATTCCGATTTTTGAATTGTCCGACCGAAACTTCAGCGAGTGGTGGCATAACTATAATCACGACCCGAGTCGTGTGAATTACGGACTGAACCTTACGCGCTACAATTTTCGCGGACGCAACGAGACGCTGACCCTAGTAGCTCAATTTGGTTTCACGCACCGCTATGAACTCTCCTATCGCATTCCCTACATCGATCGCAAGCAAAAGCGGGGACTGGCCTTCAACTTTGCTTATTCCGATCCGAAAAATATTGCTTATTTCACCAACGATCACATTCTCCAGTTTCTGAAATACAACCATCCGCTGAAAACCACCGGCGGTGGCTCGGTTACCTACTTTTACAGAAAGTCATTTTTTGAAACGCATTCCGTGCAAGTCAGCTATTGGACCAATGCGATCAACGATACGGTGGCGTTGCTCAATCCGAATTATTTCGGGCAGGGCCGCACGCAATTGAATTATGGCATCGTCAACTACTCCTTCAACTCCGAACATCGCGACGTGGTACAATATCCGTTGCGCGGATATCAGATTTCGGGCTACGTTCAAAAAACAGGTCTGGGTATTGGCAGCCAGGTAAACCTGTTCGAAGTAGGCCTCTCCTACGCACGTCACTTTGCTTTTAAGAACAACTTGTTTCTTTCCAACTACACAGGCGGCTACTATGCCACGCCCACCAACCAACCCTACACCCTGTACAATGCACTGGGATACAGAAAGCAATTGGTGCGCGGCTTCGAAACGTACGTGATCGAGGCGCCGTGGTTTGTGTTGAACAAAACCACCCTGAAAAAGCGAATTTTTTATAAGGTCTGGGACCTGAACGGCCTGCCCAAACAGCAATTGCGCTACTTCCCATTGTCAATTTATGTAAAGACCTACACGGACTGGGGCTATGCGGACAACTATCCATACTACGTTAACTTTCAGCCGCAGGCCATCAACACACGCTTTACCAATACGCTCGTTGGAAGCTGGGGTACGGGACTTGATTTTGTGACGGTCTATGACATCGTCATTCGAACCGAATACACGTTCACCAACCAAAATCACCGCGGCTTTTTTCTTAGTTTGAAAAAGGAATTTTAATTGGCTCGGTACTTTTTGTAAACCCGTTGCTTTCCGTTTTTCATTTCATACCATGTACCCACCGCATGGCCCTCCCGGTAAGAGCCAACAAACTGCAGCTTGCCATCATCGGAATAAAATTTCCATTCACCGTCTTCTTTGCCCTGATGATAGGCGCCAGACTGAACCAAATAACCCTTTTCGTTGAATAACATCGTTTCGCCCTCCGGCAACCCGTCTTTATATTGAACGAGACGTTCCAGTTTTCCATTGGGATGAAAATGCTTCCATTGCGCTGCGTATTGGCCATGGGCAAAGACTCCTTTGCTTTTTAAATTGCCGTTGGGGTGAAAATACCAGGCGGAGTCTTGCATGCTTCCTTCTTGCCATTGCTCGCGTCCCTGCACCGTTTCAGCAGGATAAAAATAAGTGACCTCACCATGTAGTTTGCCTGCATGATAGTTTTCAATGGAATTTTTTTTGCCGGATGGGTAATAAAAAATCCACTCGCCTTCTTTTTCGCCGTTCACCATTCGGCCCGCAGCTTTAACTTCCCCCGACTTGTAGTATTCCTTCACAAAATCTTGCGAATGCACACAGGTACTTCCAAATAGTATGACCATTGCGACAATATACTTCCTCATTTTGTTATCTTTAATTACCCGAACCGATCTGGAAAGTATCCGCTGAAATAAATTTTTAGCAGATGAAGATGATCGTTTCTTTCCTCTTCTGGATTCTGGTTGCCGCTAAGTTAGCAAAAGGGCAAAGCACTACCACCGTCATGGGTGCGCGGGCAGCAGGAATGGGCCAAGCCGTAGCGGCAGTTTCAGATGAATGGGCCATCATCAACAATGTGGGTGGGCTAGGAAAAGTAAACCGCGGTGTCGCGTGCGCTGCATTTGAAGTGCGGCCTCATTTACCCGGCGCCAACCGGACCGCTGCGGCACTCGCGTTGCCCAGCAAGGTCGGCACGTGGGCGTTGGGCGTTTTTCGATTTGGCGACGAAATCTACAACGAGCACTTGGTGTCGTTGGGATTCGGTAACGAAATTGGCAACACGGCCCTGGGCGCCCGTGTTAACTATATTCAATACCGCGCTGAAGGATTCCAAAGTGCTTCGGCGATCAGTGCGGACTTCGGCGGCATCACCCAACTTACCCCTCAGGTGCAAATAGGCGCCTACATCATCAACCTGACGCAATCCAAACTATATAGCGTGGCTGGTGCGCCGCTGCCGACACGGCTCGTGGCCGGCGTAAGCTACCGACCGGATAATGGCGTATTGATGGTGGCGGAAATGGAGAAAGACATCGACTATGAAGTCACCTGGCGGAGCGGATTTGAATATGGCTTATACAAGAAAGTATTTTTTAGAACCGGTGTAAACCTGCACCCCGACGCAGGCTACTTTGGCGTGGGCGGCATCAAAAAGAACCTTAAACTCGACTACGCCTTTCGCTTCAGTCGATGGATGGGCGCTGGACACCAGGCTTCTGTTGTGTTGTTTCTGACAGCTCAACCAAAAAAATGAAATCGCTGGCATTGATCGTGGCACTCCAGGCGAGCTACCAGCTCTTGGCGCAGGTAGCCCCATCCGGGGAATTTGATCCCGCGCGTCTGGTCGACGAAGTCTTTGCCGGTCAGGAACTGGACCTGAATTATCAGGACCTCTATGAAAACTATCTGCAATTGATGGCCAATCCGCTCGACCTAAACAGCGTAACCGACTAACAATTACGCACGCTTTATGTATTGAATAATGCAGACATTCAACGGTTGCTAGTCTATCGTCAGGAGGCTGGAACCTTCTTATCCGTCAACGAACTGCAAACAATATTTGATCAGTCGACTTTTTCGCGCATTCGGCCATTCGTCACCGTGCCCGATGCCACACGATCTTTCAACCGGCGCATCCTGCGGCGCATCGTGCATGAACCCAACAACTATTTGCTGTTACGGTGGGCACGCACCGTGGAACCCCAACTTGGCTATACCGAACAGGCGTCGCCCTCGCGTCGCTATGCAGGCACGCCCGATCAGTTTTACGCAAGGTTCCGGGTGAGTCGGGCAGGCGATTTTAGTCTGGGGATGACCATGAAGAAAGACGCCGGAGAAACGCTAACGTGGACGCCGGCCAAAAATTATTACGGATTCGACTACACGTCGCTGCACGCGCAAGTGATGAACAAGGGACGGATCCGGAACCTGATCGTCGGCGATTTTCAGGCACAATTCGGGCAAGGCCTTACACTCGGCTCTGTCTTTGGCATCGGCAAAAACGGCGAAGCGGTTGCAACAATGCGGCGCGCCAACCTGGGCTTCCTCCCGTACACTTCCCTGTACGAGGCGGGATACTTTCGCGGCGCAGCGCTCTCCGTCGCAATCTCCAAGCACTTCACGCTGCACACGCTGGCCTCGCGGCGCGGACGCGACGGCGTCGTGATTCAGGACACTGCCGCTACAACAGCCGACTACCTGTCGTCATTCAGCTACTCCGGCTTGCACCGGACCGCCAGCGAACAAGCGGCCAGAAATTCGTTTTCCGAAAGCAACCTGGCCTCCGTTCTTCAATTCAAAAATAATTTTATCGATGCGGGCCTCATTGGACATTTCACACATTTCAACAAGCCGTTGATTCGACCGGCTACCGTCTACAATCAGTTCTATTTTGCCGGTGATCAAAATGTCAACCTTGGCGGTTATCTGAACATAACCCGAAGCAACTATTCCTTTTTTAACGAAGTGGCGCAAACGCAGGGTCAAGGCCTTGGCTTGGTGACCGGTGTGCTTGTCAGCGCCACCGCCCGGTTGGACCTGTCAATGGTCTACCGGCGATTCGAAAAAAATTTCTACAGCTTTTATAGCAATGCTATCGCCGAAAATTCGGTTTGTCAGAACGAGACTGGCATGTATTGGGGCTGGAAATACGCCATTAACAAAAAAACATCCGTCACCGGCTACGTCGACCTATTCATGTTCCCCTGGTTGCGTTACCGCAGTTATGCGCCGTCCGACGGCAACGAATGGCTTGTGCGACTGAACCACAAGCCGTCGAAGACTGTCTCTTTCTTCGTACAAATGCGCACGACCGCGAAGCAACGAAATACGGGCATCGACCACAACCTTTATAAAACCGACCAAGGTATCAAGCGAAGCTATTGGATCAATTGCGACTACCAGGCCAATGGGAACGTCAGTTTTCGCGCGCGCAGTTCAGCAGTTACCAAATCGATGGCAGGAAAACCGTAGGCATGATGATTTTGCAGGACGTCACTTACCGCCGTGGCAAGTTTGGAATCAGCGGGCGGTATGCGCTTTTTGACACTGAAGATTACGACAATCGCATCTATGTGTACGAACGAGATGCCTGGCTTAGCTTTACCTTCCCGATGTATTACGGAAAGGGAATCCGAAATTATTTGCTCTTGCAATACCGAATGACTTCCCGCGTCGATGTTTGGTTGCGCTGGTCGACCACGCACTATATCAACCAAGGCTCGATTGGATCGGGAGGCGAAATGATAGTTGGCGATCGCCGGAATGATGTTAAATTACAGGCCAGAATTAGATTTTAAAACATGCATGGATCAGAGCTTGTCAACCAGGGAGTCTTGTGGATGCTGTGTGTCGGGTTGGCGGCTTTCATCATAGTCTTCCGGTTGATTTTCAGGAAACCGCGTAAGTGATTCAACTGAACTTTTGAACTCTCTGTCGTCGGCATTGCAATTCTGCCGAATACCTGCTTACTTTATGGCCTAAGCGATGCAATTTTCTATGGTTCAACCCCCTATCCATGAGAAAGCTTAATTTCATTTTGGCACTGATCGTCGTATCGCTCCTGCTCCTTTCGATCGCGTCCATCGCCTTTTCGCAAGCCACAAAAAAGACCCTCGAGTTGGCTGAGTTCAAAAGCATCTATGTCAATTCAAATTATACCGTTTACCTCAAGCAAACCAACAAACAGGAAGTAGTCGTGGAAGCGGACCCGGATATTTTTGCGCTGACAAAAATAACGGTGGAAAACGGTGTGCTGATGATCAACGTGGACCGGAAACCCGACACACCCAACAAAAGCATCTGGGCCAAGATTGATGACATCAAGTTGAAAGCCGTGATGAAAGTGATGGTAAGCGTGAAAAACATCAATGAGCTGCAGGTGAACGGTGGCGGAAAAATTGTCTCAGAAAATTCGATCTCCGCCGACTACCTCTCTCTGGCTGTGGCGGGCAGCGGCAGCATGGACCTGGACATCAAGGGAAATAACGTGAAGACCGAACTCAGCGGCGCGGGCAACCTCGTGCTCAAGGGATATGCCACCAGCAACGACATCTACCTGAGTGGAAGCGGAAGCCTGAGTGCATTCGCCTGCGAATTGGAAAATGCAAAAGTGAAGGTAAGCGGATCCGGCTCCTGCGAAGTGAGCGTGAGCAGCAAGCTCGAAGCCGTGGTGCTCGGGAGCGGGTCAGTCAAGCACAAGGGCAATACCAAAGAAGTCAACAAAAAAGTGTACGGCTCGGGCTCCATCGATCGGGCCTATTAATTACTGGACTTACCAGCCGATGCCGTAGTCTTCCCCGTGATTGCTTGACCCACCCCAGAAGGAACCATGTTTCCAGTCGAAGTAAATGGCGTTGATGGGGCCTGATGTGCGCTCGTCGGTGCTAAGTCGATAGCCCATCCGCAGCAGTTCCTTTTGCACATAGGGTGGCGTATTCGTGTTGATCAACAGGTAGCCGGGCTTGGGTTTGCGATCCTGCCCGTCGTCGCCTTCACCCAACGAGAGATAAAACTGATAGGTATTGATATTCGGCGCTTCCGTCGCCTCTTGAACTGTCATTCCGAACTCCACCATATTCAAAAAAAACTGGAGCAGGTTCTGGTCCTGCGTGTCTCCCCCTTGCACCGCGAATGACACAAACGGTTTGCCATCCTTCAGCGCCAGCGAGGGCGTGAGTGTCACCCGCGGACGCTTGCCCGGCGCTACTACATTGAATGGATTCAGTTTCGGGTCGCACACAAAACTTTGCATGCGCTGACTCATGCCCACACCGGTGCGGCCGGCAATGCAAGCCGGAATCCATCCACCGCTGGGTGTAATCGAAACCACCCAACCTTCCGCGTCGGCGGCTTCCACAGACGTGGTGCCGGCCCACACGTTGGCCAAATAATTTTCGTCCAGCGGCGAGGGCACGTGCCAGTTGAGCGCCTGGTTCCATTGCTTTAGGTAATCCTGATAGGGGTTCACTTTTCCCTCAAAAGGATACGGATCGCCGGGTCCCACCCGGGCATCATTCTTTTCCCAATTGATAGTCTTCACACGCTCTTTGGCGTATTCCTTGGAGAGCAGTCCTTTCATTGGCTGGTCGGTGGAAAAGGCCGGATCGCCATAGTAGAAATCGCGGTCCGCGAATGCCAGGTTCATGACTTGATACAAGGTGTGAATGTATTTGGCGGAATTGTAACCCATTGATTTGAGGTCGATGTTCTCCAGTAAATTCAAAGCCTGCAACATCACAGGACCCTGCGTCCATTGCTGCATTTTATAAACGGAGATACCCTTGTAGTCGACGGAGAGCGGCTCTTCGATTTTGACTTTCCAGTTGGCGAGATCCGATTCTGTAAATAGTCCACCCTGCTCCTGGTTGCCCCGCACGATTTCCTTGGCTACATCGCCCTTGTAAAATCTGTCGTATGCGGCATAAATCGCCTCCTTGCGGCTCTTTCCCTTTTTCAATGCCGTCTGCTCTGTGTCCACCAGTTTTTGCAGCGTCTCCAACAAGTCGCGTTGCCGGAATATTTCGCCGGCTTCCGGCGCTTCTCGTTTCTCACCGAGGTGCGGCAGAAAAACGGCTTTGGAGTAGGGCCATTTTTTGATCATATCTTTTGCCCGCTCGATCGAGTTGGCCGTCTGCGCCTCAATCGGATACCCATCGGCCATTTGCATGGCGGGAGCCAGCACGTCTTTGAGACTCAGGGTGCCGAATTCGGCGAGCATCGTCATCAGGCCGCCAGGGGTGCCTGGCGTGGTGGCGGCCAAAGGTCCAAAGTTGGGCGGAAAGCGATAGCCCTTACTGGCAAAAAACTCAGGTGTTGCGCCCGTGGGTGCCACACCCATTGCATTTATGGCCAGCACTTTTCCCGTCTTCGGGTTGTAGATCAACGCTTGTGTTTCACCACCCCAACTGAGCACGTCCCACATGGTACAGGTGGCTGCCAGCATCGCGCAGGCCGCATCCACAGCGTTGCCACCTTTTTGAAAAGTCATTGACCCGGCCGCGGCGGCGAGCGGTTTGCCGGTAACAGCCATCCAGTGACGCCCGTGCAAGGGTGGCTTTTGCGTGCCTCCCGGGCGGGCATTGAATGACTGGCCGGCCGCAGACCACACCGTCAAAACGATCAGTACGCTGGTCAAAGAGCTTTTCATGGTTGTATTTTTTTTGTGGATAAATATAGAAAATTGCGCTTCTCAGCCACGGGACTTTTACAAATTGGAAGCAAAAAGGCCTCTGAACGGCTCAAAAATTGGGTTTTGGAATTTAGGATTATTTATTGTTACCTTTGAAGCTGTTAAATATATAATTCCTACCTGGTAGTATTCAATCCAATCCCTTGTCTATTGTCAGTCTGGAGTTATCGATTTATCAGAACATTTATCACTTAATTTAAAAAACAAATGAACATTTATGTAGCCAACATTCCCTGGAAGGCTTCCGAGGACCAGTTGAAAGATCTTTTTGCCCAATATGGCGAAGTGACTTCAGCAAAGATCATCATGGACAAAGTAACGCAACGTAGCCGTGGCTTTGGTTTCGTAGAAATGGGCGATGACAACTCAGGCCGTACTGCCATTAATGAACTCAATGGCCGTGACTTTCTGGGAAAGAGCTTAGTCGTGAACGAAGCACGCCCGCGCGAAGAGCGCCCGGCACGCTCCGGTGGCTTCCGTAGGAACGATTTCAACTGATTTTGATCGTATCAATATAAAGGAAGTAATGCCTCGGTGAAAACCGGGGCATTTTTGTTTTTTCCCCACCCTATTGTTTGACCAGCAGACGCGCCTCGGTGACGCCGTTGATGGCAACGCGCAGCACATAAATCCCAGGCGGCAAATTCACGTTGGCAAACTCGCGCTCACCGGCGATCGTGAGTTCCCCGCTGTCGATCAACCTCCCGCTCAGGTCAAACCAATGTAACGATGCCTGCCGGCCAACCAGCTCGGGACTGAAATACAATTGTAACTGATTTCCTACCGGGTTGCCGGTCACCACGGATGTCTGTGAGTGTATGATCTCCCCGGTAATGGTCTGCGTGGGATCCGGCAAACTCGTACCCGACGTATTAGGGGATATGACCAATGTGATGGTGACGGGATACTTGTCTGAGAATTGAAAAAGCGCATCAGCGACGTATTGGGGAACAGCACTGTTTTTTCCCGTGGTAATACTGTCATTAACCGAGATATTCACACGACGGCCGTCATTGCCGAGCGTGTTGTAGGAACCCGGCACGTATTTTACATAATTCTTATTATTGACGATCCATGGCGACAAGAGCATGTGCAAGTACCATCCTTTGGCACCTCCGGAGGTACCGCACGCATTGGGTGAAAGACCTGCACGCGTGGACGTATTCAGGTACCCAGTAAAGCTGCCAGCGTTGCCGCTCCAATCCGACGGGTAGGAAAGCTTTTGGTCTGGAAAGTAAGGCGGGTCTGAAAAAAGAAAATTTGCATCAGCCGAAGCCGTCAGCAATTGATAGCCCGGCTCCCCGCTGCTGTGGGTATTAAAGTCGCCCATCGAAATCAGGTTGGGCAAGTGAACAAATTTTCGCGCCAGGGCATTGACAATCGTCGAATCCTGAGCATCTCGGCCACTGGATGCCGTTCCAGACACCGTGTGATTCAAGATGAAATAGAGAAAGGTCGTGTCTTTGGTTTTCGGGAGGTTAACGTCCTTGTAGTATAGTTTATAGAGATTAAAATCTTCTTGAATCGTGCAAAGGCTGGTTACCGAAAGGAAGCCAAGTTTGCTTGTATTGTAAAACAAAAGGTCCATGTCGCCATCGGGCGAATGTGAAAAATTAACAACCGGGCAATGGTCATACTTGTTGGCGTAGGCTGCATTGAAGACGTCATTCAGGATGGAATCGGCAAAACCGACGCGCGATAAGCCGTTGAGGTCAGTGGCTGAAAGCGAAATGCTTTGCAGTTTCACCATCCCCACTAGGTCTGGATTTGCGTACTGAACAATTGTTTTCAACTCACGGTGGAGAGCCATGTTAGAACCCTGACACCCATCGCCGTAATGCAACACATTGTAGGTCATCACCTTCAGCGTATCTTGCGAAACGCCGACCGAAATGGTGCATGCGACCACAACCAACAAAATAATAGTCTGCTTTAACTTCATCGTGTGCGTGTGGATAAATCCTTATTTAGTTACCGTTCACGAACAATTGTTCGATCTGAAAGCGAACCGGCGCTCCTGGCAATACTGTTACCTTGACACCGTGCATGTCTTGTTCGCCAAACACCTGAATGCGGGTGAAGTTGGGCATGACCTTTTTCGTTTGGCCAAGCAAAAATGGTTTGTCGACTAAAAATTTGTGCGAGTCTCCGTTGATCAACAATACCGGTTTGCCAAATTCAAGCGTTAATTGTCGGAGGGTTCGAAGCACCCGGGTAAATCCAGCGTTGCCTTTGTCGGCGTTGAACATGTCGGCTTGTGTGAATAGCACAAGTGCCGCCGCGCCTGAAGCGGTCGCCTGCGAGAAGACTTCGTGGAGCCACGCTTCGTTTGCCAGGTCGCGTTCAAAGTATTCGTTGACGGATGCCTTATTTTCGGGAACGAGATTGTTGTTTGTTCCGACCAAATGCACCGTGGCAAAGTCAATGTTCTGATAGACCCACCGATTGTTTTCCACAAATTTTGCAAATCCAGGCATCCGCGCCTGGGACGTAAGCGGCAGTTTTTCCAAACCCAGGCTGTTGCTATCTTTGAAAAACATTTTTCTCAATGCCTCTAAACGTTCTTCGGGTACATAGCTCCCGGCCTCTTTCTTGTTACAGTCGGTCCATTCGTTATCGCCCGGCGTATAAATGAGCGGCTTGGTGAATTGAGAGAAATATCCCAATATCTTTTGAAATGCCTCGTCGGTGCAGGGGGTGCTGCTGGACTTGAAGTCGCCCACGTGCACCGTAAATTTTGAATCCTGTTGATTGACGGATTTGATCACATTTTCAAAACGGGCATAATCGTCCGGGAGAAAATAGGGCATGTCGCCGATGGCAACAAAAGAAAAAACCTTGTCCTGACCGATGGCCGTGGTAGACCACGCGCAGGTAATAAATAGTATAATAAGTACGTTTCGCATAGGGTATAAAAAAAGGCGAATAGATATCTATTCGCCCTTTCTGAGTTTAGTGGATATTAATGTTGATTGCCCGTGCCGTCCGTAGGGTAAGCACCCATGTCCTTATTAGGAGGGGTGACGGTGGCCACCAGGTACTTGTTGCTGATGGCCGACGTGGCATTGATCGGCGTGATCGCAGTCGTAGAACCCGCGCCGATAGCCGGTGAGCCAGAAGCCAGGTGGAAATCGTAACCTCCAGCCCACGTGATGTCGCGCAAGTGCGCTGAAGTGGTAGGCAGTGGGTAGTTCACAAATTTAGGGTTGTTTTTGCCGACCAACGATGATCCATCATAGCCGTTACTCGTTGGCGCGCCAGCGGATGGTTGAGGCTGACCAGCCACAACAAACCAATGCGCTCCTTTGTAAAGGGTGTAATAAGAGCCAGGCGCAGGAATATCGGTAGTGTTGAGCTTAGCCAAGTGGCTGGAGGCCAAAAATTGACCAGTCACGCTTACAGAGTCACCATAATAAAGATTGTTGCCGTAGCCAGAGTCACCGTTGGGATTAACCGAGCTGGTGGTATCGGCTTTGGGGTTTTCCAAATAACGAATACCAGTGCGGCAATTCACGATGATGTTGTTAAAGGCATAACCTCTTGCATTCGATTCAAAGTCAACATTAGCACCACGGTCGGGGTCAACGCTGCGCCAGCCGCCATTCACATACGTGTTGTTATACATATTGATAAACGTTTGAGGGGCACCAACTGCCTGTCCGGAGCTGGCTGCTTTCGTGCCACCTTTAGCTGTTCCAATAATCAGGTTGTAGGCCATGTCACCTACTGTTCCACCTTTCACGTTGAAAGCATCACCATCGTTGAATGCCATCTTTTCAATGGTGTTTCTCATGATATGAATTTTACCACCTTTGATGCGGGCACAGTCAGTCGACGTACCATAAAACCAAGAGTCTTCCACAATCAAATTACCGTTCGGATTTTCGAACAGGATTGCAAAAAGCAAATCGCCCGATGCATAGGAAGAACCATAGGTAGCTGTCGTAAGCACGCTACCGGAGCCCACAGTGCCGCCAACAAAATCAAGGTGCGTCCATTTGAGGTCAAGCAACGCGCAGGTAGTAGCACACTGAATGCCGCCCCACAATTTGCCCACACCATTCAAACACGTCAGGCATAATCCTTTATCGACAGTAGGATCGCTGTAGGTTGTTTGCTTATAGGTAGAAGGGTTGTTATAAGCATCTACCCCTGTAATCCAGTTGGGATTTTCCTTAGTGCCCAGGGAAATAAACGATCCGTTGATCAGCAACATAGCGTTGGGGCTTTTCGAAAGCAGCTTTACACCAGACTGCATAACGAGCGTATCGCCAGCATTCACAGTTACCGGGCCGCTGAAATAGTAGGTCTTACCAGACAACATTGTGCCCTTCACTGAACCCGACAAGGTGTCAGAAGTGATGGTTGTAGCAGTTTTAAACTGCGGTGTGGATACAGACGTGCTATCTTTCGTACACGAATTAAGAAACAAAGCTGACGCAACTACTGTAGCTGACATCAGGACATGGAGAACTTTCATCTTTTTTTGGTTAATTGTTTGTATTGGTTTTTACTTTAAAAATTTATATCGAATGCCGCCAATAAAATTCTGGCCATAGTAATCGCGCTGCACTAGAATTTTATTAGGGTCGGTTTGACTGGGAATGGCGGCAGGACCTGAAGTATAAATGTTATGGTGAGGTAAATACACCAGATACGGGGTGTCCAGAATATTTTGCACTTTTACGTAGAACGTAAAATTCTTAAACAATTGCTTTTCAGCAGAAAAATCCATGGTCAACATGGGCTGCTGCCAGTAGTCAAGATTCTGATAAGGAGAAACGAGTGCAATACGGGTACCCGTATAAGCAAATGCCAATTGCAGATTGACACCATGCTCTACGTCCTTATACAAGAAAGACAAGTTACCAATGTGTTTTGCCTGACCTTGCAGGGGCCTCGTCTGAGAAACATTTGTTGTTTGGAAATTTGCCGTGTAATAAAGCTTCGAGGTAGTAAGTTGTGACTGCGTAAAAGTGTAATTGCCGGAAAGCCCAAAACGCCCCCAATATCTGGTGACTGAAAATTCAGCACCAAAGTTCGACGCATTACCAACATTTTGAGGAAAGATGGCTTGATCTGATATCCCGATATTGCCCCAGAAAGTCTCAATCGGATTATTCAAATATTTGTAAAACACTCCTACTAAAATTTGATTAAGTACTTTAGAAAACTGTTCAAAACGAATATCGAGATTGTCAATGGTGGAGTGCTTCAGGTTAGGATTGCCGGTTTCAGTAAAGTTGTTTCCTGGAAAAGCGGTCGGAGGAAGTTCAAAGAATCCTTGCCGGTTGATCGACCGGTAATAGGATGCACGGATGTTTTGGAAAGGTGTGCGCTTGTATTTGAAGTGAATACTGGGTAAAATATCGAGATAGGTATACGTTCCTGTTACGGCGGCCGTAGAGACGGGATCCAACAGCGTTCCGTAGTGTATGTAGGTGTGTTCGGCACGGACCCCGCCAAGCACCTCTAAATTATCGGTCCATTGATAATTGCCCTGCACGTATGCGGCGAACACACGTTCTTGAGCCGAATACGTGTTGGGGTTTACTAAATTTCCCTGTGCGGCACTGGATCCACCAAACTGCCATTGACTTGCGTTCACTTGATTGACGCCCTCTAGAAAAGTGGCGGTGGAAATCGGAATGAATTTGTAGTAATAAAAAGTGTTATCTCTTGATTTGTCACGATAAAGTCCTCCGGCCGAAATGTCAATACGTCGATCATTGATTTTTCCGTCAAAGAGCAGATTCAAATATCCCGAGTAATCGGTATCCGAATTATGTTGCCAATATTTATTCAGGTAATAAAGCCGTTGATTCGTAAGAATGACTTTGCCATACCCGACTTGCTGCGATGTTTCGTTTTCTGACCAATCCGGCATCGCATTGGAGGCTTTTGAATAAACGGCAGACCAGTTTGCCTTAAGATGAGGCATCAGAAAATGATCCCCCTGCAACGTCAGGTTGTAAATGCTTTGCTTTTGAAGACGGGACCGATCATACAAATACACGATCGCATTTCCAGGTCCATTTCTTCCCACTGACAACGACGTGTCGATCGTGTGCCTTTGTTGTATTTCATCCAATTCCACCAACATCGAGTAGAGTTTCAGATGATGCTTTTCGCTCAAACGATAGTCCAACTTCGCATGCACACCATAGCGCTTCTGATGGCTGGAGTATTGGCGCAAGTCCCAGTCATCGAATTGCGGAAGGTTATTAGGAGCCACGTTGGGATCAGGAACAATGAAAAGCGTGCTGGTCGACCGATAGACATCCTGGACGCTGGTCGCCAAAATGCCACCCAATCGTCGGTCTTTGGTGATACGACCTCCGATGCTAAAACCATACACTTGGTTAACCGGCGCTGCTTTATATAACTGAAGATCTTGAAATGAAAAATCAGACGGCGTCGCCACATAGCCGGCCGGGTGGGTTTGAACTGGAGCGCTGTTTTGCCAGCCCTTAAACGTGGTGAACCCGTTCTTCACGGCGTTCATGTTTGTGCCACTGGCCACATTGGCTGTTACCGTAAAATCTTCGGGCGCATCTTTCATCACCAGGTTCATTGCGCCTCCCGCCGCATCCCCTTCCATCGAAGGTGTCAAGGCCTTAATGACCTCAAGTCGGTCCAGCAAATCCGCCGGAAACAGGTCCATCGGCACATATCGGTTATTATTGTCAGGGCTTGGAATTTTAATGCCATTCACGAGTGTGTAACTGTACCGCTGAGGCATGCCGCGGATAATAGCATACTGGGCATCGCCGCTACTGTTGCGGTCTACAGATACGCCAGAAAATCTCTGCAAGAGGTTTGCCACCGTAATATCGGGCATCAATTGGATGGTTTTGGCAGACATTACGTTCGAAATGGAACTCGCATTTTTTTCTGACATCTGCGCAAATTGGTCGGTGGTCTTGTCCAATAACGCCGTGACTACCACCTCACTGAGTTCTTTTCCATTTTCTTCCAACTCAAAATCCATGCTGACATCCTGACCAGCAATGGTAATCACCTTTTCGACCGTCTTGTATCCGATGAAACTTGCCACCAGTGTATACTGGCCGGGACTCGAAATGGATAGTTTGAAGGTTCCAGACAGACTTACTGCGGTGCCCAACTTGGTATTCTTGACGGCGATCGTTGCGCCAATGAGCGGTTCACGTGTCCGCCCGTCTAATACAACTCCCTGAACAGTGACTGCAAAGGCAGGCGCTGCAAAAAAGAAAAAAATAATACTGTAAAATAAATAAGGAATACCCGGGTAATGTCGTCTCATCAATGCGAAAGCAAAAAGTATCGTAACTATTTTGATGCAATGATAGAACAATTCATACACCCAGATTATTATGATTCCGTTAATGACGGGTTACCAGAATTAGGAGAAATTCTGAATGCAACGACGTTCAATGCGGGGATCGCATCGAATCAAATCACATTTCGGGTTAATCTAACTCAGCAAACGTTTCCGAAGGAAGGGTTCAACTTAAAGTGTAGACCAAAGGAGTTCACAAAAAGCAATGGACCAAATTTATTACATTATGTAATTATTAAATTTCAGACCAATTGGAAACATATTTACTCATTTGAGTATTCTACGTTACCCGCCACGATGGTCATTGACACTTCTGTTTTTAGAAGTAGTGAATCGGGTACGGTCATCAGGTCCTGAGAAAAAACCGTGAAGTCCGCGAGCTTACCTTTCTCAATTGAACCCTTCCACTTTTCCTGAAAGGCCGCGTAAGCGGCATCGAGCGTGCACGACTTTAACGCTTGCGCGCGGGTCATTTTTTCTTCGGGCTCGTATCCACCAGAAGGCAAACCCTTCAGCGTTTGGCGGGTCACGGCTGCAAAGAAGTTGGCAATCGGGTTGATGGGCTCCACCGGCACATCGGTGCCATTCACGACGTGCGCACCCGATCGCAACAACGACTGCCACATGTAGGCGCTTTCGCGAATCCGCTGCGCTCCCAACCGGTCGATCGCCCATGGACGGTCTGACGAAAGGTGAATGGCCTGCATCGACGCGATCACACCAAGCTTTGCAAAGCGGGGAATGTCTGCCGGGTGAATATGCTGCGCATGCTCGATGCGAAAGCGCGTATCCGCCGACTTGGCAGGATTTTTTTGAAAGGCCTGCTCATAGCGGTCAAGAACTTCACGATTGGCACGGTCGCCGATGGCGTGGGTGCACACCTGAAACCCTGCCTGCAACGCCGCATCAGACACCATCAACACAGTGTCCATCGAGATCAAGGGCATCCCTGCTGTCTCCTTGCGATCGCTGTAAGGCTCCAGCAGCCAGGCGCCGCGCGAACCCAACGCGCCGTCGCTGTACAACTTGATGGACCGAATGGTCAGCCAGCAGGTGGTGTCAATTTCCGGACCTCGCTTCAGATAATCCACTACGAGCCCGCGGTCTGAACCAGAGATCATTTCATACAGCCGCACTTTTAACCGGTGGGCTTGATGAAACTTCTTCAATAAGTCGATTTCCTTGCGGCCCTCACCAGCATCGTGAAATGCCGTAATGCCATTGCGCAAACAAGCCGCTTGCGCAAGATCAAAAGCCTTGGCGATAGAACTTGAATCTGAAACAGGAATATGTTGCCGAATAATAGACTGCGCGTTTTCAACAAAAATGCCCGTCGGGTTGCCGAGCGGGTCGCGCAAAATTTCGCCGCCTCCGTCGCCACGCGGCTGGGTCTGCTCACGCGCCAACGGGTTGATCCCCGCCAGTTGCATGGCTTTGGCATTGGCAAACCCCGCATGACCACTGGCATGTACCAACCACACAGGATTATTGGGCGAGACGGCACTCAGCAATTCATGTGTTTGAAATCCCTTCACCATCTTTTGCGGCTTATGGTCCCACTTCTCCTGGTGCCATCCCCGACCGACAATCCATTCACCCGGTTGCGCTTTTGCCACCGCTTCCTTTACCTTTTCAACGAGTGCCTCGTAGCTCGTCACTTGATCGAGATTGAGCGTCATTTCGCTGAAGCCTAACCCCAATAAATGGCCGTGCCCTTCAATCAGTCCCGGCGTCATCGTGCGTCCTCGCAAGTCAATTACTTTTGTTTTCTCACCCTGGTACCGCAGCAGTTGTGACTTCGTTCCGACGGCGATGATCTTTTCGCCTTTCACCGCAACGGCCTCTACCATTGGGGAGTGTTCGTCCAGCGTATAAATGTTGCCACCGTAAATCAACAAGTCGGCTTTGGGATCACCTGGCGCACATGACCAAAGGCTGGCGGCAAGGAATAACAGGATCGGGTATCTCATCGGATCTGATTTTCTTAAAAATAGAAAGATTCAAATTATCTTCGAACGATAATTACGTGCCATGAAAAAAATTCTTGTAATTCTTTCGCTTCTCGTGGCGACCTCCACGGTCCGCGGGCAGCAAGTGGGACTCTCTTTCTCATACTTTATTCCCCGCAATGGATATTTTTCCACGCCGATCAGTCCGTTTTCTATCCGTGGTGTGGGCGTAAATCTCGGTCGCTATTTCGCGCTGCAAACGGGCGCGTCGCTATACCGCATGGCCGGCCTCAACATCACCGGGCTGCCCTACGAAACCAAGGACCCGTTGCT
>Ga0075019_10000882_pt1 | contig 17153 bp, 19 predicted proteins | sample ColStrG_CSR_2013_FD_71473 | JGI IMG/M metagenome (GOLD analysis project Ga0075019, IMG submission 71473) | Freshwater sediment microbial communities in response to fracking from Pennsylvania, USA - Cold Stream Run_MetaG_CSR_2013 | ecosystem: Environmental > Aquatic > Freshwater > Creek >...
GCCCTCCGGCGCCCTCACTGCGCTGCTGCCTGAAACTTCACCGCTCCGGGAAAAACTGCGCGGCATCAAAACATCTCCCATCATTTCCCTGCATTTGCTGACCGATTGCCCGATTGTCAGCGACCCGTTTGTGGGCCTGCTCGACTCGCCCGTGCAATGGATTTTTGACCGCAGCGAAGCTTGGAAAAACAAGGACGGCTATTTGTCGGCCATTGTCATCAGCGCCGCCTACGATCTGATGGAATTGAAAACCCCGGAATTGCTGGCGCGCATCTGGTCCGAAATCAACAAGTTCTTCCCCGCCACCCGCCACGGAAAAATCCTGCACCACGTGTTCTACAAATCCAAGGATGCCACCTTTGCCGCCGTGCCCGCCACGGAAGCGCTGCGGCCGGAAACAAAATCAGAATGGTCTAATTTGTATCTGGCCGGAGACTGGGTTCAAACAGGACTGCCCGCCACCCTGGAAGGTGCCGTGCTCAGTGGTCGCCAGGCAGCCGAAGCCCTCGACGCTTGCATTGAATGATTCACAAGCCCTGTGAAGACGGATTAAACCGCCAAGACACCAAGGCTGGAAGGAAGGTCTCACCGCGAAGTCGCGAGGGCACGAAGCGGCATTTTCTTTTACAAAGAGATCATCGAGTAACAAAAGAAGGTTGAAGTTGGAATTCTGAAAGCGGAAACTTCGCAGCCGAAAAACTCCGTGATCTTTATGTTAAACATTTACAAGCCCTCGTGCCTTGGTGTCTTTGTGGTTAAATAAACAATCCACACTAGGCGATACAACCAACAGTCTCGCATCGGTATTAGTACAACGCTCCGTTTTATTCGGCGCTCGACCGCGCATCCCGATTGTTAGTGTCAGAGACTGTTCAGACACTCCGCCAGGAGTTGTATGCCTTTGCGCAGGTCCCGCAGGGCCGCCTTGGCGCAGTTCAACCGCAGGCAGCCCCGTTGGGCCGGGCCGGTTAAAAAGACTTCACCGCGGGCAAAGGAGACTCCCCGCTGCATGGCTGCGTCCGACCACTTTTCCGCATTCACCGGCTGGGGCAGTTCCACCCACAATAAAAAACCACCCTGCGGATTGGAGACCCGGGTACCGGTCGGGAAATATTCCTGCACGGCCTCGCGCACAAGCTTTCTCCGCTCCACACAAGTCGTGCGCAAAGCCCGCAAATGGCCGTCCATTTCCCCGGCGCGCATAAACTCACACAAGGTGGCCTCGGCCACCACCGAACTGTGCAGGTCGGCTTGGCATTTCAGACGGACAGCCTTTTCAAACGCCGGGCCGGCAATCAGGCAGCCCACCCGCAGTCCGGGCGAAACGGATTTGCAAAAACTGGTCACATACACCACGACGCTGCCGTCATCAAAGGCCCGCAAGGGGGGCGGGGCCCCGTTGTCACACAACTCCCCATAGATGTCGTCCTCCACCAGAAGGACTCCCCAGTGGCGGCACATTTTAACCAATGCCCGCCGGGCCGGCACGGAAAGCGTTGCACCGGTGGGATTGGACAGGGACGAACAAACCACCAGACACTTCGGCCGGTGCCTTTTTATGAGCCGCTCTGTTTCATCGAGTCGCAATCCCCGGTTCATGTCGGTCGGCAACGGCAGGGCGCGCGCGCCGGTGTCGTGGATCTGTTCCAGAAGATTGTAGTAACACGGACTTTCACAGGCCACAATTTCGCCGGGCTTCACCAGGGTGCGGAGGGCCAGGTGCAGCGCCTGGGTGCAACCGGTGGTGACGATGATTTGCCCGGCTTTGACCGGGCACTTGCGTCGGGAAAGTCGCAGCGCGATTTGTTCACGCAAACCGGCATGACCTTCCGGTGTCTGATAAGCCCACATGGCTTTTCCGCTGCGCCGGTTGGCATCTGCAAAGGCCTTTTTCAACGCCGTCACCGGCAGCAGATCGGGGTTGGGAACACCCGCCGCCAGATTGATGAGGCCGGGCCGTTCGAGTTGCCTCATAAATTCCAACAACCCCTGCGCAGGCCGGTAGCGGACGGGCCGGCCCACTGCGGCCAAAAGGGCGGGTGTTGCAAGTTTCACAGATGAACAGCCTCCCCGCCCCGTGCCGAAACTCAAGAGACAATTTCAAAACGCAGGAAGGCAGGGTTGGCAAGCCGTTTTTTGGACTGCAGTGCATAAAACCTGAATGCTCCATGGCACGGATTGACAGGTTGTGGGTACTCCCCCAGCATGATCTCATGTCAGATTCCAACCCGTTGCGGAAAGTGCCGCTCCATGCCGTCCATGAAGCGCTCGGCGCCAAAATCGTCGAATTCGGCGGCTGGCTCATGCCCGTCCAATACACCAGCATTTTGCAGGAGCACCAGGCGGTGCGCGAAGCGGCGGGGCTTTTCGACATCTCGCACATGGGGGAACTGATGGTCAGCGGCACAGGCAGCGAGGCCTGGATCAATTCCATGCTCAGCAATGACATCCGCAAGATCAGTCCCGGTTACGGCCAGTATTCCCTCATGCTGAACGAAAGCGGGGGTGTGCTGGACGACCTCCTTGTTTACCGGCTCAAAGACCAGCTTTTCATGCTGGTGGTCAACGCCTCTCAGATAGAAAAAGACTTCCTGTGGCTGGAAAAAAAACTCGGGCCCAACACTGTCATCGAAAACCAAAGCGACGCCTTTGCCGCACTCGCCCTGCAGGGGCCGAAGGCGGAAAACATTTACCGCAAGGTTTTTAATGCCGAAAAACGCCCGCTCAAACGCAATCAGCTTCTGGAAACTCCTTACCTCGACAAAAGCGTCATCGTGGCCCGCACCGGCTACACCGGAGAGGATGGCTTCGAGTTTTTCCTGCCCGCCGAACTGGCCAAGACGCTCTGGGACGACATCCTCAAGGAAGGTGGCCCGCTCGGCTGCATCCCGGTCGGCCTGGGAGCGCGCGACACCCTGCGGCTCGAAGCCTGCTATCCGCTCTACGGTCATGAATTGCTGCAAACCATCAGTCCGCTGGAAGCCGGTCTGAGTCATTTTGTGGTTTTCGACAAACCGGAAAAGTTCAACGGTCTGGAAGCTCTGCGTCAGCAAAAGGAAACAGGACCGGCCCGCAAACTGGTGGCCTTCGAGATCACCGGGCCCGGAGCACCGCCCCGCGCCCAATATCCGGTACTCCGCCAGGGAAAAGTCATTGGCGAAGTCACCAGCGGCACCCTCTCCCCCACCCTGAAAAAAGGTGTCGGCCTCGCCCTCATAAAAGCGGATTGCGCAAAAATCGGCACGAGCCTAGAAATCGAAGTACGCGGAAAAAAACTTCCCGCCACCATTGTCAAAAAACCGTTTTATTCCAGCTTATGAGTGAAATTCCCGAAAATCTGAAATACACCGACTCCCATGAATGGGTTCGTGAGGAAGACGGCTTCGGCGTGGTGGGCATCACCGATCACGCCCAGGGCGAGCTGAGCGATGTGGTTTATGTTGAGTTGCCTGCCATCGGCAAAACGTTCAAGGCCAAGGAACCTGCCGCCGTGGTGGAAAGCGTCAAGGCCGCCTCCGACATTTACGCCCCGGTTTCCGGCGAAATTGTGGCGGTGAACAGCGCGCTGGGCAATGAGCCCGCCCTGATCAACCAATCCCCGTACGAAAAGGCCTGGATCTTCAAACTCAAACTCTCGGATCCCACCGAATTGAAATCGCTGCGCAGTGCGGCGGAATACAAAACGAAAATCGGTTGAGTGGTGCCCCCATGCCTGAAAAAATCACCCTCGCCCAGGTCGGCCCCGGAATTTTGGAGTGGTCGGTTTACGATCCGGCATGCAAAACGGTGCTGACCTCGCACGCCATGTCGGCGGAGGGTCGCGTTCTGCTGATCGACCCCGCGCCGATGGATGAACCCGTGCTGGCGGCCATACGGAAACTGGGCAGCCCGGCCTCCATCTTTTTGACCAACGGCAATCACGCCCGGGCCAGCCGGAAGCTGGCTGAAAAAATGCAGATTCCCACCGCCGCACCCGCTGCTGCCGTCAAGGAGCTGGGATTCAAACCCGATGTGATTGTGGACGGTCTGCCGCAAATATACGGACTGCATCCCATTCCATTGCCGGGTGGGGGTGCCGGCGAACATGCCTATTACCATCCCCAAAAAAAGTCACTCTGCGTGGGCGATGCACTGATCCATCTGGAAGGCCCGGGCTTTGCCGTGCTTCCGGACAAATACTGCCTGGATGCGAAGATTTTGAAAAAATCCCTGCTGGCCCTGCTTTCGCTTGAGATTCACACCCTGCTCTTTGCCCACGGCACGGCCCTGCCCAAACCCGGCGCGCAGCTTAAAAAATTGCTGCAATCCTGAACCGCGCCATGAAAAAGATTTTTCTGCTGCTTCCCCTGCTGCTGGCCGGCGCTCTGCAGGCCCAGGACCGCCTGAAACCCTCCGATGCCGGATCACCTCCCCGCATCAGCACCCAAAGCATCCGGGATCTGCCCGCCAAAATCTCCCGGCCCATTGAGAAATTTTTTGTCACCCTGCAAAACGGCGACACCAAACTCGCCTTCTTGGGACTTTTCGAAAACAGCCGCCTTTCGAAGGAAGGCGACGTGGTGCAGGATTACGTCAACACGGCGGAAAATTCCTTTGCCAAATTCGGCCGGATCGATTCCTTTGAACTGGTGGACGTCCGTCCCTACGGCGGGCGCATGCTGCTGGCCACCTACATCACTCTGATCAAGGACAAGTTTTTTCAATGGCAGTTTTTGTACATGTCCCCGGCCGGGACTGACTGGGTGTTGATCAATCTGCGCGTGGACGACTGGCGCGAATTCCTTCCGCTCAATCCCGTAACTCTGGCACCGCCCAAGGACGTGCAGCTCAAGATTGAAAAGTTTTACCTCACCATTCAGAGCAACCGCACCGAGGACGCCTTCAACGAAATGCTCAAGGGCAGCCCGCTCGAAAACTCGGCCGATCCCATCAAAGCCTTTGCCGCCAAGGTGAACGACGCCCTGAAAAGTTACGGCAGCATGCGCGGTTACGAACTGTACGACAACCGCCCCCTCGGCTCCAAAATTCATCTCCTCACCTACATCAGCTACCTCGACAGCAAGCCGCTCCGCTGGCAGTTCATCTACCGCTCGGAAAAGGGCGGTCCATGGAACCTGCAGACCGTACGGGTTGATGACCAGCTCGACCCGGCCATTGTCCAGGACCAGAACTGAACCCGCCCGCCGCCGTCCGGGCTATGGACAAGTGTCATAAAAACGACATCATCAGGTCATGACTTTGCAGTCACGGTTGCAGTGGGAAATCAAAGAACGGCAGATTTTAAGCCCCTGGGCTCAGTTCAGCGCAGACAGCAAAGGCCGCAGCCATGCCGAACCCGTGCATGTGTTCCGTTCCGAATTTCAGCGCGATCGCGACCGCATCGTGCACAGTTCCGCCTTCCGCCGCCTGGAATACAAAACCCAGGTGGTGCTTAACGGCAGTGGCGACTATTTCCGGACCCGGCTGACTCACACCATAGAGGTGGCCGCCATCAGCCGCACCACGGCCCGCGCCCTCGGATTGAACGAGGATCTCACGGAAGCCATCGCCCTGGCCCACGATCTCGGACATCCCCCCTTCGGCCATCCCGGAGAGCACACCCTGAACCACATCATGACCGATCACGGAGGCTTCGAGCACAACCGCCAAAGCCTGCGCGTGGTCGAGGAACTGGAGATGAAATATCCCGAGTTCAACGGTCTCAATCTTTCCTGGGAAACCCGCGAGGGCCTCTGCAAGGGGTTCCACGAGGAATTCACGGACGGCCTCCAGCCCAGCCTGGAAGCCCAAGTGTCGGATGCGGCCGATGAAATCGCCTATTGTTGCAGCGATCTGGATGATGCCTTGGAAAACTGCCTGATCGCTCCCGAGGATTTGAAGGACATCGAGCTCTGGAAGGAAATTGAGGACGATCTGAGCCGGAATTATTCCAAACTCGAATTCGCGCGCCGACGCCGCTTTGTCATCCGCTGCCTGATCGACCGGCTGGTGGACGATCTGTGCCAGCAGTCCTCCGCCAGCATCACTGATGCGAAAGTCAAGGACAGCGCCGCAGTCCGCAGACACAGCAAGCGTCTGGCCGGATTCTCGCTGGCCATGCGCACCAAAATCCAGAATTTGCGCGATTTCCTCATGCAGCATTTTTATTATCACCCCTCGGTGGGACGCATCAATCAGCGCGCCTGCAAAATCCTCCAGGCACTATTCGAATTCTACAGCAAACACCCCCACCTGATCGGTCAGAAGGCCGCCTTGCGCATTAAAAAAGACGGTGAAGCCCGGGCGGTCTGTGATTACATTTCGGGCATGACCGACGGCTATGCCCTGAAAATGTACGCCAAACACATCGGCACCGACGATCTCCTGTCCGATCTCCTGCCCCGATAATGAAATCAAGCAACGTGCGGGTCATCACCGGTTCGGCGGGCGGGCTTTACCTGAAAATACCGCCCCAGTTCAATTCCCGCCCCACGCAGGACCGCATCCGGCAGGCTATTTTTTCCAGCCTGGGCGCCGCGGTCATCGAGGCGCGGGTGCTCGACCTCTACGCCGGCACCGGCGCCCTGGGCATAGAAGCCCTCAGCCGTGGCGCCGCATCCGCCTGCTTTGTCGATGCCTATCAGGAGACCTGCCGCACCATCCGCGAAAATCTGGAATACTGTCGTCTGAGCGGTGCGGTGGTGCCGCAGAAAGCGGTTCCCTTTTTACGTGAATGCAAGGAAACCTTCGACCTGATTTTCGCCGACCCGCCCTACATCAAGGAAAAGTACGATCTGTCCACCGACCCCGCCGTTCTTGAATTGCCACCGCATCTCAACGCCGCATCGACGGTGGTCTGGGAACATGACAGCCGCAACTATTGGGGTGAAGAGGGTGTGCTCAAGCTGAGGAAAAGCGTCCGTTACGGCGAAACCACCGTATCCTATCTGGCCCTGAAGTCGCAGAGCCGGGCATAACACCCGGCTTTGCCTTTGACAGTTTCCCCGGCCAGCCCGATAATGAAAACATCCGTCCCCACGCCCATGACTGAACCGCTTCACGAAACTCAAGCTCGCACACCGTGGTCCCGTTTTACCGACTGGCTGCTGATGCACTGGCATAGCCTCAAGCACATCGATGACTCACCCCATGCCATAGCCCTGGGAGTGGCCTTGGGAATCTTTTACGGCTTCACGCCGTTGCTGGGCCTGAAGACTCTCATGGCCATCGCCACCGCCTGGCTGCTGGGAGGCAACAAGCTGGCCGCGGCCATTGCGGTGACGTTGCATGACGTGGCCTTGCCCATCATGCCCATTTTACTGCGCTGGGAGTATCAGGTGGGTTACTGGTTGCTTTCCAATCCCCACGAATGGCCTGCAGCCCTCCGCTTGGTGCATCAAAGCCGTCCGGGCACCTGGTTGAGGTGGTCCAGTTTCTTCACCATCGGGCGACCGCTGTTGCTGGGTTCTTTTCTTTTCAGCACACCGACTGCTGTGCTGACATATTTTTTGACCTTGCCGCTGATCCGCAAGGTGCAACGCAAACGGGCTGCACGCCTGGCGGCGCAGGCCGATGTACTGGATCTTTAAAAAAAAGCGCCTTAACCGGATACGCTCTTACTTCACTGCCGCCCACACTCGATGCACGTCGTCGTGCTCTTCCAAGGCCTGCAGGAATTCCCCCACCTCGGCACGCTGTTCCTCACTCAATTCGGGATAGTTTTTGGCCAGATGACCCATTTCGCTCGTCACCACGGACCAGCCATTCTTGGACAGCCACTGCGATACCGAATGAACCGCCGTGCGGTCGGTGATGAACCGTGCCCCGCAGGCACCCTCGGGAATATCGTCGTTCTGGGTGTGGGCCAGAGACTCGACTTCGTTGGCACCGGCCTCGATGGCCGCCGCTTCGATGTCTGCGCCGGTGTCCGGACAATGAGCTTCCACCAGTCCCACAAAATCGAACAAAAACTTGTTGCTGCCAGCCGAGCCCAACTGGCCCTTGCGGAAAAGGATGCGGATTTCCGGGGCGGTACGGTTGTTATTATCGGTCAACACCTCAACAATCACCGGCACTTTGTGGGGGGCATAACCTTCAAAGGCGATCTGGTCCATGACCAGTTTGTCATCGCCCACCCCGGCGCCTTTCTTGATGGCCCGTTCGATGGCTTCGCGTGAGACACTTTCCTTGCGCGCTTTTTCCATGACCGCCGCGAGGTGGGCGTTGGCGGAAGGATCTGCCCCGCCGGTTTTGGCGGCGACCATGATTTCCTTGACCAGTTTGCCCGTGGCCTGTGATTTCTTCAGTGAAGCGACGGCTTTTTTGGCATGCAACCATTGACGACCCATGACTTTATCTCTCTCTTTTTAAGTTACGGACATTGACCGGACTGCTTTCCAGCCACATGACCGTGGAAAAATTTAGAACAGCAGACCACGGCGGGCAATGCAATAAAGACATCCGTTCATGCCGCCCTGCCTTGGTGAATCATGGGCCTGTCGCCTCCCCCGGGATCAGGGTAGGATAAGGAGTTTCCGGAAATTATTTTGCCGGCAACTCATGTATCTTCAAATTGCGGAAATGCGTCGGGATGCCGCCATGAGCCCCCTGCAGGCCGATGTGACCCCGCGTGGCCATTTCAGAGAGCGGAATCGGCATCCACGCCGGAATGTCACTGCCATCAGGGGTTTTCTTGCCCGACTTCCAATCCTGCATGTTGATGTCGGTGACCAATTCTCCATTGAGCAGGACGGAAATGAACGGGCCCTGGCAGCGGATCGTCATCCGATTCCATTCCCCGGCGGGTTTGACGGCTGATTTCATGGGTGCTGAATGCCCGAAAATGCCGGCACATTTCCAGTTGGGCGGAACTTTCGCCCATTTCGGTCCGGCATCGTCGAGGATTTGAATCTCCACGGTTTTTTTAACCCAGCCCGCGCCGATGTCCGTGCTGTACACAAAAACACCGCTATTGCTGTCCTTCTCGAGCTTGAATTCCAGATCAAGGACGAAGTTCTCATATTCCTTCTTTGTCCAGATGGCCTGGTCTTTGTCCTTGGGTGAGAGTTCGCCGTCTTTCCACGACCAGACACCGGAAGGAATCACCGCATTGGAAAAGTCGGGCGCGAACAAATCATCCCACGACTTAGAATCCGGATGCTCCTTCAACGTCTCTGCGGCGAGTGTGGTCCGGCAACCGAAAGCCAGGACGGCACAGGTGGCGGCTAGAAGAATTTTTTTTACCAGAATATGGGATAGATTTTTCATGGAGATTCTCAATTTTTACCAGCTTCATTGCATTGTGGGGTTTCTATTTGCCCCGGACAAGCAGGTTAATGCCGGGCTTTGACAAACTCGGCACGCGCCTGCGACAGGTCGGATTGAAAGGCCGGACTGGCCAGAAGTCGTTTCACCACCTCGCGGGCAATGACCCGTCCCGCCCGGACGTCGCTGGGAAAATGCACCCCGGCCAAAATCCGGTCGTCACCAATTTGCTCGCCCCGCGCCAGCAACCTGTCCTTCAGGTCCGGAGCCAATTCAGCCAGGATCAGGGCGTAGAACTCACCGGCGGCGGCATGGCCGCTGGGGTAGGAATCGTTATTTGGCTTGGTCACTGCGGGGTGAATGCGGGAGTCCTGCAACCAGGGCCGCGGCCGGTGCCAATAGCTCTTGGCCGTGTTGGTCACCCCACCCAGATCGCCCCCAGCCCGGGCAAAGAGCGCCGTGGTCAGCGGCAGGTTCTTTTCCTCAAACCAGGGCCCCAGCACATTGGCAAACAGAAAAACGCTGAGGTGCTCTTCCTTTTGGGCACGATCCTCATCCTCGGCTGTGCGCAACTGCTGTTTTTGCAGCATGACCTCGATTTCCGACTTGGTTTGTACCGAGCCATCAGTCGGCGGGTCTCCGGCCAAGGTCTTGAAATCAACCGCACCCGGTTCGATATAATGTCCCGCTTGAACGCCGTCTTTGGCAAAAACCGGGGCGCTTAAAACAAAAAGCAGCAGGGGCAAGGCACGAAGGGTGGATTTCATGGCGCCATTCTGTACCCGCCGGCACGGCGGGGCAATCCGGGACTGCGACCCGCTCTGTTAAAATCAGATGACGGCACCGGACGAAACCGTCTGTCCAGCTCAGAAAAAAAACCTCCAGGTCACGGCATAAAACCGTGAGCTGGAGGTCTGATTCGAATTTCCCGCCGCTGTGGGGGAAAGGTTAAAGTCGGATGTTTACTTAACGTGATTGGAGACCAGCTTGGTCATCTCAAACATCGAGACGGTCTTCTTGCCATTGAAAATGGGCTTGAGATTGTCATCGGCGTTGATGTTCCGCTTGTTCTTCGTGTCCTGAAGCCCGTTCTTTTTGATATAGGCCCAGAGCTTCTTGGTGAGTTCGGTCCGCGGAAGGGGTTTGGCCCCGACAATCAGCGCCAACTTGTCGTCAGGCTGTACCGGTTTGAGGAAAGCCGCATTGGGTTTGCGGGCTTTTTTCACGGTTGATTTCTTTGCAGGTGCTTTCGATTTCTTAGTCTTGGTTGTTGCCATGACGTATTCTAAGCGGAGAATTTAAAAAAAGGCAAGTCATGTAGTTACTTTTTGTCCGGGCTTGTAAACCCTCAAAAAGCCCCTACCTTTCGCTTGGACGTCATGACCTGCCACACCTTCAGTTCCGAGTTGTTTCTGCCGCATCCACCCGATCTCGTGTTCCCGTTTTTTTCCGATGCCCGCAATCTCGGAACCATCACCCCGCCGTGGCTGCGCTTTGAGGTGCTTACTCCGGGGGACCTGGAGATGAAGACGGGCGTTATAATTGACTACCGGCTGCGGGTACACGGACTGCCCCTGCGTTGGCAAAGCAAAATCACCCGCTGGGAACCGCCCTATTCGTTTACCGACGAGCAGATCCGCGGGCCTTACCGCAAGTGGGTTCACACTCATAGTTTCCAGGGGAGGGACGGCGGCACCCTCTGCGGCGACCACGTCGAGTACGCCGTACCAGGCGGCTGGCTGATCAATTTCCTTCTGGTGCGCCGTGACATTGAAAAGATTTTCCACTACCGGCAGGAAGCACTGAACCGCATTTTTCCGGCAGGTTAGGGAGCGGTATTTCTGAATTTGCTGGGGGTGAGTCCAGTCTGGCTGCGGAACCAGCGCGCAAAATAATTCTGGTCGGCAAAACCGATCTGCTCCGCCACCCGCCCCACGGACAGGTTTTGCCGCAGCAGTCGCTTGGCCCATTCCACAAACTCCTGATCGCGGATTTGGCCCAGAGTCAACCCGCACTGCTGTTTCAGCAACCGGTTCAAATAATCGGCCTGGTAACCCAGCTTGGCCGCCACCTGGCCGGGGCGGAGACCGGCATTCTGCGCATCGAGCCAGGCGCGTCGCACCTGTCGCACCAACGGCGACTCCATGTTCGTGCGGCTGATGGAAAGCCAGCCCACAGCTTTCAAGGCCGCATCGGTCAGCTCCAACGCCAGACCGGCCACCCGGATTTGGTTGGCCGCCAGATCGGAACGGGCACAATGCATCAGTCTCGATAAAATCTGCCGCACCTGGGACAGTTGGATCTGGGTCAGCTGACCGACCAGCGGCCTGCGGCCTGGCGGACGCAACAGCAAATCCAGCACCAGACAGATCGGACGCATGGGCTGCATTTCGCGGAAGGCGTGGGCCTGGCCGGCCCCGACCAAAACCACCGACCCGGCGCGAACAGGCACCTCACGGTCCGGCAACACCTGTACACCGCGACCAGTCAGATAGAACAGCAATTGGTCGAAGTCGTGTTGATGGGGCTTGATGGCCTCCAACTCCCGCAAATGCCGGTTGAGTTGGAGGCGCTGCAATTCGATGCCGGGCATGGACAGGGCCATATTTTGCAAATAGACCGGCTGTAAATCCTTCATGGCCCTGACTATGGAGGTGATAATACAATAATAAAGTCGTTTTTATGCTAATCCTGGCGCCCTTTTACTAACGGCTATCCGATGGTTATGGTACGTTCCAACCCATGTCCGAAGCTCCCGTCATTCTTGTCACCGGTGCCAGCCGCGGGCTGGGTCGCGGCATTGCCCTCAACGTGGCGCGCAACGGCTACTCCGCCGTGATCAACTACGCCGGAAACGCCGGCGCTGCCGCTGAAACCATTGCCCTCTGCCAGGCCGCCGCCCCGTCCCCGGCACAGAAGTTCGTTGCCGTCCAGGGCGACATCGGCAAATCGGCCGACCGCAAGCGTCTGGTCGCTGAATCCCTGCAACAACTCGGCCGCATCGATGCCCTGGTCAATAATGCCGGCATCGCCCCCCGCGTCCGGGCCGACCTGACCGGGACCTCTGAGGAGTCGTTCGACGAAGTGCTCGGCATCAATTTAAAAGGACCGTTCTTTTTAACCCAGGAGGTGGTGAACCACTGGCTGAAACAAAAACCCGCTTGCGGGCTGACCGGCGGTTTTAAAGTACTGTTCGTGACTTCCATTTCCGCCTATACTGCCTCGGTCAACCGGGGTGAATATTGCATCTCCAAGGCCGGCTTGGCCATGGTCAGCCAGCTTTGGGCGGCACGCTTGGCCGACGCCGGTGTGCAAGTGCACGAAATCCGTCCCGGCATCATGGAAACCGACATGACCACCGGGGTGAAGGAAAAATACGACAAGCTTCTCGCCGAAGGCCTGGTGCCTCAGAAACGCTGGGGCCAGCCCGACGATGTGGGCCGTGCCGTGGTGGCGGTGCTTCAAGGCGCCTTCCCCTTCTCCACCGGGGAGGTTTTCAACGTTGACGGTGGCTTCCACCTCAAACGACTCTAATCAATCCCCTCTCCACCGGCACTTTTATGATACAAATCGATCCATCCCTCAGTTCCGCGGATCTGCTGCCCTCGATAGATCAGCTTTTCCAGCTTTCCGGCGAAAAAATACTCAGCATCGAAAAGAGCTGGGACCCCAAACGCGGCACACCGGTTTTTACCGCCGCCGGACGCTACACCACTCGAGGCTGGACGGAATGGACGCAGGGCTTTCAATTCGGTGCCGCCGTCCTGCAGTTTGATGCCACCGATGACAGCCAGTTCCTCGACATCGGGCGCAACAAGACCCTCCATGTCATGGCTCCGCACCTGACCCACATCGGGGTGCATGACCACGGCTTCAACAATATCAGCACCTACGGCAACCTGCTCCGGCTCATGCACGAAGGCCGGCTGGAGAACAACGAATGGGAGCGCCATTTCTATGAACTGGCCCTGAAATGCTCCGGTGCCGTCCAGGCCTCGCGCTGGACCCAGCTCAACCCCGAACTCGGCTATGTCCGCTCGTTCAACGGCCCGCATTCGCTCTTTGCCGACACCATCCGTTCCATGCGCTCCCTGGCTGTGGCCCACCAACTGGGTCATCCCCTGATGGGCGAAAAGGATGAAAAAATCTCCCTGCTCAAACGCCTTTTGCAGCACGCCGAAACCACCGCCCGGTACAATGTTTACTACGGCACCGGTCGCGACGCCTATGATCTGCGCGGACGCACCGCACACGAATCCATCTTCAATCTGGCCGATGGCTCCTATCGCTGCCCCAGTTCCCAACAGGGTTACTCGCCCTTCAGCACCTGGACCCGCGGGCTGGCCTGGATACTGCTGGGCTATGCCGAACAGTTGGAGTTTCTCCAAGCCCTGGCTCCCGACCAACTCGAAGCCTACGGCGGACGCGAACAGGTGCTGGGCCGCTTCCTCGAAGTCGCCACCGCCACCGCTGAATTTTACATCGAAAACACACCCACCTGCGGCATTCCCTATTGGGACACCGGCGCCCCCGGACTCGCACGGCTGGAAGATTATCTGGACCGTCCCGCCGATCCCCACAACGAGTTCGAGCCCGTGGACAGTTCGGCCGCAGCCATCGCCGCCCAGGGTTTCATCCGGCTCGGTAATTTTCTCTACGGCAAACCCGGCTCCGAAGAGGCCTGCCCGCGCTATCTCAAAACCGGCTTCACCATCGCCCGCACGCTGTTTTCCAACACCTATCTCTCGGAAAATCCGCAGCATCAGGGCCTCATTCTACACTCGGTGTATCATCGTCCGAACGGCTGGGATTACATCCCGCCGGGTGAAAAAGTTCCCAGTGGAGAATCCTCCATGTGGGGCGACTACCATGCCCGCGAACTGGCCCTGCTCATCAAGCGCATGGCCACCGGCCAGCCCTATTACACCTTCTTTTTGAGCTAAAGCCATGACCCCCGCACCAGCCGACCTGTCCAAGCTTTGCGTCCATACCATCACCACCAAGCCCTGGACGATTGAACAATCCGTCCCCGCCTACGCCAAGGCCGGTGTCAAAGGCATCACGGTTTGGCGCCAGGCCATTGAAGGACGCAACCTCGGCCAGGTACGCAGCCTGATCAAGGACCATGGCTTGGAAGTCGTCTCGCTCTGTCGCGGCGGTTTCTTTCCCGCGCGCGATGCCACGGCCCGCCAGGCCGCCATCGATGACAACAAAAAGGCCGTCGATGAGGCCGCCGCCATCGGCGCCCCGCACATCGTGCTGGTCTGCGGCGCCGCCCTCGGTCAACCTCTCTCGGAATCCCGCAAACAGATCGCCGACGGCATCGCCGCCGTCCTCCCTTACGCGCAAAAGGCCGGAATCAAACTGGCCATCGAGCCCCTGCACCCGATGTATGCCGACAACCGTTCGGCCGTCAACACGCTCAAACAGGCCAATGACCTCTGTGATATTTTCCGCAGCCCTGATGTGGGCGTGGCAGCCGACGTTTACCATCTCTGGTGGGACCCCGACCTGGAAAGCGAGATCGCCCGCTGCGGCCGGTCCGGCTATCTGATGGCCTTTCACATCTGTGACTGGCGTACCCCCACCCTCGATCTGCTCAACGACCGCGGGTTGATGGGGGAAGGTTGCATCGACATCCGCGGCATCCGCGGCTGGGTGGAAGCCGCCGGTTTCCGGGGGTTCAACGAGGTGGAAATCTTTTCCGAACGCCTCTGGGCCATGGACCAGAATGAATTTTTGCAAACCCTCATCAATGCCTATCGGACGAAAAGCTGATTGCCCCCGGAAAAAATCAAGGCCAATCCAAACATCTTTATGAAAGAACACAAAATCGGAATCATCATGAATGGCGTCACCGGACGCATGGGCACCAACCAGCACCTCATCCGTTCCATCGTGGCCATCCGCAAACAGGGCGGTGTCAAAGTCGGAACCGGCGAAGTCATCCTGCCCGACCCCATTCTGGTCGGACGCAACGAGGACAAAATCCGCAAGCTGGCCGAAGCCAACGGCGTGGAACGCTACACCACCGATCTTGACGCCGCACTCCGTGATCCTCACAACCAGATTTACTTCGACTCCCAGACCACCAACCAGCGCGCCGAGGGCGTGCGCAAGGCCATTGCCGCGAAAAAGGCCATCTACTGCGAAAAGCCCACCTCCACCAGCACGGACGAAGCGCTCGCGCTCTACAAGGAAGCCAGCGCCGCCGGGCTCAAAAACGGCGTGGTGCAGGACAAGCTCTGGCTGCCCGGTCTGATGAAACTGAAATACCTCATCGACACGGGCTTTTTTGGAAAAATCCTCTCCGTGCGCGGCGAATTCGGCTACTGGGTTTTCAGTGGCGAACACGAAACCCTGCAGCGCCCGTCCTGGAACTACCGTGTGGAAGATGGCGGCGGCATCATGGTGGACATGCTTTGCCACTGGCGTTACGTCATCGACAACCTCTTCGGTAATGTCAAATCCCTGACCTGCCTGGGCGCCATTCATCTCCCCACCCGCTGGGATGAAAACGGCCAGGCCTACAAGTGCACGGCCGACGATTCGGCCTATGCCACCTTTGTCACCGACCAGGACATCATCTGCCATTTCAACTCCTCCTGGACAGTGCGGGTGCGCCGCGACGACCTGCTCACCCTGCAGGTCGATGGCACGGAAGGTTCGGCCGTGGCCGGCCTGCGCGATTGCCGGGTACAACACATGTCGGCCACGCCGCGGGCCATTTGGAACCCCGACATCCCGCAGCCGATCAATTTCCTCGACGGCTGGACGGAAACGCCGACCAACGCCTCCTATGACAACGCCTTTAAAATCCAATGGGAACTTTTCCTGCGCCATGTGGTGAAGAATGAACCCTTCCGCTGGTCCCTGTTGGAAGGCGCCAAGGGCGTACAACTGGCTGAATTGGGGCTGCAGTCCTGGAAGGAAAAACGCTGGCTGGACGTGCCCAAACTGGCCTGATCCCTTATCAGTCAAAAAGGGGCTGATAGATCCGTATCAGCCCCTTTTATTTTCCACTTCCAAAATAGGACCGAATCCTCCAGTGTGGAGTCGAGCAGGTTTTCCCTGGATGAACATACACCCCCCAGACAATCCGGAGACCGCCGAAATCAGCCCCAAGGAGGCGGAGCAGATCCAATTTCTGCGGAGGAGTCTGGCCGAATTTTTGGCCCATCAAATCCCCTTCTCCCTTTTCCATCCGCGCCAGTCCGAGGAGTTGAAAAAGCGCATCACGACCCTGGTGGAGGAAAAGCTCACCCATCAGAAACTGGCCGTCCCCCCGCATGTCCGGGAAAAACTCATCCGGGACATCATTGACGGACTTCTGCTGCAACACAATAACACGCAGAACATCCCCAAACTCAAAACCTCGCATGTGCCCGCCCCGGGTCCGCATACCGTCGAGTCGCTGCGAAAATTGATTGCCCCCTACATTGCCAAGCATCTCAGCAACGAATTCCTAATACCCGGAAATGAGGGCCTGCTGGCCAAAAAAATCCTGCTCCTGACCAACGAGAAGCTGACTCAGGATGAACTGGAGGTGGAGGCATCCCTGCACCGTTCCGTGGTTGAAACCATTTGCAAGGGAATGCATGTGGATCCGCCTGCGGAACTCGACAGCATACCCGCCGCCGCCCCGGTTGCCGCCGTTCCGGAGCCTGTCGCGCCGCCCGCCGCACAGCCCCCCGCCGCCGCCACGCTGCCCAAGCCTCCCACCAGCACCAAGGGCGCCACCAAACAAATTTCCCGCATCGCCCGCGTACAGACCGGCATCCTGTCCACCAAAAATCCGGATGGAGCCGAGATTGAGGAGATTGCCTTCACCGACGAATTGAAGCGGGAATTACTCCTGGCCATTGGCCGGGGTCTGCAGCCCGAGATCATGGGCAGCGGTGACGAAGCGC
>Ga0075019_10000884_pt1 | contig 17141 bp, 17 predicted proteins | sample ColStrG_CSR_2013_FD_71473 | JGI IMG/M metagenome (GOLD analysis project Ga0075019, IMG submission 71473) | Freshwater sediment microbial communities in response to fracking from Pennsylvania, USA - Cold Stream Run_MetaG_CSR_2013 | ecosystem: Environmental > Aquatic > Freshwater > Creek >...
GACTCGGGCAAAGTCATCGAAGTCACCGGAATGATCATCAAGGGCTATTTGCCTGGCGCAAGCGTCGGTTCGATCTGTGAAATCGAACCTGCCAGTGGTGAAAAGAAGTTTTTAGCTGAGGTTGTCGGTTTCAAGGACAAATCGGTGTTGATGATGCCCTTGGGTGAGGCTCGCGGAGTCGCACTGGGTTCGCGGATTGTTTTGGCCAAGCAGATCGCCACCGTTCGTGTCGGAAAGGATCTTCTGGGCCGAGTGGTGGATGGCTTGGGACGGCCCATCGACAGTGGTGTCGAGATGGAGACCCTGACAGAGGTTTCTCTTTATTCAGATGTGCGCAATCCCTTGGATCGCCGGCCGATCAAATCACCATTGGATCTTGGTGTCCGGGCCATCAATGGACCTTTGACAATTGGGCAAGGACAGCGAATTGGAATTATGGCGGGATCTGGGGTCGGGAAGTCAGTCCTTTTGGGCATGATGGCTCGTAACACGAAGGCGGACGTCAATGTCATTGCGCTGATTGGCGAGCGGGGCCGTGAAGTGCGTGAGTTCATCGAGAACGATTTGGGACCCGAGGGAATGAGTCGATCAGTTATTGTCTGTGTGACAAGCGACCAATCTCCATTGCTGCGGATGCGCGGAGCCTTCGTCGCTACGGCGATGGCAGAGTACTTTTCTGCGCAGGGGAAAAATGTTCTTCTGATGATGGACTCTGTGACACGATTCGCGATGGCCCAAAGAGAAATCGGTCTTTCCACGGGCGAGCCTCCAGCCACTCGTGGCTACACGCCAAGTGTTTTTTCCACTCTGCCGCGTCTTTTGGAGCGAGCAGGTTCGTTTGAAAGAGAAGGCAGCATCACAGGTCTTTATACCGTGCTGGTTGAAGGTGATGACATGGATGATCCGATTGCGGATTCTGTGCGATCGATCGTGGATGGTCACATCGTCCTGTCTCGGAAGCTGGCTCACAAGGGCCACTTTCCAGCGATCGATATTTTGCAAAGTGCCAGTCGGGTCATGCGGGCTGTGACCAGTCCCGAGCATCAAAAGTGGGCGCAGAAACTACGCGAAAATTTGGCGACTTATGCAGAGGCAGAAGATTTGATCAATATCGGTGCTTACAAAGTCGGCTCCAATCCACGAATTGATAAGGCAGTGAAGCTGATCGAGGGGATCAATGAGTTTCTCAGGCAGAGAATTGACGAGCGCTCGGACTTGACCAAAACTTTGCGCGATTTGCAGGGCTTGTTGGTCAACGCGTAAGAAGGAGGTCGGATGAAATTTAAATTTCCACTCCAAACAGTCCTCCGTTATCGCAAGACTCTGGAAAACCTGGCGCAACGCGATTTTCAGGAGGCCCTTGGTGAGCTCAACTTTCAAAAAAGCATTTTGCAAGAAATGGACGAGGCCAAGGCTCAAGCCCGGCAAAACGCCTTCCAGACCCAAGTCCGAGGTGGGCAAGCCACTGCCAGTCTGGTGCAGGTGGAGGACTACCTCAAAGGTCAAGACGTGCGGCTGACTCACCAACGGGCGAAGATCCAGGAAATTGAAAAGCGGGTCGAGGAATTGCGGGAAATTTTGCGGACCAAGGCAATCGATTATAAAATAATAGAAGGGCTCAAAGACAAGCGGCAGCAGGAGTTTCGGCAGGAGCAGAACAAAATTGAGCAAAAGCGCACCGACGAAAACAATGTCATGCGCTTTCGCAGAAAAGAGTAAGAAAAGGCTATGGCCGATCCGTATCAACAGTTTTTCAAACAGGCTCGCCACGCGGCAAAGACCACTCCGGGTGTGCATCCGCGTATCAAATTGAAAAAAGCCGCTGGTGAACGTGAGGACCTTCTGAGCCGCTCGCAACAGGCAGCAGGACAGTCTCGAGAAAGCCAGTCTCGATTCAGCGAAGGAAATTCGAAAACAGCACCAAAAACTCGCGTTGAAGAGTTGCGACATCGTTTGCGTGAAAAGAAGCACAAGGCGCGGCGAAAGCCCTCGTGGGCCGCCATGGCGGTGGCCGTGTTGGGTCTTGGCTTGACGGCAGCGGCACTCTTGCACACGAGTGAAATTGAAAAATTCTCGCAGCGTATTGAAGTGTCTTTGATGGGTGCAGCACAGGCCGAAGAGGCTCCCAAAAAAGACGCGCCAAAAACGACCGAAAAAGTTGCAGGCGCCAAAGCTGGTGACGACAAAGTGAGCGATCCGTCTGAGGCCACAAAGAAGGACTATTCACCCGAGGAGATCAATCACTTTGCCAAACTGAACGAGCGTCAGCATGAACTTGACGCGCGGGAAGCGGAACTGAATCGCATGGAGACTGAGCTCGCCAAACAGAAGGAAGAGTTGCAGACACGACTCAAGGAGCTTGAGTCGACGCGCCGGCAGATTGCCAGCGTGCTCGAAGATCGTGTTCAAGCTGATGACAAAAAGGTCGAAGGCTTGGTGCAAATCTATTCCAACATGAAGCCGCAACAGGCCGCGAAGATTTTTGAAACCATGGATGAGGATCTAGCAATTGAAATTTTGGGCCGAATGAAAAAGAAGCCCGCTTCAGAAATTTTGAATCTTGTGAAAGCCGAAAAAGCGCAAGTGCTTTCCGAGAAGTATGCAGGTTACAAAAAGAAATAACTGAAGGCCAAAAGGCTTTCATCTTCCAAGGAAGGAGGATTTTTGAAGACAGACAGGTTGGATTCGGGGCCCCCTCGCGCAGGGAACACCGATGCTTTGCTGACCAAGCCAGGTCTCAAGACATCAGTGCATCAGGGTCCGGAGTCGTTCGCGAAGCTTCTGGAGGGGAAACCTCCGGCCGCTGCACCTCGCGAAGAACGGGCACCTCATGAGGATTCCCCAGTGGATGGGAAAACAGAGGTCAGCTCCCGAAAGCCAGAACACCTCTCTGTGAAAATGCCGAAAGAACGAGTCGGGACTCCAAGCACCGCCAAGCTCAAACCTGAAACCAAAGCCGATGCCAAGGCGATGGTCAAGGACAGCAAGGCGCAAACGGATGACAAAGCGACGACAGACCAAAAAGCGATGCTGGAATTTATGGACTCGATGGAGAGTGAATTCAGCATCCCTCCCGAACGCATCGTGGGGGCCATGGCGGAATTGGATCTGACGGACTTGTCGAAGCCCGCTCATGAAACGGCGACACAGATTATTCAAAAACTCGATTTGCCTCCGGAAGAGACGGAAAAGGCACAGGCTCTTTATTTGAGTATGCTGGCACAGCTGGAACCTTCGCCTGTGGCGCAGCTTCCAGAGAAGACCCTGTCGGCTGTTGTCATTGCACCTGGCGCAGAGATGCGTCTGACGGCGATGACGGAAGGCCAACAAGAGGGACCGGCCGCGAAGTCAGCGGCGGACTCTTTTTTTCCGCAGGTGGCAGTCATTTCGACAACTCAGCAGAAGTCGCTGAGCACCCAGCAGTTGCAAGCACTGGCGCAGGAGCTGCACGGGAATATTGACCGTGACATGACCAACTTGCGAAGCGTGATGCAGACCTTGCAAGCCTTGCCTTCGCACACAGACAGTCCACCTGAGGCCCAGGCCGTTTTGGCTGCCTTGGCCGAGTTGGATGTTTCGGCGATGGCGATGCAAGCACAGGCTGCGCCCCAACAGGAGAGGCTGTCTGCTGATGATTCTGCATCCTTGGCAGCCAATGCTCAGTTGGCAAGCCGCATGGAGGCTTTGCAAAACTCATTGCAGAGCAGCCGTGCGACCACGCAGATGGTGGCAGCGGGTTACCAGGATATTGCGGATGCGCCGCCGAGCACCTCTTTTGCAATGGCAAAGAGCACTCGCGGTGGGAAAACCGAAACGGGTCCTTCTTTCTTCTCTGACTTCGCGGCGGCTCCGACCACTGAAGTGGTGGCAGTCGGTGCGGGTGGTGTGGCCGTGAGGGCCACCAGTCAAAAAGAGCAAGGCTCCCCGTCCGAAGGACAATTCGGGCGGCAGAATCAAGAGGATCCGACCTCCGATACGAAGGCAACTTCGAATCGGGAGACGGCTCTCGCCGACTCTGCAGCTGAGGCTTTCGCAGCACCCCAGAAGTTGCCATTGAATCCCACAGCGGGAGCCTTGGCCACAGGAGTTCCGGTTGTTCACAGTCAGCACCCCACGCAGAACCTGGATCAGATCGTCAATCAGGCACAGGTGATGGCCCACAAAGGGGGCGGGGAAGCGATCGTGAAAATGAATCCTGACGGATTGGGTGAGATCCATTTGAGAGTGACTGTTCTCGAAGGCAAGGTGAATGTCCAAATGTCGGCCTCCACTCGTGAAGCGAAGGAAATTCTTGAAGCTTCCATGAAGGAGCTCAAGACATCCTTGGCTGGGCACAACCTGAAAATTGACCATCTGAAAGTTGATGTTGGCAACCAAGCCAACGCCGATGGTGGTGGTCTCAAAGGTGGTGATCGGGGCTTTCAGATGAATCAACAACGAGATCAGGCTCGGCAAGCTCAGCAACAGTTCGCAGACGGTCAACCCCGTCGAGCCAACTTTGTGGCTGGCGAGACTTTCTCGGAACGCCCGGTTTTGGCTCCAGCACCGGCTTTGGCCCGACGTTATGTGGGCGAAGGTCGTGGTTCGGGTCTGAATTTGGTCGCGTAAAGAATTTCCGGATGTAGCAGGAGCAGGTGCTCCTGCTACAATTTGAACAGGAGGACAGGATGTCCGTCGTCGGCGCAAAACTAGGAACCAAATCTTGGAGTGATGCTCCTCAGAATGAAATCACGCGCGGTCCTTCAGCGAACCGTATGGATCACACCAACAGCGCCACTGACATGGAAAAATTCAATGGCCAAGATGTCGGCGAGGTTCTCAATAAGATTGCGGATCCCAATTACATCGATCCGAACAAAAAGAATCGTGCTGTGGGCAACGACAAGCTGGACAAAGAAGCTTTCATGAAGCTGATGCTGGCACAGATGAAAAATCAAGATCCGACCAATCCTCTGAAAAGTCATGAGATGGCAGCGCAGCTGGCGCAGTTTTCCAGTGTCGAGCAGATGCAGAATATGAACAACACTTTGACTGAGATGCAAAAATCTCAGAAGCCGACTGAGGGTTTTCAGGCTTTGAATTTTATTGGGAAAGCAGTCGCGGGAGATTCTGCGAAACTGATTCGACAAAAAGGCGACAAAGATCACGAAATTTCTTTCAGCGTGGGCGAAGATGCCTCGGATGCTGACTTGAAAGTCAAAAATGCGGATGGTGAAGTCGTTCGTAAAATGGAATTGCATGGCTTGAAAGCGGGCGAAAACAAATGGGTGTGGAACGGTAAAACTGAAACCGGAGTGGCCGCACCTGCCGGTGAATACAAAATGGCGATTGAAGCGAAAAACTCGGCCGGCAAAAAACTGGCTGTGCGAACCGATTTTGAAGGCACGATCACGGGCGTCTCGTACACCCTCGATGGACCAGTGCTTTTGGTGGGAAATCAGGCCGTGAAGCTCAAAGATGTGAAGAAGATTGTGGACCCAAGTCTAAATCGTGAACAAAAAGCGCAAAAAAATGTCGGGCCGGACTTGAAAACACAACCCACAGCGTTGGAAACTGTTAAGAAGGAAGACGAAGGAGCGCCAGAGGCGGCTCAATCAGCCAATGGAATGTTGACCAGTGTGGGAATGTCCAATGGAATGATGGAGCGTTTCAAACAAGAAACGGGCAGTGAACCGAATGTGATTCGCAAACCTGAAAGCCGGCCAGAGATGAAGCCTGAGACCAGCAAGGATGCGAAAGCGATGTCGGCGAAGCAGCACGGGGCGCGTACAAGTGGTGGAGCTTAACTTTTTATGGATATGAAGAAGATTAACAACTTTCAGCCTCCCACTCCGACGGAACTCCGTGGTTTGGGAAATGGGCTCGATCAGGGAAGCGAGATTGGCAAGGGGCCAAGCTTCGCTGAAACCTTGGGGCAGTTGCAGACTGGCTTTCCGCCAACCGCCGGTAAGAACGCAACTCTCGCTAGCACTGAGCCTGTCAAGTTCAGCAACCACGCCGTCGAGCGCATGATGAGCCGTGGGATTCAGTTCAGCAAAGAGGACATGGGACGTTTGAATGAGGCCGTTCAGCGCGCGGCCAGCAAGGGCTCGAAAGATTCGCTGATTTTGATGAATGATTCGGCTTTGATCGTGAGTGTGAAAAATAAAACGGTCGTGACCGTGATGGACAAAAATGCATTGAAGGAGAATGTGTTTACGAATATCGACAGTACGATTGTTATGTAAGTTGAATTGAAAAATAAAAACAGGGCTGGTCCTCTTTGAGGGGGCCCTCCAAAAAACAAAAGAAGGCGCCGCTGCCGATTGACTGAAGCAGTGGAGTTTTCGACACAAGACATGGAGGTCTTATGGGTATTTTATCGTCGCTTTACACAGGCGTGTCAGGTTTGACCGCACACGGTGAAGCTCTGGGTGTCACGGCGGACAATATCGCCAATGCGAACACAACCGGTTTCAAATCCAGTCGTGCCGAGTTTCAAGACATTATCGCTAAGAACCTCAAAGGCATTTTGGGTGGTAACCAAATCGGACGCGGTGTAAAGGTCGGCGCCGTCAACCCCATCTTGAATCAAGGTAATATTGACTCCACGGACAAAGTGACTGATTTGGCGATCTCGGGTGATGGTTACTTCACATTGAAGGGATCCGATGGGCAATCTTTTACGCGTGACGGTTCCTTTCACTTTGATCGTGAGGGTTACTTGGTTTCCAACGACAACCAACGCGTGCAAGGATTTACGACGGATGAAAGCGGCCGCATCGTCAACAAGGCAGGCGACATTAAGTTCCCACGGGCTTTGACTCCTGCGAAAGCAACGGCAGAAGTCAAAATGGATTTGAACTTGGATTCACGAGTTGAAGCCACCAAAAAATTTGACCTCAAAGATCCTTACTACACTTCGCACTTTGCAACGGGCATTGAGGTGTACGATTCACAGGGTAACAAACATCTGGTGACTGCGTTCTTCAATAAAACGAAGGACCGTGAATGGGAATGGCGCGGTGTGGTCGACGGCAAGGATGTGAAAGACGGCGAGCCAGGAAAATTGGCCGAAGTTGTAAAGGGAAAATTGACTTTCACAGTTGATGGCAAACTGAATTCGCAAGAGATCACCGATTCCAATTTGAATTTTGCGGGCGGAGCGCTGCAAAATCAAAAAGTCAAATTCAACTTTGGCGATGCGATTGCCGACGGTGGAAAAGGAATCGACGGAACGAAACAGTATGGCCGTGATTCTGATATCATCTCTTGGAACCAGGATGGAAGCTCTGCGGGTACGATTACGAATTTGTCATTCAATGACGAAGGACTTCTGACCGCCTTGTATTCCAATGGCCAAGCAGCGGATTTGGCACAAATCGTCCTTGCGAAGTTTGAAAACTCGGAAGGCCTGTTCAAAGTCGGTAACAACCGATTCAAGGAGTCACGCGAAGCGGGTACACCTGCAATTGGCCAACCCGGCCGTGCTGGTCGAGGCAAGTTGTTCGCAAAATCCTTGGAGCGTTCGACTGTCGATTTGGCCTCTGAGTTCGTGCAACTGATTCAGGGACAACGAAACTTTCAGGCGAATGCGAAAACGATCACAACAACAGATGAGTTGTTGAACGAAGTCATTCAGCTGAAACGATAATTTTCAATTTGGTGGTGCGGTTTGATCTTTAAGGTAAACCGCATCACCAACATATTGGTAAAGCATCTCGCGGGTCACCCATATTGAGGTCCCGTCGGAATCACAAAGAACTCCATCTTTGCGATTTGTACATCCAAGCGGTCCCCAGGAGTTGCGAATTTTAAGGCGGCACTGATCTTCCAATTCGTCGCGCCCAACGATAACCGCTGAGTGAATTTCAGAACGATTCAAAAACATTGAGGTGTTGAAATCAATCCCGACCGGTTGTCCCGTTTGTAAAACAGATTCGACTTGACTGGAAAAATCCACAACTGGATTCCAATTCGGATCCAATTCCTGTTCGGCAGGCTGGGTAGAGTGCGGAACTATTCTTTTGATGTCCAGATGCGGAAGCGCCACGGAGGAGTTCGCACACGCCTTTTCGCCGAGGCTGACCATCGTGCCGTAGAACTCACTTGAGCGGCCTTGCAGGCTTGATCGAATTTCATCGACCGTCAAAGCGGGCACCAGAAGTGTTTGAAACTTTTGCAGCCACAGCAGTGAATTCGGGGTCACGACACCCGTTTCTGAGACGCTCTTCATCTCTGACATCATCACCGCCAGGGATGTACCAAATGGCAGACTTGATTGAAAATCTTTTTCTGGACAGATTTTGCCGTGTTCGAGTGTTTCCTGAAGCGCCACCACCAGCCAACCGCCCTGATCGACTCCGCGCACCTGCCAGCCTGCAAATTGACTGCGAAAGAACTCACTCAAGGGACCAATGTTGCTGTTGTACAGAAGAGACATTTGCAACGCTGAAAGCGGCTGATCGATTTTGGCACTCAAAAGATCGGCGGCTGTGTAGGCATAGCACCAGCCGACATCACTGGCCGAGCGAGGCTGGTCAAAAAGTTTGCGAGTCGCCGCTGACTTGCCATCACGGATATCAAGATGGGAACAGTTCAGGACCGCAGCGTCTGCCGCTGTCTGCAAAATCAAGATTGAAAGAAGGCAAAGCAGCGTTTTCACAGGCTTTGGAACTACAAATTGAGTGCCAATTGGAAATAATCCCAAACCTGCGGAGCTCTCTCATCAGGAGTGAGATGCGAAAGACCAAGAATTCCGCTGTCTCATTTTGAGACAAGGCGTTTGTGCCGTGAATCGGCATCCGGGTGAAGGGAGATTTGGCAGGGACAGGGGATTGGAAACGGAACGCAGTTGTATTCGCTGCGGCAGCTACTCAATGCCGAGGTAAGCCTTGCGAACGCCATCGTCATTGAGCAAGTCCTGACCTCGTCCGCTGAGCTTGATTCGACCAGTTTCGATGACATAGGCTCGATGGGAGATTTTCAGAGCCATCCGAGCGTTCTGTTCCACCAGAAGAACTGTGGTTCCTTTTTGATTCAAAGTTTGCACGATTGCAAAGATTTGCGCGATCACGATCGGCGCCAGCCCCAAAGAGGGCTCGTCCAGAAGCAGCAGAGAAGGCCGAGCCATCAAGGCTCGCGAGATTGCGACCATCTGCTGTTCGCCGCCGGAAAGCGTGCCTGCGAGTTGTGAACGTCTCTCGCGGAGTTTTGGAAAAAGGCTGTAGCAATATTCGATATCCGCTTTGATTTCAGTGCCATCGGAGCGGAAGTAGGCACCCATTTGCAAGTTTTCAAGAACTGTCAGATTTGGAAAAAGCCCACGACCCTCGGGTGACTGCGAAATTCCCAGTGTCACACGTTTGTGCACGGGAATCCCCTGCAGGGATTCGCCACGAAATTCGATTTGCCCAGAGGCGGGTACCAGGCCTGACAGCGCTCGCAAGGTTGTGGTTTTGCCCGCTCCATTGGAGCCAATCAACGTGACAATTTCTCCGCTGAAAACTTCAAAATCCAAACCTTTGAGCGCTTCAACGGCACCATATTTCACTTGCAGATTTTGCACACGCAGGAGCGGTGAGCTCATGTGTCCTCCTGCGGGCCTAGATAGGCTTCGATGACCTTGGGTGAAGACTGCACTTCCCGCGCCGTACCTTCGCAGATTTTCACACCATGATCGAGCACGAAAATGCGTTCACAAATGCCCATCACCAATTTCATATCGTGCTCGATAAGCAAAACGGCCAAATTGAAGTCCTTGCGGATTTTTGCTACCGTCAGCATCAAATCGTGTGTCTCTTGGTGATTCAATCCTGCCGCGGGCTCGTCCAGGCAAATCAGTTTGGGCCCTGTTGCCAACGCGCGAACAATTTCAAGTTTTCGCTGTTCACCGTAGGGCAAAGAGCCCGCCAAATGGTGAGCCTTCGTTTCCAAATTGAAAATTTGCAGAAGTTTCAGACCAAACTCTTCCAGTTTTTTTTCCTGAGAAAGAAAGTGCGCCGATCGCACACATGCGCCCCACATGCTGTAATCGACTTGCGCCGTACTTGCGACCAAAACATTTTCAAGGACTGAAAGTTCTTTAAACAGTCTTATATTTTGAAAAGTCCGCGCGATTCCTTTGCGGGCAAGTTCAAAGGGCTTCAAATCTTGGGTGTCTTCACCATTGAAAAAGACTTGTCCCGAGGTGGGTTTGTACACAGATGTCAAAAGATTGAAGACCGTTGTCTTGCCAGCTCCATTGGGTCCAATCAATCCGACCAGCTGGCCTGGGTAAACTGAGAGGTCAACTGAATCAACGGCCTTCAGACCGCCAAATTGGATGGTTAAATTTTTGGTCTCCAAAATGGGCTTCATGACTCAGCCTTCGGCCGCGGTTGAGGCCACCATTTTCCAAGCCAGCCCCACTGAAATTCGCGACTCCCCATCAGGCCTTGCGGCCTGAGAATCATCAAAACTATTAAAGTGAGCGAATAGATGACCATTCGCAAATCAATTCCTGTTTGCTCCTGCAAAGGGCGCAGGAGTTCCGGCAAGATGGTGATAAAGGCTGCGGCAAAAAGGCTACCCGTCAAACTGCCCATACCACCGAGCACCACCATGATGACGACGTCCACGCTGCGCGTGAAAGCAAAAGACGCCGGATTGAGATAATTGGCATAGTGAGCAAACAAAGAGCCGGCCACACCAGCAAAAAAACTGGAAATCACAAAAGCCAAAACTTTTGTGCGCGTGGTGTCCACACCCATCGCATCAGCGGCGATTTCGTCTTCACGAACCGCCAAGAAATGTCGTCCTTGCTGCGAACGGATCAGGCGCCACAAAACAAAAAAGCACAACACGGCCCAGCCGCTGGCTTGAGTAAAAGCCCACAGAAAGCGGGAAATTGCAATTCCACCAAGATTGAGATCCTGTGGGCCTTGAATGCCGTACATGCCACGCGCACCACCGACCGCTGGCGTATTCAGAAGTATCACACGAATAATTTCACCAAACCCCAGAGTGACAATGGCCAGGTAGTCACCGCGCAAACGCAAGCTGGGCAGTCCCACAAGCAGGCCTGCCACTGCCGCCGACAAGCCCCCAAGAAAGGCCAAGAGGGCAAAGTCGAAAAGCTGACCAGCGCCGCCGAAGTGAGGCAACACTGTACTGAGGTAAGCTGATGAGTAGGCACCGGTGGCCATAAAACCGGCGTGGCCCAAAGAAAACTGGCCGGTAAAGCCGTTCACAAGGTTCAGACTCATCGCCAACATCATATTGATCACGATGTAGATAAGAATCAGCTGCACAAAGGGACCCGTTCCCTGATCCACAGCAACACCCAGAGCCACAGCAAATGCGAAAAACAAAAGGGGCTTCTTCATACCTTTTCGACTCCGTTTTTGCCAAGCAGTCCGGCGGGTCGGAAAATCAAGATGCCGATGAGCAATCCAAAGGCCAAGGCATCACGGTAAGTCGAAGAGAAATATCCAACCACCATTTCCTCAGACAGTCCCATGAGAAGTCCACCAATGACGGCACCCTGAAGGTTGCCGATTCCACCCAAAACTGCCGCGACAAAGGCCTTCAGCCCGATCATCATTCCCATAAAAGGTTCGAGCTTTGGGTATTTCATTCCCACCAAAACGCTACCCACACCCGCAAGGGCAGAGCCCAAGGCAAAGGTCAAAGAAATCACTCGATCTGTATTGACGCCCAAAAGACTTGCGACTTTCAGATTGGTGCTCACAGCCCGCATCGCACGTCCGACCTTGGTTTGATAAATCAAGAACCGCAGGGCCATCATCATGACAAGAGTGACGACAAGCACCGTAATATCCAAAAGCTTCAGCGGCACCCCTGCGACCTCAAATAAAACTGCATCCTGCAAGACAGGCGGAAAAACTTTGGGATCTGCGCCAAAAATGATCTGGGCGGTGTACTGCAGGAACAGACTGACTCCAATAGCTGTAATCAGAATATTCAATTTCGGCGAATTGCGCATGGGGCGATAAGCCAGTCGTTCAATCGCCAGTCCCACGAGTGCACACGTCACCATCGAGCCGATCAGCAAGACACAGAGAGTGCCGACGCCGGGGTTGTGATCCAGACCGGTCAAGCGCGCCGTGTAGTAAGCTGCAAAAGCGCCGATCATATAGACATCGGAATGAGCAAAATTGATCAATTGCAAAACGCCATAGACCATAGTGTAGCCCAAGGCGATCAAAGCATAGATACTGCCAAGACTCAGTCCGTTGATCAGGTGCTGCAGAAAATCGGCCATGAAACTCCGTTTACGGGTTGATCGTCGTCACATATTTGTTGTTGGTACCTTCAACCTTGACGATGACAGCCGACTTCACGGCATTGCGCTGGTCATTGATGGTGATTTTTCCAGTGACGCCAGGAAAATTCACAATCTGAGTCAGTTGCTCGCGAATTTGTTCCGAAGTGACTTCGGTGGTGTTCTGCATTGCTTGAATGAGAACTGCCGCGGCATCATAGCCAGCTGCCGACAAGCCGTCTGGCATTCGATGGTACTTCGCTTTGAACCGTGCGATAAAGCCTGTCGCGACAGGATCCGTTGTTTCATTGGAATAGTGGTTTGAAAAAATTCCGCCATCGATATCTTTGCCGCCGATTTCACTCAATTTTGGCGAGTCCCAGCCATCTCCGCCGAGCAAAGGAATTTGCAGACCCAGCTCGTGCGCCTGCCGAGCGATTAGACCCACGGCCCCGTAATATCCGGGGATGTAAAGCGCTTGTGGCTTTGTTCCTTTGATCGAAGTGAGTTGCGCTTTGAAGTCGACGTCGTCGGACTGGTAACTGACGTCCGCGACAATTTCACCACCCAGGGCTTTGAACTTTTCGATAAAGAAATCCGCGAGGCCCATCGAATAGTCGGATTTCACATCCCGAACGATAGCTACTTTTTTAAGTTTCAAGGTTTCCGCAGTGTATTTCGCCATCACAGTCCCTTGAAAGGGGTCGATAAAGCAGGTGCGAAAGATATAGTTTCCCACTTGAGTGACGCCGGGGTTGGTCGAACTGGGCGTGATCATGGGGATGTGCTTATTCTGAGCAATTGGAGCTGCTGCCAAAGATCTGGAGCTTGCAACTTCACCCAAAAGCGCCAAGATCTTTTCTTGGTCAACAAGCCGAGTGACCACTGAGGCGGCCTCTTCGGCCTTCCCTTGATCGTCCATTGTCACCAGTTTGATTTTCTTCCCTTTGACGCCACCTTTAGCATTGGCCTCTTCGATGGCAAGAACCACGCCGTCATTGGTGGATTGGCCAAAAGTTGCTTCGGAGCCCGTCATCGTTTCAAACTGACCGATCACCCACTCCGAGCGGGTCTCCTTTTTTGTACATCCTGTGAGGAAAAATGCGTCAGCGGCACCCAAGCTCAGCACAACGAATGCTTTCAAGACCAGAGATTTGAACATGAATCCTCCAAATAAGATTGAGGTTACGGGCGGGATTTGAGGGGGTCAAGCGAGAGTGGAGGCCAAGAGCCAAGACTCACGATCCAGGGGTTTGGATTTTGTCGCGGCATCGGCAAGCGACACTTGCACAACTTTGCCACCTTGGACGCCAATCATCACTTGGGTTTTTCCCTGCATCAGGGCCTCAACGGCTCCGTGCCCCAGGCGACTGGCTAAGATTCGATCACTGGCGGACGGCGATCCGCCGCGCTGCTGGTGGCCCAGGATGCAGACTTTCGCGTCGAGACCCGCCCGTTTGCGCAACTGCTCGGCCAAATCATAGGCTCGTCCGGGTTTTTGGCCTTCGGCGGCAATCAGGATTGAGCTGCGTTTGCCTTTGGAGGCCGAGGCCTGAATTTTCTGGACGACCTTTTCGAGCGGAACCGGAGACTCTGGAACAAGAATTTCTTCTGCCCCACCAGCAAGGCCCACGGCGCTGGCCAAGAATCCAGAATTGCGACCCATGACTTCAACAATAAAAAGGCGATCGTGACTGGTCGCTGTGTCACGAATCCGATCGATGGCATCGAGTGCTGTATTCACCGCGGTGTCAGAGCCAATCGTCTGATCGGTTCCATAGATATCATTGTCAATTGTTCCCGGAACACCGACCACGGAGATGTTGTGTTCCTGAGCAAGCAGATGTGCACCCATAAACGAGCCGTTGCCACCGATGACAACGAGTCCACCGATGCCAAGGTTGCGCAGATTTTGCGCGGCCTGGGCACGAACTTCGGGGCGATGAAACTCCAGGCATCGGCCAGTCTTCAAGACCGTGCCACCGCGTTGCAGTATGTTCGCCATGGCGCGACTCTCGAGTCGCTGCAGATTGGATTCAAGGAGTCCGGCATATCCCCCGATGATACCAAAGACCGCCAGATCTTGATGGTGGAGTGCTGTTCGAACCACGGCTCGAACGGCTGCGTTCATTCCAGGAGCATCTCCTCCACTTGTGAGCACACCGATTTTTTGTATTGTTGTCATGAAGTCCAACATCGCGCAAAAGCAAAAAAAAAGCCAGCCTTTGCAGGCCGGCTTTTTTTTTGCGCAACTCGCACTTGATTCAAGTCCGAGTCAGGCCAATATTCAATCGCAGCTTATTTTACAGCAGCTTTAAATTCAGCGCCAGCGCGGAACTTAGGGTACCAGCTTGCAGGAATTTTGATTTCTTTGCCAGTTTGTGGATTGCGACCAGTGCGAGCTTTGCGTTTTGCTTTGGTGAAGGTACCAAAACCAACGATTTTAACATCGTCGCCTTTTTTCACGGTCTTTTTGATATTTTCGACAGTGATATTCAAAATTTCTTCAGCGTGTGCTTTTGAAATTTCTGCTTCAGTCGCAATTCTTTCGATCAGTTGTTGCTTGTTCACGAGAACCTCCTTGTTGCATTTCCGATTTTGGAAACGATGGTCGAATCAGAATCAATTTTACAAAAAGGGTCAATCTGTTTTTTCATCTTCCGTGGAATCACGCAGCAGAAGCTCGAATTCTTCGGGTGAGCTTGGCGGAACAGGAATGCGAAACTTTTCCTGCGCCCATGTGCCAAGGTCAATCATTTGGCATCGCTCAGAGCAGAAAGGTCGGAACTGATTCTGTGGTGAGTACTCTGTGAGTATTCGACATGTGGGACAGGGCACCAGCCGTGCCCCGTGATTGTCTTGGTTGTTCATATCTCGATTCAATCGTGAATTGACTCGCAAATCAAGTTCACTGGCAAATTCCACCACTGCAGCTCACCATAGAACCACTCGCCGCCAAAACCGAGTTGTAGTACAAGTTGAAGCTCACCTGAGAGCTGGTCAGCGATCCGCTGGAGACAATCAGTTGCAGGAGTTTGTTGTAACCATAGCTTCCGGCGGGGCCTGAGGCGCGAATTTCAAATCCGCCGTTGGCATTCACTGAATACAAAGCCGCTTGCAAATTCATGGGGTTGTACAAAGCGGCCTGACTTTGGAATGTTCCGAAGCCCAGCAGTGAGTACAAAAATCCGCTCGCGCTTGGTAAATTGTAGTAGTAACCCGTGTTCGTTGGATAGCTCGCCACTGACAGGATTGTGTTGGTACCCGACGTGTCATTCATACTGAATGAGATACTGTTGATCCCGTTGGCAAAAGCGCTACAAGCCGTGTTTCCACCGTTGCTGCCGCCATAGATAAGATTGCGATTGCAAGTGCCCATTGCGTCTTGCAGCATCGTTGTGTAGCCAGACCCAATGCTCAGACTGCCGATTCCATAGGAATAACCGTTGCCATAATTCGCAGCCGTTTGCGCACCAAACAGAATTCCACCGTATCCGTATCCGTAACTGCAGTTGCTCCCGACACAGTTTGAGGGAATGTAAGGGACGTTGATTCCCGACGTTCCACTGCCGCTGCCGCCTCCGGAGCTGCCACAGGCTGCAAGCATACCCGCTAGAAAACAGGAGCTCAGGATTGCCAACGCATACCAATTTGATCGTGAAACCGTGTTCATAAAACCTCCAGGAATTTTCTTCACAAACTCAAGGAAAGCGAAGACTGTGCCAGCTTGAGTTGCATTGAAACGCAACGAGACGTCAATTTTGGACGTTTTCGAGGGTGGGGCCAAGAAGCGTTCCTGTGCTGTCAAAACGTTAGACAGTCCCAAGCGTGAACCTCTCGGTGATGGTTTTCGGTCCCCCGTCCCCCGTCCCCCGTTGTCTGTCCACCGGACCGGGTCTGGTGACCGAGGACGGTGGACAGGGGACTGAAAATCGAACCCTGATCAGCGCCCTGAGCTAAGGAATCAGTTTCGGAGTGGGAAGTGGCTTGCTCTGCAGCAACCAAATCAAGGATCCGGCAATCAAAAGCAGGCTGATGACTGTCGAGAGACTGAGGCTCAAGACGAGAGGACCACGGTCGTCCTCCCGAAAATTTTCCATCACCAACCGGCCGACGCCATGAAAAGAAATGTAGGTGGCAAAAACTCTTCCTGCTCGGCGCAAAAACCAGTCCGTTCGCCGCAGTCTCAAGACGAGCACCAAAGTCAGAAGCTCCCAAGCAATCGCATAGGCTTGCGTGGGATGCCGATGACCAATGGCCCAGGGGAGCTCGCAAAACGCTCCGTAGCAGCATCCATTGAGAAGGCAAGCCACTCGTCCCAAGCCGTAGCCCAGAGCCACGACCGGAGCCCAAAAATCCAGCCACAGACCAATATTTTCGTGTTTTTGTCTGAGGATCAAAAAACAGGTGAGGCCCGCGGCCAGCGCACCACCAAAAAAGACGAATCCACCAAGCCAGACAAAAAAGATTCTTTCCGGATGATTCAGGTAGAAATGTGGATTTTCATAAACCACATGCAAAAGTCTGGCGCCAAGGAAACCAGACACCATGATCGACAATGCCAAACGGAGGGTCAGCCGAACGTCCATCTGGTTGCGTCGGGCCCACCACGGCAAAAACGTGATCAGCAAGCAGTACAAAAGACTCAGGTAGGTGAAATAGGTCGGCAGTACGAATGTCTCCGAAATCTGAATTTCAGGAAGCATCGCCGGAAGCAGACTGAACCGGTGAAGAGTTTTGGGTCTGCTTGCGGCCGTCAAGGTACATCAGAAACAGAAGCACGCCAACGCCAATCACAATCGCCATATCGGCGACATTGAAGGCGGGGTAAGTGTAAGTTTCGCGCCAATGAAAATCCAAAAAATCAATCACATAGCGAAAGCGGACGCGATCAATG
>Ga0075019_10000889_pt1 | contig 17106 bp, 25 predicted proteins | sample ColStrG_CSR_2013_FD_71473 | JGI IMG/M metagenome (GOLD analysis project Ga0075019, IMG submission 71473) | Freshwater sediment microbial communities in response to fracking from Pennsylvania, USA - Cold Stream Run_MetaG_CSR_2013 | ecosystem: Environmental > Aquatic > Freshwater > Creek >...
ACCATATAGGGTTGCCCCGGCGAGACTGGGCCACCCGTAGCGCGTCCCGGTGCCCCGAACAATGAACTGACCACCGACGCCAACCCGCTTGCTAGATCACCACCGCCGCTCGATGAGCCGCCGCCGCTGAACAGGCTATCAAGCCCGAGCTTGACCGCCGCCGTCGCGATGTTCGCGAGCGCCGAAAGCGCCGTCGCCTCAAGCGATTTGAAGCTGAGATTGCCCGTGGCAATCGCTTTGGCGAGGCTCGTTTCAATCTTGGTGCCTGCCGCATCGATGCTCGTGGCGAGCGGCCCATCGAGTTGGGCGCGCATGTCCGCGACATCGCTCGCAAAGGCCTGCGTATCGCCGCGCACCTGCACAACAAGGCTGTCAATGACTTCATTCATCGGGAAACATCTCCATGAGTGCGTTTATATCGGCGCGATTTGGGGGCGTGTTCTGCGGCGCGCGCGCGTTGAGCGCATCAACGATGCTGGCCAGTTCGGCAGGCGTCGCCGCCCAGAATTCCGCCGGCCGCCAGCCAAGAATCGCGCCCGCCAGCCCTGCGAGGCGGGTGGCTTTGGGGGTGAACATGGACCGATCCTTAAGTCGCCGTTTGCCCTGAGCTTGTCGAAGGGCCGCACTACTCATAACGGTGGACGAGAAGGGCAGTCCCCTTCGGCTGGCTGCCTGCGTCAGCCGCTCAGGACAGGCTTCGACAGGCTCAGGACGAACGGAATTATCAACTCCCTCTCCCACAAAGGGAGGGCCTAACATTCACCGCCCCTGCAAAATCTGCCCGAGCAGCACGCGCAAGTCCGGCGTGAGTTTGGCCAGGCCGGTCGCCGTCATCGCTTCGCCTAAAGCTTCGCGCGTCAGTTCCTCTGGCCGCTCGACGCAGCAATGCCAGAACAGCGCGACGATCTCGTGCAGATGCAGCTTGGCCGCAACCGCGCGTTCGACAAGCTCAAACAAGCTGCCGAGCTCCTTTTCTGCCGCACATAATGCCGCGAAACTAGGGCGAAGGATAAGGTCAGCGCCGCCCACCCGCACGCTGGCCTCGCCGCGCGCAGCATTAGGCACGGCATGGGCAGACTCCACACTCATGACACCACCACAGCGCCCGAGCTCTCAAGCGCGATGGTATAGCTGCGCTCATTCTGGAAATCGCCCGCATAATCGAGCTTGCTGACAAGGAATTGCCCTGTCATCGTCCCGCCGCTTTGGAAGCTGAGTTGATAGGTAGCGAGCACACCCGAAAGCGCATTGGCCATGATCTGCGCTTCCGCCGCGCTGCCCATGAACACCCCTGCAGCGGCAACCGAGACTGAGCGCAAACCCGCGCCCGAGAGCAAATCGCGCCAGCCGGCCGAATCTTTGGTGCTGATCACCACGGTTTCGCCTTTGATGCTGAGCTGCGTGGTGCGCAGGCCGGCAACGGTAGTGAAATTGGGCGGCGTCGCCCCATCGCCAATCTTGAGCAGAAAGGCGGAACCTTTTTCAACGGTCATGTGAGTCTCCTATGCGTTGGGAAGTTCGATGACGCGCACGCGATGCTCCACCAGCCCGCTCCACGGGCCGGACGCAGTGCGCAACAAGCGCGAACGGACAAAGTTGAGTGAGGCCACCTGCCAGCCGCCGAGCGCGGTGGGGATAGCCTGCACAGCGTCTTCAATCAGGCTCATGGTATCGTGCATCATATGCGGGCCACGCGCCTCATCCCACAGCGTGACAACGAGGCTGATGTCGCGCCCACGCGCGGTCTTGGAGCTGAAATCAATCGCCACGCTGTCCGACACGACGATATATGGATACGCTGCGCGCGGCGGCGGGCCATCATATAGTCCCGTCACCCGCGTGGAGAGCACGGGATGCGCCTTGAGCGCCGCGAGAAGCGCAGCTTGCACCGCCGCAACCGCGCCGCTCATGCCAGCACCGCCTGCGCCGTCATGCCGATGCCATTCAGCCGCACATCACTGGCATAGCGCGCGACAAGATTTTCGCCGCTCAGCACCAGATCGCTGCCGTCGGCGGTCAGAATGACATCGGAGGGCAAATCATTGGGCAATGCGTCAGCCAACAGGCCGACCGCCGCCGCCACGCGCTCATCAGTCAGCGCGCTGCCATAGTCAAAGATCGGATCGCTCATCGCATTTGCTCCACGAGGAAGGTCATTCGGTCAGGCTGTGCAGGATCGTGCGCCAAGTTGAGCACGATGAGTGCGCGCCCGCGCCAGATCAGCCGATCACCCACGCGCACATCAGCACGGCGGCGCACTGTCACATGATAGCGCTGCGCGGCGGACATTGCGTCACCCGCATAGGCCGCGCCGTCGGTCGTTGAGGGCACGAGCGATGCCCAAACACAGCCACGCGTTTGCCACGCGCCATTGGCGATTCCGAGGGCATCGGTGCCAGGTGCCTGATATTCGATCGTGACGCGCTCTTTGAGCCCGCCTGCAAATTCAGCCGCCGCGCTCATGTCAGCCTCAACTGGCGATAGGGGCGCAGCAAGGCCGCGACCGCAGCCGGCGGGCCCGCATCCACGGCCGCATCGCGGCTGGTGTAGAGATAGGCGACGAGCCGGATCATCGCCTGACGGATCGTCTCGGGCAGACTGTCCCACCCGCTCGCGAGTCCCGCAGAATACAACACGGTGATCGTGCCGCGCACATTGGGGTCGATCACCCGCACCCAACCGCGCCCTTCGGCATCAATATCAATACCGAACTGCGCCGGACTGAGCGGGCTCGCCACTCCCGCCGCGACAGAATTGACCTGCGCGATAGAGACGATGGGGAGCGCGCCAAGTTTTTGCCAATCGCGCCGCGCGCTGAGCCGCTCGCTGACAGTGCGGATGATGAGCATCTGCCCGCAAAAGCTCTCGGCGCGGCCCACCGCCGCGGAGATCAGACTGGCGAGCAGCGCATCCTCGTCGGCTGTGTCAATCCGCAAATAGGCTTTAACATCTTCTACCGCATCATCGGGAAGCGGCACGGGATCGCGCATCAACATGGGCGTTCCTTTCTCTGAGAGGGGTCAGACGCTATCGGTCTGAATAACGACGCTGGTGGGATCGGGATCCAACGCAAGCGCAGTGGTCATGTTGCAGCGCCGCGTCGACCGGCGCGGGCGCACCCGCGGGTGCGGTCGGCCCTTGATATGTCGCGTCAATCATGTGTCCGTACTCACGCCAAATCGCTCATGATGCACACCGCGCGCAGATCGAGCCCCACGGCAAGCGCAGTGGCGTTGTTGCTGCGCCACAGGCACGGCGTGATCGCTGTTGTGGTGGCGGGTGCGGTGGTGCCGGGGGTCGCGTTGGGGAAAGTGCCCGAAGCGCTGAACGCAGGCTGCGTTGCGCCCGTGCCGGTGAACCGATCAACCTGATAGTTGATCGAGCCATCCTTCGCCGCCCAGACCGTCAACCGATACATGTCCGCGCTCAATGTGTTGATCGGGAAATTCGCGCCCAGATTGATCGGCGTTTGCGCCGCAGACCCCGCGCAATACAGCATCATGTTGGTGTCCGCTGCACCATGCCCCATGCCGATGACATTGGTGAGTGTGGACGGCTCGACATTGGTGGGTGCGCTGATGACGGTGCGCATTCCCCAAAACTGGCGCGCACCGGATACGGTGGCAGCATCCGAACACCCCGCCACCCATGTCGCGTGGAAGCCGCCAAGCGAGCCATTTCCCAAAAACCAGCACAAATGTGCCAGATACCACCCCGCCAATGATCCTGCCGTCGCCGACGATACCGCTCCCAAACGCGGAAACCGTGTATAGATGCTGTCGGCATTGGCGTTGCGCACGGTGCCGGTGCCGAGCAGTGTCATCGCCGTATCATTGGTGAGTTGGGTGCCGTTGGCGTCGTTGCCCTCCCAATATTTGAGGGTGGTAGACGATAATAGTGGTTGCAGCGGGGTGAGCGCGGTGGCCGATCCCATGACCCCGAGCATCTCACGCTTGGCGAGCGCCACATAGCCGCTCGCCATATAGCCCGATGCCGGTTTGGCGGGGGCGATGTTCATCCCCGTTTGTTCATTGAGCGAAGTGGTTTGCACCACGCCACTCGCATTGGGCCAGCACAACACGCCATCGGCTTGGTTGAGGAACAATTGTCCCGCCACCAGCGACGGGGGGCGCACCCCCCCCGTCACCGAGCGATAGTTTTGCATGGGAAGTGTCCATGCGGTCATCAGATTGCTCCGCCATCAATGCCCGTGGGTGCGAACGCCGTGAGCGCCGCCGCAACAAAGGCGGTGGACGCCGCCTGCGTCGTATTTGTGCCCGCAACCGCCGTGGGCACCGTCGGGGTGCCGGTGAGCGCGGGCGAAGCGAGCGGCGCGGCTCCACTCACATCGGCCACCGCCAGCACAACCGCGCCAGAGCGTCCCGCCACCGTCTGCACCGGAGCTGCCGCTGCCGCTGCCGCCGCAAACCCGCCGACATCTGCGGTGGTCAGCACGACAGCACCCGTGCGGCCCGCAACGGTGGTCACCGCTTCGGCAGGGCCATCTATCTTGTCCCATGTCGTGCCATCGAACGCGATGACATCGCCGACATTCCACGCAGATGTGCCGTCAATCGCTGTCGATCCCGCTACCGAGACCTTGTAAAAATAGCCCTTGGTGCCGACCCCCGAGGCGAGCGCGGGCGCGTTTGTGCTGGCGTTCCACACGCCTTGATACACCATCGCGCCGGTGATGCTTGCGGGGAGTTGCGCTGCCGGGAGCTTGCCGCTCGCATCAAGCGACGCCACACCCGAAGCCGCCGCGAGCAGCGCCGTTGCGAGAAAGGCTCCGCCGCCGCCAACCTTTGAAATCGCGGTTGAGTTGCCCGCGCCGTCATCGCCCTTGCCAATATAGAGAATATCGCTCTGTGCGTCATAGACCGGCTCGCCCGATTGGATGCCGCCCGCGCCCGTGGTGAGTGGGGCGGTGCCGATGACGAGCGCGCCGCCTGTATTGCGTCGTTTGAACTTGATAGCCATGTTTTACTCCTTCTTAGATTATGCCACCGTCAAAATCGGTGGGCGCTGGCCCTGGAATGCCGGGCGGCCCCGGATCACCCTTTGGCCCTGGATTGCCTTGCAGCCCCGGCGCACCGGGCGACCCTGGCAGACCCGGTGGGCCGATGACCGTGGCGACAGCGCTGGGCGGATATTCTTCCACCGTCGCATCGCGACGCCATTGCACGATGAGGGCGCTCATGATGTCACCGCCTCGCGCAGCCGGATGCCGATTTGGCTGGTGAGCGTCGTGCCGCCCGCAACGTTGAGCCGCGCATCCGCAACATAATTGCCTGCGGGCAATGCTGCCGAGAGTGCGGCCGGAATCAACAACGTCCAGCCCGGTGGAACATCGCCGCTTGCCGCGCGCGGACTAATGGTGAAGCTGGCCGCAACCGGTGCCGCATCGGGCAGAACCGCACGGCCCGCCGGAATGGCTTTGAGCGCGGCGCTGATTGATGACACGATGCTCATGTCGCCACTCACGGCGTCGAGCGCGACAGCGACATCTTCACCGCGCGCGAATGTGTAAGTTTGCATGATTTCGTTCCGATGAAAAACGTCGTTCCGGTGGAAGCCGGAACCTCTTCGCGGGACGAGGCCCCGGCCTGCGCCGGGGCGACGCCTTACACTTAGCTCACCGCGAACTTGATCAGCTTGATCGCTTCCGAATTGCTGACAATGCCGCCGATGCGCTTGTGCGCATAAAAATGCACGAATGGCTTGGCGCTATACGGATCCCGCAATATGCTCGTTTGTTGGCGTTCGGCGATCAGATAGCCCGCTTTGAAATTGCCAAACGCCATCGAGAAGCTTCCCGAAGCGACGTCGGGCATATCCTCGGCATCAATCACCGGATAGCCGAGCAACATGTCGGGGCGCGCGTCGCTCAGGCTTGGCTGCCACAGCAAATCACCATCGGCGGTGCGGAACTTGCGAATTTTGGTCATCGTCGCCGAATTCATCACCCATACCGCGCCCTGCCGATACGGCGCGCGCAGCGATTGCACGACATCCATCAGCATATTCTCGGGCTGTGTCGCGGGGAAGGCCGCATCGGTGCCCGTTGCGGTATATTGCAGCGTGCCGAATGGACGCACCGCATCGCTCGTGGTGGCCGTGGGCGCATTGAGGAAGCCGCTCGGCTGATTAACGCCAGTTCCGTTGACAAAGGCCGCACCTTCGGCCCGCGCAAATTCGCGCGCAATCTCGTCGGCCAGCCAAGTCTCAACGTCGAAAAACGAATCGTCGAGCATTGCCTGCGTCGCGGCAGGGTTGGCATAGAGATCGCCCATCGGTGGCACGACTTCGTTGAACGTCGCGGTGCTCGTGTCGGTGCGCAACGCCACTTCGCCCGCCCAGCCCGAGTTGGTGTTGCCGAGCGTGACGAGTTTGCGATAGCCCGCCGAGCCAACACTAACCACATTGGCAATTTGGCGAATCGGTGAAATGGCCTTGAGCGTGAACTCAATCGACGCATCAATTTCGCGCGGAATGGCATAGCCGCCGTCACCGGGCGTCGCACCATCAAGGCTCTTTAACTGCACCCCGGCCTCACGACCCTTGCGCAGATAGTCGTTCACAAACGCCTTATGCTGTGGGTTTTCTTCAGCTTTCGCGCCACTCAGCAGCGGGCGGTCGACGGGTACCGTGCGTGGCTGTGCCGCGCCAGATGCCGGATGATCAACGCTGTCAAAACTCGCCTCCAGCGCATCGGCTTTCACTTCATAATCCATTTCATTCTCCATTTGGGTTGGTCTCCACCGCGTGAACGCGGGCGAGTGGTTGCATCGGGAAGGTGACGAGGCTGACCTCGACAAGATCCAGATCGGTAAGTTGGCGGTTGGTGCCGCTGACGGCCTGACGCACACGGTAGCCAAATGACAGGCCATCAACGGCGCGCTCCTTGAGCAACGACGCCGCCTCTTTCGCCACCGCAGCTTGATCATTGAGCCGCGCGATGACTCGCAGCCCGCGTTCATCCTCTGCGAGACTTTCGATCACGCCAATCGGCTTGGTCGCGTCATGCTGCCAGAGCAGCGGCAAGCCATCGCTCCCCGCCGCCACCGCGCGCGCAAACGCGCCCTTCCGAACAATATCGCCACTCGAATCGGGCTTATCGAAAATCGCGGCATAGCCCGCGAAGCGGGTAGCTTTTAGCTCCAGAACCGCACTCATCCGCGCACCACCTCGGCGATGAGGCCGTGGCGCACCGCGAGACCGATGAGCAGCAGCGCCAGCAGAATGCGCACCACCCACTCGATCAACGCGCGCCGCGCCGAAGCCTTCGCATCGCGCCACGCGGCGAGCAATTGGCGCAACTCGTCCATGTCCTTGCGCGCGGCTTCGTCGGCCAAGCCGATTGTGGCCATCGCACGATGCGCGCCCGCCTCGCTCGCTTCTTCAACCATCGCTTTCAGCGTGCTGATGTCGCCGCCAGCCGCCTCGGCCTGATGGATCAAATGGGCTAGGATATTGGAATCGCTCATAATTCAGTCTCCGCAACATTTTCAGTGAGTTCGGGCGAGCTTGGCACCAATCCCAGCATCGCGCGCTTTTCGTCATCGGTGAGGAAGCTCGCGTTCGACACCTGTTGCCAGAGCTTCTCCCGATCATCCGCGAGCGCCGAAATGCCATCGAGATCGACGCTGAACGCGAGATCGGGGAACCAGGCGCGCATCCCCTCGGCGAGCGCATCGTGAATTTTCTGCGCGAGCGGGATGATCGTCATCCGCCACAAGGCGCGCGTCGCCTCGCGATAATTGCTGTAGGTCGCATCGCCTGGCAGCCCGATGAGCGCCGGCGGCACCCCAAAGGCGAGCGCAATATCGCGCGCACTGGCGGCCTTGAGGTTGATGAAATCCATATCAACCGGCGAAAGCGACAACGGCTGCCATTTGAGTCCGCCTTCAAGCAGCAAGGGCCGCCCTGCCGCGCCCGGCCCGGCGAAATGCGCATCAACCTCAGCACGGAGCCGATCGAACTGCTCGGTTGAGAGCGTCGCGCCCGCCTCACCCGGATCATAAACCAGCGCACCGGAAGGCCGCGCGGCGTTATCCAATAAGGTCTTATTCCATTTGGTTGCCGCGTTATGAATCGCGATCGCGCCCGATGCCGCGCCCAGACTCCCCAGCCCGTAATGGTCATCGAGCGGGTTCATCCCTTTGATGTGCACCAGCCCCGGATGCCCCCGGCTGTCAAAACGGCGGATGCGCGTCAGCACATCGTTGACGCGATAGCGATAGGCGAGCGGCCAGCCGCGCGCATCAAGCTCGACCGTGACGCGCTCGGGGCGCAACGCGAACAATTCAGCCAGCCCGCCCTGCCCATCGCCAAGAAACTGGATAAAGGCGTTGCCATGCAGCAGCAGATGAACCGTCACCGCCTCTAGCAGCACCTGCCCCGCGCTGGTCGCCTCAACAAGCTTGAGCGCCGCCGCATCGCCCGAGGGCACATTGATCGGCACCGCAGCCACGCCCTCAGCAATCAGTCGCACCGCGCGCTGCGCTACGGCGTTATGCAGATAGGCGGCGCGAACCTGCGCCTCATAATTTTGCGGCCAATCGCCCGAGATAAACGCGTTACCGAAGCCGCGCGCGAGTGCGGGGCGTGGTGATGGCGGTGACACGTGCGGCGATGCCCCGAGCGCGGGCACAGCTTTGGTGCCGCGCCGAAGCACGGATGTTCCGAAGAAGTTCATAGTCGATTTCCTTGGTTAGGACTGGAGTGGTTCGCGATTACTCAAACCTGTGGCCCATTTTTGGCCGCCATGTGCGTGCCATCAGTCGAGTCCGACTGACTGCAAATGGCGCTAAATTTTGCGCACCTGCGCGAGACCTGCACTCGCCCCGAGCTTCAGCTCAGTCAGCGCGTAAACAAGCGCATCGGCGCGGTCCGGCGAGCGCGTCGGGCCATCATAGCCGCCACCCGCAATCAGCCCGCACAACTCATCTTCAAGCGCGGGGAATGCGCCAACATGGCGCACCCGCCCCGCCTCATACAGCGCCGCAACCGGCTCGGCCCGCGCCACCTTGCCGCGCGTCGCATGCACCAGCTTGACCGGGAGCACGAGCCCCGCACCGCGTAACACCGACGCCACCATCGCACCTCCTTGGTTCGCTTCGGCGACAACACGATCCGCTTTATGCAGCATCACCGCGTCAGCCACGGCACGCGCCCAAACTTCGGGGGTGGCACCATGGACACTGGCATCAGCGATCACCACTCCGGTTCCTTCGCCGCTTAAGCCAGCGACAATAATCCCGCATGCGTCGCCACCGATGCCCGCAGGAGGATCAACCGCCACGACCACCCGCCGGAGCGCGGGGAGCGCCGAAATACGACAGTTTTCAATCCGATCCCGCGACCAGAGCGCACCAGCCAAATCCGCAATAAGCTCACCGTTCAACTCTTGCCGTCCGAGCCGCGTCCCCGCATAAGCGGTGTGCATTGCCGCGACAAACGCGTCAGGAAGAAAGCTGTTGTCGGTTGTCGTCCCGCGCGATTGCGCAACTGTGGGGTCTGCCGCCAACGCGCGGAGGAGCGCAATGGGGCGTGGCGTGGTGGTCACTAAAGCGCGTGGGTGTACGCCGATCCTCAAACCCATTTGGAGATTGTCCCATGTCGCCTGCACATAACTCCATTTCGCCAGTTCGTCGCACCAAGCATGGCTGTGTTCAGGGCCACGCAGCGCATCGGGGCTCTCGCCTGAATAGATCATTGCGCGTGCGCCATTTTTCCAAACCAGGCGGTTCCGCGCGGGTTCCCAACGCGGACGATTGGCCTGTGGTGCCACAGCGAGCAGCCCGGATTCGCCCTCTATCATGATCGCGCGAGCTTCGGCAAACGTGCCACCAACCAGCGCAATCCGCGCATCCGGGTTAGCCTCGGCTATCCCCCGAACCCATTCGGCACCTGCTCGTGTTTTGCCGAAGCCGCGCCCGCCGAGCAACAGCCACACCCGCCAATCCCCATCGGGTGCCCGCTGCGCGGGGTGCGCCCAACTGTCCCAATGGGTGCGCAACGCGTCCGCGCCAATCGCCAAAACGGCCGCCGCTCGCTCGCTTTTGGGCAGTTGGGCGAGGGTTTCTAAAGCCGTGCGCGCACTGCTCACGACTCGCCCCCCTCCTCAACCACACGCGCCTCGCGCGCCTTGACTTGCGCCGCAATCCGATCAAGCTGCTGTGCGACGGTGAGCGTGGCGACACCGTCACCCCCCGAGCTGTCATTGGCGTCCGGCCCAAAGACGCCGGGACGGCGCGCGCGCAGGATACTCATTCCCAAATTGTCTGAATAGGTTCGATAGTAGCCTGAAATTTCACCGCCGTGGAAATGCGGACGCTCAACACCGTTTATGGCCCGGTCGCGCAGCACCTCTTCGAGTTGATCGAGCGCCTCGTTCATCGCCTCGTCCCATGCCGTGCGGAACACTGGCATTTTTTTGCGCCACCCATAGGCCGTTCCAGTGGCAATGCCCGCCGCGCGCGCCGCACGGCTAATGTTAGCGCTTTCGCGCAACACGAGCAGGAAGCGCTGCCGCTTGCCGCCGTTGGAGACGGGGAGATTTTTGAACCCAATCTCACGCGCAGATTTACGCCGCGCCGCCGCGCGTCGCGCGGCAGATGCAGCCGATTTTTCGATAGTGTCTGTCATGTGGCCCATCGCCATAAAAAAGGCGGGATGCGGACTGTAAAGTCCGTCCCGCCCGATTCGCTATTCTCAGTGTTGATATTTGTGCCAGATCAGCGTGACGATGTCAATAGTTATTTCCATATAGGTTATTTATTGCGAATTCCATCAAGAACAGCACGCTCCTTGGCGACCCCAGCGGCAAAGCATGGATGTGCGAGCATCGCCTCGGCCCACGCCTTGGCTTTGGGATATTTGGCACCATCTATCACCACGCCAGCATGGTCATAGTTGACGAGCGGCGAGGCCACGGCGATGTCTGCCAACGTAATGTGCTCGCCGAGCAGAAAGCCACCGGCGCTCGGGGCAACCGATTCGAGATAGTCGAGAATCGGCGGAAGATCGACCGTTTCTCCCTGCATCGCCACATCTTCGTCCGTCGGTTGGTTGAGGAAGAGCGGACGCACGACGCGCTGGAAAAAGCATTTGAACACGACTTGTGACATAATGGTGTCGGCAAATTCTTCGAACCAAATGGCGCGGGCGCGCAACGCCGGATCAGCGGGGAGCAACGCACCATCGGGCAGTTTTGCTTCCAAATAGGTAATAATTGCGGTCGAATCTGAGATTGCAAAGGCACCGTCGCTAAACGCCGGCATCTTCTTGAACGGACTCGCCTCGTAAAATTCGGGTGGCGCAGCCTGTAGGGAAATTTGCGTGTGCTCAAGGGTGATGTTGCGCTGTGCCGCATAGGCCAGCACCTTGCGAACGAAGGGCGAGAACGAACTTCCGTAGAGAATCATGCGGTGAACTCCAGTTGAGGGAAGGTCAGCTTAGAGCGCTTTTGCGCCAGGAGGCAACCTCATGCGACACGTTAATCGGAAAATGCGACGAACCACATCGGTAATTTATCGCCGTAATGGACGGCGACGCTAGAGCATCCGGTAATGATCGGCGAGCCGATCTAGCGCGAGACCCAGCACCAATCGACCCGAGCGCACCGGCCAGTTGAGCGCTCGCTCGGCCTCTGGAACGCCCTCGCCTGCGCACACCACACGCCACAGAATATCGCGCAGCCCAGTGCCGACATCGGCCAGCGCGGCATCGAAACGTGCCTTTGCGCTGAGTTGGGACAGCGTCGCTGCACCCGCGTCAGGCGCGCCCCGTGCAGAGCGGCTCACCGGCGCAGCATCCCATGCCATGGTGATGCGCGCGCCAAGTGCGGCGCGCTCGTAATCGATGCGGAGTTGTTCGCCCGCATCAAATTGGCGGGCGGTGAGCAGGCCGCGCGATTTGAGCCATCCGAGCGGCGATTCGTTCAAATTGACGCGAACACTGCGTGCCGCACGCGCGCCGCGACGCGCGGGCACAGCGGCTGAAATATCGTTGGGGAGCGGGCGATCAACCAGATGTTGGCGGCGGGGGGACATGCGATTCTCCTGTTGTGAGTCATTTTTTGCTTGCCATAATGACAAGGTTGTAGGAAAGAAGAAAAACCGAATGGGTTATAGGAGCAGATCATGATCACAGCCATCCGCGAAGTACGCCGCGCCAAAGGTCTCACTTTAGCCGATGTCGCCGAACGCTGCGTGCCACCAACCACTGCGCAGACGATCGGCCGGCTCGAAACCGGAACCCGCACCGTATCGGTTGGCTGGCTCAACCGTATCGCCAAAGCTTTGGGGGTAGAAGCCGCCGATCTGGTCAAACTGCCCGAACGGATCGATCTGCCTGTCGCCGCATTGGTTGGTGCCGATGGCGCACATGCGCCGACGAGCACGCGCACCGTGATTGCGCCAACGCCAAGCGATGCGATGATCGCCGTGCTCATTGACAGCAGCATTGGCGATTATCGCGCCGGTGATGAAATCTGGTGTGCGCGGCTTGCGCCCGAAGATTTCGCCAGCGCGCTCAACCGCGATGTGCTCGTGCCGCGCCCCGCCGGTCGCTTCGTGTTCGGGCGGCTGATCGGGCGCGAAGGTGATAAGCTTCAAATTCTGCCGCTGTCTGCGGGTGCGCGCCAGCAGGTGATCACCGATCCGGCGTGGCTCGCGGTCGCGGTGCGGCTGATGCGGGGGCTTTAGCGCCTGGTGTTTTGGTGGCCTCAGCGCATTTGCACGCGCTGAGCGCGCTGCTTCCGCCCACTCTGATGGCGGCGGCAGACGCGCGGATCAAAACCCCGCCGGTTCGGGCCAATCGGGCGACGTGAGCGCAAGCACCTTGAACAAATCACCCATTTGGTCAGGTGCGGTGAGCCGATGATGCGCAGCATGAACCTCATAGGCGCGTTCGGGCGCGGCAACCACCAGCGCTTCGGCACGTGGGCCAATCCCCAAAGCTGTGAGCCACGCACCCTGCCCCACGAGGGTTGAAGCGCGCAAACCCGCCTTCTCGCCCGCTGCGGCCAATGTCGCAAAATCGACGTGGCAGGTGATGTCCTGCTCGCCCACCGCCGTGAATGGGTTGGCGTAGCGGTGCGCCCTCACCGCTTGCAGCGTGTCTCCCAACGCTGGCCCCGCATAACCATAATCGATAATCAGCAGCGCGCCGCCCTGAGCACGGATGCGCGCGGCGAGCGCTTCCACATAAATCACGCTGAGCGGCGATGTCTCAATGATGCTGCCCAAAGGCGCATCGCGCAGGTGCGCCGGGATCACCTCATCGGGCACGCGCTTGCCCGCGATGGGGAGAAACAGCGTGTCTTGGCATGCCACCAATCGCTGGTGCCACCCTCCGCTGGCTTTCCCACGATCCTGCGGATCGTCGGAACCTTGGCCAGCTCCACCATCCTCCGCCTTCACGACCTGATGAACAGGCAGCGCATCAAAAAACTCGTTCGCGACCACAAGCAGCGGCACGTTGGTTGGCACATCCTTATAGCTATCAAAGCAGCGCGCGCCCGGAACAGCGGACATCTGCGCCTTTCGCAGCGCCGGACTGTTCTCGACGAACAAGGGGCTCGGCTTGAGGTCAAACTGCGCCATTGCGCGCAGCGCATCCTTGGCGAGCGTGCCGCGCCCCGGCCCAAGCTCAAGATAGACGGGGTGTTTTTTTGGGGGTTCGGCCAGCCCGTCCGCCCAGCGCAGCCAGAGATCGGCGCACCACAACCCGATGAGTTCGCCAAACATCTGGCTGATTTCGGGCGCGGTGATAAAGTCGCCCACGGCCCCGAGCGGATCACGCGATCCGTAATAGGCGGTGTTGGCAGTGGCCATGAACTGGGCAATCGAAATCGGCCCGCCAAGCGTGATGGCGCGCGCCAGCCGCTCGGCAAGGCTGGGATCAGGCGGCGACGGGTTTGGCATTCGCCCTCGCCGACCACCAGATGAGCGCCAGCCCCGCCACCACCATCGGCAAGCAGAGCGTCTGCCCCATCGTCAAGCCCCAACTGAGATGCTCAAGCCCCGCGTCGGGCTGACGGAAATTCTCCAACACAAAGCGCCCCGCGCCGTAAATCAGCAAGCCGACCCCGCTCAACCGACCCGGCTTGGTGCGCGCATCGGTTTTCCAAAACAGCACGAAAAGCACGAGAAAGATCAGCACACCCTCCAGCCCAGCCTCATAGAGTTGGCTTGGGTGGCGCGGTTCATCACCCGCTGCGGGGAAGATAATCGCCCAAGGAACCGTCGTCGGGCGGCCCCACAGTTCGCCGTTCACAAAATTAGCCAGCCGCACCAGAAAGAGGCCAATCGGCACACCGCACCCGACATAATCCATGACGCGCACAAGGTTGAGCTTATTCTTATGGGCGATGTAAAGCATCGCGAGCACAACACCGATTGCGCCACCGTGGAAGGACATCCCACCTTCCCATACTTTGATCAGTTCAGATGGATGCAGCAGCATCTCGGGCCGGTAAAACAGCGCATAACCCAGCCGCCCGCCAAGGATGATGCCCAATGTCGCATAGAACACCAGATCCTCGGTGTGGCGCTTGGCCATTGGCGCGTTGGGCTGAACGACCAACTTGTTGACATAGCCCCACGCCAGCAAAATGCCGACGATGTACGACACAGCATACCAGCGGATTTTGAAAAAGCCGAGATCGAGCGCAATTGGCGACAGGTGCAGATCGCTGAAATGGAGATAGTGCGGCGGACTGACGGCGGAAGCCGCATCGGCAAGCAGGGCAAGGATCACGGTGTTTTTCCCTCTGGTTTGGCGCTTCTTACACTAAATTCGTGGCCGCGAAACCCATTCTGTCACGCCTTGGCGAGAGACGGTTGAACTCGCCTGCGCGCGCGGCTATCTTGCGGCCATGGTCGTCATTCAAAACGCGCTCGCGCTTATCGGCAACACGCCGCTCGTCCGGCTGAAGGGCCCCTCGGATGCAACCGGGTGCGATATTCTGGCGAAATGCGAATTTATGAACCCCGGTGGATCGATCAAGGATCGCGCCGCGCTCTATATCATTGAGGAGGCCGAAGCCGCAGGCACACTCAAACCCGGCGGCCATGTGGTGGAGGGAACCGCGGGCAACACCGGCATTGGTTTAGCGCTCGTCGCCAACGCCAAAGGGTATAAGACCACCATTGTCATGCCCGAAACGCAAAGCCGCGAAAAAATGGATACGTTGCGCGCGCTCGGGGCCGAGTTGGTGCTCGTGCCCGCTGCGCCATTCTCCAACCCCGGCCATTTTGTTCACACCTCGCGGCGGCTGGCGGAGGAGAGTGGCGCGCTCTGGGCCAATCAGTTCGACAATATCGCCAACCGCAAGGCGCACATCATGGGCACCGCCGAAGAAATTTGGGCGCAGACGGGTGGCAAAATTGATGGCTTTACGTGCGCCGCTGGAACAGGGGGCACCATCGCCGGCGTCGGCATGGGACTCAAGGCGAAGAACGACAAGATCACCATCGCGCTATCCGACCCGCACGGCGCGGCCTTGTATAATTTTTATGCGCATGGTGAGTTGAAGGCCGAAGGGAGCTCGGTCGCCGAAGGGATCGGCCAAGGCCGCATCACCGCCAATCTCGATGGCGCGCCGATTGACACGCAATTTCGCCTTTCGGATGTGGAGGGTTTGGCTCAGGTAAGCGGGTTGCTGCGCGACGAAGGGCTGTGCGTGGGATTGTCCTCGGGCATTAACGTCGCGGGGGCGATGGCGCTCGCGCGACAGATGGGGCCGGGGCACGTCATTGTGACGATATTGTGCGATTCAGGCTTTCGTTACCTCTCGACGCTGTTCAACCGCGATTGGCTCACCGCGAAGAAGCTGCCGGTTTTTCCATGGCTCGAAAGTTGATGATCGGCAGCACCGATACCATGAGACGCCTTCAGGTCGGCGCCATCGGAATCAGTGTTATCGTCATCACGCTCTCGATTGGCAGCGCGATTGTCGCCCGTCTCGGCGCTGACCCGGCGAAGCCGCAAACGGCACTCACCAAGCGGGCTGACAAATCTGCCGATCCTGACGCCAAACTCGGTATCGCGCCCGCCAATGGCCCTGAGAACCACGTTGTGGCACCCGCTAACGCGCCGGTTGCGCCAATCGCGGGCACCCTTTTGCCAGCCCCCCCGCCATCGACTACCGCATCTGGCGCGAGTCAGGGGGCGGCACTCCCACCGGCGACCAGCAGCACCGCACCACTCGCCAATGGCACCAAGGCGCAGGTGGCACCCTCTGCACCAGCGCCTTCGGCCAGCACCCCGCCAGCCCAACGACACCAATAACCGTCGCTTGGCCGATTCGCATACAGACAAAATTTCAAACAGGACGGTATGACTTCAAAAGGAACAAACAAAGTTCAAAATGAAATTTATTTAAGAACATGTATAAGAATGACCAATAAATCGACTCCATACCCATAAATTCCCGTTGTTTCCCGTAAATTCCCCTGATAACAAAGGCCGATGTATCGGGCCTTGGGGGCGTGTGCGAGTCGCGTTCCCGTCATCGTTTCAGTCTGAAGCGGTCGTGCCTGAAGAGCGTAAAGGGCGACGATTGACGTGGGCGAAAGAGGATTGTTCAGAGGTCATGCACTGAACGCGATTGACGCGAAGGGCCGCGTTGCGATTCCTGCCAGCATCCGCAAAACAATCGAAGCCAACAGCAGCGAGCCAAGCGTCGTCATTGGCAAGCACGCCCGCCTCCCGTGCCTCGTAGGCTATGACAACGGTTGGGCGGCGTTGCTCAACGCGCAAATCGACCGCAACGAGGCGCGCGCGCTCGATAATGGCCGCGACTTTGACAGCGACGGCTTGACCCGCAGCGCTTTCGCACTGACCGAAGATGCCGGCTTTGATTCGAGTGGGCGCTTCGTGCTCCCACCCTTCCTGCGCAGCAAGGCGACATTGACGCATTGGGCCTTGTTTCTTGGCACCGGCAACATGTTCGAAATTTGGAGTCCGCACATCCTCATTGAAACGCCCGATGTGGCCGACGATTTCAAAGATCTTGCCCGTTATCTGCTCGCCGAACGCAAGGTGAAGCTGTGAGCGCGCCCGCGCCGCACATTCCCGTGTTGCTCGCCGAAGTGA
>Ga0075019_10000890_pt1 | contig 17104 bp, 19 predicted proteins | sample ColStrG_CSR_2013_FD_71473 | JGI IMG/M metagenome (GOLD analysis project Ga0075019, IMG submission 71473) | Freshwater sediment microbial communities in response to fracking from Pennsylvania, USA - Cold Stream Run_MetaG_CSR_2013 | ecosystem: Environmental > Aquatic > Freshwater > Creek >...
GGGGTATGCTGGAGCACGGCAGGGCGTGGAGTGGCGAGCGGTTTGGCGGCGGGCGGGGCGGACTGGGGAGCGGCTCCCCCTTTGACCAGGGTGGCGAGCACCTCCTCAAGGGAGACCCGGCGCAGTTGCTGGGTCATGCGGATGACGGCGATTTCAAACAGCACCTCCCGCACGAGAGCGAAGCGGATTTTTTCCTCCAGACGCATCAGCTCCTCGATGAAAGCCAGGATCAATTCGCGCGAGGGCAGAGGCTTCAGGTTGGCGAAGTGGCGGATCTCGTCAGCTTCGACATCCTCACCGGCGATTTCGGGAGAGATGATGTAAAGCAGCATGTTGCGGAAATAGCGCAGCAATTGGGGGGCGAGGCGGGTGAGATCCTTGCCGCGCTGGATGAGGGTGTGGAGATGTTGCAGGGCGACTTCGGCTTCGCCGGCTTGGATGGCCTCGGCCAGATTCCAGACCTCCTGATGACCGGTGAGCCCGAAAATTTCCAGGACATCCTTTTCCTCAATGGTGTTGCCGCAGAAACTGATCAACTGGTCGAAGGAGGATTCGGCATCGCGCATGCCGCCTTCGGCGTTGCGGGCCAGCAGGCCCAGGGCGGCATCGCTGACGGTGATTTTTTCGTGTCCGGCGATGAAGCGGAGTTGTTTGACGATGTCCTTGTCGGAAATGCGTTTGAGATCGAAGCGCTGGCAACGGGACAGGATGGTGGGCAGAACCTTGTGGGCTTCGGTGGTGGCGAAGATGAACTTCACGTGGGCGGGTGGCTCCTCGAGGGTTTTGAGGAGGGCGTTGAAAGCCTCCGTGGTGAGCATGTGAACTTCGTCAATGATGTAGATTTTGAAATTGCCGGTGGCGGGGGCGTACTGCACGTTATCGCGCAGGTCGCGGATCTGATCCACCCCGCGGTTGGAGGCGCCGTCGATCTCCAGCACGTCCATGCTGCGGCCCTCGGCGATTTCACGGCAGACGGGGTCATTGGGATCGAAGTCCACTTTGGGGCCGCCGCTGCAGTTGAGGGCTTTGGCGAGAATACGCGCGGTGGAGGTTTTGCCGATGCCGCGGGGTCCGACGAGGAGGAAGGCGTGGGCGATGCGGCCGGTGGCAATGGCATTGCTGAGAATGCGCACGACGTGGTCCTGACCGATGACTTCGGCGAAGGTTTGCGGGCGGTATTTGCGGGCGAGGACCTGATAACTCACAGCCCAAAACCATAAAGGCGGGTGGCCAAAAGAAAACGACAATTTTCAGGCTCCGGAAACAATCGCTATGCGACAGAGGTTACTCCGGGGAAATCCACGAAAAAAGAATCCAAGCTTGTGGAAATGGAGTTGTAAGCCGCCTTTGGCAAAAGCACGATAAAATGGTCGCAGAAGGCACAGGAGCCAAGGGCGGGGAGGCCGGTTTTGCTGCCTGACGGGGAATTGTGATGATAGATATTCTATCATCATGAAAACGGCCACGGTTGCTGATTTGCGTAATAATTTTGCGGTCCTTTCCAAGTGGATTCATGACGGGGAAACCGTAACAATCACCAAGCAGGGATTGTTTTTTGCGACATTGGTCCCGGTGCGCAGGAGAAAAGTGGTCCCGCAGGTTGACCGGATGGCCCGACTCCGCAAGATGTTTCCAAAGGGTCCAGTCAAAGGAGACGTTCAGAGTGTTCTTGATTATGACAAGGGGAATACGTGAGTGTTTACATAGATACCGGTATTCTTGTGAAAAGTTATGTCTTCGAGGAGGATTCCGCGGAGGCTATTGCCATTATCGAAGCGGCGACCCCTCCCTTGATTTTCTCGCACATGCATGCGATTGAAATTCCCAACGCGATCCGTCTGAAGCGTTGCAGGGACGGAATCACCTGCGCTGAGGAAGCAGCGGCGCTGCGAGTTTTCCGGTCGGATATAGATGCGGGGCGGCTGGCCCGGCCCGACTACGAACTTGCGGAAGTGTTCATTCAGGCGGAACGGCTTTCCGCGAAATATTCCGGCGATATCGGCAGCCGGAGTTTGGATGTCCTGCACGTGGCGGCGGCACTCCAAAGCGGTTGTACGAGCCTGGCGTCTTTTGATGAACGGCAAAGGAAAATTGCGGCCCTTTCCGGGCTGAAATTAATACCGGTGAAGAGAAGGAAAGTCTGAATTTGTCCGGTCTGGAGCGCGACTTGGAACAGTCTGCCGGTTGTGGATCAAGGCCTTTATTGCCAAGAGTCAGGGCAGCGTCTTTAATGGTGCGAAGCTGTAAAGAAGACATTTAAAACCATCGCATCTATGAAATTAAAATCTGTCATCGCAACCATCCGGAACCGGCTGGGTTCCGTGGAGGATCCCCGCCGGGAATTGTATTTGAAGGGGTCGCTGTTGGGAAAAGACAGCGAAAATCCCTGGATCCGGAAGTCGGCCACCATCGAAGGCTGGCTGTATGAAGGAGAGCCGGAATTGCTCTGGGAGATGGCCACACAAAGCCGGGAGGGTCAGATTTTGGAGATCGGTTCCTGGATGGGAAAGTCGGCCTGCATCCTGGCCGGGGCCTGCCGGGAGTTTGCCCCGGAAACCAGGCTGTTTTGTGTGGATCCCTTTTCCATGTCGGGCACGGCGCGCGATCTGGAATTCTATCGCGAGATATTTTCCCGGGAGATGACGTCCACCTTTGAAAAGTTCTGTGCCAACGCCGAGCGGTTGGAATTCCGTGATTTTGTCATTCCGGTGGCGACCCTTTCCGGCCAGGCACTGCCGTTTTTCAAGACAACGTTAAGACTGGCCTTTATTGACGGGGCGCACGATTATTTGAACGCCAAGCGCGATGCGGAACTGGTGTTACCCCTGATTCAAAAGGGGGGCTTCATCGCTTTTCATGATGTGCACAGTGAAGCCTATCCGGATTTGCAACAACTCATGACGGAATTGGGAGAGAGAGCGGATCTGAAGTTCTACAAAAGTGCCGGAACCATGGTTGCCTTTCAAAAAAACTGAAGCGGAAAGTGTCGGCAATTATTTTTTGGACCGAAAGGCTGCCGTATCGGCCCTGCCGAAAACCACCAGAATCCAGATCAGCACCGGGACGGAAAAACTGGCGCCCAGCTGGACGATCAGGGTGTATTCGAGGCCATCGGCAACGGTTTTCCAAAAAGGTGGCAGCGTGATCAGGGAGACGGTGGTGGATTCATTCCAGATCAGCACGGCCAGGGAAAATAAAATAAAGGCATGGACCAGGATGAGGCCATAAAGACTGGCCAGGAAGCGCCGTTTCCATGAGATAGGGCTGGCCAGAATCAGGGCCAGGGTCAGGGCGGTGGGGATCCAGCCGATGGAGCGGCTGTCCAACCCCTGCCGTGTCACAGGTCCCCGGCCGTCGGGGCCGGCCAGGCTCCGATTGCCGATGACAATCTGGGTGTCGAGTGCGGCAAAGTCGTGGGTTTGCCGTGCAGCAGTAAAATACAAAAGACAGGCGGGATTGTTGCGGGCGAAGGCGGTGTTACCCAGAGTCCGGAAGCAGGAGGCGTACCAATCGTTCCAGCCCGGCCATGGTGCGATGAGCAGGCCGAAGACAACGGCAAAGCGGAGAGCAAAGCCGATGATGTGCCGGGAGATCACTTGTCTTGGTTTGCTGTCCATTCGATCCATCCGATAAAAAGAGAGATGGCCGCGAGAATGAATGCGGCGGGCCATAGTTCCAAGTGCGCCATGTGGAACCAGTCGGGCCGGTGAATGCCGATCCAATAGAGGCTGATAATGCGAAGTATGTTCAAGGTTTGCAGAATGATGATTCCCGTCAGGATGCCGGCCCATTTTGTTTTGGCACCGGCGTGGAAGGAAAGGATGGCGGCGCAAAAGAGCCAGGTGGGTTCCACGGCATCGCAGCCGCGGCGTATGGCCATGCTGAAGCGCGGGGAGAGGATGGTTACGCCGTCCAGGCGGGTCTGCTGGCCCAGGGCGTTAAGGACATTAGCGGCCAGGGCGGCGTTGGCCTTCAAATAGACATAAAGCAGCCGGTCAAAAAATGGCATGTTGAACAAGGCATAAAACAAGGCCAGCAGGGCGCCGAACTTCAAGGCAAAGTGCAGCGCGGGACTTTTATTTTCGTACCAGGCCAGCCAGAGGGCGTGGAAGGAGGGACGGGCGTTTGACTTTTTTTTTCGGGAATGTGACATGCTCAGTCGGGCAGTCTTTTTAATGGCCGACCACAACAAGGTACAGGCAGGTGGCGGGCCACGCAAGGCTCCAGCCGGGCATGGCAGGGTGTGGCAATGGTCCGGATCAGCTTTTGGGCGGAGTCTTTTTCTCGGGGGGAGTTGCGGAGGTGTTTTCTTTCCCTGAAAACTTTTCTATGTTGGGGTCGTCATTGGTGGAGTCATCCTTGTGGCCGGGCGAGTTGCTCTTGCTGACTTTTTTGGTTTTGGGGTCTGTTTCCCAGCTTTCCTTGGATATTTCCTTACCGGCTTTGTTATAGGTTTTGATGGTGGTTTTGATGCTGCCATTGGCCATGGGCTGGTATTCAGTCACAGAGCCCGGGTCCTGGTTCGGGTAGTACCAATTGAAGACCTTGATTTTTCTGATGACTTTGGTGCCTGGAACATATTCCGTTTCCCGGACCACGTTGCCTTTGGTGTCTTTCTCGATCAGCTTGTCCTGACCTTGGACCGTTTTGGTCGGATCAACCGGACCTGGAACAATTCCGTTGGCCGGCATCACCGCGGCGCCGGGTGCGGTGGGGATGGGGACGACCTGTGCTTGGACCGGTGTCAGGGGGGCGAGAAAAAGGCAGAACAAAGCGAGGTTGAGCAGGGAATTTTTTCCAGTGGACCGATGCATAATTTTCCTTGGGTCAGGGTTTATCAAACATAAGAACGGATTGGAGTGTTGAGTCTATAAATTACCGGCTCAAAAATGACAATAAGATTTGCGGAGCATGGTAAAAGGCTGTTTTTTGATTGCGGGACTTTGTGCTTTTTCAGGCTGGAGTGAGGTCGGATTGAAGCGTAGGGTGGGGGCATGAAACGCATCCTGCTGGTGGTGATGTTGATATTTGGCATGACGGTCGGCATCAGGGCGGAGGATCTGCCGTTGAACTGGCTGAGCAGTTATGCCGATGCCCTGACGCAGGCCAAGAAGGAGGGCAAGGCGGTTCTGATGGAATTTTCCGGTTCGGACTGGAATCTGCAAAGCCAGTTTTTGGACAAGAGTCTGCTTTCCAGTGTGCCTTTTAAGAACTATGCCTCCAAAAATCTGGTCTTGTTGAAGGTGGATTTTCCGAGGAATCAGGCGCAGTCACCAGACCAAAAGGAGATCAACGACAAGCTGGCCAAGGACTTCGGCGTGCCGGGTTTTCCCACCATTGTGCTGGTGGATCCCCAGGGTCGTAAGATTGCCGAATGGGATTCGGTGGAGATACCCTGTGACCCCAAGGCTTTTTTGGAGGCGCTGCAGAAGTTCAAATTACCTCCGGTGAATCCTTGAGATTTGACCGGAATGGGCTAGGTTAGGGGCAATGAAAAATCTACTGGCTGGACTGTTGTTGTCGGCGACATTGATTTTGGGAACGTCTCCCGCCCGGGCTGAGGGTGCCTGGTTGACCAATTACGAACAGGCCTTGGCCAAGGCCAAGCAGGAGAACAGGCGGGTGCTGATGGACTTCACCGGCTCGGACTGGTGCAGTTGGTGCATGAAACTGGACAAGGAAGTATTTTCCACATCCAAATTCACCTCTTACGCCGCGCAGAAGCTGGTGCTTTTGAAGGTTGATTTCCCCAGATTCAAACACCTCACCGACGAACAGCAAAAAGCCAATGAGAAATTGGCCAGGGAATTCGGCATCGAGGGCTATCCGACGGTGATCATCCTCGATGCAGCGGGAAAGAAAATCGGTCAGACGGGTTATCAACCCGGCGGTCCGGAGGCATTCCTCGCGACGTTGGAAGCCATCAAATAACGGACAGTTCGCGCAGCAGTTCCCGGTTTAATTTTTGACCGGCGATGAAGTTTTCCACCGGAAAATTCTCGTTGGGGGAGTGTGCCCGGCAGTCGGGCAGGGCCAATCCCAGCAGCAGGGTATCCGCGCCAAGGATGTCGCGGAAGGAGGAGACGATGGGAATGCTTCCGCCTTCGCGAATCAGGGCGGGTTCGATACCGCCGAAAGCCCGGGCCAGGGCGCGGCGTGCGGCCCGTCCGTAGTTGCAATCGGGGTCGATCAGGTAGGGTTTGCCACTGTGGCCGGCCTGCAATTCCATACGAACTCCGGGCGGGCAGTGTTGTTTCAGGTGCCGGGAGACCCGTTCGATAACGTATGCGGGATCCTGATCGGGGACGAGCCGGAAGGTCAGCTTGGCCGAGGCTTTGGCAGGCAGCACGGTTTTGGTGCCTTCACCCTGATAGCCGCCGTTGATGCCATTGAGTTCCGCAGTGGGTCGTGCCCAGGTCCGTTCCAGAGCGGAGTAACCGGTTTCACCTGCCAGCACGGGCGATCCGGTGAGTTCCAGTAAAGTAGTGTCATTGAGGGGAAGGCCGGACCAGGCGGCTCGTTCGGCGGGTTGAAGTTCGCGGACGCCGTCGTAAAAACCCGGCACAGCCACCCGACCCTGTGTGTTGTGCAGTGTGGCGATCAGGCGGCACAGTTCCGTGACAGGGTTGGCCACAGCGCCCCCGTAAATTCCCGAATGCAAATCTTTGTCGGGGCCGTGCAGAAACACTTCCAAAGCGGCGATGCCACGCAGGCTGTAGGTGAAGGTGGGCAGGCCGGCCGCCACCATTCCGGTGTCGGAAATGGCCACGATGTCGCAGGCCAGTTCCTTCCGGTGCTGTTCCAGAAAAGGGCCCAGATTGGGGCTGCCGATTTCCTCCTCGCCCTCGATGAGGAAAATGAGATTGACGGGCAGGGATCCATTTTCAGCAAGGGTTTGGCGGACGCCGAAAATGTGGGCCAGGATCTGTCCTTTGTTGTCGGTGGAGCCGCGGGCGATGATGCGTCCATTGCGGATGAAGGGTTCAAAGGGGTTCTGCTCCCACAATTCGAGAGGATCGACCGGTTGCACATCGTAGTGGCCGTAGATTAAAACGGTGGGACGGCCGGGTTGATGCGGGCTGCGGGCCAGGACCACCGGATGGCCGGGAGTCGGGTGGGCGGAGGCTTCCAGGCCCATCTGGGAAAGTTTGCGGACCAGCCAGTGGGCACAATCGCGCACGGCTGTGGCATGGACGGGGTCGGTCGAGATGCTGGGGAAGCGGAGAAATTCGAAAAGCTCGGACAGGGATTCGTCGGTCTGCACCGGTTGAGTTTAGAGCGTCCAGCGAAACAAAGGCAAGAACAGCGCCGCGGCCCGGGACGGCCGGATTCAGGAGGCAGCCTGGATTTCCCTGAGTCGGAGTTGACCGCAGGCGGCGTCGATGTCGTGACCCTTTTCCAGGCGTACAGTGGCGGGGATGCGGTGACCGCGGAGTATGGAGGCGAAGTGTTTGATTACGGGCATGGCAGGGCGGGACCAGTCCAGTCCTTCGACGGTATTGTAGGGGATGAGATTGATTTTGGCGTGCAGGCGGCGGGCGTGACGGGCCAGAATTTCCGCCTGTTCGGGAGCGTCGTTGATGCCGGCGATGAGGATGTATTCAAAGGTGATCATCTTGTTTTTTTTCTGCTGGTAATAGGCGCAGGCGTCGAGCACCTCTTCGAGCGGATATTTTTTGTTCACGGGCATGATTTTTTCACGCACCTCATTGGTGGCGCCGTGCAGGGAAAGGGCCAGACGCAGTTGCAGGGGTTGGTCGGCCAGTTCGCGGATGCGCGGGGCGAGACCGCTGGTGGAAAGGGTGATGTGGCGGGCGCCGATGTTGAGTCCCCAGGGGGCGTTGATGATGTTGATGGCGGCCATGAGATGGGTGTAGTTGGCCAGGGGTTCGCCCATGCCCATGAAAACAAGGTTGTTGATTTTTTTACCGCTGTGCCGTTCGACCTCGATGATCTGGGCGACGATTTCGCCGGGGGACAAATTCCGGCGCCAGCCGTCCAGTCCGCTGGCGCAAAATTTGCAGCCGTAGGCGCAACCCACCTGGGTGGACAGGCAGAGGGTGTAGCGGTCGGAGCGTTCACCATACAACGCGGGGGAGGCGGGAATGAGCACGCTTTCGATGAAGTCGTCCTGATGGAGTCGGAACAGATATTTGCGTGTGCTGTCTTCCGATCCCTGCACCCGCGCGAAGGTGAGGGGCTGGAGAATATAGCGGGATTCCAGGGACGTGCGCCAGGACAGCGGCAGATTGGACATGTCGGAAAAGGAGGAGGCGCGTTTTTGAAAAACCCATTCCTCCACCTGGGCGCGGCGATAGGAGATGTCGTCCGGCAGCAGCCATTGGGCGGGGGGGAGATCGAGAAGAAAAGGGCGTGTGGTGCCTGGAAGCTCGGCGGCCGTCATGCGGGGAGAATAAGCGGGGAAAGGGTGCGGGGCAAGCGGCGGGTTTATTTGGCGCCGTGGCCCCAGAGCACGGTTGGAATGGTGCAAAGCAGGATTTTCAAGTCGAGCCAGATGGACCAGTTGTCGATGTATTCCAAATCCATTTTGACCCAGTCTTGGAAGCTGGTGACCTGGTTGCGTCCGCGGATCTGCCAGTAGCAGGTCAGACCGGGTTTGACACTGAGTCGGCGGCGCTGGGTGTTCTCGGAAATGGCATCGGTCTCGTACGTGGGCAGCGGACGGGGTCCGACCAGGCTCATTTCGCCTTTGAGAACATTGAAGAGTTGGGGCAGCTCATCGAGGCTGGTCTTGCGCAGCCACAGTCCGAGCGGGGTGACGCGCGGGTCTTGGGTAACCTTGAAGACGGGTCCGCTCATTTCATTGAGCCGGGCCAGTTCGTCGTGCAGCTGCTCGGCATTGGTGACCATGGAGCGGAATTTGTACATGATGAAGGATTTGCTGTAATGGCCGCTGCGGTGCTGGCGGAACAAAACGGGTCCCGGGGACAAAAATTTGATGAGCAGGGCGATGAGCAGCATGGGCAGGGCAAAAACGAACAGCAGGACTAAAGCCCCCAGCCGGTCCATGAGTTCCTTGGCGAGAATCTGCCAGGAACTGTCGGGGGTGGATTGAAAGATCATGACCGGACGGTCGATGAAATAGGCAACCTTGGCCTGAGCCACGCGTGTTTCAAAAAGACCGGTGGCAAGCCAGACTTCAATACCTTCGTCCTCACAGGCCCGCACGGCATCGACCACTTTTTCAAAGGAGACGTATTTGATGTCGAAGATGACCAGTCGCACGGATTCCTCATGCAGAAGCTCGACAAAACGGGGGATGGAAATGGTTTCCGGCTGGATTTCACGGACAATGTGTAGCCCGAATTCCGGATGGTCTTCAAAATCGCGATGCCAGCCGGCGGTGCTTTTCCGGTCGGAGACGAGGAGGGCATTCTGGAGGTTATGCTTGGATTTGCTGCGCTGGACGCGGTAGGCGCGGTAGAGTTGGAAGCGGCCGGAGAGAATCAGGGCATTGAGGGGAACAAACAGGAGGAAAACGGACCGGCCGGGTTGTTCCTTGAGAATGAACTGGGTCATGAGCAGACCCATGAACAGCAGCAGGGAGGCCTGCAGTGTCAGGTTGAGCACCTGCCCCCGGGTCTGGTTGGACCGCAACAGATAAAAACGCATGCGGAAAAGAATCAGCGGCGTGAAAACGGCCAACGGGATAAGAAAGGTGGTGTAATTCCCAAAACCACCGATCTCTTCAAGACGCAGACTGGAAATGCCGAAAGAGGCCTCCAAGGTGGTGAAGAATTGCGGAAATCCGTAGGTGCGGATAAAAAATGCCAGGGCAAAAGCGCCGCAAGCGAGGATGCTGTCGATGACTTGCAGCAGAAAGGATTCTATTTTGTGATGGGATAAGGTCATGGGGGCAGTCGTGCAGATGGATTGTAATCTTCGGATGCAATGGCGTCAAGGGTCGCATTCGCATTGAGTCTTGGCTTGGCTTAATTTTTTAATGGGATTAACTGAAACCATGCAGAAAGCGCGGTCGATTTTAGTTACCGGCGGAGCCGGGTTTATCGGTTGCAATCTGGTGCGGCGTTTGCTGGGCCGGTCGGCGGAGTGTCTTGCAGAAGTGGTCAATCTGGATTCGCTGACCTACGCGGGGAGCGAGGCCAATCTCCGTGGCTTGGAGGATAACCGGCATTATTTTGTGCGGGGCAGTGTCTGCGACGCGGCATTGGTGGCGGAGATGCTGCGTCGGCACCGGATCGACGCAGTTTTGCATCTGGCAGCCGAGTCCCATGTGGACCGTTCCATCGACGGTCCCGCGCCATTTGTACAAACCAACATTCTGGGAACCCACACCCTGCTGGATGTTGCGCTGGCGTATTGGAAGGGTTTGTCGGCGTCCGCACGGGACCGCTTCCGTTTTGTGCAGGTTTCGACGGACGAGGTCTTCGGCTCTCTGGAGCCGGATGGGGAAGCCTTTCATGAGTCAACGCCGTACGCGCCGCGCAATCCCTACGCCGCCACCAAGGCGGCCGGTGATCATCTGGCGCGCAGTTACGGCCACACCTACGGATTGCCGGTTATCGTGACCAACAGCAGCAATAATTACGGCCCCCGCCAGCATCCGGAAAAACTCATTCCGCTGATTTTGTTGAATGCTCTCGACGGACTGGAGCTGCCGCTTTACGGCGATGGCCTGCAGGTACGCGACTGGCTTTTTGTGGAGGATCACTGTGTGGGACTGGAACGGGTGTTGGAGGTTGGGTTGTCCGGGGAGAGTTACCATTTCGGCGGCGACTGTCAGATTACCAATTTGGAGTTGGTGGAGACGCTCTGCGTCCTGCTGGACGAATTGCGGCCGCGCACGGATGGAAGGTCCCATGCGGAGCAGATCCGTTTTGTGGCGGACCGGCCGGGCCATGACAATCGCTACGCCATGGACATCCGCAAGGCGCAGCGGGAACTGGGCTGGATTCCGCAGGTTGCACTGGCGGAAGGGCTCCGCGAAACGGTGCAGTGGTATTTATCCAATCGTCACTGGTGCGAAGCTGCGGGTGTTTCGGCCGGAACCCGGCGCCGTCAGGGATTGGCAACCTGTTAGGTTCTGCTAACGGAACCTGAGAAATCCATCCGGTTCTCATTGCATCCCCAAAATCCGCAGGCAGAATGAACAACCATGAATGAAGCAAAACAACGCCGGGGCATTTTGCTGGCAGGGGGGTGGGGAACCCGGCTCTACCCGTTGACCATGATCGGTAGCAAACAGTTGCTGCCGGTGTACGACAAGCCGATGGTGTATTACCCGCTTTCCCTGCTCATGCTGTCCAACATCCGGGAAATCCTGATCATTTCCGACCCGGTGAACCTGCCCCGGTTCCAATCCATGCTCGGGGATGGGGTGCAATTTGGATTGTCCCTGAGTTATGCGGAGCAGCAGAAACCGGCCGGCCTGGCCGAGGCGCTGGTGATTGCGGGGGATTTTCTCGCCGGACATCCCAGCTGCCTGGTTTTGGGTGACAACCTGCTTTATGGACATGATTTGGCGCGCCACCTTGAAGCGGCCAATTGGGATACGGACGGAGCGACAATTTTTGCCTATCACGTTGCCAATGCTTCGGAATCCGGGGTGGTGGAATTTGATGCGGATCACAACGTGGTTTCACTGGAGGAAAAACCGGCCCGGCCCAAATCAAATTATGCGGTTCCGGGCTTGTACTATTATGACGAGCAGGCTCCAGCACTGGCGGCCCGGTTGAAGCCTTCGCCCCGCGGCGAGTTGGAAATCACCGATCTCAACCGTCTTTATCTGCAAAAGCAGCAGCTCAAGGTTAAAATCCTCAGCCGCGGTACCGCCTGGCTCGATATGGGCAGTTTTGACGGCTTGCTGGACGCCGCGACTTTTGTGCGCACCATCCAGACACGGCAGGGTTTGAAAATCGCCTGTTTGGAAGAAATCGCCCTTTTGCGCAAATGGATAGGACGCGGAGAGATTGAGGCGGCTGTACGGCGCATGGGAAAAAATTCCTACAGCGAATATCTCCAGACACTGGGCATTTGAGCGGGAGACCATTTGAAAATCACCTTCATCCGGCGCAACGGGTCGGCTACAGGCGGAGCGGAGAATTATTTGATCCGTCTGGCCGGACAACTCGCCGCGCGAGGCCACAGCAGCCGTTTGATTTGCGAATCCTGGAAGCTGGGCTTGGAATCTTTTGCCGAGGTCAAGCTGCTGCCCCAGAAAGGCCCGGCGTGGCGGCGCCCGGTTCTTTTTGCCAGGGCGGTGCGGGCCTCTCTGGCCGGAGAACGCGGGGACTTGATCTTCAGTCTCGAGCGGGGCGTCCCCTGCGATATTTACCGTGCCGGAGACGGTGTGCACCGCAGCTGGCTGCAGCATCGTTTGAAGGCGAGACCCTGGCGTGGACGTTTGCAGAATTTCTGCAACTTGAAAAACCCGGCATTGTGCAAGTTGGAGCGTTTCACTTTTGATCCGGCAAACACGTCGAGGGTCATTGCCAACTCACATCTGGTGCAGCGGGAGGTGATGCAGTATTTCCATTACCCGGAAGAACGCATCCGCGTGATTTTGAACGGGGTTGATTTTGCTCATTTTTCCGGCGGCAGCCGACTGGCCGGACGTGAAGCCATGGGCTGGAACTCCGGCGAAGTGGTTTGCCTGCTGGTCGGGGCCGGTGCGGAACGCAAGGGGCATGCGGCCGCCCGGCGTGTGCTGTCGGGACTGCGGGGACGCGCCCATCTGCATATTCTGGACCAGCCCGCGCCCTGCCCCCTGCCGGACCTATACGCCGCCGCCGATATTTTTCTGTTTCCAACGCTCTACGATCCGTTTGCCAATGTCACCCTCGAGGCCATGGCGGCCGGATTGCCGGTCATCACCACCCAGGACAATGGTGCGGCGGAGATTATGCAATCGGGTCGGAACGGTTTTGTGGTGCGCGACAGTCGGCGGATTGCAGAAATGACGGCGCATGTGCGGGCCTTGCTTGATCCGGCCTTGCGCAAGCAGATGGGGGATGCGGCGCAGCGCAGCGTCCAGGAATATTCGCTGGAGCGCAATGTGCGGGAAACCCTGCAGTTGATGGAAGAGGTGGGGCAGCAGTCCGGGGAAAATCCTACACCCCGGTGACGTTGACCGTGATTTTTCGTTGATGCGCGGCCCGGCGGTGTTCAAAAACAAAAATGCCCTGCCAGGTGCCCAGGCTCAAACGGCCCGCCTGGATGGGAATCACTTCCGAGGTGCGGGTCAGTGCCATGCGCAGGTGCGATGTCATGTCGTCCGGCCCCTCCAGGGTGTGGACAAAGCCGGGCATGTCTTCCGGAACCATCTGTTCAAAAAAAGCATGCAGATCGCTGCGCGCGGAAGGGTCGGCATTTTCAAAGATCACGAGGCTGGCACTGGTGTGGGCGATGAAAACGGTGGCGATGCCATTTTGCACCCGGCTTCGCGTGACCGCGTCATGGACCCGGTCGGTGATTTCGTAGGTCCCCTTGCCTTTCGTGGCAACGCTGAAGCTTCCGGTCTGTGAGATCATGATCCGAGGTTACAAGGTTCCGGACGGGGCGGCAATGTCGGGCCTGTGAAAAGAGGTGGCAGGATGCCGTGCTTGCGATAGCTTGCCTGTCTATGAATATGCGCATCATTTCCATCGCGGTCGGGATTATCCTGGATTTTGTCGGGTTTGGCGGTTTTGTCATGACCGGAATGCAATATCCCACAGCACTCATTCCCAGTGCCATCGGCATGGTGGTGTTGCTCTGTGGCATTCTAGGTTTGAAAGCCAGTGAACACGCCCGCAAACACATCATGCATGTGGCGGTGCTGGCCGGACTGCTCGGTTTCGGTGGAACCGTCCCGGGCCTGCTCCAGTTGCCCTCCTATTGCAACGGCACGGCGGAACACCCCGCGGCCGTCTTGTCCAAGAGCATCACCTGCATTGTCTGTGCGGTTTATGTGGGGCTCTGTGTCAAGTCGTTCATCGATGTGCGCCGGGCCCGCACAGGCTACGGCAATTGAGCCGGGGCCGCCGGATCGGGCTTGCCAGCCGGTCTTATTGAAAATACATTCTCAATATCTGGCCCTCCACCCGGGGCTTCATTTATGGTGCCCGATCCGCAATTGTTGGAGGTCAAGACTCCGGTCATCCGTTTGTCGGGGGTCGAGGTGGCCTATGACCGGGACCGCGTGTTGCATGACATCGATCTGGAGGTGCGGCAGGGTGAAATCCTTTCCTTTATCGGCCCGAACGGAGCCGGCAAAAGCACCCTGTTCAAGGCCTTGCTCGGGTTGGTGCCCTGCGCGGCCGGCAAGATTGAATTTTCAGAGGGCTACAGTCCGTCCCGCACCGGGTATGTGCCGCAAGTGGCAGCCCTGGACCGGAGCATCCCGTTTTCGGTTCAGGAATTGCTGACCTTGAATTTGTCCGGCAGCCGCTGGTGGCTGGGTGGTGCCTCGCAGCGCCGGGCGGTGGCGGCGCAGCTTGAGCAACTCCATGCCGGCCACCTCATCGACAAATCGCTGCATGAACTTTCGGGCGGCGAATTGCAGCGGGTGATGATCGCCTACAGCCTGCTGCGCCATCCAAACCTCCTGATTCTGGATGAACCGTCCACCGGGGTGGATCATGCGGGGGTGCACGAGTTGGAGCGGTTGATTTGTCATCTGCGCAACCAGCAACAGCTCACGGTATTGATGGCTTCGCACGACTTGCATCTGGTACAACTCGTCTCTGACCGGGTGTGCTGTCTTAACTGTCATATTTGCAGCCTGGGTTCGGCGGACGAGGTGATGCACGCCCATTACTTGAAGGAATTTTACGCCCTGGGCGGAGGCCGCTTCCGTCACGGGGCCTGAGGAACTGATTATGATGGATTTCTGGCATGTGGAGTTCATGCGCAACACCCTGGTCTCGGCCCTGATTCTGGGTCCGGCCTGCGCGTTACTGGGGGTTTTTGTGACCCTGCGCGGCATGGCGTTTTTCAGCGATGCCCTGGCTCATTCCGCCATCACCGGCGTGGCGCTGGGTTATCTCCTGCAGGAATGGCTGCATTGGAATGTGGATCCGATGTTGTTTGTGCTGCTGTTCAGTTTGGTGCTGGCCACGGTCATGGCGTATTTTTTCGACCGCACCAAACTGCGGCCCGACACCATCATCGCCTTCAGTTTCACCGGCAGTGTCGCACTGGGTTATCTCATCATCAGTTGCGGCCTGGGCAAATACCGGCTGATCGACGGCATTTTGTTCGGCAGCATTTACTCGAACTCGCTGCAGGATATTTTCCGCCAGGCGGTGCTGGCCCTGGCCATTGTGGGGATTCTGTTTTACAACCTGAAGTCCTATGCTCTGGGGATCCTGCAGCCGGACCTGGCGCGGGTCCAGGGCATACGGTTGGAGCGGTTGAATTATCTTTTTGCGCTCTTGGTGGCCGCCACGGTGACGGTGTGCCTGAAAATGGTCGGAGCTCTCCTCTTGAGCGCCCTGATTGTCATTCCCCCGGCCGCAGCCAAGGTCATGGCGGGTAATTTCCGCAGCATGCTCCTGCTGGCTCCCGTGCTGGGTTTGCTGGCCGCCGTCTGCGGTGTGCTTTTGTCCTTCAAGGTGAATGCCCCCTCCGGTCCGGTCATGGTTCTGGTTAATGTGGGATTTTTATTGGGCAGCCTGGTTGTTGCCGGGTTGCAGAGACGCCGTCGCCCTGCTTGATTGTACATTCGCTCTATGAACACCACCAAACGCATCCCCGTCACCATACTCACCGGGTTTTTGGGCGCGGGGAAAACCACCCTTCTGAACCGGATCCTTTCCGAAAAACACGGTCAGCGTGTGGCTGTCATTGAGAATGAATACGGGGAGATCGGGATCGATCACGAACTGGTCATCAGCAGCGACGAGGAAATTTTTGAGATGAACAACGGCTGCATCTGCTGCACGGTGCGCGGCGATCTGATCCGGATTCTGGGCAACCTGCTGCGTCGGCGCGACAAATTTGACCATATCCTCATTGAAACCACCGGACTGGCCGATCCGGGACCTGTCATTCAGACGTTTTTCGTGGATGAGGATTTGAAGCAGGCGCTGACCGTCGATTCGGTGGTGACGGTGGTGGACGCCCGCCACGTATTGCAGCATCTGGACGATTCACGCGAGGTCAGGGAGCAGATTGCCTTTGCCGATGTCATTCTATTGAACAAGACGGATTTGGTTCCGGCGGCCGAAGTGGAGGCGTTGGAAAAACGGCTCCGCGGCATCAACCGGCTGGCCCGGGTGCGCCGTACCCGGAATGCCGACATTCCGGTGGCGGAAGTGCTGAACATCGGCGCTTTCGACTTGGAGCGCATCATGGAAGCGGAACCTGATTTTCTGAAGACGGAAAAACACGGTCACGAACATCCTCATCATCACCATGAAGGACACGACCATGGGGACGGGGAATGCGATTGCGAACACCATGATCATGAGGAGAGTCCGGCCGACCATGAGCACGATGAAAGCATTCAATCGGTCGGAATCGAGCATGTGGGTGAAGTGGATGGCAACCGGCTGAATCAATGGATCAGCCAACTGCTGGCAGCGCAGGGTCCGGATATATTCCGCATGAAGGGAATCTTCAGTGTGCAGGGCCAGGCCAACCGGATCGTGTTTCAAGGGGTGCACATGACCCTGGATGTGAAGCCCGAAACCGATTCCACCGGCAAGCCGCGCAAGAACATCCTGATTTTTATCGGACGGAATCTGGATCGGAGCCAATTGCAGAAAAGTTTCAAAGCCTGCTGCATTTAAACCGATGTCTGAACCTGGATCCCAGCCCGCCCTCAAGACCAAAAGGTTGTTGCCCGCCTGGACTTCCCGGCTGAATGATTTTGTGGCGGCATTGGAGTGGTCGCCCGATGGGCGTCATCTGGCGGCGGCCAGCGTTTCCGGGGAGCTGAGCCTGCATGATCTGGCCGACCCTCAGTCACCGCAACGATGGACCGCGCATGGGGTGGGGATGGGAGCCCTGGCCTGGCATCCGGAGGGGGATTATTTGGCGAGTGCCGGACAGGACGGGAAAGTTTGCGCGTGGAAACCCGGAGACACGGGTGCGCTTTGGACACACCAGGCGGGCCGTGTTTGGGTGGAGCGGATTGTGT